>PVBE012341345.1_pt1 | contig 17151 bp, 18 predicted proteins | sample 1631181 | NCBI WGS metagenome assembly PVBE01 (sample SAMN08397723, study PRJNA350692) | Marine metagenome, whole genome shotgun sequencing project. | isolation source: water | place: Pacific Ocean | collected 2012-04 | reverse complement strand
GTCCGTCGGGAAGATCCCGACCACGTTCGTCCGACGCGCGATCTCCTTGTTGACCCGTTCCAGCGGGTTGGTCGACCGCAGCGCTTTCCAGTGCAGCGGCGGGAAGCTCATGTGCGCCAACAGATCCTCCTCGGCCTCCTCCAGGAGCCGCGCCACCTTGCTCGAGCCCAGCGCCGCAACCGCCTCGTGCAGCCGACTCCGAGCCTGTTCCTTCGTCTCCTGATTCAGGATCGACCGCAGCACCGTCTTGAGCGCGTCCCGGTCCTTCTTCTGCACGTGCTGGGGCTTGCCCTTAGGGCCCAGAGCAACATGCTGATCTCGCCTGCGGACCCGGCTCCTGACCCCGACGGTGGCCGGGAGTGGCAAACCCGCGCTCCCGAGGTTCTTGGGGCGCCGCCTGGCCTCACGCGACAGGGAAGGTCCCACTTTGTGGCGCGGCGACGGCCAGACGCCTAGCCTGCAAATGACCAGGAATCCTTCCTGGTGCGGAGGCCCCTCGATGAGACCGATCGAACTCCGACCTGACGGACAGCCCTGGCTGACGGGATGGCTGGTGCGATGCCCGGGCTTTCGGCCGACCGTCTTGGGCGCGTTCATCTCCCTGATCGAACCGCGTCGCATCGACACGCGGGCGCCAGCGTCTAGGCGGCGGGACCGGGCGGTTCGCCACCTTGCTGTCCGCGTCGCCCGGCTGACCCCAATCGACGCGATCACCGAGGACTGGCTCGTCGAAGTCTCGAGCATCTTGGAGACCGAAGGGTACTCAGGCGATGTGATGGGCCGGGTCCGAACGGAGCTACGTCGGGCCGCCCGCGTTTGGTCGCTGGCGACCGGCGAGCGTTCTCGGGTCGATGCCCGCCATGCCATGGGCCACCGCCTCCGGCTTCCCTGGACAGCGTCGGAGATCGCCAAGATAGGTAGCTTGCTCCGGTCCCGCGCTGCCAAGGCTGTGCTCGGCTTGATCGTGGGCGGCGGGATGTATCCGGACGAACTCGCGGCCCTGCCGACGGGCGCCGGAGGGGCACGATACCTGCGGACGGGACCCCGGCCGGGACGACTGCGGCGCATAGTAGCCCTCGCCGAGTGGGCGCAGCCTTTCGTCCGCAGGCATGTGGCCAAGCACCGAGACCGTGGTGCGCGCTGTCTCGATCCGATGTTCGGCCCGCACCCCGAGACCCGGCTCCCGAAGCTCCTCGAGTTGATTCGACGTGCTCAGATCGACGCTGGCTTCGCTGACCGCGCGCCTTTGACGTGGGCCGACCTCCGGGGCGTGTTCGTGCGGGCGGCTCGCGCCGCTGGGGTCCCGGAAATCTTCATCGCCGGGCATCCGACGCCGGAGGCGTGGAACACGGCCGACCGGGCTGCAACCTGGCGCCGCTGGTCGCGCTTCTCGAAGGCATGGACAGAACTGTCCAACGCGCCCCTGGAGGTGCCTCCAAAGGCCTGCGTCCCGCCTCCGCCCTCGAGACGCACTCAGCAGATGCAGCCGCAGCGGGGCCACGCACTTCGTTGACGGCGAGTGGGGCGACCCTCGGAGGGAGCCGCGACCGCCCCAGTCTGCCGTCGCGCCCGGATGCACCCACGGCCGGTCAGGAGGCAGCCGGATGTCGGCGCGGCCCCTGCGACGCTTCGGCGTCCTGCGTGGTCTACGGATCGAGCCGACGCCATGGCGCCTCAGTTGAGCTCCGCCGAAGCAGGAGGCGCTCCAGGAGGCTTCGGGGGGCCGGTCCGTCGAGGGAAAGCGAGTGCAGGGGCCGCTTGCCGGCACGACCCTCCTTAGGTGGACCGTACCGACACCCATGCCGTTCCCCCTCCGCGTAGACGGTCGCCGAGGATGCTGGAAGGGACCCCCGGATCGTGTGGGCAGTGCCCATCCACGCCTCGCTAGATTTAATTAGGCCCACGCTGCGTGTGGTCGGGCGGCGAGGGACCCGGGGAGGCCGTCCAGGGCGGACCAGGAGATCCCTCCAGCGCGGTGCATCGTCGCCGTTTCGACGACCATCTCGAGGATTGGCACCCTTCCGGTGTGGTCGATCGAACCGGCGGCGCGGCCGCGCGCAGAGCGTCCTGGTCGAATCGACGGGTGCGCCGGATGACGAAACTTCTGCCCTCAGTCCTAGAGTGCCTCATTGGATCATCCGCAAGAGGCTAGAATCATTGAAGATCACGTCGATCGTGTGATCCAGCCCCCGATGAAGGGGGATTCGGCCTGCTGAAAATGGGTTCTGACGCCGCTCGCGGCCCCATCACATTCCGCGCGAAATCCAGACGATGCCCGCCTCGACGAGCGCGGCTCCAACACCAGGACTAGCCTCTTCTCGACCGAGCCGCGCCAGCCTCGGTGGCCGACGGAGCGCTGCCGGCCGAGAAGGAGCTTCATGCGCATCTCCATCACCAGAGTTGAAACCGCCGACCCGGACGAACTCCGCCAACTCGCGGCCAGCCTGCAGCTCGAGGTCATTCGCCTCCGGGCGGCCGGCCGCGGAGGGCGGACGACAGCGCGAGCCGCCGCCCTGGAGCGCAGGGCGGCGGAACTTCGAATTCTGGCGGACGATCGCCGGGCGGTCGCCAATGCCACGACGGTCACTGACAACGGGAGTTCCGGGCACTCGCGCTGGGGGCCGGATCCTTCGGCGCTGCTCACCCTGTCAGAGGCCGCCAGGCTCCTGCGCATGCGGCGCGTCGACGCGGTCCGAGCGATCCGGGAGTCCGGCACCATCATCCGGGTCGAGGGTCGGGAACGGGTCCGCTGGGGAATGCTTCAGCAGGCCCTCGCCGCCAGGGCCACCACGCCCCCGCGGCCGGGCCGTACGCGCGGGGCCCGCGCGGACTCCGCCGGCGTCGTGGACCCTTGGGAGCGGTTCCTGCCGAAGCGTTGATCCCGAGCGTCCGCCGATTTCAGCTCAACTGCCGCCGCCGTCGAGCCCAGGCGAGTCCGGCCGCGGCAACAGCCGCGCCTCGGTCAGTGCCGCCCGCTGCTCATCGAGCCGTTCGGCGCGGTACGCCTCGTCCGCCACCCGCTTGCTGTGCCCCATCATGTCCTTGTACTCGCCGTCCTGTGCTCCGAAGAGCAGCGTGCTCGCGTACCGCCGCAAGCTGTGCGCCGTGACGCGGTGGGGGATGCCCGCCTTCTTCGCCGCCGCGGTCAGCAGCTTCGCGACGCGGTTGGACAGCAATGGAACACCGGAACGGCTGTCGGATCGGGCGGTGACGAGACGCTCGTCCGGGGGACGGCCCTCGACAAGGGAACCGATCGCGGCGACGACTTCGTCCGTGAGCGCCAGGGTCGACACCTCGCCCCCCTTGCGAAGAACCGTCAGGGTCCGATCCGCGAGGTCAAAGTCCCCGACCCTCAAGGAGGAGACTTCGCCGACGCGCAGCCCGGTGCCGGCGAGCAGGGAAACGACCGGGCGGGCCCAACGCCGCCGCCGGCCCGCGACCTCATCGACCCCTTGCAGCAGCCGTGCGAAATCCTCGCGGTTCGGCGTCCACTTCTCGTACTTCGTGTCCCGTTGGGGATCGAACTCGTAGCCGGCGATCTCGGGCACCCGTCGAACCAGGCCGTTGGCGCGGCCCCAGACGTAGGCACGCCGTAGCGTCGAGAGATACAGGTGGAGGGTCGTCACGGCCGGTTCCCCGCGCACGTGCTCGATGTATTCCGCCTCAAGCGACTCGGCCGCGCCCTTCGCGTCCGCCACGGGGTGACCGCCGACGAGGCGGGTGATGGCGTTCGCGGTGCGCCGGTTGACGACGATTGTGCGTTCCGACCGGATCGCTTTCGTCGCGCGTCTGCTGTTCCCATCGGCGTCCTCGGGCGCGTGTTTGCGCCTCAGACGGACCGCGGACCGCCCGTTCATCCTCTCCGCGGCGGGTCGGTCCAGCGTCTCCCGAGCCTCCCGCTCCATCACGTCGGCCCACGCCGCCATCAACTCGCCCACCGTGCGGCCCTCTTCCGCGCGCCGTCGAGCCTCCTCAAGCACTTGCTCCGCCCGCTCCGCCCGGCGGGCTTCGACGTCCGCGTGGATCCGGCTCGCCTCCTGGTCGGCCTCCTCCTGCGACCACCACCCCGACCCGAGCCCTTCGCGGACACCGTCACCCTGGTAGATCGCCGCACGCCAATACCAGCGTCCCTCCGCGTCGGGCCCTCGAGCCACCCGGAGGGTCACTCCGCCCACGCCGTTACCGCGTCTGATCGGCGTAGGCTTCCGGCTGGCGCGACTCTTCGGCATCGGGCTCTCCCCTGAACGGACGGCCAGTGTATTGCGCACAAACTTTGAGCACAACTCCTAAGAGAAGTATGGAATTACAGGGGAAATCCTGTCCAACAGGAACTACTTCAACCAGACGAGCTTCTAGCGCTCAGTCCTTCGGCGCGCCGGACCAGATCCAGGCGCGGATGCCGTCCTTCAGTTCGTCGCTCAGCCCGCCCGGCACGTCCGGCGGCATCTGCGATCCGTGGCCACCGGGGACGTCGAAGTGGGTGCCGTCCAGCTTGTGCATCAGGTAGCTGAAGTCGGGGTCGTAGGGCTCGACCAGGTCCATCGAGGGGGCCTGGTGGGCGACGACGTCCACGAGCGCGTCGTAGGCGCCGTCGTAGGTGGCGAGGTTCCCCAGCAGCGCCGGTCCGTTGATCGGGGCGTGGCAGCTGCAGCCGAGCTGGATGATGTCGGTGTGGATGCGCGTGAAGGTGAACTCGTCGATGGCGTCGTCGCAGTCGTCGTCGATCCCGTTGGAGTCGTCCTCGTCGGCGTCCGGTGAGACGTCCGCGTCGGCGTCGTCGCAGTCGGTGCCGTCCCCGGCGGGGCCTTCGAAGCCGTCGCCGTCGTGGTCGGGGCTGGACGGCATCAGGACCTCCGCCTTGGCCGCGGTCCCGTATCGACTGCCATCCCAGGGGACCACCTTCACGGCCCACAGCTCGTCCGGCGAGGTCCGGTCCCAGGGTACGGTCGCGGTCGTCAGATCGTCCTGGAGGACGCCGTCGACGCGCCACTCGTAGCCGTACTCCAGGCCGTCCTCCTCGGTCACCTCCACCGGGGTGGTCACCGTCGCGACGAGGTCGACGTCGAGCCGCCCGGGCTCGGGCTGGATCGAGACCTCCAGGCCGGCGAGGTCGGCGCACCCGGCGACGAAGAGGAGGGCGGCGGTCAGGACGAGCGAGATCGAGCGGTTCATGGAGGCTCCAGGCACGAGGCGCGCGACCCTACCCGAGGGCGGCGTCTGTGACGCTGATCAGAATCAGAAGGGTGGTCAGCGCCGAGGGCACGGTCGATGGGGTCGACTTCAGCGTCAGCAACTCCTTCGCAGTCACGCTGACGCCCTGAGGCGGCTCAGCGGCAGTCGCCGTCTTCGTCGCGGCAGCCCAGATCCTCGAACCAGCCTTCGCCGCGCAGCTCGATGCGGGCCTCGCCGTCGTCGCTCCAGGCGGTGACCTCGTAGTCCGCGTCGGCGGCGACGACCAGCTCGGCCACGGCCATGCCTTCGTCGTCGGGGTCGAAGGCCAGCTCGATGGTGGCGGCCTCGCCCGGCTGGAGCTCGCCTTCCCAGCCGTCGACGATCTCCCAGGCGACGGGCCCGGAGACCCACTCGATGGACAGGTCGTCGATGGACACCCTCGACCTCGCCGCTGACCACGAGGTCGAGGGTGACGACGTCACCGCCGCAGTCGGGGAAGCAGCTCCACGCCTCCAGCGGACCCATGGGGTCGAACGTCAGGATCCCCATCGCCTGGGACTCGGGCGGCGGCTCGGACGACGGGCCCGGGTCGACCGGCGGACAGCCGACGGTGAGGATGCTGACGAGGACGAAGAGGCAGGGCAGGCGGGTCATGGTGTGTTCTCCTGAGCCCAAGCTATCGGTCCGTTTCTTTCCTAACGTAACGTCGCCCTGATGAGCGCCTGCAAGCCCCTCCGAATCGCTTTGCACCCCGACGAGTCGGAGGGACCCCGCGCGAACCTCATCGCGTCCGCCGCCGGCGATTGGAACTGGAAGACGGTCAAGGCGCTGAACCGGCGGGGTGCGCTCGTGGCGATGGTCGAGTCCGACCCCGACATCTGGATCCGCTGGCGTCCGGCGAGCCTGATGGCCGGCTTCCGCCACGGCGGGGCGAGCCGGCGCGTGCCGACGATGGGGCAGCAGGTGCTGGACCTGCGCTACCGGCCCGGCGATCCGCGGCGCTGCACCGTGGAGATCAGTGAGCTGGCGTTGGAGCAGCACGTCGCCGGACGGGTCATCAAGCACGAGATCGGCCACGCCCTCGGCCTGGGCCACCCGGCGCCCAACCGAGGCGGCGGGATCATGGAGGCGGATCTGACGGAGCCGGTGATGATCACCCGGCGGGATCGGTTGGATGCGTGGAAGCTCCGCTGCCTCGGCATCGTCGGCTACATCGAGCGCGGGGGTGTCGCTTAGGGCGGGCGACGCCGCCAGAACGGGGCGAGATGGCTCGTTTGGCCGGGATGTGGCGGTGTGAGTCCGCCAGAACGGGGCGAGATGGCTCGTTTGGCCGTGGCGGAGGGCACAGGCGGACCGTTGCTTCTGGAACTACGAAGGACCGGGGCCCGTTCTAGGGGCGGCGTCGACGCAGGGCGAGGCCGGGCAGGAGCAGCAGACCGGGGAGCAGCGCCGCCGACATCTCCAGATCCTGGTCGCAGGAGCAGCCGCCGAAGTCGCTGCCGTCGGGGTCGCCCGCGGAGTCGCCGCCGTCCAGCACGCTGAAGTCGTCCTCGACGGTGTCGTCGTCGTCGGACTCGGGGGTGGCGTCGTCGTCGTCCTCGACGGCGTCGTCGTCGTCGGACTCGGGGGTGGCGTCGTCGTCGTCGTCGGCGGGCGGCTCATCGTCGTCGTCGTCGCCGTCGTCGTCGTCGTCCCCACCGTCGTCCGGGGCCGCCGTCGAGGTGTAGTCGACGATCATGCGCCAGCTGTCGACCCACGCGTCGCTGTCGCGCTCGCCGCCGGGGTGGTCCCAGAGCTGAAGTTGGCCCGTCAGGGCGGCCGCGTCGATCCACGAGACGATCGCGAGATCGCCGGTCACGTCGACGCCGTGCCACTGCAGCGAGGTGCCGGTAAACACGGTCTGCGCGGCGCCGCCGGCGTGCAGGAGCAGGTCCAGGGCGTACTGCCCGCTGCTGTACTGCGTGCGCGCCAAGACCTCGATCGTCACCGCGTCGATGGTCTCCTCACCCGGCGGATCGCACAGCTCCCAGCCACTGGCGTGCAGGTATTCGCCGGCGTCCACGTTGGGCGTGGTCGCCTCCAGCCCGTCGGGCGCGTCCGAAGCGAGGGTCGAGGACTCCCAGTCCACGGCCGCGATCGCGGTGGCGTACACCTCCTGGGTGTGGGGCCCGAGGCCGGGGAACTCGGCGCAGTCGGGGGCCGGCTCGGGCTCCGGGGGATCGCCGTCGGCGCTGATGAGCACGTACTGCACCGCGTTGGCTTCGTCCGACTGGTTGTCGTCGGTGCCGTCCAGGGTCACGGAGCAGCCGCCGACGCCGGCGCCGCACCAGTACTGGCCGAGGTCGACCCACCCGCTGGCCCCCTCGCCCTGCTGATCGATGGAGATGTGGACCACGCCGCCGGTGCCGTCGTAGATGAAGTGGTCGGCGTCGTCGGTGCGGTTCTCCGTGCGCCGGAACCAGGTGCTGATGGCCCACGTGCCCGCGGTGGGGATGTCCGGAGTCCACGAGGCGGTGCCGACGCGGTCGTTCCCGCCGACGGTGTGCGACAGGTAGTGGTAGTCGGTGTCGCCCCCGTCGAGGCCGTAGCCGAGCATGCCCCACGTGGTCCAGTCGTTGCCCGTCGTGGTGAAGCCCGCCGCCGACCCGTCCTGGTCGTCGATGACGATGGTCTGCCCGAGGGCAGGGGAGGACGCCAGGAGCGTCGCTGCGATGATCAGGAGTCCGTGCCGCACGTGGGCATCACAGCAGTGACCAGTGGCGAACTTGTTGAGATTCCGTGGAGACTCGTCAGCCGGGGGGGGCGATCTCGATGGTGTTGAGGCTGGACTCGGAGATGACCCGGTCGCGTCCCTCGGCCTTGGCCATGTACAGCGCCTGATCGGCGACCTGCATCATGTCTTCGGGGGTCATGGGCTCGTCCCAGGTGGCCACGCCGATCGACACCGTGATGCCGATCTCGAGCTCCTTCCAGGCGACGACCGTGTCACGGATCGCCACCCGAAGCCGCTCGGCCACCATCAGCGCGTGGTCCTTGCCCGCTTGGGGCAGGAGCACGCCCATCTCCTCGCCTCCGAGCCGACCGCAGATGTCGACGGTCCGAGTGCCCTCGACCAACGCCTCGGCCATGGCCACGAGCACGGCGTCACCGGCGGGGTGGCCGTAGGTGTCGTTGATCGCCTTGAAGTGATCGGCGTCCAGCATGAGCAGGGACAGGGGCCGCTTGTCGCGCCGCGCGCGGGCGATCTCTCGGCGCATCTCGGTGAAGAAGTGGCGTCGTCCGCTGAGCCCCGTGAGGTCGTCGAAGGTCGCATGCCGTCGCATCTCGGCGAGGAGGCGAGCGTTGTGGATCGAGACCGCGAGGTGCCCCGCGAGCGCGCTGACGACGGGCCGAACCTCCGGGGCGATGTCCTCGGCGCCGAGGGGACGCCGGATGATCATGAGGCCCAGGGCCGCGCCTTCGCCGCCTCGCAGCAGCTCCACCAGGGTGGGCCGTCCGGCCAGCGAGCCGACCCCGAGGGTGACCTCGTCGGCGCCCTCTTTGCCAAGCAGGCGAGCGCCGCCGGCGCTGAGGACCGAGACGGTCTGGGGGAAGGCATCGGGGGGGGCGTCCCAGCCCAGGAGGGCGGGCAGGCCTTCGGCGAGGATGTACAAGGCGAAGGCGTCGGCGCCGACCAACTCGCTGAGGCCGGCGGCGGCGACGCGCACGATGTCTTCGACGTTGTGAGCCTGGTTGATCTCGCGGCTGAGATCGTCGAGCCGGGCGAGGGCGGCGTTGGTGCGCAGCACCTGGGCGAACAGCGCCTCGTTCTGGGCGACCATCGACAGCAGGCTGCCGAGCACGACCATCAACTCGGTCTTGTCGGCCTCGGCGATCGGAGCCTCAACCTGCTCCTGGACGTACGCCAGCAGGTCCTCGAGCTCGATGCCGTTGTTGATTCTCCGCGCGACCTCGGTCAGGAGCGCGAGCCGGTCTCCCAGGACCACTTGTTCCCCTCCTGCTCGTTCTCACGCTTGGACTGATTCTCGTGCAGCGACAGGATCAGCATCAGCAGTTCGTCGTAGCGGCGACGATCCTTCGGGCTCTCGAACGTCAGGATCTGCACGCCGAAGCCTTCGGGCCGCCCCGAGCCGGGTCGGTCCGAACTCTGCCAGCGTACCTCGGCGTTGAACCGGATCGGCACCGAGTCGCCGTCGCCCTCGACCGGGAACTCGATGCGGACGATCGCGCCGCGGACCGGCGGCGTGTCCTTGTAGGCGAGGTAGAGCCCCTCCTTGGAGAAGTTCTGAGCGACCGCCTTGTTGCTGCGCCCTCGGGCCCAGAAGCTGACCGGGAGGCTGGAGGCGATCCGCGCGTTGCGCGGAATCAGCGACTCGTCGACCTGGCGGGGACCCTCGGCCTCCCAGGGGGGCAGGCCACCCCCGGGGGCCATCCCGTCGCCGATGGACATCGTATTGCGCACGGGCGGGGCGTCGCTGAGCAGCGACGGGTCGGGCTCGTGCTCCGCCGTGTTGAGGATCGCGTCGTACCCGGGCTGGCTGTCCATCTGCGCGGCGGACGGGAGGTCTTCGCCGCCGGGCGCGACCGCGCCGAAGCCGCCGACGCTGGGCATGCCCGAGCGGGTGGCGACCTCGATCTTCCCGGACCGGGCGGGGTCGAAGTAGCCGTCGTCGTCGATGTGCTCGGACGTGGCGTCGGGATCGGGCTTGGCGGCCTCCTCGTCGGCGTACGAGACCATGTCGGGGTGCACGCCGAGCTGGCCGCTGTCCTCGGCGCCCTGCGGAAGCATGAACTCGGGGATGCCTTCGACCTGACCGAACTTGCCGAAGAAGTCGTCGTCGCTCTCGTCGTTGCGGGGCGGGGCGCCGGCCTGAGGCGTGGCCACCCGGGGAAGCTCGGGGTCGGTGGCGCGGACGGGCGGCACTTCCTCTTCGCCGGTGAAGCCGAAGGCGCCGACGGGGTCGACCTCGGGCTCGGTCAGCCAGGCGCCGCGCGGAGGCGCGGTGTGTTCGTCGCTGAGGTGGTCGGGCACCTGCCACTGGTCCGACTCGGGGGCGACCGGCGCGGCGGAAGGCTTCGTGGCCGTCAGGGGGAGGGGGTTGGCGGAGGTGCGGTGGCGTCGGCCGAGGCCGGCCTTGAGGGTGCCGCTGAGGCCCGCGCCCGGCGGTGGGTTCAACGACGCGGGGCCTTCGGAGCCTCGGCGCTGGGGGGCGGTCCGGCTGTCGACGCCGCCGGGTCCGAGCACGTCCTCTTCGAGCGAGGATTCGAGCATGACGAGGGCGGCGCTGCGGCCGCGCCACAGTCCCCCTTCATCCAGCGCCTCGCGGACCTCCCCGCGGGAGGTGACGGACTCGCCCGTGACGGGGGAGCGGAACTGCAGACGCACGGTTGCGCCCACCTGCAAGGGCGGATCGGAGCTGACGGTCGCCGAGTCGGGGGCAAGTCGGGTGATGAAGCCCCGGCATTGGCTCCCCCCCTCGACCTCCACCTGTACCGGGACCAGGCACGGGGTGCCGAGGGTCGCTGGATTCACCCCTTGATCCTATCAGTCAGAAGCCGGCCAAGTGCCTGCCGAGGTGCGATGCGAGGGTGAGGTTGCGGCGGGTTGCGCTGGGGTCGCGAAGGCTCAGGACCTTCCGGGCGATGAGGTCCGGGCGGCCGTAGAAGCGCTTGTAGGCCTCCTTCTGCAGCCCCTTGAGGGTGTCGCGGGACATGCCGGTGGGGCTGTAGAAGACGTTGAAGATGTTCATGGAGCGCTCGTCCTGGACGAAGCGGTCGTCCTTGTGGAGGCGCTTCCACAGCCGCGAGCCGAACACGGGGTTCACGGGCGTGAAGAAGGCCCACTCCAGGGGGAGCGAGCAGGCGTAGTCGATGGTCTTGCGCGCCTCGTCTTCGGTCTCCCCTTCGATGCCGAGGGAGAAGCGGGCGGCGACCTCGATGCCGGCGTCGGCGATGCGGTGCACTCCGGCTTCGCAGTCGGCGACGGTCAGGGGGGAGCCCATGGTGGCGGCGTGGAGGTTCTTGTCGACGCCGCTGATGAGCACGGTGTCGATCCGCCAGCAGCCGGCCCGCTTCATCATGTCGAGCAGGTCGGTGGAGAAGTCGTAGGACCAGAAGGTGACGGTCCAGGTCCACTTCCGCCCGGACTCCAGGATCAGCTCGCAGAGGCGGATGGCGTCCTCTTCGCGGGAGCTGAAGATGCCGAAGTGGTCGTAGAAGCCGAAGTCGGTGATGCCGAGCTTGTCTTCGCACTCGACCATCTCGGCGAAGACGTGCTCGGGGGAGCGGATGCGGAACTGCAGGGCGCCGACCGCCGGGAGGTGGCACGAGGCGCAGGTCAGGGGGCAGCCGCGGCCGGTGAACAGGATGGTGTTGTTGGACCGGTTGTAGATGTTCAGGCGGGGGTTGTAGGCCTCTGGGGTGCGCATCAGGTCGCGGGCAGGGAAGGGGAGGTCGTCGACGTCGGCGATGAGCGCGCGCTTGCACTCCTTGCGCACGGTCCCGTGCTCGTCCCGCCAGGCGCAGCCGGCCACGCCGGAGAAGTCGCGGGAGCCGGACTCGAAGCGGGCGACGATCTCCGACAGCGTCAGCTCGCCCTCGCCGAAGACGGCGGCGTCCAGGTCGGGGCACTCGGTCAGGACGTCGGCACGGGCTACGTTGGTGTGGGCGCCGCCGAGGACCGTGAGCTTCTCGGGCCAGCGCTGCTTGAGGGTGGCGAGCAGCTCGCGGGTGGGGCCCCAGGTGCAGGTGACGGCGTTGAGTCCGATGACGTCGGGATCGAACACCTCGACCTCGCGGAGCCAGGCTTCGACGGGGGTGCCGTAGGACTCGACGTAGGCGACCTCGTGGCCTTCGCGGCGGAGCCAGGAGGCGAGGTACAGCAGGGACCAGAACGGCATCTTCCCGTTGATGGTCGACTCGCGCTTGAACAGGTGGGTGCCCAGGAACTGGCGCTTGGGATCCTGGCCGTCGGCGAACCGGATCTGCCGGTACGTCCAGGGGGCCGCGCTCAGGAGGATCCTCGCCATCTAGTGCTCGAACTCCAGGAAGGTGGGGACGACGCCGGGGGCGCCCTCGGGTCCGCGCGCCTGGTGCAGCGCGAGGCGTCCCATGAGGCGGGCGCCGGTGGCGAACTTGCCCCAATTGTTGCGTCCGGTCATGGCTTGCGCGAGCCGAATGAGTCGGCCGGGGCGGGAGTAGAAGCGCCAGTAGGCGCGGCGCTGCACGCCCATGAGGTAGTCGCGGGTCAGCCCGTTGGCGACGAACACGGCGTGCTGGGGGTCGCCCATGTAGTTGCGGTAGTCGTCCTCGTCCAGGGCGCCGTAGTCCGCGGCCATGTCGCGCAGGGGGGTGCCGACAAAGGGGGTGGTGATCTTGAAGTTGGCCGACGCGATGGGGAGGGAGCGGGCGAACTCGACGGTGCGGTCGATGGACTCGGGGGTGTCGGTGGGGTGGCCGATCATGAAGAGCCCCTTGGCCTCGATGCCGAGCTCTGTGGTCCAGGCGATGCGTTCGCGCACGGTGGAGACGTCGGTCCCCTTCATGATGTCCTGCATGACGCGGGGGTCGCCGGTCTCGATGCCGTAGGCGATCTGCCAGCAGCCGGCCTTGCGCATGATGCGGAGGACTTCGCGGTCGACGGTCTCGACGTGGGTGGAGATGTTCCACGAGATGTCGATGCCGCGGTCGAGGATCTCCTCGCAGATGCCGACGACGCGCCGTCGGTCGAGCGTGAAGGTGTCGTCGTAGAAGAAGATCTCCTGGATCCCGTAGGCGGCCTGGAGGTGCTCGATCTCGTCGGCGACGTACGCCGGGGAGTGCACGCGGAACTTGTTGCCGAGGATCTCGCGGCGCTCGCAGAAGATGCAGGAGTAGGGGCAGCCGCGGGAGGTGTAGATGGTCGTCGCGGGCCAGCGCCGGTACTGGAACATCGTCATTTCGTACGAGTCCAGCGGCGGGAGCAGGTCCCGGGCGGGGTAGGGGAGCTTGTCGAGGTCGTCGATCCAGCCGCGGGGGGCGTTCGTGATGACTTCGCCGTCGGGGTCGACAAACCAGAGGCCGGCCACCGTGGCCAGGTCCCCGCCGGACTCGAGGCACGCGGCGAGGTCGACCATCATGACCTCGCCCTCGCCGATGGCGGCGAAGTCGAAGTGAGGGTTGCGCGCGCACTCGGCTGGGGCGCCGGCCGGGTGGGGGCCGCCGACCACGATCTGAGCGGTCGGCTTCCACGCCTTGATGAGCTGCGAGATCTGCTCGGCCACGGGCACCGTCACGGTGTAGAGGCCGAGGCCGACGAGTGCGGGGTCGAAGGCGCGGACCTCGGCCATGAGCTGCTCGGGGGTGTGATCCCCGTGCTTCATGTCGATGATGGCGACGTCGTGGCCGGCTTCGCGGAGGTAGCCGGCGATGTACGCCAGCCCCAGCGGGGGCGCCTGGTTCGGGGGCAGCAGCGGGGCCGGACGGTCAGGGTCCGGGAAGTCTGCGGGGTGGATCAGGAGGACGCGCACGGGCAGCGATTGTAGCCGCGGTCCGCGAGACCGCTCCTCTTCCCCGGGGGGCTTGCGCGAATCCACTCCCTACCACCCGATCGGCGCGAACTGACCATTTGGTAGGTGATCCTGCATGCCCGACGCTCGCCCCACCGGCCGCGAACGCATCCTCCGCGAAGCGACCCGACTGTTCGCCCAGCTGGGCGTCGCCGGCACGTCGGTGCAGGCGGTCGCGGATGCGGCGGGGCTGCGCAAGGCGTCGCTGCTGTACCACTTCGAGTCCAAGGAGCAGCTGCGCGAGGCGGTGCTCGTGGAGCTGCTGGCGGGCTGGAAGGACGTGCTCCCACGCCTCCTGCTGGCGGGCCAGACGGGCAAGGACCGGCTCCACAGCGTGCTCGGCGAGGTGCTTCGGTTCTTCGACGAGGACCCCAACCGCGCCCGCCTGTTGTTGCGTGAGTGCCTCGATCGACCTCAGGAGATGCGGGCCGCGTTGCGCAGTCAGATGGGTCCCTGGATGGGGCTCATGACCGGCTTCATCGAGCGGGGCCGCGAGGGGGGGCGCATCCACGCCGACCTCGACCCCGAGGCGTTCATCACCGAGATGGTGGTGCTGCTCGTCAGCCACTTCGCCCTGGGCGACGTGGGCACCGCCGCGGCCGCCAGCCACGACGACCCCGAGTGGGAGCAGCGCCGCCTCGGCGAGCTCGTCCGGGTCGTCCGTACATCCCTCTTCCGAGTCCGCACTTCCCCACCCCCGGAGACCCCCTGATGGGCAACTTCCTCACCGACAACGACGACCTCCTCTACTACCTCGACAAGGGCATCGACTGGCCCGCCATCTACAGCCGGGTCGAGCCCGATCTGGCCCGTGACAAGGCCTACAGCGGCGTCGAAGAGGCGGTCGAGACGTCTTCGTGGCCGATGAGGCCGGAGACTTGAGCGCCGGGACCCTCTACGCGGCGAAGTTCACCCAGAGCGGGGATGCCTTCGCGCTGTCCTGGATCTCGCTCGGGCATGCGCCGGACGCCCAGATCGCGCCCTCGGCGGCCGGCGTTCCCTTCGAGCGCCTGTTTCGCGCGGCCAAGCCGAAGCGCGACGCCTGCCCCGAGGGGCTGGTGGGGATCAACACGTCCGCGAAGCACGAGTGCCTCGCGGTCGTCCCCGGCCAGGAGGTGCTCGCGTCCCGACTGGAGACCCGGCGCTACGCGGCGATTCGGGGGGCTACGACCGAGCTGCGCAAGGCGGAGGGGCTGGCCTGGGACCCGGACCACGGGCGGATGTACCTAGCCGTCAGCGCCATCGGGCGGGGGATGACCGCGGACCACGACAAATGGGACGCCGGCCGGGACTCGGGCGATCACATCCAGCTCCCCAAGAACAAGTGCGGGGTGATCTATGGAGGCGATGTCGGCCCTCGAACGAGGGACACGGACGGGGCCGCGATCGACAGCAAGTTGGTGCTCCAGGGGCTGCGCCCCTTTGTCAACGGCGTGCCCGAGGGGAAGCGGTGCGCGCTCGACGCCATGGCCAACCCCGACAATGTGGGGTGGATCCCCCGAGCGAAGGTCCTGCTGATCGCCGAGGACACCGGCAAGCACGACAGCAACGTGCTGTGGGCCGCGCAGCTGGATGAGGCGGGCGGGGCGCCGACGTTGACCCGGCTGATGACCACGCCGCTGGGGGCGGAGGTGGCGGGGATCAACTGGTTCCCGGACGTGGGCGGCTGGGGCTACCTCACCGTCGTCGTGCAGAACCCGTACAGCGTGAACGTGTGGACGGGGGCGAGCTACGAGGGAGGCATCCCGGAGGGGGCGAACCGCAGCTACCTGGGCGTCTTCGGCCACTTTCCCCGGTTCTAGACGGCCGATCCCCCATCTGAGTCCGGAACACCCCCTCTGGGGCTGGTGCAGCCGAGTCCGAAGATACTATCCTCCGGGCCCCTTTTGGAGATCCCATGCTCGTTCGTGACGCGATGACCCCCGACCCCGCCACTCTGGACCTCTCCGAGCAGCTCGGCGACGCGATCGTCTCGATGCTCCGCCATGGAATTCGTCACCTCCCGGTGGTGGATGGCGGCGTGGTGGTCGGCATCATCACCGACCGCGACGTCAAGATGGCCCTCGGGCCGGACGCTGCCCACTTGGACCTGGACTAGGTGGACCCCCGCGCCGCCTCCGGCTCCGTGGAGTGGTTCATGAGCCGAAACATCCGCTCGATCGGGCCGGACGCAAATCTGGGCGAGGCCTGCGCCGAGTTCCTGGATCTGAAGGTCGGAGCGCTGCCGGTCGTCGAGGACGGGAAGCTGGTGGGCATCCTGAGCGTGTTGGACATCGTCGGCGTGGCCGCGAAGCTGCTCGCGCGCTGAGCCCGGCCACTGCGGGAGTTCTGGGAGTAATCAGCCGTCGAGGGCGGAGTCCTTGAGGTGCACCATCACCTTGATCTGATCGGCCTTCTCGCCGACGTACAGGAACGCCTTTTTGCGCACCTTGAAGGCGCGGTTGACGCAGGACGGCCCTTCGCTGACCTCGGGAAACGCCATCGCGACGTCGCGGAGTTGGCGGCAGATCGGGTGGGCGAATGTCTCCATCGGCAGAGCCTACCTGCTGCCAATGCCGATGAAGACCGGCTGCTCCATGACCCTGGGGCGGGGCCGGCGGCCGAGGCCGAGTTCGTCGAACGTGAACAGCTCCACCGGCTTGCTGGGCGCGGCCCGCGGTGATGCCGGGACGCTTGTCCCGGCGGGTCTCCTTCGGCAGCCCAACCCTTCAAGCTGGCCGGTCGTTTAGATCGCCCAGGCGTCGCTCGATCGCGACCTGACAAAGCGCCTGCTGCGCGCTCAACTTCATCCGCGCGCCGACCGATCGGCCGGTGGAGAAGCCGACCCAACCCGAGATCAGGCCCAGGACGGTGCCGATGACCGCGCCCGCGGGCGCGCTGTCGAGCCCCAGGCCGAAACCGAGGCCGGCCGTGATTCCGATCACCGCCGAGGCGACGCAGTACAGCACCGGGGCGCGGGTCGCCTCGAGGTAGAGGTGGTCCGCGTGGTCCTTGATCACCTGGGGGTCGTAGTGGGTCGACATCGGTCCTCCGGCGGCCAGCCTACCGGGGGCGGGCCCTACGAGTGCCAGGGCAGCCAGGGACCGTCGATCTGGGGGCCCGCCGGGTCGGTCACGACCTTCCACAGCCGGAACCGGTTCGCGTACGGGATCTGCCACAGCTCCAGGCTCACCCCGCCCGAGGGCAGACGCACGCGCAGCTCCGGACCGTCGATCGGCACCGGCGGAGGAGCGTGCGGGCCCGGCGCGTCCGGGTCGACGAAGATCCCCGTGCTGTCGAAGAGCAGCGAGCAGCGGCCGTCGCAGGGGGCCAGGTAGCCGCCGTCGCCGCGCTCGCAGGCGCAGGGCTCGCCCCCCGCCGCTTCGCCGGGCCGCTCCAGCGCCAGGGCGATCGTCGTCACCTCCCGCCCGGCGACGGCGTAGACTGTGAACAG
>PVBE011590885.1_pt1 | contig 17160 bp, 14 predicted proteins | sample 1631181 | NCBI WGS metagenome assembly PVBE01 (sample SAMN08397723, study PRJNA350692) | Marine metagenome, whole genome shotgun sequencing project. | isolation source: water | place: Pacific Ocean | collected 2012-04 | reverse complement strand
TAATAACAAAAAACCAATGTATAAGATCTTTTTTATTATTAAAACCAAGAATGGCCAATATTAGAATAATAATTCCCATATAATTAGGATAATCTGTAAAAGGCATAAACCCCCAATACGGTTGACCTCCAAAACCAAAAGCAGAAGGAATAAAAAATGTTAATATTTCTTTTGGATGAAAAGACCAACCGGTGGCATAATTATAATTATCCCCACCTATCTGAGATCCTCCTCTTATTGAAAATTCAGAATAACCAATTGCAGGTAAATAAATCAACAGTGATAAGCCAATCCCTAATATACAGGCTATAGAAAATAAACTTAAAGACTTAACAAATTTATTGCGGTTTTCTTTATTTTTTACTTCAGTGACAATCATTAGTAAACTATAAGCACCAATTAAAAGCCATGTATAATAAGCTATTTGGACATGCGCTCTTTGTAATTGGAAGCCAAGCAAGATACCGAGCCACCCTGCATTCAACAAATTGGGGTCATTCCAAACTCTTACTGTAAACCAAAAAACCCATGGAATGTATGCAGCCGTCATCATTTGACTCCCATGACCATAGACTACCATTGTAATCATATATGGGGTAATCATAAAACCGAGCGACCCTAAAAGGGCGGCCCATTCGGAGCATTTAAAATATTTTAATAGGAAGAAACATCCAATACCTGCAAATAGTAAATGAAGTAATTGAATAAATATTCCCGATAAGGAAAAAAGATTAAAAAGATATTCGGGAAAGTATAATTTTGAAATATGCGTAAAAGCTTCCGCTGATGGCATACCACTAAAAATCCATGGCTGCCATTGTGCAAATTCACCTATATCTTCAGAAGTTTGATTGAGTGCGATTCCTACTGCTTTGGGACTCAAACTATCTGGTGAACCAAAATTTTTATTCCCAAAAATAATCGGTTCAAAAAGAATGAAAATCGCTACCAACATACATAGGATAGCAAATAATGTTTTTTTATTATAATTAATTTTCATTTTTTTATAATCGATGCTTTAATAATACCTAATCCACTAAGAAAATCTTTATCATCATCTTCAATTCGCAATAACCAAATTATCGAGCCAAAGATGGCCACCGACGATATGCTTGCAATCCCAAGTGTAATTAATGTATGATAATTCATTATATATGATTTAATAATATATAAAATCTGGTAAGTGATAATTCCAGCAATAATCGGCTTTAAAATTTTTGTGTCAATAAAATTCATTTTCAAAATAAACCCTACTTCAATAACTCTTACTAATCCAATAAATGTGAGTGATATAAAAGTAGCCCAAGCCGCTCCAATAATACCATATTGAGGTATAAGAAATATATTTAATAAAATATTAATTATGAATGCACTAATCGTATTTATTAATACAAGTTTTGTTCTCCCGGACATACTTAGTGTTGGGCCAGCTGCCCCCAATGCTGCTTGAATAAGTGTTGCAATAGTCAAGATGACGAGTATCTGAGCACTACCTACATATTCAGGTCCGAATAATAACAATACCTTCTTTGGAAAAAGAATGAAAACTGATGAGATTGGGATAGCACAAATCAATAACCATCGAGTCACTAATTTGTAAATAGAAGTTAATTCCTTTGCTTTTCCTTGTCCATAATATTGTGAAGCCATAGGCGCATATATACTTAAAAAAGATAATAATAATGCCTGGAGTAAACCAGCTGTCCTTGCTGCTGGATGATAAAGGCCTACAATGCCGGCATCAATAAAATATCCTAGCATCAGTATGTCTATCCAATGCATAAATGTTTGAAGCATAGCTACGAACATTAATGGATAGGAAAATTGTAATAATTTAAGATCAAAGGGTGATCTCAATAATTGGTTATGATTAAATCCAGATACAGACTTAAGAATAAGCATCATCACTATGAATCCAATAAAACCCACAGTAAACATTGGTATCATAATTGCTGATTCAACAGAAATGAACCAATAAGAAAATATCATAGATATCAATAATACAGTTGGGTTGAGAAACTGAGTAACTAATACTTTATATTTTAGCCTTTTAAAGCCTTGAGTCGCAAAAGCTGCAACTGAGGTAAGTGCATTAAAAGGAATTGTTATACCAAAAATGATAATTACATATTTAAGGAGTGATGCTTCAGATAATATTGCTACAATTGAACCTGATGAAATAATTACTGCAAACATAATAATTAGTGAAAATATAATTGTCATTTTTAAAGCCGATCCGATAATTTTTTGGATCTTTACCTTATCAAAATCAGGGTCTAATTGACTCACGAAACGCATTATGCCTGTTTCTAGTCCCATTTTAGCTAGGACTTCTGAAATCAACATGATAGCATTAGCTAAAGAATAAACACCAAGAAACTCTGCCCCAACCCAACGCGCTAATAAAGCGGTATATAAATATCGATTAATATTTCCGTATACTAAACCCGTAAAGGCGATGGTTGATTCTTTAGCTATTTTACTGGCTACGTTCATTTCTTTATTAATTGAGAAAATAATTGATCGAATCGTGATAAAATCACTTCTTCAGAAAATAATTTTTTCACCGCATTTTGGCCGGCTTTACCTCTTCCTATTAGGATGGGTTGCCTTCCAAATAAAGCATTTATTTTTTTTATTATCATTTCTATTCCATCGCAAACCCACAAGCCATTTTCAGAACTAATATCAATTCCCTCAGCTCCGATAGGAGTCGTAATTACTGGAGTACCATTAGCTAATGAATGAGGAATCTTCATTTTTAATCCTGCTCCCAATTGAATAGGAGCAACCATTAGCATTTGTGTTTTAATGAACTCATCTATTTCATCAATAAACCCCAAATAATTAATTCCTTCTGTATTACGAATTTCTTTTTGCAAATATTTTGGTAAACTTTTGCCGACTATATTTAATTCTACCGGAAAATCAATATTATTATAAATATCGTTAATAAGGACTTCAACGGCACGTACATTAGGTTGCCTATTATAAGATCCTATAAAACATATTGTATTTGGTTTTTTTGGAATATCAATATTGCTTACAACATTTATCTGCGGAGGAATAACACAAATCTCTTTATTATAACCTAAATTAATTAAATATAATTTATCCTCTTCGGTTAGCGTTACAATAGAATCAAACTTATTAGCGATACCAACTTCAATTTTCTTAGCTATATTATATAAACGTCTATCAGTTTTTATACCAAGATTCTTTCCCCGCTCATAGAGTTTTGTTGAGATATCATGGAATACTAAAACTGAAGGTATGTTAACAAATAAATCCGAATAGTGATGCATTACATTATATTCGACTTGAATTAGATCAAAATTATTATTGCTTAATAATTGCGAAATAAGTGACCTCATTCTTTTTTTATTATATTTTGCAAAAAAAAATGGTTCCTTGCCCATTAGATACGATAAAACGGGAACAATATTTCGAAAGCCTGAAACCAGTTTTCCTAATATTGATTGTTGATTTCTAGGATAATTTACTGGGTGCACATCAATACCATTATTTGCAAGGATACTCAACATATTTTCTTCATTCGAATCAATAAAAGTTGCAAGACTTACTTGATGTAATTTAGATAATGAAATAATATTTTGATAAATGAGTTTAGCGCCTGCATGCCCACTTTTTTCTGAAGGTAGGTAGGGTGTAATAAATAATAGTTTCATTTATAAAGGTTTTCTACCTAAATAATAAAAATTGCATGCAAGAAATTCGCCCCATTTGAATCTATTAAAAACATAATCTAAATATTTAAATGGATGTAATACCCAGGTTAATATTAATCTAAGAATATATTGTATTGGTCCAAAAGGCATAGCCTCTACAATTGCATGTTGAACCAATAACAATAGTGCGTTTATTGGACCTGAACAAATACCTTTTTCATTCATCTCAAATCCATGGCGGTTAAACAATGATTCAATTCCACTGATTGTATATCTTTGGTAATCATTTGGAGCCATATGATATGCACCAATAAATGGTATTTCCGCATAGATCAATCCACCTGGTTTAATTGTTCTAAACAATTCGGAAACAGCACGCTCTGGATCAGGTAAGTGTTCAATAACTGAGCTAGAAAAAAATAAATCAACAGAATTACTTCTCAAAGGCAATTGCATTGCATCTCCGAAGGCATCAACGTTTCCTTCATGAGGAATGCCAATACGAATTAAACTGTCATGCTTGGTAAAAATTTTTTTATAAAACGATTCAACTCCACTACCCATATTCACTACGTAACAATTAGAGGCTTGAGGATCTTTTTCTAAGAGAATCTTTTTAATTATTTTTTTTGAAGATTGACTCCACAATCTTTCGTCGGGCATTGGAATCAAATCCTTTATTTTTTCTTTTATTGTCTTTTCCTTTTCAATGATTTTTTTTATTTCTTCTTGAATTAATGAATCATTAATTGGTGCTATAATACCATCATATTCTGAATAAGTTTTTTTACATGATGTACATGTTTTATTATCGCTTGAAAATTCTGAATGGCATGTTGGGCAAGAAAGTATATCCATTAGTTTATTACGAGAATTATTCATCTTATTTTTTTATTCCACATAGTCGTTTTATTTCTTGGATATCGTAAGGTCCTTCTTTGTTATAGGTAGGTAAAAATAAATTATTGAAAATATTAACTTGTTCATCTGATTTTCTATTCTCATCAATAAGCTGTTGAGACAGCATATTGTAGACTTCCAATGGTTCTCGAGTTATATATGAACTAAATAGTTTTTCTATATCATAGTAATATCCAGGATTATTTTTATATATATCTATATCATAGGCAAAAATAGATAATGGTTTTCTTGTAGGCATATAGTCAAAAATAACACTAGAATAATCCGAAATAAGAGCAGATGAAATTGAAAGAAGTGGATACGGGTCTGGATTATCATACTTTATAAAATTTTCATTTATTATATCAGTAGTATCGGAGATAATAAAATGTGCTTTATAAACAAAAACAAACCTATCATCATTAGAAAATAATTTACTAAGCCTAATTAATTGATTTTCACAGTCTCTCTGTTCATTTATTCCCTCTCGATAGGTTGGCATATATACAATAATGTATTTACCCTTTGATTTTTGAGATATTAGCTCATCTATTGTTGTATCAACATTATCTATTTCGTTACTTAAATCAGAATATAATGTAACTAGTCGAGGATAAGGCAATTGTATATAACTAGGAACAAATGATTTAAAAGTCTTGCTATAATTCATATTAATTGAATTATCGACAAAATAATCTGAATAATAATTATTCAGATGAGGAATTAATTTATAGATCCACTCCCAGATTTTTTCCCCATTTTTTTCCGAACTATGATTGCAAACATCAGCTCCTATTTTTTTAATAGGGCAACCATGCCAATATTGTAGGACTGGCACCCTACATAACAATATAGGGATTAAGTCAAATGTGCCATGAGACACGATGGCAATTTTAGCAAAAGTTTGAAAGAATTTTCCTTTAATACTATAGCTTAAAAATGCTCTATAGCCTTTTAATTTTAATTCTTTTGCGAGAGAAGAAGAGTGAGTTATCCAAATACAATTGTGATCATTTTTATTTAATAAAAATGAATATTTTGAATTATCGATAAACTGGCTCCCACCAGCTGCTCCATAAATAATATATTTTTGAGGGATTAAACCAATTATCCTAAATAAACCAAATAAGTAGTATAGGGGGAAAAAACAAAAATATAGATATTTTAGCAAACGATTCTGTTTAAACAGATGTATCATATTGATTGTAACAAATAGAGAAAACTATTTAATCCACTCTTTATTAAAAGTGGAGATTTTTTTTCGGATATCTTCTAAATCTGGGTGAAAATCAATTTCTGCCCAATCTTTTGAGCTAATTTCATGATATCCTACTACAATTCCCTGATTTATGAGTTCTTGAATCATCGCCAAATAAAAAACTTGCATATTTTTTTTATTTCGAACCATCCTTTCCATAGTATCAACCATTATATCCTTTGCTTCTCCAGAAACTCGAATCATTCCTATAGATTCACCATTCGCTTCATTTAATGGTATTTTCTTGCTGACTTCCAATATCCTTCCATTCTCAACAATTAATTTCATGTCATCTTCGTCATATGTCTCTTTTCGATCGATCACCATAGTGATTAATTCATTCTTATCATGTTCAAGCAACCCCAATAACACAGAATCATTAAAAATATCATCTCCATTAATTATGATAAAGTCACTTTCCATCTCATGCCTTGCTTGCCATAAAGACAAAAGGTTATTTGAAATATCAAAAAATGGATTATAAATAATTTGGATATCAATATTGTATTCCTTTGAATAACGTTGAACTTTAGATTCTATTTTTTCAGTCAGATAACCAGTCACAATTACAACTTTATCAATTGCTGTTTTATTAATAGTTATTAACTGTGATTCTAATAAAGTAGTTCCATGTTCTAATTCCAGCAAACTTTTGGGTGTATCAGAAGTTAAAGGCATTAATCTTTCTCCTTTACCTGCAGCTAAAATGATTGCTTTCATATATTTCTCTCCACTAATACTCAATATTTAGAGTACGTATATTAAACTCTAACCATTTATCCATGGGATCATTATTGTTATTAAATATTTTTGATATAGGCACAGGAAATCCAACTTTTTCACGGTTTATAATATCTTCAGGCAAATAATTCGTAAAAAGACTTTTTAGAGGGTATTTTGATATGCTATTTTCAAATCGATATTCAAAAGACACCCCTGCCATTCTTTCAACTAATCTATGATCTACAAATGGTACTCTAGCTTCAACAGAACAAAGCATTGTCGCATTATCTAGCCTACGCAAAAGTCCATGCAAATGAGCCACCTGAAAAAAAGCAGCAACAATATCTATACAGTCACCGTAATTCATAAAAGGTGCCAAAACATCTTCAATAATTTCATAATCTTTATGTGATCCATATGAATATAGTTTATCAAATGAATCTAAATCCCATTGATTATTATGAGCCCAAGAAAATATTCTATCATATCCAAAAAATAATTCATCGGCCCCTTCACCAGAAAGGACAACTGTATTTTTATTTTTTACTTCTTTTGTCATTTCATAAAGAAGAACTTCATTGGGAACCGATAAAGGCTCTTTTCTTTTCACAATCATTGATTTTGCCGAATTTAAAAAATCTTTTTCCTCAACAAGAATTTCATGATGAGATGTGCCAATAAATTCCGCTCCCAGCTTACCCCATTCAAATTCATTTAAAGAATTAAATCCTACTGTCCATGAATGCACTTTTTTTGCTAAAGACGCTATTAAGGTACTATCAATTCCTCCGCTAAGATAACTACCAACTTCTACATCAGAGATACACCTATATTTTACCGATGATTTCAGCAAATCAATTAATTCATCGTCTTCTGGATAGTCTTTATTACCAATTGGCAAACTCCAATATCTTTGGAGTTTGCCTTTTTCCATAAAATATCCTGCGGGGAACATCTGAATATTTTTTAAATAAGTTCTCCCATTGAAAAATGTTCTTAGTTTTTTATACTGTCGAATACCTATATCGTCAATTTCAGAAAAATTATAGAGTTTTATAATTGGAGATATCTCTGATGATAAAGTGATAAAATCATGTTGCTGGGTATAATATAATGGTTTAATACCAAGTCGGTCGCGAGCAACAAAAAGTTCTGATGTTTGATTATTATAGATAACTAATGAGAACATTCCATTTAATTCTCCAAGCATTTTCGACCCTAGTAATATATATAACTCAAGCAAGACTTCTGTATCACTTTTGGTAATCATTTTAAGCTTATACTTTTTTGCAAGCTCATCATAATTATATATCTCACCATTAAAAATTATATCATATTTTTTATTATTAGATTTTAGCGGTTGGTTACTTCTATTATTTAGATCAATTATTTTTAATCTGTTATGACCTAGTTTATTATTTTTATAAGACACATAACCACCAGGGGAATCAGGACCTCTATGTTTCATTTCATAAAGAGCGTCCGTAAAATCCTTTTTATTTACATTGGGATCATTCGTAAAAAGTATTCCACACATTTTATCTAAACCAGCGCATTAATGAATTAAGAATTAATTCAACAAAAGCTAATAAGATCAATAATGGAAAGACTAGGAGTACTATTAATGGATTTAAATGTTTGTAAATCAACTTTATTTTACCTAACTCTTTTCGTTTCCATTTATTTATTGAAAATTCTCCTCCAATTGAGGACGAAACTTTATGCCATATTTTAGATTCAGGTACATAATAAACTTTCCCTCCTATCTTTTTAAATCTTAATGACAAATCAACATCTTCACAATACATAGGAAAAGAATTATCAAATCTTCCAATTTCATTGAAATCATTTGATCGCATACAAATGCAACAGCCAGTAGCATAATCTGTTTCTAATGGACGTAATAATTTTGGACTATCTTTTTTTCGAATATCTTTATGTCGAATATATCCGATCGACAAATTGACTTTGCCGCCAGCATACCATATGGTATCTTTTTGATGGTGGTAGAGTATTTTAGGAGAAACCTGCATTATTTTCTCATCTGACTCTAGTGTATTAACCAAAGGTTCAACAAAAGCAGGATCTACGATAGTATCATTATTTATAAAAATAGAATAATCAGCCTTTTTAATTGAGTCAAAGCCTCTATTATTTCCCTTAGCATAACCTAAATTATTTTCTAATTCTATAATTATTACTTTAGGATATCTTTTTGATATAAAACTTACTGAGTCATCCTCAGAACCATTATCAATAACAATAATAGTAGAATTTATATATGAAATATTCATTAATGAATCCAAACATTCATTAATAATATGTAGACCATTCCAATTCAAAACAAAAATATTTACAGATTTATTCAATATTATTCAACCAATTCCATAATTTTTTTCGTAAATGTTTTCCAAGTATATTGTTTTTTATATTCTTTAATATTTTCTTTATAGCTAAACATATCCGAATCAAAATAGTTCAAAATTCCATTCGTAATACTTTCCGGATTTGGTTCGCAAATAATACCTGTCTTGGTGTCTTCTACATTTTCTGGCAAACCACCAACATTTGAAACAACAACAGGTTTATTAAAATGATATGCAATAGGTATAATTCCACTTTGAGTTGCACGCTTATATGGAAGCACAACTAAATCAGATGCGCAAAAGAAGTGCTTAACATTTTCATTAGGTATAAATTCAAAATTAAAATCAATTACATCTTCAACATTATTGTCTTTAGCCATTTGAATATATTTGGATTCATTTTCATAACATTCTCCAACAACCATTATTTTGAATTCATCTAATTGTCTTTTTAATATTTTTGCTGATTTTATTAATATATCTAGTCCTTTATAATGTCTGACTAAACCAAAATTAAGGATAAGTTTTTCATTCCCAATTTTTAGAACTTTTCTAGCTTCATCTTTACTCACCGTTTTGCCAAAAACATCATAAACAGGATGAGGTGTCTTCCTATAAATCGACTTAGAATTTATATTTAATAAATCTTTTTCAACCGTATCCGACATAACAATAAAACTATCACACTGTTTAAAAAAATTCCGTGTAAGAATAGAATCAATTTTTCTAGGCTCATGTGGGATAATATTATTACAATTAACAATTATTTTAGGGTTAGTTCCCTTTTTGATTTTTTTTGCAATTGATGTGAATGCTGGTGCAAAAAAAGGCATCCAATATTGGAAAATAACTAATTCAGGAGAAATCATATTAATATAACTGGCAACTTTGCTCCATGAAAAAGGATTAATGGAATTTATTATCTCAATCGAATCATTATCTTTAAATGAAGATTTTTGACTTTTACCTGGGAAAAATATTTTTGGATATTGGAGAGAAAAAGAAATTTTATAAATCTCGTGAGATTTTTGTAGCTCTTTAGCTAATGAAAAATTAAACATCGAGATTCCTCCACGATAGGGAGGAAAGGGTCCAATTAGAGCGATCTTCATTATAGATCGATTAAAATATTAAGATTTAAGAATCTCTTTCACTCGGGATTCTTTATACTGATTTGAATTCGCAATCATTTCGCCTACGAGGCCTATAGAGAAAAATTGTATTCCAATAACTATTATAAGAACACCTAACATCAAAAGTGCCATATGCTTAGCAAAAGGTTCATTCAAAGCATACTTTAAATATATTATATAGATTTCAATTCCAACTCCCGATAAAAATGTGTATAAACCAATCTTGCCAAAGAAATACAATGGACTCTGGGTGTATTTTGATAAAAATACAATTGAAATTAGATCAAAAAAACCATGGAACATCCTTGAACCACCATATTTGGTTTCTCCATATAGGCGAGGGCGATGATTAACAATTATTTCTGTAACTTTAAAATTTTTATATCCTGCTAAAGCCGGTATATATCTATGACGACCTCCATATATCTCCAGAGTTTTAACAACAGATTGTCTATATATCTTTAGTCCACAATTAAAATCATGAATTTTTACACCTGTGAATAATCTTGTAATAAAATTAAAGAATTTTGAAGGGATTTTCTTTGACAAAGGATCTTTTCTATCTTTTTTCCATCCTGAAACAAGGTCAAAACCTTCTTCTAATTTTGCAATTAAATTAGGTACTTCTTTTGGGTCATCTTGTAAATCTGCATCCATAGTAACAATATATTCACCATCAGCATTTTTAAATCCTTCACCTAATGCAGCTGATTTACCATAATTTCTATGAAATTGAATAATTTTAGTATTTTTATCATTTTTAACAATCTTCTTGATAACATTTACAGATCCATCAGATGATCCATCATCAACAAAAATGATTTGATAAGAATCAAAAGAAGATAATACTTTTATTAATTCTTTATAAAGTTGCTCAACAGATTCAACTTCATTATAAACGGGTATAACAACTGATATTTTCATGAATTCTCGTTAATTAATATTATAGCATTAGGAATTTCGCGAATAAGGTGAGGGTATTGTTGATCAAATTCTCTTTCGGTTACTTCTAGGCTAATTTGGCTATTTTTATCCTTCATTCTAAAAGAAATAATATTTACTAATGATCCAAATTGTGTTTGAACAGATTCAAATTGAATTTCTCTATTAAGATCTTCTGATTCAGATTTAATATTATTGACATCAGAGAATATAGAGGGAATTCTACCCCATAAGAATGTTCTTAATTCATTCGGTTCAATTAGTTCAAACATAGGAAGTGCAATTAGAATTGACTCTTTATTATATCGTCTATTATTTTGCATATCCCATGCATCAATATCATTATTAGAAATAACTAAGAATAGTATCTTTCTTCCAATTATATCTCTGAACTCTATATAAGCACTATCTCGCGATGTAGAAAATGTAAAATTAAGCCTTCCATCGAATGTACCTTTAGATAGTATATATCCATTCCCCCTACAATAATCTTTTGTACTTAAATCAGGCACACTAATAAAATCTGGATCTGGAGGAGTAGCACATCCAATAATAAGAATTAAAACTATAACTATGTTGCGTTTTTTACTCAGGTGAAGCCTTATCAATCAGTATAGGGTTATCTTTATCTAATGCTAAAGCACGTTTATAATAGTTTAGAGCTTCCTTCAATTTTTTATCTTTCATCAATACATCACCCAAATGTTCCAAAACTACTGAATTATCATCAACAATCTCTAGTGAAGTTTCTAAGAATTGCTTAGCCTTTTCTGTTTTATTTAATTTATAATAAATCCAACCAATAGTGTCAAGATATGAAGCATTCTTAGGCTCTAAATCGATTGCTTTCATTGCCATTCTCAATGCCTCATCAAGGTTTTGATCCCTTTCAACTAAGCTATACGCAAAATTATTCAATGCTTGCGCATCTAAACTATCTATTCCTATTAAATGGACATAGATACTATCAGATTTTTTCCAATCTTCTATCGCATCATATAGAATTGCCATGGAATGAAGCAGATTAGTAGAATTTGGCTCAATCAAATGTGATTTTTCATAATAATTAATTGCTTCATCATATTGTTTTAAACGACTATGGGATAAACCAATTAGATATTGAATTGAAAATGAGCTGTTAAAAATCTCACTGACAGGTTCTAATAAATCAATGATTGCTTTTGAATTATTTTCATTCATAAATACTAATGATCGACTATAATATCCTCGCCAATCTTCAGGGTAATTTGTAATTAACTTATCGGCCAAATCAGCAGCTTTTTTGTATTCTAATTTTTCCATATATATATCAAATAATGAAAAATAATAACTTGGGTTATTGGGCGAATCCTTGATTACAGACTCAAGTAATTCATGAGCTTTATCAGTTAATCCAGAACGATAATATAATAAACCCAATTGAGCACGGCGTTCCAAAGTTTCTCCGTGAATTTCATTTATAGACTCAATATGTTTTATACCTTCATCAAATGATTTTGATTGAGAAAGGAGATCAATAAAAACAGCTAAATATTTTTCCTGATCAGGGAATGATTGCGATAACTTTTTAAATATTGATTTAGCTTGATCATAATCATTTTGCTGAATGGCAAATCGACCTGCTGTTTCTAACAATTCATACCTATTTGGTTCTAAAGAAAATGCTTCTAAGTATAAATTCATAGCCGCAGAATAATTTTTCTTTATTTTTTGTAGCTCAGCCAATGCTATTATATATCGTGCATCATCAGGATTTATTTTATTTAGTTGTTCAAAATACTTTTCTGCTTCACCATATTTTTTCTGAAGAACAGATTGGTCTGCAATTAGTTGTAAAGCTTTTACGTCATTCGGGTCTTTTTCAATTGCAATTTCCAAATGATTATTAGATAATTCTGATTTACCTATATTCCAATAACATTCAGCTATTGCTGTATGAATCGCGCCAACATTTGGATCAAGAGTTATTGCTTGTTGAAATTCAATAATGGCCATTGGGAAATCACCCTGATTCATAAGCATTTGACCATTCATAAAATGACGTAACCCTTCAGCATTTGGTTGATTTTCAATCCTACCATTATCTGCGACTGGATTATCAGCAGAAATTGATTTTGCAGGATTACTTGATTGACATCCTATTAATAATGTAAATAAAATTATAATATTATGTGTTTTGAATAAATACATCAAGGTTTTCATATTAACTAACTCTATTATCGGTAAAAACTTCGCATAGAAATCAGTTGTATTTCCATTATACATCATTAGATATGGTGACTCCATTACCTCCATTTGATTTAGTATCATACATTGCTTTATCTGACTTAAAAATTAAACCTTTAACGTGATCTGAATGAGTTGGAAAGCCTGCCATTCCTGCGCTAATAGTAATATTCGATGCAATTCCATCTTTTAAAAAAGTTTTTTGATGAATTTTATCCACAATCCGTTGAGCCATAGGTTCGCATTCTTGAATATCTGTATTTACCAATAATACTGAGAATTCTTCTCCTCCATAACGCCCTACCACATCAATAGTACGAACATTCTCGGATATAATTTTACTAACTTCCTTGAGAACATAATCTCCATATAAATGCCCATAGGTATCATTAATTGTTTTGAATTTGTCTAAATCCAAAACTATTAATCCCAAACTCTGATTAAATCTATTAGCACGACTTAATTCTTGATTAAAACGCTTTAGAAAAGCTTTATGATTTAATAACCCAGTTAATCCATCGTGGATTGCTGAAAGATGAACTTTATTATATTCATTTTTCCAAGACAAGCCTGAGCTTAGTGTTCCACATAAAGATTCAATAAATTGAATATCAATATCTGAGAATAATATTGGCTCAAGTTTTTCTAATGTTAATGCACCAAAAGCCTTACCCTTAGATCTAATTGGGACACTTAATACGCTTTTGAAGCCGAAGTTGGACCGATCTTCAGGAAAAAAACGATTCATTTCAGGAAATTTTTCAAACCAGGAGTTGGAACAGATTGTCTTATTTTCCGTAATTGCCAAACCATGCAAAGTATTTTGAATCTCAAAGTCTTGATTTTCATCTATATCTTCTTTAAAGCCATCTACCAATGCAATATTAGCTGATTCATTACTATCATTTAAAAATACAATTGTAAGTTTATCATATTTGAAGAATGACCTACATATTCCACGGATTGAGTTAATTAACTCACTTGAGTCTGATTTTAAATCTAACTCTTCAATTACTTTACCAACTTTTGTATTAAAATTATTGTTGATCATCAAATTTTCAATTTCTTTTAAATCATCCATTCCAGATGTTATTATACCTATGGCTTTTTCAATAACATCCTGGTCTTGTGCTTTAATTGAAGAAAAATGTTCAGCAAATAATAAAATGAATCCTAGCGCATGCTTTTTATATATAATCGGTAACCCAATAATTGTTTCACTGCCCCTCCACGATTTTTCTAATAAAATGTTTTCCCACTTCCCAGGATTATCTTTTATGTTAAGAATTTGAGATTTATTTGCTGATAATATTTTTGCAACAATATCGTTTTCTTTTTCGATTAAACCCTTAAAAAAATCAGTAGAATTATTTTGGATTGAAAATGCTTTATTTACGGAATCATACATATAAATACCAACAGAATAATCTTCATTCATAGCAATAATAATTTCTTCAGCATGCTTAATTAAACGTGCATAATTATCTTTAATAGCTGATGAAAATGTTTTCTCATCAATATTCTTACTTTGGTTATTATTTATATTTAGTAGTTCTTTCTTAAGAAGAAGGTTTGGGAAAGCATAGCTAATAAACACAACAAAAAGGCCTCCTATTACAAGTCCTTTCAATATGACAAATATGTAATTATCCTGTGATGGTGCGAAAAAAAGTATCAATGTGACAAAGAAAAGGAGTAGGACTGCAATTTGTTTGTATAAAACCATAGTGCAAAATAAAAATCCCTGCATTGAAATACATTAAATACAGGGATTTTTTTATTTTGATTAATCTATCGCTGTTTTTTTACAAAATTAACTTTTCCATCCAAATTAATTTTTGTTCTTTTATTACTTGTTGTATCAGCAGAATCAATAGCACTAGTAACAAATGTTTGATTTCTATCAATATCTATAACTGGTGAATCCAAATTTGGAGTTTCAGCTATACTCCCATTAAAATTAGGTGGTTGACCTGAATTATCCATATTATCGTACCAAAGTGTATAACCAACCGTAATAAAAGAAACAATCAATACCGACATAATACTTGCATAAAGTGGCGTAAATCCAAAAACAGTATTTGATGGGCTATGTACAACTTTAGTGGATAACCTATCTTTTTCAAATTCAACTCGATGCAGTAGTTCAGTCATAAAAGTTGAGGAAGTTTTAACTTTTGGAATTTCTTTAATTAATCTCATATTGTTCTGAATTTCATCTAAAAGTGATTTAGCATCAGAATTTTCATCAATATAATCTTCAAATTCCTGACGATCAGTTAAATTGAGTTTATTATCTATATATGCTGATATAGAATCTTCGAATTTGTAACGATCCATCAATAAATTTCTCCTATCTTAAATCTTTGAGCTCTTTTTGTAATTGTAACCTAGCTCTATTTATTCTTGACTTAACTGTGCCCAAGGGGACATCAACGATTTTACTTATTTCTTCATAAGAAAGTTCCTGAATATCTCTAAGGATAGTTACAGTCTTAAAATGTAAAGGTAACTTTTGAATAGCAGCTTGAATCCTCTTTTCAATGAATTCACTTTCAATAGCTTGGTCTGTGTCAGGTTGATCAGCAGGCAGTTCATATTCTTTTTCTTGAGTACTCATTTGACTAAGGTTTGTTACTTTTCTAGTTTTCTTTTTTCTCAACTCTGACTTAGCCAAATTTGCAGCGATAGTATAAATCCATGTTGAAAATTTGGCAATTTTTTTATAGTAATGCTTATGAGTGTATAATTTTATAAGAGTTTCTTGGGCAATATCTTCAGACTGTTCGTAATCATTTACGAAACGGTATACAAAGTTCATTAAACGATCTCTGTAACGATTAACTAACTCAATATAGGCTTGCTCATCTCCCTTTTGGAAACGTTCAATCAAGTCCTCATCAGTATAGACAAGTTGCTTATCCATTGTTAACGGTTGCGTATAAGAATTCTGTGATAATTGATTCATCATTAATTGTAGTCGTTTTTATTTTTCTATCAATTTGCCCTAAACGTTTAAGCGCAGAAATAATTTCCTTACTTGAATAATTTGATGCATAACTTGGTATTTTTCTATTTACACTCTGCGCTAAATTAGTATAACGTTTTGAATTAGAATTAGTTCCCCGAGAAATTTTAAGGAATAATAATTCTTGAAAAAACTCCGTCATCGGGTATAAAAGATTTATTAGCGATGTTTCTTGAGAAACAAGCATTCGACCAACTTCTAAAGTTTTTCTTAACTTTCTTTCTCCTAATAAATGAAAAAATTCATACTCCTTGAATTTTCTTCTCCAGCTGGAGTATTGGTCAACATATTTACGATCTAACTTATCGTCAACATCCAAATTAATGGAAATTTTATCAATTTCGTTTTTTAAATAATTTAATGAATCTCCTGAAGTCTCAATAATATATTCAATAACTTCTTTTGGCACCTGATTCAATCCATTATTTTTAAAAAATAATTTTACCCATTTTTCCATTTTACTTGCAAAAGGTGTAGAAACTGAAATTGGCTTAACTAAACTAGTAAGATTTTGAATCATTTTATTTTTTGCACCATATTCGTCCTGAATTAATATTAAAATGTTCTGTTGTGTTGGATTATGACAATAATCTACTAACTCATCCCTAACTTTACCTTTTATAGTATTCGGACTTCTAAGTATAAATAAGTTCATCGAATTAAATAAATCCATAGTTGTTAATCTATCAATAATATCTTTCCCTGTCATATCATCTGGCATTAGGAATACTTTTTGCACAGTATTATTGCTTGAAACAATATCATAAATATTATCAATAAAATATTTTTGCAAATAATGATCTGCACCCATTAAAAAATATATATTTTTTGCTGGTCCATTCTTAAGTGAATTCAATCCCTCTTCAAAAGATGTTGTTAATAATTGGAATCTTCC
>PVBE011619216.1_pt1 | contig 17162 bp, 10 predicted proteins | sample 1631181 | NCBI WGS metagenome assembly PVBE01 (sample SAMN08397723, study PRJNA350692) | Marine metagenome, whole genome shotgun sequencing project. | isolation source: water | place: Pacific Ocean | collected 2012-04 | reverse complement strand
GGCGTGAAAATATTCTGCGGATGCTGCGACTCCTGCCCACTCTCCTTGAAGTAAAACAGCCTGTTGTCGCGGTCTGCGATGTCGTAGAGGCCGCCGCCACCATCGGGAAAGAACGGGTTCGCCAAACTGCCCGAGTCGATGTTCATCGCTTCAAGCCACGCTCGGTTGCCCTGATCCCGCCAGTAGTTCGCATTCCACGCAACAGGAGTTTCCGAGTAGCCGTGGCCACTCATGATTCCAGGACCGGGGAATGTAAGCATCGGTCGGTCAAGGCTTGGATGCGGCTCCTGCAGCAGATCCCAAGTGCCTCCACCGTAGAAAGGCGCTTCAAGAAGCCACGGTTGGTGCGACTCAATGTCGAAGAACCCGGTATTCCAAACCGGAATCCCGTCGCCTCCTGCGGTCACTGGAATTCGGGCGCTGTCCTGGCCATAACCAGCAGAGTTCTGACTCACAAGCGCGGTCGAAGCTGGCGTCCAGCCACGAGTGCTCTCCTTGCTGGATCCATCATCCTGCCGCTCAAACCGTGTTGCGACATTCGCGTTGATGCGGCCGCTGTTATCGGTGATCGAGACTCCCACGATCTGCCGCGTGTCGTCCACACCAACATGGGGCGAGAGCCACCAGAAGGAGTCGGTAAACCCGTCTCCATCGGTATCGGTCAGGATGCGATTGACATGCCAACGGGCGGTACCGGGGATGAACTCGTCTGCCTCTGATTCGCCAAAGCGAGGATCGACGGGCAGGGGTTGAGTCGGATCACCTGAGTATTCAGGATGGCTCGGATCGGTTTCCGGATCGTAGTACTCACTGACCCCATCGCCGTCGAGATCATTCAGATCATAGAAGTTGGAAGGCAACATCGTGCCGTCGCCATTCCTCGCCGCCAGAAGTGCCTGCTTGTATCCCTCGGGGCGAAGCCAGTTGAGCCAGCGGTCCCAAAAGTCGAGGTGCCCGGTGTACTGGGTCATGTCAGTAGGCGCTGCGGACAGTGACACTGATTCCGTTTCAGGCAAGAACGTCGTGGTAGCAGTGTCACCCCAGTGGAATCCGTCGCCTGAGAGTGTCGTCCAGTTGTCGGCAACCCGAGTTTGCTCACCGGCCGGGCCGAGCCAACCGCTTGGGACCATCGCAGGCCACTGTTCAATCGGAACATCGGTCCGCTGAACAACGCCACCGTAATACCTTCGTCCGTCGGCCCACGCTGCATCCGTGTAAACATTGTGTCGGATGCCATCCTCAGAGATGGCGCTCCGCTCCCCCGTCACATCCGCGATGTCCGGGCACATACGCCAACCGTTGCCAGCGCGGCCGAGATAAGTCAAATGCCGCCAGTGGCTGAAGGCATCGGCGTTGCGGTCCATGAACGGATTTGCCAGAGACGGAAGGACTGCGGTCGGGTTTGCTATTCCCCGCGACGGCACACGCTGTGGTTCGATATCGCGCAGCCACCGGGTATCAGAAGTACCGGGGCCACCCAGTGGATTCTCGCGTGGCTGCAGCACTTGGTTGGTCAGATTGACAGCAGGCCACAATTCAGGCGCCTCGGGCCAGTCAAAAAGGGCGACATCCTCATCGGCCCGAAGATCCGCCCACAGCCACTGCTGTGGATCCCAGCGGCCATCCGGATTGTCTGGGTTGTCATAGACAATTTCGTGTAGGGGGCCCGGTCGGAGCGGCCATGTCAGCCAGTCCGGTGGATTGGTCCAAGGCGACACTTCCCACGGCGCACGGTTCCACGCAAAATCCGGATCGACGCCATAGCGAATTGCCTTCGGATCGAGCGACTCGCGGCGGCTTTCATCGGGCGGCAGCGCGGCAGCGAACTCGGCGGGCGTGTAGTCGATCTCTCGGACAAACAAGGCATCGGCCACTTCCTGAGCGATTTCCAGAGCAGCGGTTTCGGTTCGATCTCGGCTGAAGGCGCGTTGCCGATGAACCCGTCCCATATCCCGAAGCGACTGAGTCCTCGAGAGGAACACGGTCGCAATGATGACCAGTAGCACCAGCATTCCGGCAACCAGAATGAGCGTATTGCCCCGCCGCCCGCTCGACTGCCGTCGGCGGTACACAGAGGTATCGACCCGAGAAATCATTGCAAACGCTCCTTGGGAAGTTCCACTACGAACTGAACGAGTTTGCCATGCTCAAGGTTCGTTTCGGTATCGTGCAGAACCATCGTGAACCGCAGGGCCGAGGGCCAAGGGGTGTATGAGGGGTCGGGGTCCAACAAACCATCGTTACCGAACTCTTGGGTATCGGGATTTGCATTACCGGCCAGAACATCTCGGTTTTTCAGGAGCGGCCATCGTCGATTCGGGCCGAAGATCGCCCAGTATTCGCGGACTGGTTCCTGCCCGGGAAAGGCCGCTGGAACAACAACCTCATCAACCGCTAACGGGTTGAGAAGCGAAGGAGCCGCCATCGACGGCTTGGCGTTCTCGGGGTACACCTCCTCGGGAGTCTTCTGAGGTGCCAGGTTGGCAGGATATGAGGCGGCATAATCACGAAAGCTGGTCACACCCCGGTCCCACTTGTCGGCAGCATCCGCCGGGATTCTCTTGTCAGGCATGCCGAACCAGAATTGCTGCCCAGATTGTCTCACATCGGTACCAGCCAATTGCCCACCCAAAGGGTCAAAATTGCTGTCCGCAGAGTCGTACCTAAATCCATGCCAGGTCACCCGGTCTCGACGGCTGATGGAACGGTCAGGCTCAACCCATTGCCAAGCCCGCGTCTCTCCGACGTTGTCATCCCACGTCCACTCGACAATAAAGTCGCTACAGGCCGATCCACAAATCTGATTGGTGAGTGACTGGTCATAGCGAGATGGTCCGGGGGCCGAACGCTCTACCCGCGGCCATGCCAAGAGTGTCTTGAGGAGATGCCGCTGTGTGGCCAGACCGGGCACGGCGGTGTCCTCCAGAATTGCGTGTGTGCCATCGGCGACGTCATCGTGCACTCCATCGTCGTTCGCATCGAACCATGGACGTCGACCAAAGACCGCATCGGGCTGGGTTTTGTGCCGACTATGGAGAAGTGATTTACGGACATCGCCAAGCAACATCGACGTCATGTCAACTCTGCCCATGTCGATAACTGCGGCATCACGTTCGAACCCAGTTGCTTGCGGCGTAGTACGACGAGGGTCGGCCGGAAAGAGCGACTTCGTTGAATATGTCGATGCGTTGTAGATCTTCTTGGAATTGTCAGCCGGGTCTTGGGAGTCGTCGTCACCCATCACAGCGAGCCGCCGCGCAAGCAGCCAACGCCTTGCCTCGGGCTGATCACCGCGAACCAACCTTGCAGTATCGACAGCAGGGGCTTCCTGCTTGTACAAGTCATTGGTGTTGCCACCGGCAAAGCCATACTGGCTGTAGACCGCTTCGAGTTCGCCACCCCAGCCTCCGCTGGCGAAATCGCCGTTGACATTCGATCGATAGAAGGGCGCCAGACGAGCGAGATTCGCTTCGAGTCCTGACGAGTCGGCGAATTGTCCTTCAACCGTTCGGAAGGCATCGAAGTCAATATCGTGCCCCTTATATTGCGGAGGCAGTTCGCCAAGTAGTGACTCCGTGGGGTCGGGCGTCGCACCTGTGGTGTAGTCGTACACGGAGTAGGGCGAGAGCAATGGGAACTGCAGTCCGTGACCATAGGTAACTGCAGATGTTGATCCCATCGAGCGAGACACACCACCGAGCAAACTGTTGCCAGAGAGCCTTGCGCCAAGAGGAACAGACCGCTCGAACCCACCAATAAAGAACATCAACTGATCGCACCGTACCGGCGCATCGGCTGGCAGCGAGGGATTGATGAGCGGAGGCCGCGGCCCGGGCTTGGTGTTGTCCCAGTGCACGCGGTTGTAGTCATTCGGAACCTCGACCGAGTGGATAATGAGGCTTCCGTCCGGACTCACTCTGCTCAGGTCATCTCGAATCTGTTTCTCAATCGCCCACGACTCCTGCAGCACGCTGCCAGAGGCTTCGCCCATCCGGGCAACACCAGATGCCGCCTGAAATGCCTGTCCGCAGACCAGCACGACAACAACCAGCACCGCAACCGACACAAGAATCTCGATGAGTGTAAAGGCCCGAGATGTCCGACAAGTAGATCGCATCACAGATTCGCCACCGTTGCATACACAGGTATGAGCCGATACGTCAGCCCCTCTTCGGTCGTCACACGGGGTGGCACATACCACAGCCGATCGACGACTGGCGCGGCGCTGCTAGGCGATACGAGCCCTTTGGGGTAGTCGTTCGGTCGTGACATTCCCGACATCGCCGCCGCAGGCAAGATCGTGCTTGAGGTAAACATCTGGGGATCCACCTTGTCGCCGTCTGCGTCGAGATCAAGGCGATCGAGTCCACACGATACGAGCGGCGAAGGAACCGGGGCCGTCAGCGACACAGGAGTTTCGCCACCCCCTGCCCGCACGCGCCCGGTAGCAACACGGTGCACCGTTCCATACTGATCAATCAGCCACTGAGAAGGCCACTGCCATCCGTAGGCTGGGTTATCTGGATCAAAGGGATCATCCGAATCCGCGCCCGGAAGTGGCTCGACGTTATTTTCCCCTGAATACGCAGGCCCCTTCATGTCTACTGTCCATGGTCCAAATGCCACCGCAGGATCATTGAGATCCTGCATCCATGGAACTGGAGATACCAACTGGGATGAATCATCATCCAGCCGCACTGGCTGAGGATGCCACGGAGGAGCGCTCATACTCTCCCGTTGCACGCGGTACACAAAAACGGCAACCTGGATGGTGCCACCAACGCTGCGAAAGGCGCAGTCCCAGTAATACTTCGGCGTCCGTCCCGCCTGATCCTGCAGCGGCCATTGGCGTTCGCTCGCCAGAATGAAGACCTTTGGGACGGACAGATATGGCATCGTCGGATCGCCGTTGAGTTCGATACCGTTGGCATCCTCGCGAATGATCTCACGAGAGTGGCTCGGGATACCCAACGTACGGCTCCCTCCGTCATAGGGATTGAACGAGAGAAACCTCTGCCAAGGATTCAGTACCGGCAACGTGTGCTCGCCGATTGTTTCGCCAGTCCCAGTCCACTGAAGTGAGTTGAAAATATCCAGCGAACCACGCTCAACAGTCTCACTGTCCGCCGAGACAACCATTGCGGGTCGAAGCCAGGGCCATGTGTCCCGCGCCAGCCATGCAGCAGGATGGACCGTTCGCTGGCTGTAGAGTTTGTTCATGGCATCCAGTTTGGCCTGCTCGCCACCCTGCCACTCGTCCTGAGCGTCGATGTAATCCCACCAAGAACCGAAGTCTTCGCTGGAGATTCTGCTGCGAATGAGTTCGATCGCATGCGAGGCAACCAGTGGGCCGTTGAGTTCATCCTCAGCCCGCTGCTGAAGCATCACGCCGGCCGGAAAGAGCGCGGCAATGCTGATGAGGCCGATCCCCAGGATGAAAATCGCCATCAAGAGTTCGATCAGTGAAAAACCCCGAGGCGGATTGGATCGGTGTACGCAATTCATCGATTGGTCGCCTCCAACGGAACGCCGCTGAACTTGTTGAAGTGCAGTTGCCGAGCATTGGCATCAATGAATCCCCGCAGTGCGTCGGAACGCGTACTGACCGCCTTACGACGAAGCACATCGGTTGGAGAGTTCAGCCACTCCATGGGATCGAGTTGCTTGCGGGCATCACGCTCGTCATAAATCGCCAACCAAGATCCGGTGACAACCAACGGTTCATCATCGAGCCGCTGTTGACAAACTGGCAGCCGCTCGGCTTCGTTGTCCTCCCACATGTCCTTCGCTGGAATATGAACGCCATCGGTCAGCCGATATCTGGCGCCGACGTAGCAGCCTGCCGAGGGGGGGGACCATGGAACCGCTACCTGTCCGTCCTCGACGGGCGGGCAGGGATCGGGGCCGCCGAACCCGGGAGGATCCTGACGATTGCAATAGTCGAGCCCTTCGTACCGCTGAAGTCCATCGGCATTGAAATCGACCCACAGCCAATCGGCATCTGCCGTGTGAACAAAGTTGGCGACCGATCCATCACCCGAAAACAAGATGCCAATCATCTGCCCAGGCACTTCCGGAAGTTTCGTTGAGAACTGGCTTGGTGTGAGATATTGAATGTCCCCGTCGTAGGCCATGGGGTCTGTCGTCGGCGAGTTGCTGTAGTCACTCAGATTGGAAAGCCTGTGGCCGGGCACGGCGACGCCGATTCCTTCGGCAAGTTGCATGGGCTTGCCCGAGTCGACCGGAACGAAACGCGATGTTCGCGGTTTACTGCTAACACCAGGATCACTCAGGTCAGGGTTAGGCACCCATGGGAGCGTTTCGCCTGAGTACTGGGCAACAACACCCTCCAATTGCTGTACCCCCGACGATGTGAGAACCGGGCGGAACACCAAGGCCGTCGGCCGAGCATCTTCGATTGCCCGCTGCCTGGCCACAGAGAGCATGTTCTTTACTTCCTCGACCGCGCCTGCTCTACGCACATCGGATGCGATCGCCTGGTACGAAGCCACGGTTGCAAGACCGAGCACGCCGATAATTGCAACGACCGCCAACAGCTCAATGAGCGTAAAGGCGGTTCGGATCACCTGGCTGTACCCGCATCTCACCATTGACGCACTCCGTACGAGTAGAGGTTGTCTTCGGTTCTTCGGAAGCGAACATCCTCCTGGGGCGGCGTAAAGTCAGTTCCCAATGGATGGACAAAGCCAACCCAGCCATACCGCTGATCAGCCCCACCGCTCATGAAGTAGGTACGGTCACTTGAGGCCGGACCGAATGCTCGCTCTTCAAATGTTCGGATTGTCCCGTCTTCATCCCGCAAGGATGTGTTTGGGCCCGCCAGTTCCTCATCGTTGACGCCAATCCCATCCATCGCCCCCGTGTACCAATCACGCCCGGCAAAAACGACCACCACAGGTCGCCCCCATGAATCGACGAGCAACTTGTCGGTCGGAGATGACCCCGCACCGACTTCCTCCCAGAAGTCGCTTGGAAGCTTCGCCAAAATGGCCCGGCAAGACTCAACTGACTGCAATCGCTTCACGACTTCGACCATCAATTTCCGACCGGCCCGATTCGACGCGGCAGTTTCCCAATTCGTGTAGTCGTCAGAATCAATGGAGTAGTCCTCTAGAAATCCAATGCCGTCGAGTTGATCCTGCGCATACACACCCCGAACGGGAATGTCATAGCTGCTCTGACCATTAAGCGGCTCGTCGTCGTATGGCTGGGCTAGGTCCCCATCTCCCTGCCCATAGGTCAGTGCATGCCCCGTGTGTTGCTGGTACTCGACCATAGCCGCATCAAGAAGGCTCAGCATGTCCTGGGTCTTGCGGCGATCGGCCGAGTCAAGAACGGCCGAACCGATCGAGAGTGTGATGGCCGCAAGAATGCTGATGATCACAATCGCGATCATCAACTCGATCATGGTGAAGCCGTGATACCTCGATACCGCTCGCTTTCCACTCATTGGCCGATCTCCACAATGTTGTCCCGGTTGGCTTCCTCGGTAGCGACGACACCCGTGTCAAAGGCCGGCTTGCCAAGCCACTGAAGATTCAATCCGTCTTCGTACCACCCGTTCGCGGCATTATCGAAGGCCGCATGATCACCGCGACCATCAGACAATCCAGCAATGGGTTCACCTGGAAAGTCAACTCGCGCCCAATCGTAAATGCGTCGATTGGCGCCAGCTGACATAAATGCGAATCGACCGGTCAGCAGGGCACGGGGAATCGAAGGATCGCCGTGTGGATCACCACCATCTCCGACCAGCCCGTAGTCACCCCACCGCTCCCCATCTTCATTCGTGAACCACCAAGTGGTTTCCTCGCCGTCGCCAAACTCCCACGGCCGCAGTGCGAAGTACTCGGCCATCGTCGGGGCATATGTCCACTCCGGGGATGGCTGGTAGTCCGAGGGATAACGCCGCCCCGGCTCACCGGGCGGATGATTGATGCGGTAGTAGCGAATAGGCGTGCCCCAGGCATCGACGATCACCTTCGGAGCACAGGACTTGTAATCAGAATCACCCGGAAAAACGACCAGCGGCTGGTTTGTCGCAGGGTCGATCGAACCATCCCACGCACCAAAGTCCCAGTGGTCTGCAGCAGTGTCATCTTCCACGCTGCAGTCGCCATCCCAACCGATCGCGCCGACCATTGCTGGGTCGTCGAGTTCTAGGTATGGGCCGAGCACGGTGCCTAACTGACCCAAACGCGCAGGTCGCCGCTCACACAATTCTGGGCGGCCCTCGTCGGTCCCGACGTTATCTGACCAGCCCGCATTCCAGAAGCCGTCGTCACCGGGGCGATGAATGCCCAGAGAGGCTGCCGTCGCTTCCGTGGGGTCATCGACGTCGTATCCATACCCGTCATGCTCCTCGTCGCCGTACCCGAGCAAATACTCTGCTGGCGAGGTATAGGAGTACCGACGCTGCATGGCAGTTAGGTACACGGGATAATCACCGTCCATCTTTCGCGTTGGCTCCACGCCGTCAACTCCAGCGCGATCGTTGTCGAGGAGTGGCGGCAGATAACCGGCTTCCGATTCAAACCGCACAACTGCCTGAGAAAGTGCCCTGAGTCGAGACTTGGTCGTAGCGACCATCGCAGCCTCTCGAGCGCCGCCTGCGGCGACAACCAACAGGCCGATCAAGACGACGACGATGCCCATCGTGACCAGAATCTCAACCATCGTGAAGGCACGGCGAGGCATGACTACTGGTTCTCCGAAACCGACTGAATCATCTTGACCAGCGGCATAAAGAGCGCGAGCACAATACCACCGACAATGGTGCCGAGGACCACGACAAGCATTGGTTCGACCAAGCTCAAAAGTGACTGCACTGCGACATCCACTTCTTCGTCGTAGTTATCTGCGACCTTCATAAGCATGACGTCGAGATCGCCCGTCTCTTCACCCACATCGATCATGTTCACGACAATGCCATCGCACACTTTCGATTCTCGAAGCGGCGCCGCAAACGACTCACCCTCACGGATCGAGTCATGCACACGCTGAAGGGCTCGCTCAAAAACCCAGTTGCCACAAGTGTCGCGAGTGATATTGACGGCTTCAAGAATCGGTACGCCGGCCGAAACAAGCGTGCCGAGCGTTCGCGTAAACCTTGCAACCGTGGTCTTTTCAACCAGCACACCAACAACGGGAATCTTGAGAACGACCCAATCAATCGCCGCACGCCCGAATCCAGTCTTCTTGAATACCTTGAGGCCAGAGAACAACACGAATGGCGACGCAACGATAACGGACCACCCAGGCACTAACTGGCCGGGCTGCTTGCCCGCAACCCACGAACTGGCTTGGATCAAGAACTTGGTCAGCCCAGGCAACTCGATTTCGAAATCCGCAAAGATCTCTTCAAATTTCGGAATCACAAAATACATGATGCCTGTCACGATCGCGATCGCAATGATCACGACGACCGTCGGATAGATCATCGCACCCTTGATTCGAGCGCGAAGCCTCGCCGCCTTTTCCATAAAGTTGGCGAGACGCTGAAGGATGACATCCAGAACACCACCGATTTCGCCGGCCGCGACCATCTTGCAGTAGAGTCGATCAAACCCCTTGGGGTGCCTGGCGAACGCATCAGAGAGCGTTGAGCCGGCCTCGACATCCGCCACGACTTGCGTGAGAATCACCTTGAGCTTGCCTGGCTTCTGCTGCTGTTCAAGAATCTGCAGCGAGCGTAGCAGCGGCAAACCTGCGTCCTGCAGGGTGGAGAGCTGTCGAGTGAACTGAGTCAGCACCTTGATCTTGACTGGACCGAAACTCGGCAGCCTGATTTGAATGCCCTTCTTTTCCTTCTTACTTTTCGCTTCTGGCTTTTCCTTCTTCTTCTTCCGCTTGCCACCAGCCTTAACTCGGGCCTTCTTGCGACCGCCCTCGCCATCGCTCTGCGTCACAGACGTCGGAAAGAAACCCTGCCCGCTAATCTGCTGAATTGCATCTTCGCTGCTGCCAGCCTCCACAGATCCGCTCGTCGGTTTTCCAGCGGAATCCAATGCTTCGTATTGATAGGTCGCCATGGGTTGTTCTCACCGGCACATGCCGGAACTACTCCTCGCTAATGGTCTCACGAAGGACTTCGTCGATGGTGGTGCGGCCGTCATAGATAGAAAGAAGGCCTGACTCTCGTAGCGTTCGCATTCCGCGTTTGCGACACTCAGTACGGAGCAGTGCTGTCGACGCTTGCCTCATGATGAGTTCGCGGATCGCATCATCCATCGTCATAATCTCGAAGAGCGCAAGCCGCCCCTTGTATCCACTGCCGTTGCAGCTATCACATCCGCTTCCACGTAAGAAGGACTGGCCAACAACATCTTCTGGGCGAAGTTCGAGCTCCATGAGCTCGGCCTCGCTTGGCGTGTACTGCTGCTTGCACTTCAAACAAATCCTGCGAACCAGCCGCTGGGCCACGATGGCTTCAATCGTTGCCGTAATCAAGAAGGCCTCAACGCCAAGATCGACCATACGAAGTACGGTCGACGGCGCATCGTTGGTGTGCAACGTCGAGAACACAAGGTGGCCCGTCAGCGCAGCCTGAATTGCGATTTGCGCAGTCTCAAGGTCACGAATCTCACCAATGAGAATCGTGTCGGGATCCTGACGCAAAAACGAACGAAGTAGCCTGGCGAACGTGAGGTCCTGATCAGTATTGACCTGACACTGCACCAGGCCGTCGATGTCGTACTCGACGGGATCCTCAGCCGTCAAAATCTTGGTCTCGGGGGTATTAAGCGCACTGAGCGCGGCATACAACGTTGTCGTTTTGCCAGAACCAGTAGGCCCCGTTATCAGCACCACGCCATTGGGCCGTCGAATGAGTTCGTTCATTGTTCCGAGTTCATCATCCCGAAGCCCGATTCGGTCGATGGCCAACTCGACATTGCTCCGGTCCAATACACGCATAACGACCGACTCGCCATACATCGTGGGGAGGACCGAGATACGCAGATCAATGGGGTTCTGGTTAACGGTCAACTCAATACGCCCGTCCTGAGGTAGACGCCGCTCCGCAATATCCAGATTCGCCATGACCTTGATTCGGGAAACAATCGGCAGTGCCAAATGCGGTGGTGGCGGAACCATCTCATAGAGCACGCCGTCAATGCGATACCTCATCTTGAACTCGTCTTCAAACGGTTCGAAGTGAATATCACTCGCCTTGTCTCGGATCGCCTGCAACAGAACCAGATTGAGCAACTTGACGACCTTGTTGTCTTCGGAGGCTGCCGCGAGTTGATCGAGGTCGATTGACTCTCCACGCCCCTCGAGTGCCGCCAAAGTATCGGACTCTTCGAGAGCCGCCATGACGTCGAGCATCGAGGAACCTGATTGCGATGCGGACGCGTAGAGCCGCTCGATAGCCGCATCGACGGCCGCCGGAGGCGCAACAACCGCATTGACTTTGAAGCCCATCAGCAATCGAAGGTCATCAACCGCGCGATAATTGTCCGCGGACTTCATCGCAATCGTGATCGCCTTTCGATTTGCATCGAAGGCAACCGGCACGATTTGATAAGTGCGTGCCGTTTCGCCGGGCAAGTGTTCCGTCAGGGCCTCGTCGATCGAATCTGGATCCAGCTCGACGAATTCGAGCCCGATCTGGCCAGCCAGAACTTGCAGAATGTCCTGCTCGGTGATCTTGTCGAGTTCCAGAAGTATCTCGCCGACCTTGGTCCGCTCCCCCTTCTGAACGCGGCGCTTCTGAATTGCCAGGGCTTCATGTACTTCGTCTCTGGTCAGCTTCCCCAACTTGACCAAGATCCGCCCGAATCGCCGCCCCTTCAGTTCCGTGGCAGCACTGCCGTCACTGCGACGGCGGCGGCCTGATCGTGAACTTCGGCTGCTGGAGCTACTCCTGCGGCTCGAACTGCTCCGGGTCGTTTCCGCCTGGGCTGAATCCGACTTGGATGCGGCGTTGCTACTGCTTGATTGTTCTTTGTTGGACAAGGGCCAGTTCCCTATACACCCGAGCAAGGGCCCCTCGCCACGCTCAACGCTCTCCACTGCCCGACACCGGGCATCAATGAGAGCGAATAGCCACTAACAAGTATGCTGTGCTCGATATCCTATTGCAAGGCCCAACATGAGCCTTTCTTGCTATTGCCACCGGCCCGATGCAATGATTGCATCAGGCGCTAGCCTGGTCAGCCTGGTCGAGTTCTGTCCGACCAACCGACTTTCCGACCCGATGAATCCGATTCGTGAGCTCTGAGGCATCCCGGGCCTTGTCGATCATCTCTTCTGCGTCAATCACGCCACGCTCGAAGAGGCCCCAAAGGTGGTCATCCAGCAACTGCATGCCGAATTTCTTGCCTGTCTGGATCGCCGAGTCGATTCGGAAGGTCTTGTTCTCACGAATCAGGTTGGCAATGGCAGGCGTCACAACGAGGAACTCGTAGGACGCCACCCGTCCGGGCTTGTCGGATCGGGACAGCAACTGCTGGGAGAGCACCGCAAGCAGCGTCACCGACAACTGCACCCGGATCTGCTCCTGCTGATTCGTAGGAAAGGCGTCAATAATTCGGTTGATCGTGCCCGACGCCCCCGACGTATGAAGTGTCGCAAACACCAAGTGCCCTGTTTCGGCCGCAGCGATGGCTGCTTCGATCGTATCCAAATCACGCATTTCACCGACGAGAATGACATCGGGGTCCTGCCTCAATGCCCGGCGAAGCGCCTCGGAGAAGGACGGGACATCCACCCCGACTTCGCGTTGATTCACAACCGACTTCTTGTGGTAGTGGTAGTACTCGATCGGATCTTCGACCGTCACAATGTGTCGGTCGTAACTCATGTTGATGTGGTCGATCATCGTGGCGAGGCTGGTCGTCTTGCCCGACCCGGTCGGCCCAGTCACGATGAACAGGCCTCGCGGGCGCCGAATCAATTCTCGAACAATCTCAGGGAGACCGATCTGATCAAACGTCAGCAGTTCATTGGGAATGAGCCGCAGCACAATGCTGATATTGCCTCGCTGGCGAAACACCGCGACACGGAACCGAGCCCGGTCGCCATAGGCAAAGCCGAAGTCGGTGCTTCCATGCTCCTGAAGTTCCTGCTGACAACGCTCGGGCGTGATCGACTTCATCAGCGCCACGGCGTCTTCGTTGTCCAAGACCTTGGTGTCGAGGCTCCTCAAACGACCACTCAGGCGAAGCGTGGGCTTCCGCCCAACCGAGATGTGAAGGTCCGATGCATCTTGGCGGATCACCGTATCGAGAAGTCGATCAATTTGAATACTTGACATTGAATCTGCGCTCGCCGCAAACGGCGAGATCACGCCTCCTACTCAGAATCCATATTGGCCGTCACGAGAACTTCAGCTTGTGCGAATCTGGCGATCTCGTTCATGGTCGTCACGCCGTTGAGAATCTTGACTTTGCCGTCTTGGAGCAGCGAACGCATGCCTTGTCGAACCGCAGCCGCTCGCAGTTCGGAAACCGGCGCCTGCTCAAACGCCATTTCCCTGATTTCGGTTGTCATTTGCATCATCTCAAAGATCGCCTTACGACCTTTGTACCCGATACCGCCACATTTACCACAGCCGGTTTCACGGAGAATCTTGCCTTCTCCTTCTGATGCCGTGATGTCAACCAACCGCATGACACGGGAATCGGGGGATGGATCCACCTCAGCACACTCCTTGCAAAGCACACGAATGAGTCGCTGGGCCATCACCGCTTGAATGGAACTCGCCGCAAGATAGGGCTTCACGCCCATGTCAACCAGGCGGGTAATCGCCGAGGGGGCATCGTTCGTATGCAACGTCGAGAACACCAGGTGACCGGTCAATGCTGCCTGAATGGCAATGTCGGCCACCTCTCGGTCTCGGATTTCGCCGATCAGCACGATGTTCGGAGCCTGACGCAACATCGACCGAAGAATTGATGGGAACGTCAAGCCAATGCCCTCGTTGACCTGGCACTGGTTGATCCCTGCGAAGCTGTATTCCACCGGATCCTCGGCCGTGATGATCTTGCGATCCGGTCTGTTGAGTACATCAAGTGCCGAATACAACGTCGTCGTTTTGCCCGAACCGGTCGGCCCCGTCACCAGAAAGATGCCGTTGGGCCTGCGAATGATTCGATTGAAGTTGTCGAGGTGATCCTGCTCAAAACCAAGGTTCTGAAGGCCGATCCGAACGGAGTCGGGACGGAGAATACGAAGCACAACTGACTCACCGTGATAAGCCGGACATGCGCTCACCCGGAAATCGATCTGATCGCCGTCTACATCCATTTTGATGCGGCCGTCCTGCGGAATTCGCTTCTCCGCAATATTGACACCCGCCATCAACTTCAAACGCGCGAGCAGGGCAGACTGCATTCGCTTTGGAAGATTGTCGCGCACATGACACACGCCATCAATGCGGTACCTCAGAAGTACACGATCTTCCATCGGCTCGATATGAATATCAGAGGCGCGGCCGCGGACTGCTTCCGCAATCGCCTTGTTGACCAACTTGACGATCGGGGCGTCTTCTCCACCACCGCCAATGTCCACAGAAGCATCAACCGAACGGTCAACCGACGTGTCAACCGACACATCGATCGACTCCGTCACCAGCGAGCCACTTTGGACTGCCGAGCCACTCCCGAGCTTCTCGTCGATATATGCCTTCAACGCACTTCGAGGCGCGAGAATCGGATCGATCTCGGCCTTGAGGCGGAAACGCAACAGATCAAGCAGTTCCAGATCCATCGGATCATGAATGATCAGCTTCATCCGACCACTGGCCATCCCAGCCGGGGCGACAAGATGCTTGCGGACGACATCCTTCGGAGCCGCATCGAGGTCAATGCCCTCGAGGTCAGCGGCGCTGGCCATGGGATTGAATTCCATCGCAAACTGCTCGGCAAGAGCCTTGGTTACTTCGAGGTCCCCGCAGGCACCCGACTCGATCAGGCATTCGCCAAGACGCTTGCCGCTGCCCTTAGACAACTTCAAAGCCGTCTCCAACTGCTCGTCGGTGATGACCTTGGCCTCCAGCAGCATCTCACCGAGCTTGCGTCGGACTCTGGTTCGCCGTGCCATGATGAGTAAGGACTCCTGATCGTCGAGCTGAGCCGGGGTGGATGAAGGAACCGTGGCACCATATCCCTGAAAGATGCGAAGCGTTGCATCCTACAGGCTGGGGACCCCCGAGAGGAACGAAGAGCCGGTACCCTCCCGCCACGGTCCACTGAGGGGCTTACCGCAACTGGCTTACCCCTCACAGCCGCAATGAGAGCACGCCGTGAGAATACTTGTCACCGCTGGACCAACCCGTGAACCAATCGACGCTGTTCGGGTGCTCACCAATAGGTCATCCGGGACTATGGGGCTTGCGGTTGCACGCGAAGTCCAGGCCCGTGGGCACGAGTTGTGCCTTCTCCTGAGCCAGAGCGTGAGCCCCATTCCTGAGGATCTTGCCGCATGCACCCGCTCCTTTGACACGACTGATGAACTCCGAGCCCAATTGGCCGTTGAGTTTCCAGCGGCAGATGTCCTGATCATGGCCGCCGCCGTCGCCGACTTCATTCCATTGCCGGAGCCTCCTGGCACCAAACGAAGTCGCCATGACGGCCCATGGGATCTGCACCTTGAACCGGCCCCGGATCTGATCGCCGAGCTTGCGAGCCAGAGGCGTGACCAGCAACGAATCATCGGATTCGCACTTGAACCGGCCAGCGAACTGGAGCAGCGAGCCGGGGCCAAACTCATCCGCAAAGAACTCGATGCGATCGTTGCCAATCCGCTCGAAACCATGGAGTCGAACCGGATCTCGGGGCACTTCATCACAGCGGAGGGCAACACATGGTCAGCCCCACCCGATGTGCCAAAGCCCGACTTCGCAGCATGGCTTCTCGACCGCATCGACGGCTTGCTGCGAACTTGACCGGCCACAGCCGCCCCCCTGTATCCTCCCTCAGCCCATGTCGACAGATCTCACCAATAATGAACTGCACAGCCCCACTGGACCACGCACTTGGACGATTGCGATCTGCATCGGCGGATCGCTGCTCATGGCCTTCGCTCTGTTCTGGGGGGTCTTCGGTTCGCACCATGACGCCCACGCGGAACCATCGCACGCGCCCACTGCCTGGCTCATCGGAACAATCCCCTTCATCATGATCCTCGGGGCGATCGCCCTTCTGCCGCTTATTCCCAAGACTGCCGGATGGTGGCACAGCAACCTGAGCCGGTTTCTCGTCGCCATACTCTGCGGACTCGGCACGCTGATCTATCTTTGGATTGTGGAAGGCTGGCAGGCAGTTGGGCTGACCCTCGACCACGCCGTGCTGCAGGAATACGTGCCTTTCATCATCCTGCTCTTCAGCCTCTACGTCATCAGCGGTGGTATTCATATCGGCGGCGACGTCCGGGCGCACCCACTGGTCAACACAGGTTGGCTGGCCGCGGGAGCCGCCATCGCGAGCTTCATCGGCACGACCGGGGCCAGCATGCTCCTGATCCGGCCGCTGCTCAACACGAATCGGGAACGCACGCACAAAGTGCATACCGTCATCATGTTCATCTTCTTGGTGAGCAATATCGGCGGAACACTGCTGCCGATCGGCGACCCCCCGCTCTTCCTGGGATACCTCGCAGGCGTCCCGTTCTTCTGGACCATGGGACTGTGGGCACCATGGGCGATCACCTGCATCCTGCTCCTCATCATCTATTACGCGTGGGACTCGATACTCTACAAACGCGAGCCGGAAGTCGTTCGACTCTTCGACAAAGCGAACGTGCAGCCCCTGCACCTCACTGGCAGTATCAATATCGTCTGGATGCTCGGCGTCGTCGCATGTGTCGCGTTCATTTCACCCGGAAAGCCCGTGCCGGGAACCACGCTCGAAGCCTTTGACTTCCTTCGTGAACTGACGATGCTCGCGTTCGTGGTCCTCTCACTGGTCACGACGGCAAGGCACATCCGTGAGTCGAATCACTTTGATTACGGGGCCATCATCGAAGTCGCGGCCCTGTTCATCGGCATCTTCATCGCCATGCAAGTTCCCCTCGCCGTACTCAAGGCGCAAGGTGAACAGATGGCGACCATGCTCTCCGAGCCTTGGATGTACTTCTGGATCACCGGCGGCCTCAGTAGCGTGCTCGACAATGCGCCGACCTACCTCGTCTTCTTCCAT
>PVBE011936885.1_pt1 | contig 17163 bp, 10 predicted proteins | sample 1631181 | NCBI WGS metagenome assembly PVBE01 (sample SAMN08397723, study PRJNA350692) | Marine metagenome, whole genome shotgun sequencing project. | isolation source: water | place: Pacific Ocean | collected 2012-04 | reverse complement strand
TGTCAATTTGCTCACAAGGATGTTCGACTTGCGGGGCAATTGAATCCCAACCGTTTGATCTACATCGTTCTAGATGTTCTTCAGTAAGATTGAACAAAAGTTGCCTTTGATGTCCACCACTGAAATACGTACCCGAGCGTTCGCGATTTTTAGTTAAGAGTAAATCGATGCTTGTTGCTGTAGCAATAAATGCTTCGTGGTCACTGCAACCATTTGCAATACAATATCCGTACACCGCAGGCCAACACAAAGCTGTAATAGAACAATCGTGCGCGCCTGATGCTTCTGCCATTTGAAGGCCAGCAATATCAATCGCTCGAGCCCATTCTAATGGTGCAAAGGAATCACTCATCTGTTTTAACATGCTCATAGTACATAAAGAGTATAGTACTCAATTCGAACTCGACAATCACATTAGGAGAAAATACCTGTGACTACTGGTACTACCGCAACAATGTCATCCTTCCTCAACACCAACCTAGACCTCTACGAACCTTGCCCATTTAAGGTCGCTGATCTTTCCGCTGAAACGGTTGCTTTTGGTCGGAAGGAAATCGAAATTGCCGAGCACGAGATGCCCGGATTGATGGCCTTACGTGAGCAATATGGTGAATCTAAGCCACTAACAGGTGCTCGGATTACTGGTTCACTCCACATGACGATCCAAACAGCCGTTTTAATCGAAACACTCGTGGCTCTTGGTGCAGAAGTCCGATGGGCAAGTTGCAATATTTTCTCAACTCAAAATCACGCTGCAGCTGCTGTTGCAGTTGGTCCAAACGGAACACCCGACAACCCGCAAGGCATCCCCGTCTTCGCGTGGAAAGGCGAAACGCTCGAAGAATACTGGTGGTGCACGTTCCAAGCACTCCACTGGGGTGATGGAAAAACACCAAATCTGATTCTAGATGATGGCGGCGATGCCACGCTTGTGGTCCATAAAGGCGTGGAGTACAACAAATCTGGCTCCGTTCCTGCAAGTGATACTGCTGGAAGCGAAGACGAAAGAATTATCTTGGACATGCTCGCTGATGTACAAGCATGGAATGGAAAGTTCTGGGAACAATATGCCGTTGAAGTCAACGGGGTGAGCGAAGAAACTACAACTGGCATTCATCGCATGTATCAAATGGCGAACAACAATGAATTGTTATTCCCTGTGATCAACGTAAACGACTCTGTTACCAAGAGCAAATTCGACAACCTCTATGGTTGCCGACACTCATGCGTCGATGGCATCATGCGAGCAACCGATGTAATGCTCGCTGGTAAAGTTGCACTTGTTGCAGGATATGGCGATGTTGGCAAGGGTTGCTGCCAAGCACTCCGCGGTCAAGGTTGCCGCGTATTAGTGAGTGAAATTGACCCGATTTGCGCTCTTCAAGCTGCAATGGAAGGATACGACGTTGTTCGCTTGAATGATGTTGTCGGAAACGTTGACGTGTTTGTTACAACAACTGGCAACTTCAACGTCATCACTGCGGACCACATGTCTAAGATGAAACACAATGCCATCGTTGGCAACATTGGTCACTTCGATAATGAGATCGACATGTCCGGCCTTGAAAAACTAAGCGGTATTGAGAAAATTAATATCAAACCACAAGTTGATGAATGGAAATTCGCAGATGGGCATTCAATCATTGTGCTTGCTGAAGGGCGTCTACTCAATCTCGGCTGCGCAACTGGTCACCCAAGTTTTGTGATGAGCAATTCGTTTACAAACCAAGTGCTCGCACAAATGGAGTTGCATACGAACCACGGCCATTACGAACACAAGGTCTACACACTTTCAAAGAAACTCGACGAAATGGTCGCACGTTTACATCTTGAGCAACTCGGGATTGATTTGACTGAACTGACTCCAGAGCAAGCGGCATACATCGACGTTCCCGTCGAAGGCCCCTACAAAGCGGACCATTACCGGTATTGATGAACCGCGCAAAGAAACTACCTCGTAGGTAATTTTCTCAATAAGGACCGAACATGCCAATCAGAAGAAGATTGTCGATATCCACTAAACCACTACTGTGCAAAGAAAAACTGACCTCGGGTCAGTTTTTCGGTATGATTCCCCCTCCTAATGAGCGACCGCCTCACCCATGAATGCGGGCTAGCCTTTGTCAGGCTCAGAAAGCCCCTGCACCACTACCAAGAAGAGTATGGTGATGCCGCGTGGGGGCTTAGAAAAACATACCTACTGATGCAAAAACAGTACAACCGAGGGCAAGATGGCGCTGGGCTAGGTGTTGTGAAATTTGATATGCCAGCGGGCGATCAATTTTTGCTACGGATTAGATCTGATAAACACAATGCAATTGAACGGATATTCGATGCGATCACCGAAGATACTGAACAACTAAAAGAGCCAATCACTTCGGAAACTGAAATGCATGCAAAACGCAATTGTCGTTTTCTTGGCGAAGCATATCTTGGTCACCTTCGGTACGGCACGCACTCGAACAATTCAATGGCAAACTGCCATCCCTTCATTCGCAAGAACAATATTGCTAGTCGAAATATTGCACTTGCAGGAAACTTCAACATGACCAATTCCCGCGAGTTGTTTGATCGACTCGTTGAGTGTGGACTAGATCCTGTTGGTGATAACGACACCCAAGTTATTCTGGAAAAAATCAGCCACTTTCTAAATGATGAGCATGATCAATTAATCAAACAACACCCAAACTTAGAAGGTCGTGCGCTTGCACAAACAATTTCAAAGGAACTTGATGTTGGCAGGTTTCTGAAAAAAGCTGCACAATATTGGGATGGCGGGTATGTGTTCGCTTCACTTATTGGTAATGGAGACGCATTTATCTGCCGTGATCCTGCCGGAATTCGACCAGCATTTATCTACGTCAATGAGGAGGTCGTCGCATGTGCCTCTGAACGAGGTGCTCTTGCGAATGTTTTCAATGTTGAACCCGATGAAATAAAACCAGTTGAACCTGGGCATGTCATTGTTGTAAAACGCGATGGTTCCATTGAAGATGTCGAATTTACAAAACCACTTGAACTCAGACAGTGTTCCTTCGAAAGAATATACTTTAGTCGCGGTAATGATCCGTTAATTTATTCTCAACGAAAACGGCTAGGAGCAAACCTTGCGCCGAGAATCATGAATGTTCTTGGTGAAGATATAGACCGCTCATTCTTTAGTTACATCCCAAATACTGCTGAAACTTGTTTCCTTGGATTGCTTGAAGCTGTTGGAAGTGCACTACGAAGCATAGAAGCAGATACTATTTGGGACAAAATCCAAGACGGGTCAGTGACAAGAGAAGATTTGTCTGCACTCAATCACACACGAGTCAAGGCGGAGTTGATTGCCCATAAAGATCAAAGGTTGCGAACATTTATTACACATGATGCTGCACGGCGCGATTTAGTCACGCATATCTATGACATTACCAGAGGACTCATAAACAGAGACGATACACTTGTAGTTGTTGATGATTCGATAGTTCGCGGAACAACGTTGCGTGAATCAATCATCACAAGCTTATCACAACTACGTCCAAAACGAATAGTTATTGTGAGTAGCGCTCCACCAATTATGTACCCTGATTGCTACGGCATCGACATGAGTCAGATTGGTAAATTCATTGCGTTTGAAGCAGCCGCTGCCTTAACAAAGGATGCTAATAACGCTGCTATTTTTGATGAGATTGCTTCTAAATGCAAAGAGCAAGAAAAGTTACCTGTTTCTCAAATGCAAAATCAAGTTAAGGCTTTGTATGAACAGTTTTCGTTAAAAGAAATCTCTTGCAAAATTGCCGAACTTGTAAGGCCATCGCACCTTGATTGGGATGGCAGACTTGACGTGGTCTACCAAGATGTAGAAGGGCTCAATGCAGCAATGCCTGCGTATACTGGCGACTGGTACTTCACTGGCAATTATCCAACTGAAGGCGGAAACGCTGTCGTCAATCGTGCTTTTTTAAATTGGTACATTGGTGATGATTCAAAGAGAGCGTACTAAGTAACGCTGTCTACAAACCAGCGTTTCACAATTTTGTAACCATTTTTTTGTAAACGCCCTGCTTGCTCTTGCCATCTCTGATCAGTTACCCAGCCCTTGAAAGGTTGTTTGCATCTTGGTTGATTTTCAACACGTTGACTTCAGTTGCTGCTGATTGTGCGGCTTGCCTGACATCGTATTTTTTAAGAGCAGCAACAAGTTCTTCCGGCTTGCTGGTGATTCTCGATGCTGTTTGTGCGATCCGTTCTGCTGTCGTCCAAAGGTCATTTCGCATTGTTTGCTCCAATGCCTCTGCTAAATCGATGCAGGTCCAATAATCAACTGTAGTTTCAATCATATTTTCATCCTTGCACTTTGTGCCGCCGAGACATATCGGCAACACAGGGGTAAACGCTTGAAGATGTACTCTAATTGCTTTATTTATCAGTACTTATAACAATTGTGGATGGATACGCTTTTGGCGATGTGAGGCATGATGGGTACTATGTGGGGGGGTGCATCTGGCATATAAAAAGCCCAAGCAACGACCGACGCTGCTTGGGGCTCTTTAGAGATAGGGTCACCGCTAAAACTGCGAAATATCGCAAAAAAAACCGATATTTGGTGCCTCATTATCGGACATACATATGATCTTGCCAGTGGATTCCCGTACCAAAAGGGGTTGACTAAATAGTGTTTTTCTGCTCAAATCCGTTGTTCCCCACCCTTCATTTGAACGGTATGCAATCGACGGTCGATCGCAACACTCAAATCGAACTTCGGGGAAGGCTTTTTGAGGAGTCGATACGACCCATGGCTCGCTATCTTGGACCAAAAGTAAAATTATCACGACGCGTCGGTGTGCCGATTGCGGACATTCCTAAGCACACTGCTAAACGGCAACTCACCGCACCAGGGCCACATGGTTTCCGTGGTCGTCGCCTGAAAGATTACGGCGTGCGTCTTGTTGAAAAGCAAAAGCTTCGATACCACTACAACATTCTTGAAAAGCAATTCCGCAGATACATTGCAAAGGCCAGCCGCATGCGTGGCAACACCGGCGAAGTCTTATTGCAACTTCTAGAACAACGACTAGACAATGTACTTCGTCGTGCAGGATTTGTACGCACAATTTGGGCTGCAAGACAAATGGTTGTCCATGGTCACGTACTTGTAAACGGGAAAAAAGTTGACCGTCCGAGTTTTGCTATTTCCCCTGGCGATGTCGTTACCCTCAAGACAGGTATCCATACGTTGGCTCGGACAAATATGGAAACACTCGCTGGTCATATCGTTTCAGATTGGTTAACAGTCAATCCAGCAGAATTATCATGCAGCGTGGTTTCAGAACCAACTGCCGATCAAATTCCGTTTGATGTCAACACCAACCTGATCGTCGAATTCTATCGTTAAGCATATTGAACATTTTTTGCCGCAGTTGATGCGTTACATGCACCGCGGCTAAGGAACACCACAGACATGTTTAAGTTTCTACGCAAATACAGTGTCTGGATCCTCGGTTTTGGCGGATCCTTACTACTGATCGCTTTTCTTGCGCCCAATGTTATTCAGCAACTTGCTCAAAGAGCTGGTTATGCAGGCACCAAACAGGCAACCGTTGGTGAGGGGGAATCTGTTGGGTATGATCAATGGCAAAAAAACGTTACAGAATCTCAAATTATTGACAGGCTTGGTGTTTCGCTTCCCGGAATTGGTTCAATTGAATCACCATCACACTGGTTCCTCCTCACACGTGAGGCAGACCTAGCTGGCCTTACACCAGCACTCAACGCTGTCACTATCGATGCTGCAACTGTTACGAACATTGCAAGAAACACCGGCGTTCGTCCGCAAACTGTCCTTGAAACGCTCTCCCACTTAGAGGGTGTGCAAAGACTCTTGAGGATATACCAAAGTGCTGGCCGTTTTTCAGACCGCCGCATTCACAACGCTGCAGATAATTATTTATCTACTGTTGCTGTAGAAACTGTCGTCATACCTGCCAATACTGGTGATGCTGAAGTTTCAGAAGAAACACTCCTTGCACAATTTGAAGCATGGAAAGATGTTCCTGCAGGAGAAGGCGACCAAGGTTTTGGGTACAAACTTCCTGATCGATTTAAAGTTGAATGGATACATATTCCCGCAGAGTCAATTCGCCAAGCAGCAAAGCTCAGCGATGATTTCACTACTCGAGAACAACGAAAGTATTGGCGGCGAAATGAAAACGATCCACGATTTCCAATAGTCGAAGGTAGTACAGAGATTCCTGAGACAGTCTCTGAGGCATACTTAGATTTCTTAACAGAACACTCCCGAGATGAAATTGCACGAACAATGTCTGAACAACTTCGTCTTCCCCGACGTGGTTTTGAAGAACAAGATGGCTTCATTGTACTTCCCGAAAATTGGAGTGATCAAAAACTAGGACTTGAAGAACTTGCCTCCAATGTGCAGAAAACTTTTAGCATTGATCTACCTGCCTACGGCAGTGTTGGGGATTGGATTTCAACAGCCGACGCTGCAAGCACACCTGTTCTTGGTGAAGTTGCTGCGACGAACTTGGGTGACGCCACAGTACCTTTTGCAACCCTCATTGGTTCCTCAAAAGAATTTGGCGGAACTGGTATTTACCGAGTACAACAAGATGTCACCGCTCCCATAGTGGAAACTGACAATGGTGAACTTTTTGTTTTCCGTATCACCGACTCAGATCCTTCAAGAACTCCTACAAACCTCGATGAAGTGAGAGCTAAAGTGCACGCAGATGCTTCAAGGCTCCAAGAGTGGACCACTTTGCAAGCCAAACTTGACGCTGTTCAAGATGATGCTCGAAACAACGGCATGCTTCAAGTTGCAATGGATAACAATGCTTCTGTAAGCCGACCTCAATCTGTATCACTTGTAGATGCTGGTGTGCCTGCAATTCTAGATGCTGCAACGAAACAATCGTTGTTGTCACAAACAATTCTCACTCGCCTTGGCTCCGGCGCATCAATCGAAGAAATGGTTTCGTCAATTCAAGCTCTCGAACAAACAGACCCTGCTGTTGTGAAATCAATTATTGCACGCACAGAAAATATCCCTCTCGATACACCAATTGCTGACCTTCCTGTTGAGGAAAGAATCTTCGTTGTTCCTTCTAATGAAAATATGGCACTTGTCGTTGTTCGCGTCACTGGCACAACTCCCACAAGCAAAGAATTAGCGAACGGGCTTTCTGGCAACGCATCACCGATCCTTCAAACGTTGATGGCATTTGATGAACTTGGTGGCACCAAAGGTATCGGCGACGCATTCTCGTTGGAAACTTTGACTGAACGTCATAATTTCAAGCGCGGTCGTGAAAACGTAGCGTCAGTAGATGAAGAATAAACGACCTACGAGGTAGTGTATTTACCTGATGGAACGCGACGAAGTTACAGGCAGCAAACGTCCCTCGAATGCCGCTATAACAAGAGAAACACTGCAAGCAGTGGTGAACGCGTTAGAGCGAGCACCGAGAGGGATGGTTGCAATCTGTAACAAGAAGTGTGAAGCAGGTGACCCTTTATGGGTCACCGATGGAACGCGACGAAGTTACAGGCAGCAAACGTCCCTCGAATGCCGCTATAACAAGAGAAACACTGCTACTAACTCACTTTTGCGCCAGCGGGCATTTCCCGATCAACGCGAAGGACTGCAACATCTTCTGCATCTTCACCATTTCGACGGGTAGCTGCGACAACCATGCCATCACTAATTTCGCCTCGGATCTTGCGAGATTCTAAATTGGCAATAATCACCACTTGTGAGCCTTCTAACTCTTCGGGTTTGTACCAATCTTTCATGCCAGCACAGATCTGGCGACCCTCTGGAGTACCGTCATCAATCTGTAACTTCAACAGGCGGTCAGCATTTGGATGGAACTCTGCTTTTCTTACCGTCGCAATACGAAGGTCTAGTTTTGCAAAATCATCATATTTAATCGTTTTTAGGAATTCAGTCATGCGGACATCTTACTCGACGCTGACTGCAACCGCATCTCGATCACTGAGCATACCACCGTCAGATCGCAACTTCACTGTTCCATCTCGTTTCCAAGATCGATCACATTTTGGTTCTTCTCTGAGATCTTGTACCACAACAGCACTACCCTCAAACGAAACTCGTGAAACGCCACAAAGGTCGGCAAGATCGCAGGTATCAAAACCACGCATCGACTCTGGGAGTACTAATCCGGCATCTAGCGGATTATCAATGCCGCTCACTTTTGATTCTTCCAATGCCTTCAGTGCTTCATCACGAACTTTCATCACATCATCCCAAGCCTCATCACTTGGGTAACCAATATTTGCAAACTTTTGAAGGTGCACGCTCGGGGCATCTTCCCCATGCAAGGACCGCCATGCTTCATCAGAAGTATGTGGCAGAAATGGAGCAATCAAACGGCAAAGTGAATCGCTTAAAATTCGCATCGTCGCTGCTGTTCGCTTTCGGCGGTCCGAATCAATACTATCACAGTACAACCGATCTTTAACGGCGGCACAATACGTGGCAGAAAGTGTATCGTTGCAAAAGTTATACAACGCTTGATGTGCAGCACGAAAATCGTAGGACTGTAGAGAATCAACAACTGCAAGTTCTAACTTTGTAAGTTCGCCCAACACCCAGCCATCAATTGAAGTTGATTCGATAACGACGCCTTCTGCATCACCAACGTTTCCAAGCATAAATCTAAACGTATTTCTAATCTTTCGATAACTTTCTCCAGCAAGATCAAAAAATGATTGATCAACTTTGATGTCGTTGTCATACGGCAACGAGCCAACCCACCAACGACATACGTCGGCGCCGAGTTCTTTTAACAATTCCTCAACGGTCAAAGCGTTGCCCCCACTCTTACTCATCTTGTGACCATTTTTATCAACCATGAATCCATGCGTGAGTACACTTTTGAATGGTGACATACCAGTAGTGGCAAGTGCGGGAAGCATCGAAAGTTGGAACCATCCACGGTGTTGGTCACTTCCTTCCAAATAGAGATCCATTGGATAGCCTTGCCCGCGAGTTTGCATCACAGCATGCCATGAAGAACCTGATTCAAACCATACATCAAATATGTCGTGCATTTTTTCGAGAGATGAAAGATCAAGATTGTCAGGGTTTTCCCACCCAGCGAGCAAAACTTCTGGCGGTTGTGTAAACCAAGAATCTGACCCGTGCTCAGCAAACACTTTAGAAATCACTCGCACAATGTCTGCAGTCAACAAAATTGTGCCATCTGATTTTGCAAATGCCGGAATCGGCAAACCCCATGATCGTTGGCGTGACAAGCACCAGTCGGGGCGAGATTCAAGCATGCCGCGCATGCGGTTTTGCCCCCACGCGGGAATAAACTTGATGCTATTTTCAGTAGCGTCTAGTGCCATTCCGCGAAGCGTTTTCCCGGCATCCATCTCTGTATCAACTGCTACAAACCATTGTTCAGTCGAACGGAAAATCACAGGCGTTTTACTGCGCCAATCGTGAGGATAACTGTGTGTGTACATTGAAACATGATACAAATGATTTGTATCTTTCAACTTATTGACAACTTTTTCATTCGCATCCCAAACAGAGAGGTCTGCTAAAAACTCTGGGACTGTTTCGTCATACACCCCATTTGCTTGAACGGGGCAATAAATATCAAGATTGTTTGCAAGGCCAACGATGTAGTCATCCGTACCATGACCAGGTGCTGTGTGTACGAGTCCCGTGCCATCTTCAAGTGTGACATGATCTCCAGAAATGACAGGACATGTTCGATCACAGAAAACGTGCTGGTATGACAGACCTACAAGTGCATCGCCCTTGCATGCACCGAGCACTTCAGGCTGAACGCCTGTTACACCCGCAACTTTTTCAAGTAATTCGCTGGCGATGATCGTTACGTGGTCACCGAGTTTGACAAGAGAATATTCAAATCGAGGCGAAACAGTTATCGCCATATTTGCAACGAGAGTCCACGGTGTTGTTGTCCAAATTAAAAAACTTGGTGTATCACACAGCGTAACTCCAAACGAATTTGCGACTGCTTCAGCATCAACTGCATCGAAGTGCACAAATATGGAAGGATCTTCTCGATCGTAATATTCTAATTCTGCTTCGGCAAGTGCTGTTTCATTCGCAATAGACCAGTGCACTGGTTTGAGTTGTCGGTACACAACCCCAGTATCAACAAGTTTGGCAAATACCTCTAACACAGATGCCTCATATTTTGGCGTCATTGTGAGATATGGATCATCGTAATCTGCAAGTGTCAGTAAACTTTTCATTTGGCCAGTTTGCAACTTCACAAACTTAGATGCATATTTTTTACACTCTCTTCGAATTGCAACACGTCGAGTGTCGTCATCAAGTGTTTTTAATTTTTCAATCTTGCCAGATTCAACAAGTTCAGTCATGACCTTGTGCTCAATAGGAAGACCATGACAATCCCAACCCGGAGTAAAGGGACACTTTCGACCCGACATGTTCTGCGTACGAACAACAATGTCTTTCAGCACTTTATTAAGCAAATGTCCCACGTGGATAGAACCATTGGCATAGGGTGGACCATCATGAAACACAAACGGAGGTGCGTCTACTCTTGCTTCCTGTATTTCGCTATAGAGTTTTTCCTTTTCCCATCGTTTTACTGATTGTGGCTCATTTTGAGACAGATTGCCACGCATCGGAAACGAAGTTTTAGGAAGATGCAGAGTTTTTTTATAGTTGGGTGCTGTTTGAGTCATGAATATGCGGCATAATAATCGATTCCCCCTCTGCATGTTCATGATCTTCGTGCGAGTGGGATTGGGAAATTCCCCACGCAACAGCAAGTCCAAGAAGGAGTGAAGTTGTCAGTGATATGCGATCGTGCCCGTGAAATTGCAATTCAGGCAGAAGATCGCTTAGTGAAATACAAAGGAACATCCCTGCTGAAAATGCTATCGCCCCTGCAATTGCTTCCGGCGAGGCGGTTCCCCAAATCATAAAAAACAATACACCACATGGGACTGTGAGTGCATAGATCACATTGAATACAATAAGTTTTGTTCGAGATGTTGAACCCACGCGCAAAAGTGCGATCAATGTCAACGCATCAAGCGGTTTATGTAATACGATTGCAACAAAGACACCAAGAGCAACTGGCATTCCGCCAAGCAACCATGCTGCTCCAAGTGCTACGCCTGCAAGCAAACTGTGAATTGTTAGCCCAACAAATGCACCTACACCTGTAAGACGGTGTTCATGTCCACAAGGTGAATCATGGTGATCTTCTGCAACATCATGACAGTGTGATGGAAGAAATCTCTCAAGCAAAAAGAGTGTTAGAAATCCTGCGAGCAACCACCCTACCACTGCGTGCGTATCCCCTGCTTCAAGTGCTTCGGGGAGTAAATCAAGGATCGCCACCCCTGCCATAACACCACCTACAAAACTGATTGCCAGCTGCATTCTTTTGTGCGTTGGACGGAGAAGCAATGGCACAATGCCACCAAGGATGGAGGAAATGGCGATAGCGATACAAAGCAAAAATAACATAAGAATTTAAATTATATGAGAATAAAACCTTATTTCAGAATTTTAAGGCCTTATATCAGTTTTTTTCTCGACATTACCAAGAAAATAGCCATAATTAGAAGTAGTACTTTGAAGGAGATGAGATGGGACCTAAAATAATTACTGGGTTTTTCTTGGTGTTGTTTTTTACAACAAGCGTTTTTGCACTAAGTCCACCTGCCAACGATGCGTGTGCAAATGCCTCTGAGATTTACCTGGGTACAACAAGTTTTTCAACAGTTGACGCGACAACTGATGGGTATACGCATGGCACATGTGACTTTGATGGGCAAACCTACAATGATATTTGGTATTCATTCACTGTAGGTTGCGAAGGCACACTTCTCGTTTCCACTTGTGGGCTTGTCAATTACGACTCCGATATTGTTGTCTATCTTGGGGATTCGTGTGACGACCTAACACTCATAGGATGTGAAGATGATTCTACTGGTTGCCAAGACTCGAGCATCGTTGAAGTGCCCGTCTTTATAGGCGATCGGCTGAAGATTAGAGTTGGGGGAGGCTGGGCCGAAGGGTATGTTGGCTCGGGTGATTTGTTACTCGACATAGTCGACATCAAAGGTACAAGTGTAAACTGCCCTGCCAACGATGCATGTGATGATGCGATTGACATCGTTGAGGGTGATACATATTTCACAACATATGATGCCACAACAGATGGTCCTATCCATCCAAGTTGTGAGGCTGGTAGCGATGGAGGCGAGACGGTCAATGATATTTGGTACCGGTACAGTGCGCCAGCGAGTGGCACCCTTACAATCAGTACTTGTGATCAAGCGAATTACGACACTGATCTTGTTGCATATAGCGGAACGGATTGCAATAATCTCATTTTCCTAGAATGTAATGATGACTTTGATGGTTGTTTGTACTACACATCAACATTAGTTATTCCCGTGAATGCTGGTGAGGAATATCTTTTGCGTGTTGGTGGTTGGCAAGGATCAGAATCTGGTACAGGCACACTTACACTTACACTCGACGCTTCTGCAGTCACATGGGTAGGAAGCCCAGGTGGAAGTTGGTTCGATCCAGCCAACTGGAGTTCCGGAGTTGTCCCCACAAGCGCGGTCACAGTTGAAATTGATAATAGCGTTGTAATCGATCAGCTAGGGGCAACCGCAAACCAAGTCACAATTCAAAATGGAGGACATCTTGCAGTTGGTGTTGGTTCAAGTACTGCTGGTTCTCTCAATGCACCAATCACAGTGCAATCGGGCGGAACACTCCAACTTCAGAATGAAATAAGTACGATCGTTTCAATTTCAATTGACGTTGAACCCGGTGGCAATTTAAATTGGTTCGGTGGAACGATAGATATTTTAGATGGCTATCTAGGCAAAGTTGGGGGAACGATTCAAATAGGTTGTTATGGCAATGAGGCAACATTACTCACTGAGGGTGGCTTTGTTTCTTGCGAGTACTTAGATATATGCTCAGAAGGTGCCTATATCGGTAATGGTCAACTCTATTGCCAATCAATTGATAACAGCGGGCTCATGGAAGTTACAGACAGTATGACTGGATACATTCATATGTGGGGCGGCAGCTATTTTCAAAATGCAGAAGGCACGCTGAAAGTACACCTTAACAACCCAGCAGATTATCGAAAATTGTTCGTCACTTCCAATGCAACGCTAGGTGGCACCCTCATCGCAGAAATCGAAGATGGTATCCAACCTCTCGAGGGTGATGTGTACAAGATTGTAGAAGGAAATATTTACAATAATACTTCGTTTGATGAGATACTCATTCAAAACGCACCCGCTGGTACATCATTCACCCAACAAACAAGTGCAACTGAAGCCAATCTCATTGCCTCTGTCGAAACAATTTGGTTTGTCGATGCTGACAACACAACTGGCACTGGAACTTCATGGGCAACCGCTTTTCCAACGGTACAAGAAGCACTAGCAGTTGTTGGAAATGGTGAACAAATTTGGGTCGCAGAAGGTACCTATACACCAGGATTGTCTCGGTCTTCAACATTCAATATTCCAATTGGAGTTAGAGTTTATGGCGGATTCGATGGGACAGAAACTTCGATTGAACAACGTGATATCATCAATCACCCAACAGTTCTTTCTGGCAACGTCAACAACACTCCAACTGCAAGTGATGATGCGTACCATGTTGTGACCTTCTCGCCAACAGAGTGGTTTTATTCTGTGCTTGATGGCGTCACAATCACCAGAGGTATGGCGACGGGATTGGGAACTGGCGAAAATTATGGTGGCGGTATTTTCATACAAACCGGAACGCTCATCATCAATAACTCTCTCATAGATAATAATCAAGCAGATGATCGTGCTGGGGGTATCTATGTAGATGCAGGCTATCTATATCTCAATGAGTCGGTTGTTTCGAATAATGAAATTGAAGATATGCAAAATGGTGGACCTGGTTTTGATGACTGGGGTGGTACAGGCGGTGGTGTATACATTAATAATGGCGGAATCGTAGCTATAAATTCGAATTTTAATTTCAACCGAGCAAACGATGGCGGTGGTGTTGCTGCAATGAATTCGGATTCTACTTTTTCCAATTGTGTATTTAGCGATAACTATTGTTATTACAAAGGCGCCGGGCTGCATACAACTCAGGGCACACTTCAAATTTCTAACTCACTCTTCGATGACAACCGTGCAACAGTTGGAATCATTGGAACTGGAGCTGGTGGAGGTGTGCATGCTTTCGAAACCAATACAAGAATCGAGGGTTCTACATTCAGCAATAACGAAGCAAGCTATGGCGGAGGCATATATTTCGATGAAATCAGCGTAACCGCCATCGCTTTCATTGATAGATGCACGTTCAGATTAAATACTGCTTGGCTCTTAGGAGCTGGGTTTTACGCAAATGATTCTGGTTCAAACTATTCCTAAATAGCAGACTCCCTTTTTGCTGATAACGATGGGCCAACCCTTCAAATGAGCACTGGTACAACTGGTAGCCGTGTGACAAACTGCACAATCGTGAACAACTACAACATTGGAGATAAAGCCGCTCTCACTGGAATCATTTCGCTCCAAAATTCAATTGTCTGGGGAAATAGGGGTGTGTATGATCGTGGGTACTACAACCAAGTCAATGGCCCAATTACAATCGACACGTGCTTGATCGAAAATGGTACGGAATGGCTTCCGGATGGATTAACAAATCAAGATCCAATATTCCGTTCCGAACTAGGCCCCGATGGGATCGAACATACTGGAGATGAAAATTATCGCTTGCTACCGAACTCAATTGCAATTGATTTTGGCGACAATTCGCTTTTCAATTACCCGGGTTCAGAAGATGATATTGATGGGAACCCACGCTTTCAAGATGATCCGTATACGGATGATTGGGATCCGGATGCCACTCCAATCATTGATCTGGGCTGTTTTGAATATACACCAGTTCTCTCAGGCGAATCGGGGTACCGCATTTGGAATGGTGGAAATTATGCAAATTTCGGAACTGACGCAAATTGGCTTCCAGCCGATGCTCCAGGGGCAAGTGACATCCCCTACTTTAGTTCACGTGAGGATATACCACTCATATTGCTCCTCGAAGACCACACCGTATCGCAACTTGAAATTAGCCAAGATTTTTGCACTTTTGGCTTATTGGGTAACACGCTTACATTGACCGAATCAAATTATCCAAGCCTTTTGGTTGGGCACCATGTTGGAACTTCGAGCGCTGTTGCCGTTTTCCTTGATGGACAACTAGTCGCGAACAAAGTTGATATCTCTGGCAAGAGTCATGGGAGTGTTGGCATCAATGAAAACGCTTCTATAACTTCCGCCGAGGGCGTGGTCGTAAGAGATGGTGCGGGTTTTTATGGAGGTGGAACACTCTACGGGAACCTCTACTGCAGCGGCACGCTTACACATGACTCATCACACAATTCATTCCCAACCATTCATGGTGATGTTTCCTTGATGGATGGATCGATTGCAGGACTTGCTGGGTCTGGAACTATTCTGTCCTCATGTACACCGATCGACGGGGATCTTGCAAATGGATACAGCAAAATAACTGTTGATGGAAACGTGGAACTAAGCGGGCTCCTGTACTTACTCCAAGGTGAAATAGCAGTATCAGCAGGGCTCTCGATCACATTGATTGAATCAACTCAACCTATCACAACGCAGTTTGATGCAATTATGTCTTCAGGTTTTGGATCCGCCGATCTAGTCCCAATTGTTTCCTACACGAACAATGTAAATGGCACTGGAGGGAGCGTCATTGTGACATTCCAAACTATTTCAAATTTAATTGGTTTTGGGGGAGAGGAACAAACAGGTCTCGACTCCCTGCCTGCTGACGCAAAGTTTGCAGACTTTAATAATGACGGATATCCAGATATTGCATTGTCACTTCCAAATTCGCCAGCAAGTGACGTTCTCGTTCTTATCAATGGTGGCATCAGCGGTAGTTCATGGAACGGATTTACAAGTTCCTACCAGATTCCTGTAGGTAATACTTCTGCGGGCCTTGCGGTAGGTGACCTTGATGGGGATACCGATATTGATATCGTAGTTACAAACACGGTAGCGAATACTGTTTCTGTTCTGAAAAATGTCATAGACTCAAACTCAGGAATAGGATTTATCAAACAAACTGACATTGCAACCAATTGGTACGCACCTACTGTTGACACTCTTCCAACTGATGTTGCAATTGGTAATTTTAATACACCAACTTCTATTGATCTTGCAGTTGCAAATTCTGGTGATGGCATGCTAGCTATTATCAATGGACCTATCATGAGTGCGTCATTTCTACCTGGTGGATCTAATCACCCTACAGGAGGAGGAGCGAATTCCATCGATCCAACCGATGTCAGTGACACAAAAGACTTAGACAAAGTCGTAGTCACTGGAGACGGTGGAAAGACGAGCATTTTCAAGTCAGGAAGTAGTGGTCTCGGATTCATCCTTGAATATGGAGAACCAACTGTAATCCAAGTCGGAGATGGAATTGCAGAACAGATCATTGCAGATCTTGACAACAACGGGCATGAAGACCTCATTGTTGCAGACCCAGTTGGCAATTCAATAGATATTCTTCTTCAAACATCAGAGGATGTGTATGCGTCTCCTGTGCAACTTCCAATTTCAGGAACAAACCCAGAATCAATTACATCTATCGACCTCGATGGTGACTCCGATCTCGATCTCGTTATCGTATTAACAAATGATACAAGTGTGAAAGTTGCACGAGCATTTAGAAATGACACAGAGTATGGCTCTGGTGAAGCAATCTTCACCGATGTTGGATACGAACAGGGTGCAGGAGAACTTCCACTGATTGCTCGCTCAGCAGATGTTGATGGCGATGGAGCAGATGATTTGTGGCTCGCCACAGAAACGCCGCCACCATTTAGGGGTGTCGAGGTTGGTTCAACACTGACATCCCTCAATAACATAGACCTTGGTATCCCTTGCCCAGGTGATATCAACGATGATGGCGAGGTCGGCATCGATGACCTTCTCGCTTTGATTGGTGCATGGGATACAAATGATCCAGATGCTGATATCAACGACGATGGCATTGTAAATATTGAAGATTTGCTCCTGCTAATTTCAGCGTTTGGAACGTGCCCCTAATCACCAATGAAG
>PVBE011756968.1_pt1 | contig 17171 bp, 19 predicted proteins | sample 1631181 | NCBI WGS metagenome assembly PVBE01 (sample SAMN08397723, study PRJNA350692) | Marine metagenome, whole genome shotgun sequencing project. | isolation source: water | place: Pacific Ocean | collected 2012-04 | reverse complement strand
CGAGAGCAGATTAAAATGAGCACCTTGGCTATGCGCCGACAGATGCATTACGATAATAAGGCTAAATCACTAACCCAGATGAGCTAATGTGTCTCTTAAATCAGGGCTAGCTTTGTCCAGGATGGTTTGACGACGTACAGTGCTTGTTTGGGCGAGCTGAACGGTAGCGTCTGATTTGATTCCGCCTGGCGTAAGTTCATAGGCCCATGCAAGAATGACCGCTAAAGGAAAGCCAAGTAAGAAGAGGAACAGGATTGTTTGATTTACCCAATCCGGCGCACCAAAGGTTGGCAGAACCAGATCGACGGCTTGAGCCAACGCAAACGCGACGACGGCATAAGCAAGCCCTACCTTAAAAACATTGCGACGTTTTAGCTCTTGAAACAGACTGCCCATAGAGTGGATCCCAGTAATTCTTATTAGTTACCTGGAATTAGCCTCTGCATTTGAACAAAGAGCCTAGCAAAAGTATTGATATAGCTCAGTTATTAGCTATTTTGAGGGTGAAATTGAGGCTTTTTGGAAAAATCCCTTATGTCGGCTTGGGATCGCAAGCGGTCAATTGCTCCGAATCACCTACTCGTCGCCCTTATGTCCGCTTTTAGTTTGGAAGCAGTCATACACCAGAATCGAAGAAATCAGTCAAAATCCTGACCGTCTGCTTTTAGAGTGAACCAGAACTCAATCTCAGCCGTATCTGTTGTAAATTCAGCAGCGTGTTCCTTACCCGCTGGCACGTGATACCAGTCACCCGTGGCGAAAAGTTGAGTGTTTCCATCCATGGTCAGCAATAATGCACCTTTGGTGATTACACCTATGTTCTCAGTGGGATGGGTGTGGGATTCGATTTTAGTGCCTGCCGGATAGCTGGCAAAAAGTACATCGCAGTCTTTTGCTTCCAGTTTGCGTGCCTCGAAGCGGCCTTCATATTCAGGAAGGGCACGAATGAGCTCGGGGTAATAGGTTTTAAATGACATGGAAGACTCTCTTCAACGTGGCAACTGGTGTAGTGAGACTAGTTCAGGAATCTGGATTTGGCTATCTTTACTTCTGCTATTGGATAGACCGAGTTCTACAGAATTCAGCTATATCAGTGGCTTACAAGTAAAATCAATCGATGCATGCGCGATTAGCGTTATTTCCAGCTTGGTCTGAAGGGGTGTAGGTATTATACTGAAAGATCTTCGAACACCTTTCCGGTTGCTGCAGATTGTGCCGGAGGAAGACAATATTAAAATTCTCCCGACATTGCCACAGATTCATTCTGTGAACAGGAGTACAAAAAAATGACACTACCTGCAATCGTCAATCTCATATTGTTCACCGCCATACTGAGCTTTTTGTACCAGTTATCGAAGAACGATGTTGGCCTATCCAAACGGGTATTTCTCGGCTTGGTGCTTGGCACTGTACTGGGTTTTTTCCTGCAGATTGCCTATGGCGCTAGCGAAGTGGTCATGCAGGAAACGCTGGAGTGGACCAATGTGGTGGCGAATTCCTATGTGAACCTGTTGCGTATGATGATCATGCCCTTGATTCTAATTACCATGATTGCAGCCGTGTTAAAGGTAGATGAAATAAAATCGCTGGGCAAAATCGGCGGATCGGTGATCGGCGTCTTGATGCTTACCACCATGGTCGCTGCTCTTGTTGGCATCGTGATGGCAGCACTGTTTGGCTTGAGCGCTGCAGATCTTATCGGTGGTGCCAGGGAAGTGGCGGTAGCTGAAGTGTTGGAAAATCGGCGCGGAAGTGTTGCCGATATGAGTTATGCCCAATTGCTGGTCAGCTTCGTACCAAGAAATATCTTTGCTGATCTCACCGATGCCAGAGCCACTTCGATAATCGGTGTGGTGGTTTTCGGCCTGTTCTTCGGCATCGCTGCGTTGCTGGTGTGTGAGGAAAACTCCGAGCATGGTCAACGCATAAGAAGTTTCGTCGATACCACCCAGAGCGTCATCATGAAGCTGGTAAAAATTATTATGGCATTGACTCCCTACGGTGTCGCCGCCCTGATGATTAATGTGATCGCGTCTTCAGATGGTCAGGCCATCATTAACCTGATCAGCTTCGTGATTGCTTCCTACCTGGCCATTGCCATTATGTTCGGCATTCATGCGCTGATGATATTTCTGCTCGGCGCCAATGTTAAAACTTATTTCAAAAAGGTATGGCCTGTATTGACCTTTGCTTTTGTGACGCGCAGTTCGGCGGCAACGATCCCGCTGACAATTCGTGCGCAAATCGAAGATCTCAATGTACCGGCACCAATTGCTAATATATCGGCTTCATTTGGTGCCACTATCGGGCAGAATGGCTGTGCCGGAATCTACCCGGCTATGTTAGCTGTCATGGTTGCACCAACCCTCGGAGTGGACATCGATATCAATTTTATCGTGAGCCTGCTGGTTATTATCGCCATTGGATCATTCGGCATTGCCGGTGTTGGTGGCGGTGCCACGAATGCGGCTCTGGTGGTATTTTCTGTGATGGGTTTCCCTGTGACTATTGTAGCCCTGCTGATTTCCATAGAGCCATTAATTGACATGGCGCGCACCGCTTTGAATGTAAATGGCGCTATTACTACAGGCATGGTTACCACGCGGTTTCTAGGTTATCAGGTGTCGGAGGACACCGAAGCGGTGTCGGAGCAATCGCTGCAGGAAGGCTAAGGGAATAAAACCCTCAAGGGAGCTCAATAAAACTTTGCTTAATCAGGGCCACGTGAAGACGCGCGTGGCTTAAGCGATGAGTGTCGCAATTTCTCCAGCATCAGGAAAACGGCCTGAATCGAATTTGGAGAACAGCAGTTCGCCATCCGACTTCACATCGAAGATACCGCCACCACCGGCAATCAGTTCCGGTTTAATCCCCGTTACAGATTCGATTTCTGCCGACACACGGTCAGCCTGCGGTTTGTAGTTTCAGGCCGCGCAATAGGTTATTTCGAATACCACTTCTTGCCTCTCTCAACGCTGTGAAGTCTGTCACAAGACCCGGGAACTGCACTTGACTGAAAATTACTATTCTTGCCAAATCAGATTTAGGGACAAAAAAACCTTAGGTAATTGACCATTTTTGACGTCGATAGACTTAAGACAGCCAAACTGGAAGGCTGGTTAAAAAAAGCAACAACAAAGCACCGCAAATCAGATAATAAGCGCTAATGGGAAATCCAGGAGTTTGACGGTAAATGGTAATAGAATGGGTAAACTGATAAAACTTAGCGACTACCAAACCCTTGAGGAAGAGGCAACGGCGCAAACGAGGCAGTCTGGCTGGGTACCAGTTGAATTTGCAGTAGGGATCGCCAATCGGAGGCAGTGCCTGTCAAAAATTACTGACTACGGCCTTAGTGCTATTCATATCCGTATGATTAACTCCGACCCGAATGACTTGTTGTATCTGTTAGATATCGATGATGCGATTTGGTTAAACAAGCAAATCCTGGAACAGGAAAGCATCTGCGAAAAAGAAATTACCCATCGGATAGATCTGATTCAAATGCTGGAAAACGTAAACATGTAACTGATGTGCAGTATCTTGGATTTGTTTACTAACCGCACTCGGGTCATTGAGATCAAGCCCCACTCATAAGCCACAGTGTTGTGGCAAGCTGATCAGCAAATTCACCCTAAAGTATTTTCATACAACCTGTGTGCAATAGTTAGCGTTTTTCCCTAACTATTCTTCGGAGGAGAGGGATTGAACTTGCAATGATGCGCCCGGCTGATCATCGAGTAAAAAACTCCTGTCATTTTCCACCGCAGCTAGCGGCAAAATCACTAATAACTGATTACATTGTGGCTGATTAACATAACTGAGAATTTGAGATTCTTTTATGGTGTCTTCTGCGCTGTGCGTCACTACACTGGTTGGCTGAATCGCGTAATCGGTATCGACGGTAGCATGAAACAACCTGAGTTTGGCATTGCCCAGGTAGTGCATCCTGGCCACAATTTCCTGCCCTGTGTAACAACCTTTATTGAAATCGATTACTCCGGATAAGTCATAATTCAGCAACTGGGGAGTATATTTGTCCGCCAGGACCGGGTCGATATGTATGATGCCGGCAAGAATGTCTTCTGCCAGCCAGTCATCCGGCTGACCACTTTGGGTTCCGTCTTTTAGCGTTTTGTGGCAAGCGTGGGCACCAGGCGCCAGCCAGATCTCAAAGCGGGGAGTATGCCCTGTGAGACGAATGACTTTGCTGGCACCATCTGCCACCACCGCATCGGGTGTAGCAGGACAGCTGCCAAACAGCGCGTTAATTAAATCGGCAGTCGTGTCGCCGAGCAGGCCGTAGTGAGTGAAATTGTCATCAACCATTTCGATTTCTGCATTGGAGAATACTATGTATTTATTAAGCAGCTCGACGACTTTTTCACCCATTCCTGCTGATATCGCCAACAGGCAATTATCGCCCTCGGCAATTACTCTCAAATCGCTTACCACCCGCCCCTTGAGATTACAGATGGCGCCTCTGCGGCTGAGTTTATCGTTGAGCAGATCCATATTGCAGGACACCTGGCCCTGGAGAAATTCCCTGGCATCCGGGCCACTGACCCTGATCAACTCAAACTGGTTTAATTCGATTAGATGGTTTGTCATAACACGCAGCTTCTCTTGCAGTAGTTTTTAGCCAGCCTGGCAGGGTCGCAACATGATACGAAATTCAGCATAATTCGCAATCGGAACTATTCTTTTCAGGGCTTCTGTGCATGGAGAAAATTAATAGCAGTAAAGTCTTTTGGCACAGCCGAAGAGGCATGCTGGAGCTGGACCTGCTACTGGTACCGTTCGTGAAATCCCAATTTGAATTTCTGTCACGCCCGGATCAATTGCTCTACATCGAATTCCTACAGCAGGAAGATCAGGACCTCTTTGCCTGGTTGATACGACGGGAAGAGCCGAGCGATTCGCGTTTTCAACTAATTATTGACAAAATTTTGGCACACCGGAAGCCGACTGCCTAAACTCAGTTTTTAACTTTAAGTGAGTGGCACGCTAGTGTGGTGCGAAACTGTAAGGCTTGAACTGCAGGTCTCCAAAATTGAAATGGCATCCATGGTGTTCTTTCATGCCATGGCACTTCTGGGGCTGGAAGTTCTGGCGGCTCCCATGCTACTTAAACTGGGTCTGGCAGCAACAATATTGGCCAGCGCGGGTTCTCACAGCAGGAAATTTCTCCCTGGATTCAGGCAGAGACTTATTGAGGTACTGATTTCCAAACATTCTGTGTCACTCATTTATCAAGATGAGACCTTGGAGGCCGGCCTGCCCCGGGTAGCCTATATGAGCGAGTATTTGCTGATCCTTGAATTCGATCTGTCTGATCCAGTGAGTGGCAACTACCAGGGCAAAGTAAACTTGCTGCTGTTGCCTGATTCTGTTCCGTCCGAGCAGGCCAGACGTCTGCGCTGCTATTTGAAGTACCGGCTTCCCAAAGCAGCTACTTGACTAAAATCGTGTCCTTTGCCTGGGCATCCTGATCCGGGTAATCCAGGGTATAGTGTAAACCACGGCTCTCTTGACGCGATAAGGCACACTTGATCATTAATTCGGCAACCAGCACCAGATTGCGTAATTCCAGCAGGTCACTGCTGACTGTGCGTTTCCTGTAATAGTCTGTCACTTCACGCTGCAGTATCTCCAGTCGTTTCTGTGCACGCAACAGCCGGTCATCGGTCCGAACAATGCCCACAAAATCCCACATACAGCGTCGTAACTCATCCCAGTTATGTGCCACCAGCACCTCGTCATCTGGCACCGATACCTGGCTCTCATCCCAGGCTGGAATCCCGGAGACCAGGGGGGTGTCATAGATCTTGCCTTCGATGTGTTTGGCAGCGCCAAAGGCCACCACGAAACACTCCAGCAAGGAGTTGCTGGCCATTCGATTGGCGCCATGCAGGCCGGTGAAACTGGTTTCACCGATTGCATAAAGGTTGGCAATATCGGTTTCTCCATGCTTATTCACCACCACGCCGCCACAGGTGTAATGGGCCGCAGGAACTACGGGGATGCGATCGCTGGTGATATCGATGCCAAATTCCAGGCAACGTGCGTAGATTGTGGGGAAGTGTGATTGCACAAAATCCGCCGGTTTATGGGAGATATTCAAAAATACACAGTCACAGCCCAGGCGTTTCATCTCAAAGTCGATGGCGCGGGCGACTATATCTCTGGGTGCCAATTCTTCTCTGGTGTCAAATTTATGCATGAACCGACTGCCGTCGGGCAGCTCAAGAACTGCACCTTCCCCGCGCAAAGCCTCCGTGATAAGAAACGACTTGGCATGGGGGTGAAACAGACAGGTGGGATGAAATTGATTGAACTCAAGATTTGCTACGCTACAGCCCGCTCGCCATGCCATGGCGATACCATCGCCACTGGCGCCATCGGGGTTGGTTGTATACAAGTAGGCCTTGCTCGCGCCACCCGTTGCCAGTACTACAAATTTGGCACTTATTAGCTCAACTTTGCCAGTTTTCTGCTCCAGTACATAGGCTCCGGCACAGATTTTGCGCGCTTGCCCCGGATTTTTCTGTGTCACTACGTCTACAGCGGTACAACCCTCAAAAAGCAGAATATTCGGGTGATTTTGGGCTTTTTGCTGCAAGGTTTCGAAAACTGCTTTGCCGGTGGCATCGGTGGCATGAATGATGCGCCGATGGCTGTGGCCGGCCTCCTTGGTCAAGTGCAGTGAACTGAGGTCGCTGGCATCAGGTTGTTCAGCCTTATCGGTACAATCTGTACCGCTATGGGTCTGTTTAGTGGTAAAGGGCACACCCTGCTCAACTAACCAGCTGACGGCCTCGGTGCTGTTCTGCACGACGTATTTCACAATGTCTTCATGGCATAAGCCAACGCCGGCGGTCAGTGTATCAGCTGCGTGGGCCCGGGTACTGTCTTCGTTATCAAGGACTGCTGCAATTCCACCCTGCGCATAGAAAGTGGCGCCCTGATTCAAATCTCCCTTGCTGAGCACTGCAATCCTGGCGAAATCAGCACTGCGCAGGGCCAGGGTAAGCCCAGCAGCACCGCTACCGAGTATCAATATGTCGAATTCCCTGGTTTTCTCCGTGCCGAGATCAGGCATGTTTTCTCGTCGCAGGGGCACGATATAAGGGCATTTGGGACATTCTCATGGATAGAAAAGTTAAAATGGGTGTAAGCTCGAAAAGGTGGGCAAAGGCTTCGTTGCCGATCTTGATTGCTAATTCAAGGCTGATCCTGATTGTGCGTGAAGTGAATAATTTTATAGATTCTGAGAACTTTTGCACATACTTGATGTCTATTACTGAGGATGAACAGCTTTGTTCCAATCTCAGCGGTACTTATACCCAGGCGTTAACGGAGTTGGAGCAAATGACGGAAGATACCGATCAACAATTGGTTGACAGGGTATTAAAGGGCAACAAAAACGCATTCAATCTGCTGGTTATACGTTATCAGCACCGGGTTGCAGCACTTGTAGGACGCTTTATCAGCGATCCGCAGGAGGCTGAAGACGTTTGCCAGGAGGCCTTTATTAAGGCCTACCGTGCACTGCCACTATTTCGGGGTGACAGCGCTTTTTACACCTGGCTTTATCGGATTGCAGTTAATACGGCCAAGAATTATCTGGTATCCCGAAACCGGCGCCCCCCGGCCAGCGATGTGGAGTTGGATGACGCGGAAAACACCGAATCGGGGACCTTATTAAGAGAAGTAGAGGACCCGGAAGGGCACCTGTTAACAGACAAGCTGAAGCAACTGATTACCGAAGCTATAGAGGATTTACCAGAGGATTTGAGGACTGCGTTTACCCTGAGGGAGTTTTCAGGCCTCAGTTATGAAGACATCACCGAGATAATGAATTGTCCGGTGGGAACAGTGAGATCAAGGATTTTCAGGGCAAGAGAAGCCATCGATAAGAAAATTCGAGAATTTGTTTAATCGACAATAGAAAATAACAGTCACTCAGGTTTTAAAGGGCAGGCAGCATACCAATTAGCACTGAGCACAAAACCCGGGTTAGATTCGAGTGTATAATGAGGCGTATATGAGTTTGCAAGACAGAGAATCTTTATCGGCTCTGCTGGACAATGAGACGGATGACCTTGAATTACGCCGCTTGCTGAAATCCAGTGAGCAGGATTCTTCTTTGCTGGATACCTGGCAGTGCTATAATCTGGCTCAAGCTATTCTGCACGATGAACTGCCCAGCGCCTCACATCAAGTACTAAGAAGCGATTTCAGCACTAAAGTAGCCCAGGCCATTGCTGAGGAATCTGCCCTGGAAATGCCTTCCACAACAGGCTCAAATCCTCTCGCTAAGTGGCAATATTCCCTGAGCAAAGTTGCTATTGCGGCCTCTGTTGCAGCGGTTTTTATCGTTGGGGTGCAAATCAGCCTCGATCAGAATACTGCTCCTGAAGTAGTGCAGGGGGTTGGTGACCCGGCTGGTAATTCAGCGGTTGCGCCCGAGCAGGTCGATGCTCAGCTTGCCGATACGCCCATTACAGTAGACCCTGTCGCGCAACAACGTCTGCGGGAATACATCCAAAGTGTTTCCATCACCCCGGATGAGCCCTCGCAGCTGGAGTATTTGCAGGATTCACCGTTATTCCGCCTGGTTAATGAACTCGAAGACAGGGATCAGTAGCCCCACAGGCGTTGGCGAGCCCGCTAATATTCTTTACTTGCCACTGTCATCCCGCTATCCGTTTTTCCCCTCAATATGCTAGAGTAGGAGCCTGTCTGCGCCTGCCTGACTAGCGGTGTACAATGGCGCATTCCCAAGCATTCCCAAGAGAATGGAGAAGAATATGAAACTTTTAACTCATGCGGGATTGCCAGCCGCGTGTTTACTTTTGTCCAGCGTACTATTGGGGCCAGTATTTGCTGCCTCCTCATTGCCCAATTTTGCCGACTTGGTCGAAATTAATGCGCCGGCAATAGTGGAAATAACCACAGTGCGCCAAGTCAGTGCCAGATCCCGATTCCCCGGTGGTGACCTGGATGATTTGCTACGCCGCTTCAATCCTGATGATGAGCAAGATCTGGAGGATATCCCTGAAATGCGCGAGCGCGGGGCAGTCGGTTCCGGCTTTATCACGTCCGATAATGGCTACGTCATTACCAATCACCATGTAGTCAACGGTGCCGATCAGATTGAAGTTCATTTAAATGACAGGCGTGTATTTCAGGCAGAAGTGGTGGGCATGGATGAGCCTTCGGATCTGGCGCTGTTAAAGATAGAAGCCAGCGGCCTGCCTCATGTAGAGTTCGGCGATTCGGATAAGCTTCGAGTCGGTGATTGGGTACTGGCAATAGGTTCACCTTTTGGTTTGGAGTTTTCCGCCGCTGCCGGTATTGTCAGCGCAAAAGGGCGATCCGTACCGGGCCCCTCAGCCTCCTCCTACAACTACATGTCGTTCATTCAGACCGATGTTGCGATCAATCAGGGTAACTCCGGTGGTCCATTGTTTAATCTGGCGGGTGAAGTAGTGGGAATTAATTCCCAGATTCTCAGTAGTACCGGTGGCTCCAATGGCATTTCATTTTCCATTCCCAGCAATGTGGCGATGAATGTGGTTAACCAGCTACGGGAAACCGGGCAGGTAAAGCGTGGTTTGCTTGGTGTGCGAATTAAAGAAGTGGATTTTGCACTGGCCGAGACGTTCGGTATGGACAGGCCTCGCGGCGCCTTTGTCGACGAAGTTCAACCAAGAAGTCCAGCGGCCGCAGCGGGAATTGAGAATGATGATATTGTCATCGAGTTTAACAACCACGCGATTGAGACCTCTGGCGATTTACCATTCTTTGTCGGCCAGTATCGACCGGATACAACAGCCGATTTGCTGGTTTTCCGCAGCGGCGGAATTGAGACTCTGCAAGTTACGCTGGGAAGTTCTCCCACCAATGAAACGATCGTACCAGTAGCTAACGTGATTGAAGATCGACGTAATCCATTGGGCTTCCGGGTTAGTGAACTAAGCAACGAAGCGAAGCAGGTGTCTGGCCTGAATGGTGTGCGCATCTCCGAGCTAAGTGCCGGGCCGGGACGACAGGCGGGATTGGCCGAAGGTGATGTAATCGTATCGCTGAACCGCCAGGAAATTTCCAGTACCGATCAATTCGCGACAGTGACCAATCAATTACCCGATTCCGGTTTTGTTCCCATACGCATTGTGCGCGGAGGGCAGGCAACCACCCTGGCCCTGGAATTGAATCGCTAGCCCGGCGGTATCCGGGGACAGTCACCTGGCTACAGGAATTCCAGAATTTCGCTTAATAACAGGCAGCACCGGGTGCTGCCTGTTCTATTTTTAAAGGGGCTGATTTTAAAAGCGCTGGCTCGCACTGGAAACTCACTGACACTATCTGCCAGATACTGTAGACTTGCCTCCTTGTTTTTTTAGCCCAATCCAATCCCTTTCATGCTCGAACCGGAATGCCTGTGACGGACCTCAGCCACATTCGAAATTTTTCGATTATCGCTCACATCGACCATGGCAAATCAACGCTGGCAGACCGCTTTATTCAATCCTGTGGTGGATTGTCGGATCGTGAGATGGAGAATCAAATACTGGATTCACTCGATATCGAAAGGGAGCGGGGAATTACCATCAAGGCGCAGAGTGTCACGCTGTACTATGAGGCGCTGGATGGAAAGCGCTACCAGCTTAATTTTATTGATACGCCGGGACATGTGGATTTCACCTATGAGGTGTCGCGATCCTTGGCCGCTTGCGAAGGCGCCTTGCTGGTAGTGGACGCAGGGCAGGGCGTCGAGGCCCAGTCAGTGGCTACCTGTTATACCGCAATCGAGCAGGGACTGGAGGTGATTCCAGTGCTGAACAAGATGGATTTGCCTCAGGCTGAACCAGATAAAGTACGCATTGAGATTGAGGAAATCATTGGCATCGATGCAAGCGATGCAGTGTGCACCAGTGCCAAGACTGGTATGGGCGTTGCGGAGATACTGGAAGAGATTATTGCCAAGGTTCCGGCACCAATCGGTGATCGTTCTGCAAATTTACAGGCGCTCATCATCGATTCCTGGTTTGATAACTACCTTGGTGTGGTATCCCTGGTAAGAGTGGTGGCAGGAACGCTGAAAAAGGGTGATAAGGTAATAGCCAAGACCATCGGTAAGGCCCATATTGTAGACAGCGTAGGCGTATTCACGCCCAAGCGCAGTGAGACAGATTCGCTGGCCGCCGGGGAAGTCGGATTCGTGGTGGCAGGAATCAAGGACATTCAAGCAGCTCCGGTGGGTGACACACTTACCCTGGCCAGTACGCCCGAAGTGGAAGCTGTGGCAGGATTTCGCAAGATTCAACCCCAGGTCTACGCAGGACTATTCCCTGTTTCTTCGGATGACTTCGAGAATTTTCGTGATGCACTGGCCAAGCTAACCCTCAATGATGCTTCGCTGCACTACGAGCCGGAAAATTCAGCTGCCCTGGGTTTTGGATTTCGCTGCGGTTTTCTTGGCATGCTGCATATGGAAATTATTCAGGAACGCCTGGAGCGGGAGTATGACCTGTCCCTGATAACGACTGCACCAACAGTAGTCTATGAAATGGTGCTTACCAGCGGGGAAACGGTGCTGGTCGATAGTCCTTCACGCATGCCAGCGATTACTTCCATTGAAGAGATGAGAGAACCCATCGTGCTCGCCAGTATTCTTGTACCACAGGAACACCTGGGCAATGTGATTAATTTATGTGTTGAGAGGCGTGGTGCGCAGAAAGAAATGTTGTTCATTGGCGATCAGGTATCCCTGAGTTATGAACTGCCAATGAATGAAGTAGTATTGGACTTCTTCGATCGGTTAAAGTCAGTAAGCCGAGGTTACGCCTCATTGGATTATCATTTTATCCGCTTCGAAAAAACCACTCTGGTACGTTTAGATATTCTGATTAACGGCGATAAAGTAGATGCGCTTGCTTTAATTGTGTATCGCGAACATGCCCAGTCCAAGGGCCGCTTATTAGTGGAGAAGATGAAAGAATTAATTCCCCGGCAGCTATATGATGTAGCCATCCAGGCTGCCGTTGGTGGACAGATTATTGCTCGAAAAACCGTCAAGGCACTACGTAAGAATGTGACAGCAAAATGTTATGGTGGTGATATAACGCGAAAGAAGAAACTGCTGGAGAAACAGAAAGCGGGTAAGAAACGGATGAAGAAGGTGGGCAATGTTGAAGTGCCCCAGGAAGCGTTTCTGGCGGTTTTGAAAGTGGATAGCTGAAGTTGATAGTTGAAGGTAGAGTTAAAGGTAAATAGTTAATGGATATGGATTTTGCACTGGTTCTGGTTTCGCTAGTGGCCTTTAGTGGGGCATTGTGGCTGTTGGACAGTTTACTGATTAAAAAAAATCGGCTTGCTGCCGTGGCCGCATTTGAAAAAGCACAAAGTGAGGGCAGAAAAAGCAAAAGCGAAGAAGAAGCTACCAGGATAATTGAAGAACTGTCTCGCGAGCCATTGGTAATTGAATATGCGAAGTCTTTTTTCCCGGTATTGCTAATCGTATTGGTTTTACGTTCCTTTTTGATCGAGCCTTTTCAGGTACCAACCGGTTCGATGATACCCACTATTGAGGTGGGTGACTTTATCCTGGTAAACAAATATGCCTATGGTATTCGTCTTCCGGTGATTGGCACCAAAATTGTTGATGTGACAGAACCAAAGCGTGGGGAGATTATGGTTTTCATCCCTCCTCATGAGAATAAGTATTATGTCAAACGAGTAATTGGCTTGCCGGGGGATACCATCAGATATGAAGATGATGAACTGTATGTGAACGGCGAAAGAATGAGCAAGCAGTTTGTTGAATCCATAGACGTGGAAACCAATGTGGGTAATCTTCCAGGTGAGCTGTATTCTGAAACTATCAATGGCATCGAGCACCCGGTGCAATTGATTACTGCATTGGGTCGAAGGCGGAACCGAACTACCTGGGTAGTCCCCAACGAGCATTATTTCATGATGGGAGACAATCGCGATAATAGCAGTGACAGTCGTGAATGGGGTGTTGTGCCGGAAACCGATATCATTGGCAAGGCGATCGCGGTCTGGTTGCATAAGGAGCCAGGGCTTAGTTTGCCAACTATGGCCGGAAATCGGGCTCTAAACTAGAGGTGCCCTGCGTAAAGTGTGACCTGGCTGGAAGATTTGGCATAATTATGTGATTAAGGTTGGCAAGAGTTCGAATTGGTGTGAAAACATAAACCTCTGACAGGTGAGTCTATGAAGAAAGTAAAGCGAGTCAATTTGGCCTATCAACGCGGAGTATCAAAACTCGGCCTGATAATGTTGGTTGCGTTTTTAGGGGTTTTTTTAACATTCGGGTTAAAAGTTGCTCCAATCTACATTGATAATAATTTGATTACCGGAATCTGTCGTGAATTGATAGAAAACGGCGAGGCAGCAAACATGACCCAGGGTGAAGTCAGGCAGCGGATATCAAATAGTCTGCGAATCAATAATATTCCCGATTTCGAATTGACTAATATCAGGATGCGTAAGGTCAGTGATGCACCAATAATCACTATTGCCTATGAAACCCGTGTGCCGCTGATAGCAAATATGGATGTAGTCGTCGTATTCGATACGACGTTGCAATAAAACGTTGCAATTAGTGAGTACTCTAGACCATCTGCAAAAACGGATAAAATACGTCTTTTCCAGTCAGGCTCTTATTGAACGAGCCATCACTCATCGAAGTGCCAATAAGTTAAACAACGAACGCCTGGAGTTTTTAGGCGACTCGTTGTTAGGCTTTATCGTGGCCGGGGTTTTGATGGAACGCTTTCCTGATGCCTCAGAAGGAGATCTAAGCCGCATGAGGTCTAATCTGGTAAATAAGGATGCATTGGCAGATATCGCGAGAGAGATAGATCTGGGAGCTTACATTCGGCTCGGTACGGGGGAATTGAAAAGCGGCGGCAAGCGTCGCAACTCCATACTCGCCGATGCAGTGGAAGCCCTGATTGCTGCGATCTATCTGGACGGCGGATTAGCTCCCTGTAAGGAATTTGTGTTGCAGTGGGGGAAGCCCGGGCTTAATGAGTTAACCCGACAGGGGGAGCACAAAGACTGCAAGACTCGACTGCAGGAACTCCTACAGGCCAAAGGCTTACCTTTACCTGAGTATCAGGTAGCTGAGATCAGCGGTGAAGCGCACGATCAAACATTTACCGTGCAATGCAGCATCAGCTTGTTAGATACGCCGGAACAGGGCGCGGGCAAGAGTAAGCGCCTGGCAGAGCAGGAAGCGGCAGAGAAAGTGCTGCTCACACTGGGTGAGCAGGTGTGAAACAGAGTGATTCCAATGCAGCGAATAAAACTCGTTGCGGGTATGTCGCAATCGTCGGGCGACCCAATGTTGGCAAATCCACCCTGTTGAATCATTTGCTCAGGCAAAAAATCAGTATTACGTCACGGAAACCTCAGACTACCCGCCATCGAATAGTGGGCATCTCCACAATGGAGAATGTGCAGTGCATCTATGTGGACACGCCTGGATTGCAAGATAATTTCAAGAAGGCACTTAATCGCATCATGAATGAAACTGTAGTCAGCGCCATAAAAGATGTGGATGCAATTCTGTTTGTGGTAGAACGTCTGCTCTGGACCGAGGCTGATGAAAGAGTCCTGCAGACATTGCGAAATACCAAAACTCCCTTAATTCTGATAATAAACAAAATCGATAAGGTAAAAGAGAAACATAAATTACTCCCTCACATTGCGGATCTGAAGGAAAAAAGCGACTTCGCTGAAATAGTGCCTGCCTCTGCGTTGGACGGACATAATCTGGACACTCTGGAAAAACTGCTTAGCAACTATTTGCCTGTTGGTCCGTTTTTGTTTCCCGAAGATCAGGTTACCGACCGCAGCTCGCGTTTTATGGCGGCCGAAATTATTCGGGAAAAAGTTACCAGACAGTTAGGTGATGAGCTACCCTATGAAGTGAGCGTGGAAATTGAAAAATTTTCACAGGAAGGCCCGGTGCTACACATTCATGCCTTGATCCTGGTTGAGAAGAAAGGGCAGAAACAAATTCTGATTGGCAAAGACGGCGATCGTTTAAAGCAAATTGGCAGCGCCGCCAGACCTGACATGGAGAAGGCGTTCGATAGCAAGGTCATGCTGAATTTGTGGGCCAAAGTCAAAGCCGGTTGGGCTGATGATGAGAGAGCGTTGAAAAGCCTCGGCTATATTGAAGACTAGTCTGACTGCTGAAGAATATCAAACCAAACCAGGAAACCCCTGGATAGAGAGAATATGTAGCAATGGAAAACCGGGTTTTCTTGCAGCCTGCCTACGTGCTGCACAAACAACCGTTTCAGAACACCAGTTTGCTGATCGATTTTTTCTGTGTCGACTATGGCCGAGTTCGAGCAGTAGCCAAGGGTGCACGCAGAGAAAAGTCAAAATACCGGGCACTGTTGCAAGTATTCCATCCCTTGCTGGTTTCTCTCAGTGGTCGCGGTGACGTGAAGACTGTAACCGCGGTAGAAAGTGGCGTCTCCGCGATACAGTTAAAGGGCGAACGGCTGTTCAGTGGCCTCTATATTAACGAGTTGCTTACTCGCGTGGTTTTGGCCCATGTTGAGCATGTCCCGCTGTATAAATCCTATCAGAACACGCTCTTGCAATTGCAGGGCCAGGAAGACATAAACAAAGTGCTGAGGAAGTTTGAACTGGCACTGTTGGCTGACCTTGGCTATGCCCTTAATCTCAAACAGGACTGCATCTCCCACCAGCCACTCTCTGCCGAGCACTACTATCGATTTACAGCCGATCAAGGATTTGAACAGCTTTCCCAGGTCAGCGATGAGCAGGAAATAGCCAATGTGTTTCCTGGTGAGCACCTCTTGGCACTACGTAATATGAGCTTCCCTGATCGCACGAGCAGTAATTCAGCCAAGCGCCTGTTACGGTTGGCGCTACAGCCGCATATAGGCGATAAACCCCTGCATAGCCGTAATTTGTTCACCTCCAGGCAAGCACCGGACCTGGCAGATAAGCGGGCAACTAGATAAATCCCAGAAACTTCTCTCCTGGCTTTATGCGAGGCGGCTTTCCATGTAGAATTTCGCGCTTTCCCTGTTCGGTAGTTCTTTATGTCTTACCACTCTATTGAGAATCAGATCGGCAACACACCGCTGGTTAGAATTAAACGCCTTCCGGGTGAAACCACCAATACCGTTTTACTTAAACTGGAAGGGAATAATCCCGCCGGATCGGTCAAGGATAGGCCTGCCTTGAGTATGATTCTGCAGGCAGAATTGCGCGGTGATATATCACCCGGTGATGTGTTGATTGAGGCTACCAGTGGTAACACCGGCATTGCCCTTGCCATGGTGGCTGCGGTCAAGGGTTATCCGCTGATATTGATCATGCCGGATAATTCAAGCGATGAGCGAAAATCCGCGATGACAGCCTACGGTGCTGAGTTGATTGAAGTAACGGCAGAGCAGGGCATGGAGGGTGCGCGCGATCTTGCCCAGCAAATGCAGGCGGAAGGCAAAGGCAAGGTACTGGATCAATTCGCGAACCCGGATAACCCCAATACCCATTATGTGAACACCGGTCCAGAAATCTGGCGTGATACCAAAGGCAAGATAACTCATTTTGTCAGCTCCATGGGTACTACTGGAACCATCATGGGCGTATCGCGCTATCTTAAAGAACAAAATCCGGAAATCCAGATCATTGGTCTGCAGCCCAAAGACGGATCGCGTATACCGGGTATCCGTCGTTGGCCACCGGAATATCTGCCCGCCATTTTCGATAGTAGCCGGGTTGACCGGGTGATTGATGTTGATCAGGCAGATGCCGAAGCAACTATGAAAGAGCTAGCCAAACGGGAAGGAGTTTTTGCCGGTGTCTCATCCGGTGGTGCGGTATTTGCCGCGTTGCAATTGAGTAAGCAGCTTGAAGATGCAACGATTGTTGTCATCATCTGTGATCGAGGCGATCGCTATCTCTCAACGGGTGTTTTTTCTTGATATCAGCCCGCTCTTCCGAATGATTTCCTTGCAATCAACGCAAATGATCCTGTTTTTTTATCAGACTTCTGGTACCTCGACCAGGGTTAATTTTGGAGTGCAGAGTTCACCAGTATGTTCAGTGTTAGGCGCAGTAACGCAGGCCTAGCACCGCTAAGT
>PVBE011608982.1_pt1 | contig 17173 bp, 12 predicted proteins | sample 1631181 | NCBI WGS metagenome assembly PVBE01 (sample SAMN08397723, study PRJNA350692) | Marine metagenome, whole genome shotgun sequencing project. | isolation source: water | place: Pacific Ocean | collected 2012-04 | reverse complement strand
GACCATGCTGGCCGGTCCTCTCGCTGCACTCCTGATGGGAACTACCGCCCAGGCTGCCACCGCGAACCCGACCGAGACCAGCTTGCTTGCCCGGTCACCAAAGGGGGAGACCCACCAGCACCGCACCCCAAGCGGGCACCGCCATGCGCACACACACCGCCCCCGTAGAGGGCACCACAGCAAGAGGTGTCAGCAAAAGCACCGCACTGCCCGCAAGCATCGTAAGGCGCGGCAGCACCGATGCAGCCGCAGGCACCGCGCCCGGCACGCCCGTGCGCAGAGCTTCCTGGATCGCTAGGGGCCACCTGAGGTGAGCAAGCAGACACTGAGGCGGTCGTCTTCCTGCGGGGTGACCGCCTCAGTCCACCACCACATCCACCCCGACCGGCACGGCAAACCGGGTGCCACCGCCATCGCGCACGAGCAGCCGGAAGCCGTCCAGGCCCGCCTTGATGAGGTCCTTCCGGGCCCGCTGGAGGAGCACGTTGACATGTACACGTCCCTTCTCGATGTCGCGCGGCCACACGCGGGCACAGACGGTCTCATCACTGATGACCTCCCCCGCCTCCTGACCATCCGCGGGAGAGAGCAGGGTCAGTACCAAAGCAAAGCGACGCTCTGGCAGGTAGACCTGAACCTCCCCGTCGGCAGAGGACACCTTGAGCTCGCCACCGGAGGGCAAGAACCGAAGCGCTATGTGGTCGATGGGGGGCGGTGCGGTGAGCGCCACAGTGGCCTGGGTGCCATCCTCGGTCTCCCACCGAAGACGGAGCGTGCCCTTCTCTGAATGGATCTCCGATCCCGGCTGGAGCTGCGCCACAGTGCCCGCATCCACAGGATCCGCCCCCAGCCTGGCGGGGATCGCCGCCTCGAGGAACACTGCCCCCTGGGCCGAGGAGATCACCAGCGCACCTGAAGGCCAGCCCTGCAGGCACAGGCAATCTCCTGCCCCGCCACCCACGATGAATGGAAAGTGGGTCAGACCGTGCAGTCCGCCCTGGGGATCCTCAAGGACCCAGAAGCCCTGCACCTCCTCGGCCTGAGCCTGAAGCTCCACCTGCAGACAGGTCCCGTCGGGCAGCTCGATGGAATCACCGTGCTCTAGCTCAGCCTGAGCACCGGAGGGCGCCTGGTTGACCAGAACCTCGTTGCGCCCGAGATGGACCAGCTCCGGGCCCTGGGTCCCCAGACGCACCAGCGCCTGCTGGCGGCTCACCCGGGCATCATCGATCACCAGGTCACAGCTGCGGTGCCGGCCAATGAGCAACCCGGACCCATCCACCAGGCGGCGGTCGCCGCTTTGGAGTCTGAGCCAGCACCGCATGAGGCCTCCAGGGTAGGGCCAGGGGTATCGGGACGGGGCAACAGTGGCCACATAGATGCGCGGGTCACCAGGCTGCCAATCGCCGCACGCAGGGCCCGTGATGCCGGGCTGATATCGCCACCGGACCCCATCGGACCCAAGTTCCCTGTGTACCGAGGGCGAGCCGAATGGTGGCAAGCCCGGAGTCACTGACCCAAAGGAGAAATCATGACCCGCAGCATCACCATCATCGCACTTGTCCTCTCCGCCACCACCGCACTTGCTGGTCCTGGCGACTATCGAGAGGGGCGTGTCAGTGACGGCTACGACCGCGGCCCCCGGGTCCACGAAGAGGTGGACGCATGGGACTACGACGACAGCGCGTACGACGACGACCGGTATGAGCCCGGAGACGAGATGGACAGCTCTATCGAAGCATGTAAGTCCGCAAACGCCGCTCTTCAGGTGGCAAAGGCGGCGACCATAGCGGCCCTGGGCCGATGGATGCAATGTATGGACAGCCAGCCCGAAAGTCTGGACCTGGCCTCAGCGACCGACTCCTGCAGCGAGCAACGGAGCGAACTCGATGAAGCCGACGCTGCAGAGCAGGCCGCCCGAGCAAACATGCTGGAGAAGTGCGGCTACTGAGACAGTCAAAACAGTCCCCCACCCCCACCCACGAGGGTGACACTTCAGGAGCGGCCCGCGTGGGTCAGGATCGCTCCCCCCTGGGCCCGGCTGTTCACAGCCGGGCCCTCTTCATTTGAAGAGCTCTCAGGATGGGCCTCAACACCGCTGCACTTGTCATGACCCTCTCCACCGTCGGGACGGTGATGCCACGGCGATATCGCCGTTGATGCCCATGGGTCACAAGTTCCTGTCGTACCCAGGGCGACTTGATGAGCGGGCTGACCAGGGGCATCCACCACGGGAGAAAATCATGAACCACACAACCACCATCCTCGCACTGCTCCTGAGCAGCACCACTGCCCTCGCCACACCCGGGGACGGCTCGCGAGGATCCAGCGGGAGGATCTTCGGCTCCGAGTCCGGCGTGTCCGACCGAACCGATGAGGTCGAGTCGAGAAGGGCAGCCTACCTGGGATCCATCAGCGAGGCAGATGTTGCCCTCGACTACTGCGAGGCCGGATACGACGGCCTCGAGGGCACCGAGTGCTTCGGAAGAGATGCCATGTCGCCAGAGTTTGCGATCACCCACTGTGTGACGGTCGGCGGCTCGAGCACATGCTGCACCTTCATGATCACCTACAGTTGCCAGGCCTACAGCGGTGGCGAGTTCTACTGGGAGGAACAATCCCGACGCCAGATTGGAGACTGCGTAATTGTGGCCAGCGCCCCCGAAGAAGAGGGCGATGACGAGGATGAGACGCCAGAGGAGGAGGCAGACTCCGAGCTGGACTAGCCGCCCCGCGTCGGCTCACTGGCTCGGCGCCCATCAACTGACAAGGCGACGATCTTCCTGAGTGACCCTGGTGGTGCGGGGTCACTCACCCACTCGGGGCCGGCTGGCGACAGCCGGCCCCTCAACACCATCGGATGACCCATGCGTACTGCCCTGCCCCTCCTCTTCATCCTCTCATCCGCACAGGCCTCCCCGCCTGCTCCCGCTCATGACCCGGCCCCGCCCGACTGCGTCACCCTCGCCTTCTACATCGCAACTGTTCACGATGAACTCAACGCGATGAAAGTGGACGAAGACGACTTCGACTGGCTGTGGTCGGGCGAACCCGAGCCACCGCGCGACTTCCACCGGGACCGGGCCAGTGACTACCTCCTGGTTCAAGACCATCTACACCATGCCCAAGACCTCTTCTACGAGATCTGTTCATAGGGGTGGACAGAGGATGTGCTCGGAGACCCGATAGCGAAAAGCGTACCCTCGCCACCCAGTCCGCTTTCTAAGGCCGCCCGACAGAGGTAATCTGGACCCGCTCATGGAGGGCGGGTGGACAGACTGAATCCCGGAATGCAGATCATGGACCGCTACGAGTTGGTCCAGCAGATCGGTACGGGCCTGGGCGGGGAGACCTGGGAGGCCAGGGGCCCCGAGGGCCCCGTCGCCATCAAGGTGGTCCGCGAGGGTGAGGTAGGCCCCGATGCCTTCGACGATCTGATCCGAGAGGCAGGTCTGCTGCGCGGTCTCTCCCACCCCAATGTGGTGAGCTACCGGGAGTTCGCCGACCGGCCCGATCTCGGCTGCGCTTTCCTGGTGACCGAGCTTGTCGACGGCGGAGACCTCGGACGGCACCTGCGCCGCCACGGGCCGTACAGTGCGGAAGATGCCGCCCGACTCGGTCTGCAGCTAGTCGAGGCTCTCAGCGTGCTCCACCACAGGGGTGTGCTCCACCGGGATCTCAAGCCCGCCAATGTGCTCGTGTGCTCCACAGATGAGGGACTGCCCACACTCCGAGTGGCGGACTTCGGTATCTCCCGGAGGTTCCGGGCGGGCGTAGTCGAGACCCTCGACGTCAAGCTCACCCCGGGCTTTGCAGCGCCTGAACAGTTCAGGCGGGGCACGCTGACGCCAGCCACTGATGTCTTTGCCCTGGGCGGAATACTGTTTACGATCGCCACCGGCGGCATCCCCCAGCAGGATCTCTCCCGGGTAGAAGATCTCGACCTCGCACCACACCAAAGAGCGCCAGCCTCCCAGGAGACCAGGGATCTCTCCGAGATTGATGCAGACCTCGAGACCGATGCAGGTCTTGCCAGACTGAGCCAGGTGATCCTGGCGATGGTGCATCACGACCCCTTGCTTCGCGTCGATCTCGGTGCCGCACGGATCGCACTCGAGGCGGTCATGCAGGGCGAAGCCCCCCCCATCAGAGGCCGCAACAAACACGCCAAATCTGCACTTCCGACGCCGATTACTGTGGATTCGATGTTAAGTGAAGAGCCCCCGCCTTCCACGACCACACCGTCCAGCAAGCCCAGCCCCTGGCGAGCCGCACTGGGGGTCTTCTTCCTGGGTGCACTGGCAATCTGGGCCGCCCTGCGGCCGATGGACACAGACATCACCACACCAGGGCCCCGGGTGACTGCAAAGCCCCCCAGACCCCCGCCTCTCGAGGTCGCTCCCACCAAGGCCAAGGCCAAGGAGAGAGATGAGCACAAGGACCACGACAAGGTCGATCCCCCCGATGTACCCGCCAAGCTCCGTGTCAGCACACAGCCCTGGAGCACGGTGAAGGTGGACGGCAGGCGCCTGGGCCGCACCAAGGTCGGGGGTGCTACTTTCGAGCTTCCACCCGGGCGACACAAGGTGGTGCTGGAGGCGGAGGACGGAACCCGCTACAGCAAGACTGTTCACCTCAAGGCTGGCGCAACCAAGAGCCTGTGCGTCAAGCTGAGGATGGGCCTGGAGACTGCATGCCGATAGCTCGCACCGTCCTGCTCCTGAGCCTGGTGCTCTCGGGAACAGCGACTGCGCAGACGCCATCCAGAGTGGTGCTGCACGCAGGCGACCTACCGACCGCCCTGGAGAAGGTCCAGAGGGACACGGGCACGAAAGCAGCACAGCTCGATGGTCGCCGACCCGGCTCCCTCCTCCCTGGAGACAAGCCGATCGTCGCCGGCAAGGTGAGGATCAATCGCTGTGGAGGAAAGCCAGCAACGAATGCTGAGCTACACCGTGAGATCGCCGCCGCCGCTGAGATGTGGCTGGCCATGGACATCAAGACTGCCGACACGCGGCTTGCAGGAGCCCTCTCCAGGGTGGTGTGCCTCAGCGAGCCGCTCGAGCCTTCCATGGCTGCGCGAGGAGCCTTCCTGCGCGGCGCCATACTTCACGCCCTCGGCGATACGCCAGGCGCGAAGAGCGCCTTTGGAGTTGCGCTGAGGTACCGCCCGGAGCTGACCTTTGACGCGGACATTCCTCCCGATGCCGCCCCCCTCTTCAAGGAAGCCAAGGCGGCACGCGAGAGCCTTGCACCTGCAACAATCCAGATCGTGCCGGGACAACCCGGGGCGCTCGACCTCCGGGTCGATGGTCACTCCGCCGCGGCCAAGGGCGGCAAGATCGCGCTTTCATCGGGCACCCACCTGCTGCAGGTGGTCCGTCCCGTGAGCATCACTCTCGAGGTCACCATCGAGGCGAACACCACGACCTCCTTGGTCCTCCCAGGCATGGTCAAGGATGAGTGGGCCACGCAGATCGACGATCCCGCACGCCGGGCTGATCTCCTGGGCCTGATTCGCGCTAGCTCCATCGGCCAGTCCAGTGTGGTCTTTGTGCCCGGCAAGGCCGGCACCTGGAGCCTGGAGCCAGAAGCCGATGTATGGCAGCTGAAGACACGGTCCATAAGAGACAGGCTGCAGCAGCCGCTCCTGGTCGCAGGCGGGGTGAGCCTTGCCTCCGGAGCCGTGGTCATGGCCATCTACGCCAGCCAGGCCGCCGCAGTGCGCAGCGACATCAGCGAGGACCAGGCCAGCACCTCCCCCACGCTGAATACCGCCGCCTATCGAGCTCAGCTCGACACCCTCGCCAGCCACCGGACCTGGTACTGGACCGGCGCAGGTGTGGCGACCGCAGGCCTCATCGCTGCGGGTACTGGCGCCTGGCTGCGCTGGGCGCCACGCACCCAGCGCGTCCACGTCCAGCCCGTACCCATGCTCGGCGGCGGAGGACTGCTGCTCACGACCAGAGGACGGCCATGAGGTGCCTGATCCCACTGCTGGCCGCTGTGATGCTCGGGTGCCCGCCGTCCACCGAGGATCCCAAGTGCCCACACTGTGCGGACAATGACGACCAGGATGGCGATGGCTTCACGACAGCCGGGGGTGACTGCGATGATGCGAATGCAGAGCTTCATCCGGAGGCGACCGAGCTGTGCGACCTGGTGGACAACAACTGCAACGGCAGCATCGATGAGGGCGCCTTGGATGCCCTGCCCTGGTACCCGGATGTGGACGGAGATGGTGCTGGGGATGCGTCCGGTGAGGTCCTGAGCTGCGAAGTACCCACTGACTATGTCGAAGACGACTCCGACTGCGATGACGCCAACCCTGAGGTGCATCCTGGCCAAGAAGAGATCTGTGACCTCCTGGACAATGACTGCGACGGCACGGTGGACGAGGACGACGCCACCGGCGCACCCCAGTGGTACCCGGATGCCGACGGCGATGAACACGGTGCGGGAAGCCCGGTGACTTCCTGCCAGGCACCCGACGGTCATGTCGCCTCGAACGATGACTGCAACGACACCCTCACAGAGGTGAACCCCTCCGAGACTGAGGTGTGCAGCGACGGCCTGGACAATGACTGCAACGAGAGTGACGATGGCTGCATCAAGGTCGGGACCTCAAACCTGGACTCAGACAGCGACATCGTGGACGTGTGGATTCAGGGCACCGAAGACCACATGAACGTGGGCGGTACAGTCGCGACCCTCCCCGCCCTCGATGGCGAGGGGTCGACCGGGATCCTGGTCACCGGCGGGTACTGGAGTGAGGACGTCCATGACCAGGTCTTCCTGCTCGACGAGACGACCTGGGAGGAGTCGGAGCGCAGCCTGGCCCCGGGGAGATCCGGGGTGGCCGCGACCTTCGGAAGCGGCTCCACGACGGCGGGGCTGGGAACCGCGGTGAGCGCAGCCCTGGACAGTGCCGGTCAGCCTATCATCGCTCTGGGTGCACCCGGCGTAAGCGAAGGCCTGGGGGCGGTCTACGTACTTGCATACGGGGGAGAGACCGGCACCATCTCGGTCACCACCAGCGAGATGGTCACCAGTGTGCTTCTGGGGACCGATACCTATATCGGCGCGGGAACCGCGCTCTCGCTGGGGGACTTCAGCGGGGACGGAGAGCCGGATCTGCTGATCGGCGCTCCGGGCGTGGATGATGGAGGCGGGAGCATTGGCGCCATCTTCCTCATTCCCGGGCCCCTCGACGGTGGCCCCCAGGTGCTCACCGCTGCTGCCAGCAGCGGGTTCTACACTACGAGTGCCTCCACGGGAGCAGGGCGCGAGATCGCCATTGTCGAAGACATGGATGGAGATGGCATCAGTGAGGCCGTGTTCGGCGCGCCAGACACAGGTGAGACCAACGACGGGCGGGCCTACATCTTCTGGGGCGGGGACCTCCCAGGGCCCATAGACCTCACCAGCGATGCGGATGTGATGCTCACAGTCTCGGCAAGCTCGGGGCAGTCGCTCGGATCAGCCCTGGCGGATGCAGGAGACCTGGACGGAGACGGCCGGCACGATCTGCTGGTGGGTGCATCCGACTATGACGGCGGCAGAGGCCGGGCCTACGTGGTCTGGGGCAGCACGGATCTGGTCTGGGGCGACATCTCCGCCCACGCCGCCATGCTGAACGGAGACTCAGGCATGGACCAGGCAGGCAGTGCGCTGACCGGACTGGGAGATCTCAACGGCGACGGAGAGCTGGACCTGGCCATCGGCGCTCCGGGGCACGGTGGCGGGGCGGGGCGGGCCTACGTGATCTACGGCCCGATCTCCACCGGAACCACCGAGCTCGACGCGGCAGACCTCATCCTGGAGGGCGACGTCGCCGCTGGGCGCGCTGGCCTCTCTCTGGGCGGCGGCACCGACCTCGATCGCGATGGTCTCACGGACCTGCTGGTGGGCGTGCCTCAGTTCAGCGAGGCCCTGGTCGGAGCGAGCATCGGCGGCCTGGCCATGATCCGAGGCAGAGGCTTGTAGGCCCACACCCCACCAATACACGCGTCTATCGGACCACCCAAAGCGTGGGACGCAGGTTCCACACCGACCGCCGGCCTCCCTTGGCCACGATGCGGGAGGCCTGAGTGTGGAGTGTGCCCGCCAGGGTGGGGATGACCTCATAGGAGGCCTGGAAGGGAACCCCCGGGGCCAGGGGGGCCAGCCTCAGGATCACCTGGCCGTCGGATGCCTCGTAGCTGCGAATGGTCTTGTCTTTGACCAGGCGCTTGAGGCTGGCCTCATCCAGCTGCACACCGGCGGGCAGCATGTGAACGACCTCGGTGGCCACCCCGCTGGGCGCCATGGCCTGCACGCTGATCTTGGCGGGCCGTCCGACCTTGAGCTGTCCTGGAACCTCGATGGCCAGCTCCAGACCCGAGGCTGCCTTCTGCTTGGGCCAGGGCACCCGGGCCAGCAGCTCCAGCGTGTAGCCGAGCCCCGGGACAGCTGGCGTCGACCGCACGGTCCAGGTGTGCTTCCCTGCAGCCATGGGTGCTGGGTGATTGAGAATCAGCGGATCCATCTTCTCCGAGGGATTCATGCTTCCCGAGGCAAAGGGCTTGCCGTCCAGCTCCAGGACCACCTCCACCGAGTCTGGAATCGGGTCCTTGAACAATGCCATCACGGCACCCAGGCACAGGAGATTTGTGCGTCCATCTCCCCACCCCCGGGTGGGCCGGTAGGCACCGATCACAGCCGCCCCCAGGTCCGAGACCCACGGGGTATCCGGGTCGTCCTTGAGGGCCAGGGCAGCGAGTGCTGTGGCCTCCACCAGCGTGGGCCGCCGGCCATCTGGGCGCACGACGTCCTCGGGCGGCTTGAGCACCCGACTGCCGTCTTCCTGTACCTCCACCGCGTCTCGGACAAGCGCACGAAGTGCTGCCACCCGAGCCTTGGGGGCAGCCCCGCTCGCGAGGATGGAGGCCGCCGTGTATGGATCCTTCACATCATCGCCGAAGCGATCCAGGGCCCCGGTGGCCCGCACGGTGATGGACCGGGCCGCGAGCCGCTCCGACACATTCTGTGGCGTGGGCTTGGCATTCGAGAGGACCTCCTGGGCCGCCTGTGCGGCGCGTGCAGCCTCCGCGGTCACCACCACCACCCGCTGCACTGTCCAGCCACTGCCCTCGGTGAAGGAGCCGTCTGGCCGCTGCTCCTTGGCCAGGAGCTGCACCATCCGTGCACCCACCCGCCGGAGCACGGGGCTCTCGAGGTGGGACATGGCGGCCTGGGTGAACAAGGCGGCCATGGCTGTGCCCGGCGCGCGGGTGTGGCGAAGCGCGCGCTGGGTGGTGCGAATGCGCAGCTCTCTGAGGACTTCTTCGTCCAGCTTCGCACCCACGTTCCCCGCCAAGGCCGGCATCTGACCGGCGAGCAGGAGCGCGTAGGCATCCGCCGCTGCACCCCTTCGTCCAGGTGCTCGGGCGATCTCGGACCGCAGCACGGAGAGCGCACCGGGGAAGACCGTGAGCCGGATCCGGGTACTGCCCGGGTCCAGGTTGGCCGGCCCCGTGAGCGGCACAGAGCGCGCCTCGGCGAGCGTGCCGCCGTGACTGCGCGTCACCGGCTTGCCGGAAGGAAGAACGGGAATCTCGTGTACCACCGCGTCCACGCCGCTCAGTCCAGCACTCAGCCGGATGGTTCCGCTAGTGGCTCTCAGGGCCACAGATCTCAGGAGCGTTCCGCGAGGCGGAACCTGGACCTTCTCTTTCGTCTGTACCCGCGCACCACCTGTGGCCATGACCTGGAGTGCTCCGTGGACGGGTCGAGCCGTGGTGTTCACCACCTGGAGCGGCAGCCGAACCTGATCTCCAGCCACCAGGAACGCCGGGATCACCGGCTCCACATAGGCAGGCAGGGTCCCCACGAACTCTGTGGTGGTGCCAGCCAGCCCGCCGTCCTGCGAGTGTGCCAGGCCGAGCACCCGCCAGGTCGTGAGCCGATCGGGAATCTTCGTCACCACCTCAGCCAAGCCACCCGCATCGGTGATGACACTCGGCTCGAACAGGAAGGTCTCCGGGAACCAGGCGCGCGTGGCGGGTCCTGCGTCACCTGCACTGCTCTCCTTGGCCTCAGCCCTGCCTGCGGGCGCGGGCGCATCCATCACGCCCTCCTCCTCCATCGGCTCCGCCTCCGGTGCACGGCTCCGCGCGGATCGCCGTGCCTTCTTTGCCCGCTTGGCAGACTTCTTCGCCGTCACCGACTTCTCGGGCTCCTGCTGTGCGCCGCAGGCACAGGTGAGCAGCATCAAGATCAGGAGCTTCCTCATGGCTGCTCCTCTTGGACCCAGGCACGCCAGTCGATGACGTCCTCGGGCACCCGGGTGGCATCGCTCACGATCAGCCGGGGATCGGTCAGCGCCAGCAGATCGCTGGGCAGCCAGCTGAGGCGGAGCTTGCGCCCGTAGGCATCGGTGACATCCTCCCCCCGGTCCTCACATGCCTTGACCGCATCCTTCCACAGCTGCACCACCACCTTGGGTGTGATCTGCTCACCCTCTGGCGCATCCTTCTGCCAGCTGAGCGCTTCGTGGTAGAGCTGAGAGAGGACGGTGTAGAAGTGGTCCGTGAGGTCCGCGAGGGGATCAAAGGTGCCCTGGCTGGTGGCGGTAACGGTCCTATCAACCTCCTCCGGCTTCGGGATTCGGGTCACCCGGAGCACGGTGGCTGCCGCCGCATACTCCCCCTGGATTCGACCCATGGTGAGCGCCTGCCCGTCGAGGGTTCCAAAGGCTGGCTTGTCCGTCTTCACCTGGGGCCGCATGCCCGCCATGGCATCCGGACCGGGAAGCTCCACGAGCTGAGAGAGGCTGTTGTCCACACCGATAAGGCCCACAGAGGCCACCACCGGCTGATCCCCCGCGCGAGTCGAGATCGCGATCCTCGCATCGTCTCCTGGCGCGTACTTCACCTTGTCGGGCTGGAGCGCCACGCTGAGCTCGGATTTGGCGCGAACATAGACGAGTGCTCGCACACCCTTGTCCTCCACAGAGAACCAGCCCACGGCATCATCGGGAAGCTGGAAGGAAGCGGTACGAGTGTCCTTGTCCAGATCCGACTTGATGGGCTTGGCTCCCTCATGACGCATGAAGAGGTGCTCAGGCAGATCCCCGCTGAAGGAGGGGCCCCGGATGTAGGAGACCTCCACCACCTCACCAGGCTGCGCCAAGATCGGCTCCACCCGGATCCGCAGGGTCGGCACCGTGCCCGGGTTCATGATCAGGTGGGTACGACCAATCTCGCCCTTGGGCCCGTCCGCCTGGACCATGAATTCGTAGCCCAGCTTGGTGCGCTGCTGCTGCTTTGGCGCCTCCACATGCTTTGAGGCGGTGGTGGAGAAGCGACCGCTGCCGAAGTGATCCCGGGTGACGGGCTCGTCGAGCTGAAAGCCCCCCATGCGCTGGGCGATGCAGGCCTGGACAGCAGGTGGAAGCAGCTTGCCTCGACTGCCTGCGGCGAATCGGGTCTGTACATTCCGGGTGCCCGCCGCCACATCCCACAGCAGGAGGCGACGCAGGCTGAGCGCCTTGGTCTTGCCTGGGAGACAGAGCTGTGCTCTCGCAGCAGCCGATGTCAGCCGTTTACGGACCATTCCCGGCACGTTGGGCTCTCCATCCAGGTTCAGCGAGAGCTTGGGCAGGTGCTCGGAGTTGATGCTGTACTCCAGCCTCATCATCCGATGGCCACCAGCGCGGAGCCGCTGGCGACGGAGGGTGGCAGCCATGCAGTTGATAAGCGGGGAGCCCCCCTCCACAACCCGGTCCACCACACCAGCAGGCGTGACCCGCACGGTCATGGTGACCTTCTCGGTATTCGAGGTGGCCATGGCCACACAGCGCTCCAGTGGTACCAGCCAGCCATCCAGCGCCTTGAGATCCGCCAGGGAGAGCTTGTTTCCGTGCAGCAGATCCTTGGTGGCTGTGATCCGGATCGGAGCATCGGGCGGAGGCAGGCGCTTGGGCATGAGGGGGAGCTTCACCGTGACGGGCTCGCCGGGGTCCAGCTGCAGGGCTGCAACCCCGTCCACATCCGTCCGCACCTTCGCCGGCATGGGATCCCCCCATGCCCGACTCACCGTGATCTCGGTCCTGGGAAGCGGGGTCCCCTTGGGTGTGGTCACCCGCAGATACAGGCGGTTGTTGAAGTCAGACACCAACCCATCGCCAAGCTCCGTCAGGGCCTCGACCGCGATGCCGTGCTCGCTGAGCAGGAGCGAGACCAGGCCGGTGACCCGGTCGCCGGCAGAGTCGATTGCAGTGATGCGGCCCTGGAGCTTGGAGGTCCCCACGAGGTCACCGGGAATCTCCGGCAGCCCGAGCACAAAGTGGCCCCCGGCACCGGTCCGGGCCTTGACCGGGAGTGCTCCTTCCTCCCAGGAAGACGGCCAGGGCCATGCTCCGGTTCGCGACCACTGGATGCTCAGGGCGATGTTCGCCACCGGTGCGCCAGAGCTGTAGACCACCTGTCCCCGGACAGTGGGCCTCTCTCCCGGCCGATACCAGTCCTGTTCAGCAGTCGCCTCCACTCGGAAGCGCGGGAGCGTGAAGGGCTCGACCGTGACAGTGGTGGTGCCGCGGTCCTTCCCGGAGACCCAGTCGATGGTCCACAGACCGGTTGGCGCACCCACATCCAGCGGGAAGCTACCGGAGGAGACGCCCCAGGCATCCGCACGAGTCCGCTCTTCGAGCACCACACTGCCGCTGGGATCACGAATCTCCCACTGCCCAGGCCGCTCGCCGATGGGGTGCAGATCGCTGGCTCTGAGCGCCACTGAGCGAAAGAGGATCTTGTTGCCAGGCTCATACAGCGGGCGGTCGGTGATGAGGTGCACCCGGGCCGGCGCGAGGAGCGGCAGCTTGAGGTCCTGGGTGGTGAGGCCGAGCTTGGAGTCCACCTTCACGCGCAGGATGTAGTTGCCGTCCGGGACCTCCGGAAGCCGAATGATGCCGATCCTCTGGGTGTCCTCTGTCTTCCAGCCCTTCAGCGGCTCGAGCGGGGTCTCATCTCCAGCCTCATTGAGCAGACTCAGTGCTGCCGTGTAGCCCTTGACCTCGGTGGTGCGCCGGGAGTCCGCCACATCGGTGGTGTAGTGGCCGGTCACCGCGACCACAACCCGCCCGTCCTGACCTCGCCTGAGGTCGAGGGCACTGAGCTTGACCGTCTGGTGCATGGTGCCGCTGGGGCACTCGCTGATCGATACACCGAGCGAGAGCCAGGTGGTCAGGCAGACCCGGCTGGCGGCCCAGCCAGCCACACACAGCAACAACACGCCGCCGAGAGCCATCCACTGGCGGAGACTCGGCCATCGGAGTCGCGGCACTGCCAAGAAGCACCCCCTACGTTTCAAACCCATGTGGCGTAGACGGCGATACTACACCGACTGTCCACACACAGGTCCGATCAAGCCTGTTTCATTCCTTCAGCAGCTTCAGCGCAAGGTTCTTGGCCAGGTTGCCGTCGACCTCACCCTTGTGCGCCCGCATCACGGCCCCCATCACGCGCCCCATGTCCCCGGGGTTGGCAGCGCCGGTCTCAGCGATGGCGGCCTGAACCCAGGCCTGGGTGGTCGACTCGTCTGCGAGGCTGGGCAGGAAGGCATCGATCACCGATAGCTCCGCCCGCTCGATCTCGGCGAGCTCCGGTCGGTCCCCGTCGTCAAAAGCCTGGATGCTCTCCGCCCGCTGCTTGGCCAGCCTGCGAAGGATGGCGATCGCCGCCTCATCGGAGAGATCGTCCGATCCATCCGCCTTCATGGCCTCGATGAAGGCCGCACGCACACCGCGCAGCGCGCCCAATCGGACCTTGTCCTTGGCCCGCATCGCATCCTTCATCTGCCCGGTGACATCGCTGAGAATCGCCATGGTCTCTCTCCAGTGTTGAGCATGCCCCCCCTAACGATGTGCGAGCCAGGGCGTGGAGCAGCCCTCCCCTCGCCCCACCCTGAGTGCTGGAATAGACCTTCCCTGAAGGCCAGTGTGCTGCATCCACCCGCGTGGAGGTCCCCATGCCAACACCCATCGTCGAGTGTGTCCCCAACTTCTCCGAGGGCCGCGATCCAGCCGTGATCGAGGCCATCGCAGATGCCATCCGCAGCGTGGAGGGTGCCGAGCTCCTCGATGTTGATCCAGGCGCCGCTACCAACCGGACCGTCATGACCATGGTGGGACCGCCCGATGCCGTGGTGGAGGCAGCGTTTCAGGGCATCAAGAAGGCATCTGAGCTCATCGACATGTCCAGCCACACAGGCGCCCACCCGCGAATGGGCGCTACGGATGTCTGCCCCTTCGTTCCAGTGCGCGGCATCGACATGGACGGCTGTGCCGCACTCGCACGGCGTCTCGGCGACCGGGTCGGCAGCGAGCTGCAGATTCCCGTCTACCTCTACGAGCACGCTGCCTCCCGCCCGGAGCGGCGAAACCTCGCGGAGGTCAGGGCCGGCGAGTACGAGGGCCTGGCTTCCCGCGCGGGGGATGCCCACTGGACCCCTGACTTTGGACCCGATGCCTTCAACGCCAAGACCGGCGCCACCGCCATCGGTGCCCGGCCCTTCCTCATCGCCTACAACATCAACCTGAACACCAAGGCCAAGAACAAGGCCATGAAGATCGCCGCGCTTGTCCGCGAGAAGGGGATCATCCGCCGCGAGAACGGTGAGATCGTCCGCGATGCAGAAGGAAACGCCGTGCGCGACCCAGGACTGTTCAAGTGCGTGAAGGGAATCGGCTGGTACATCGAGGAGTACGGGCGCTGCCAGGTCTCCTTGAACCTCACGAACTTCGAGGTGAGCCCCATGCACGAGGTCCTCGAGGCGACCCGAGCTGTGGCGCTGCAAGAGGGCGTGGTCGTGACCGGCTCCGAGCTGGTAGGACTGGTGCCGCTTCAGGCCCTGAGCGATGCAGGCGTCTACTACCTGAACAAGGCCGACCAGAACCCGGGCGTGCCGGTAAGCGAGCTTGTCGAGACCGCGATCCACTCCATGGGGCTCCGGGACATCGGTAGCTTCGAGGCAGACGAGCGGATCATCGAGCGGCGCATCTCCTCCGACGGCCCCCTTGTCTCCATGACAGGGCGGCAGTTCATCGACACGCTCTCCTCCTCCGCCCCTGCTCCCGGCGGCGGCTCTGTGGCCGCACTGTGTGGCGCCATGTCTGCAGCACTCTCCGCCATGGTGGGCACACTGACCAGCGGCAAGAAGGCCTACGAATCCATGAGCACGGCCCACAAGGAAAACTCGGTCAAGGCCCAGGCACTCAAGGACGCCTACCTCCACGACATCGATGCGGACACGGCTGCCTTCAACGGGATCATGGATGCGTTTTCCCTGCCCAAGAAGACGGACGAGGACAAAAAAGCGCGCACAGCCGCCATCCAGGCTGCCACCAAGGTGGCCATCGAGGTGCCGCTTGGCATCCTCGAGCGCAGCGTGGATGCCATCGCAGCGGCTGAGGTCGCAGCTACCGGCAACAAGAACGCCCGGTCGGATGCCGGCGTGGCCGGGCTCACGGCCCGGGCCTGTGCGGAGGGTGCGTACTACAACGTGCTCATCAACCTCGATGGATTCAAGGACGAGACCTACGCCCAGGCCGCGACAGCGCGAGCTGACGCCGCCTTCGAGCAGGTCAGCCGCCGGGCGGATGCACTGGCCTCGGCGATTCGGGCCGATCTAAGCTGACCGCCTCTTCCGCTATGCTTCGGTCCATGAAGAAGGCTGCAAAGTGGGTGGGGCTGCTGCTGGCGGCCCTGGCGGTTGTTGGCACAGCGCTGGTGCTCTCCCGCACCCCGTCGAATGATCGGGACTGGCTCAAGGAGCAGGTGCTGCTGGCCCAGATCGACATCGAGGGCGACACCATCAAGGTGCGGAATGTACGAAATGTGCACTACCGGTCGACCAAGGACTTCGACGTAGACCACTACGATGCACAGTACTCGCTCAGCGGGGTGCAGAGCGTGTGGTTCATCGTCGAGCCCTTCGCTGACTGGGACGGCGCCGCCCACACCTTCATCAGCTTTGGCTTCGAGGACGGTCGATACCTGGCGGTCTCGGTCGAGCTGCGCAAGGAGAAGGGCGAGAGCTTCGACCCGCTCAAGGGTATCCTTCGGCAGTATGAGCTCATCTATGTGATCGCCGATGAGCGCGATGTGATCGGGCTGCGCGCCAATCATCGGCACGACGATGTCTTCTTGTACAAGATGCGCGCGGACAAGCCGGGCATGCAGGCCTTGCTCACCGATGTGCTGCGCAGCGCCGAGCAGCTGCGCCACACCCCCCGCTTCTACAACACCCTCACCGACAATTGCACCACGACCATCGTGGACCATGTCAACGAGATCGTGCCCAAGCGGATCCCGTTTTCCTACAAGGTCATCGCCCCCGGCTACTCGGATGAGCTCGCCTTTGATCTGGACCTGATCGAGACCGACCTTGAGATGGACCAGCTACGAGCGCACCACCGAATCAACGAAGCCGCAGCTGAGCACGCAGACGCGCCCGACTTCTCCGCCCGGATTCGCGCAGGGCTCTGAGCCCCCCGAATCTACACTGCGACATCCTGCGACACCCGCAGAGAGATCGGGCCGCAACTTCCCATCGTGGCCGGGCATTCCGCTCGGACCCAACCGACCTGGGAGTCTCAATGCGTTCCACCTTTCTTGCCACCTCCATTCTCATCGGCCTCAGCCTCTTCCACTCCACCGTGACCCACGCAGGCCGCACGACCCGCACAGTCGAGGCACCCGAGCTCGTCGCAGGCACCTGGACCTCCGCTGAGACGGACCGCAGCGGCAGAGCCCGCGTATCCATCGATCTGGCCCGCACGAGCATCGTGGTGCCGACCGTGAGCACCGAGACCTCGAGCACGGTGGTCTTCACCTCCAAGCGCGGCATCCGGACCCGCGCCACAGCCGGCGAGAGCATTGAGCTTGAGGCCGGTAGCTACACCATGGATGTGAGCGTCGAGAGCCGGGCCACCGTGGGCGCCTACACCACTGCCATCCACGACATGACCCTGCAGCGGCTGGTGGGTCACAGCGGAAAGCTGGCTGGCTACGCCGTGCATATGAACCCAGCACTCGTGGACGGCGCAGTGATCCGGGACTCCGTGGGTGAGAGGCTCGTCAGCGCCACCTTGATCTTCACCGCCCGTCACATCAATCTGGTCGTAGAAGGCGAG
>PVBE012586281.1_pt1 | contig 17175 bp, 12 predicted proteins | sample 1631181 | NCBI WGS metagenome assembly PVBE01 (sample SAMN08397723, study PRJNA350692) | Marine metagenome, whole genome shotgun sequencing project. | isolation source: water | place: Pacific Ocean | collected 2012-04 | reverse complement strand
TGACCGCTTCGGCCATGACATGGGCGGCGTCGTGGCGCAGCAGCTCGAGGGCGTCCGGGCTTTTCGACGTGACGATCTCGATGGCCGCATCGCGCTCTATAGGCGTCGCCAGGTCAACCAGTTCGCCGTCGAGGCGAATCGCCAGCGCCGCCTTGGCGAGGCCGGGTCCAATCGCGGCGGCCACAACACCGCCGGTCGAGCCGGATTCAAACTGGCGGGCGCTTCCGTCAGGCAAGGTAATGGAAATCATCTGCTCGTTTTTCGTCTTAGCGTGGTTAAGAAAACGTCAAGAAGGGCGCAATTTAGAATGAATTGGTGCCCTGTCAAGAAATCGCGGGCGCTAGTACGGCGCCTTGACAGAGCCCCAGTGGTGGTGGTTCTTGACGCGGCCCTGCCTGCTTACACGGAAACAGCCGTTGCGTATGCCTGCCTTCAAGAATTTTCTGCTGATCCTGGCCAGTGTCGTGGCCGGCCTGGTGGTCATGGAAGTGGCGCTGCGCGTCCTCGACATCGCCTATCCCGAATTCCATCGCCTGGACGACCAGCGCGGCTGGGCGCCACGGGCCGGCGTCGAGGGTTGGTGGACCAAAGAGGGCAAGGCCTATATCCGCAATAACCGGGCCGGCTTCCGCGACCGCGACCATGATCTGACCAAGCCGGACGGCGTGTTCCGCCTGGCCGTCCTCGGCGACTCCTTCACCGAAGCCCGGGCCCTGCCCCTGGAGGAAACCTTCTGGTCCGTGGCCGGGCGTGACCTTGGCGCTTGCCCGGCGCTGGACGGCGCCGAGATGGAAGTGCTCAATTTCGGAGTCTCGGGCTACGGCACGGCCCAGCAATTAGTTACCCTGCGCGACCATGTGCTGGCCTATGAGCCCGACTTGGTGCTGCTGGCGTTCTATAGCGGCAACGACGTGTGGAACAACAATCGCGCCCTCGATGGCCATGCCGACCGCCCCTACTACACGCTCGACGATGACAGCCTGGTGCTCGATGACTCGTTTCGCCGTTCGGCGCGCTTTCAAACCAAGATGGCATGGCAGGACGTCAAGCACGGGCTGGTCAACGCCTCCCATGTGCTGCAACTCATCAAGGCCGGCTATTACGCGGGCAAGGCAATGTGGCGCGGCGCCGCGCCGGACGCCGGCGGGTTCACCGCATCCCCGTCCGACGGCGTCTACCGGGCGTCGGTCGATGACGCCTGGTATGATGCCTGGGCGGTGACCGAGGCGCTGATTACGGCGTTGCGCGATGACGTAGCCGAAAGCGGAGCGGCTCTGTGGATCGCCAGCCTGAGCAACGCCGTCCAGACCCATCCGGATCCGCAGATGCGAAGCGACTTCGCGGCGGCCCTCGGTGTCGAGACCCTGTCATATCCCGATGACCGCATCGCTGCCTTCGCCGCGTCCCAGGGCATACCGTCCATCACCCTGGCGCCGCCGCTACGAGCCTACGCCGAAGCCAACAACGCCACCCTGCATGGCTTCGCCGGCGGTACCCCGGGCTACGGCCACTGGAACCGCCAGGGCCACGCCCAGGCCGGCGCCCTAATCGCCGAGGCGATCTGCGCCGGGTTCTAGCGCGGGTTCAAGCGTCCGAGCACGTCGCCCACCGAAAGGTCGGCCAGGGTCGGCCGTTGCAGGATTTCGACCGCGGGCCCGCGGGGCGCCGTCTGGGTCGGCTTGGACGCCGCCGAGAACAGCACCAGGGACGGACAGCCGGCCAGGGCGATGAGATGCATGGGGCCGGTGTCGTTGCCAATGGCCACTGCCGCCGCACGGGCCAGAGCGGCGATTTCGTCGAAGCTGGTACGACCGCCCAAATTCACGGCTTCGGGGCAGGCCCAGGCGATGATGTCGAGAACGTCGCGCTCGGCGGCAGCGCCGATCAACACCGGGCGTATTCCCTGGCCGTTCAGGGCGACCGCCGCCGCGCCGTACTGTGCCGCCGGCCAACGCTTTTCCGGGCGACGGGCCGAACCGCCGGGCACCAACAGGGCAAACCGCCCATCCGGCCGCAAGGCGGCGATGTCAGCATCGAGCCAGGCAATATCCGGGCCCGGCGCCTCGGCAATGCCGGCCATGGCAAGTTGCTCGGCTTCGCGCTCCACCGTATGCATGGAATCCCGGGCCGGGTTGACGTGGGGGTACGAGCAACCGGGGGCGATACCCGACCATTCGGGCCGGCCCATGAGCCGGTAATATATATGGGTCCGGGTAGCGTGCTGCAGGTCATAGACCCGGTCGAAATTCCCGGCGCGCAGCCGGCGGGTCTGGCCAAGCCATTGGTCAAGCCGCCACGCCGGTGGACGCTCGTCAAGCCAGATCTCATGGAACCAACCGCCGGCACGGGCAAAGTCAGCGTAAGGCGCGGTGGTCAGCAGCACCAGATGATCATCGGCGTGGTGGGCGCGGATGGCCTGAAAGGCGCCGGTCGCCAGCACCATATCGCCAAGAGCGCTCAGCTTGATGACCAGGATACACCCCACCACTGACCCGCCCCCGCCGCTCTATTCCGCGGCGCGCGCTGCGCCGGCGCCGTGGAGCAGCTCGCGGTAGACCGCCAGGGTAGCGGCGCACATGGCCTCCTTCGAATAGCGCGCTCGCACCCGGGTCATGGCCCGCGCCGCCAGGGCCTCGCGCTCGGCCGCATCGATCGCCAGGGCCGCCTCGAGAGCCTGGGCCAGGGCGCGGGCGTTGCCCGGCGCCACCAGCCAGCCGGTCTCGCCATCGACCAGAGTTTCATGGGCGCCGCCATGATCGGTGGCAATGGTCGGCCGGCCCATGGCCTGAGCCTCGACCGCGACCCGGCCAAAGGCCTCCGGGTCGAGGGATGCTGAAATCACCACATCGGCCAGCATGTAGGCCGCCGGCATGTCGTTGCAGTGTTCGACCACATGGACAATGCCGTCAAGACCCCGCGCCTTGATGCGCTTTTCCAGCTCGGCGCGGTAACCCTCGCGGCCCTGGTCATCGCCGACCAGCAGGCAGCGCACGTCGTCGCGGCCGAGCTTAGCCAAGGCATCGATGACCACGGTCTGACCCTTCCAGCGGGTCAGGCGACCGGGCAGCATAATCACCGGCACACCGTCGGGCAGACGCCACTGGCTCGCCAGCTTGATGATCCGCTCGCTGCTCGCCTGGGCGGGGTCGAACTGGCCGAAGTCGATGCCCCGGGGCACTACCCGGATAAGGCTGTCGTCGGCGCCGTAGTTCTGGCGCAGGTGATCGGCGATGAATTCCGAGTTGGCAATCACCCGATCGCCCCGGGCCATGATCGAGTTGTACTTTCGTTTGAGAAAATTGGTGAAATTGTAGGTGCCGTGAAAGGTGGTAACGAACGGACGGCCGGTGCGCTGCGCGGCATAGAAGGCGCTCCACGCCGGCGCTCGTGAACGAGCGTGAACGAGATCGACGTTCTCGGCTTCGATCAGCGCCACCAGGCGGTCGATATTGGCGCGGATCACGAACGGATTCTTGCTCGCCAGAGGTAGGGTTGCGACCTCGGCCCCGGCGCGGATGATCTCGCGTTCCTTGGCGCCGCCGCGCGACGCCACCAGGGAGCGCCAGCCAGCCGCCACAACCGACGCCGACACATCCGTGGCGCTGCGCTCAACACCGCCGGCGTCGAGCGCTGGCAGCACCTGAAGGACCGTCGGCCCGTCGTGTTTCGCGCTGCCCTGCTCGGTGCTAGACTCTGGTTCCATCCAACACGTCCCCTATTCCCTAACAGCTGGCACCATAGACCATGACCACTCCCGCTTCCAACGATCCCGGCTTCATCGACCGGCCCGGCGGCCACCGCGTGGCCTATCATGTAACGCCGGGCAAATCGCCGGGCGTGGTTTTCCTCGGCGGTTTCATGTCCGACATGACCGGCACCAAGGCCATGGCCCTGGAAGCCCACTGCCGGGCCCGGAGCCAGGCCTTCCTGCGCTTCGATTATCTCGGTTACGGCCAGTCCAGCGGCGCCTTCGCCGAGGGCACAATAGGCCGTTGGGCGGACGACGCCATGGCCGCCATTGACCAGCTAACCGAAGGACCGCAGATTTTGGTCGGCTCGAGCATGGGCGGCTGGACCATGTTGCTGGCGGCCTTGGCCCTGGGAGAACGGGTCTGTGGCCTGATCGGCATTGCCGCCGCCCCGGACTTCACCGAAGACATCATGTGGGAGATGTTCGACGACGGCCAGCGCAAGACCCTTATGGAAGATGGCGCGGTCTCCATCCCGTCAGACTACGGCGACGGCGCGCCCTATATCATCAGCCGGGCGCTGATCGAGGACGGCCGCGACAATCTGCTGTTGAAAGACGACATTGCCATCGATTGCCCGGTGCGCCTGCTGCAGGGCATGAAGGACGCGGACGTGCCATGGCGCACCGCCCTGGCCGTGGCCGACAAGCTGACCGGCGGTGATGTGGAGGTCATTCTGGTCAAGGACGGCGACCACCGACTGTCCGAACCCCAGGATCTCGCGCGCCTGCGCGTCACCCTGGACCGGCTGATCGAACAGGTCGGGTAGGATCAGCCTTCGAGGGTAGCCAGGAGCGGGCCCAGATGAGCCTCGTAATGGCGCCAGCGATCCATTGAATCGCGGTTGATGGGGCGGCGCACCTGAGCGGCGCTGGCGGTCCGCACAGGCCGTTCCGTGTTGTGGAAGTCGAGACATTGGGCGTCCCACGCCAGCCCGCAGTGATCAACCAGACGCCGCGCCGCGCCCTCGAGATCAGCCACCACATCTTCGTAGGCAATATCCAGCACCCGGCCCGGCAGCACCGCGCGCCAATGGGCCATGAGCCCCTCGTAGGTCTGGAAAACTCGGCCCAGCTCGGTCAGGTCGTAGGAAAACTCGACGCCATGGCTGAACAGGGTCTTGAAGCAGGACAAACAGGTATCCCGACCGTCGCGGGTGACGTTGATGATGGTTGCCTTGGGCAGCATCAAATGGATCAGGCCAATGTGCCGAAAGTTCATGGGCATCTTGTCGGTGATGCGCGGCGCTGTCGGGGCGTGAACCCGGATGCCCTTCCCATAGGCCTCTCCGAGCCCGCGCCAGGGTTCTTCGTCGGCCGCAGCAACGCTGGCGGGATAGCCTTCGATAGTGCTTACCGGGGCGTCGAGACTGCGTAATTTGCCAGCGCCATAGACGCCCGGATGGCTACCCAGGATCTGTTCGACCAGGGTGGTGCCCGAGCGCGGCATGCCGACGATGAAGATCGGCGTCTCGCTCTCCGCACCAGCACCGGCAAGGCGCTCAAATAACGGCGCCGTGAAGGTATCGACAATGCCCTCGGCGCCGTTCTCGAAGCCGGCAATATCGAACGCCACAGTCTCGCGCTTGAGCCGGTTTCCCCGGACCAGACAATCGAACGCCCGATCATAGGCACCACCGTCCTCATGGGCCTTGGCCAAGGCGAACAGCAATTGGATAGCGTCGTCATCGGTGACAGCCGGATCATCGAGTAGCGCCGTCATGCGATCCACAAGTGGGTCCTTCGCCTGAAAGACCCTGACCGCGCCGAGTTGGCGATAGGCCTCGGCGAAATTGGGCTTGAGATCAAGCGCCCGCTGGTAGGCCGCCGCCGCCTCATCAATGCGGCCGAGTTCCTGCAGGGCGTTGCCCAGATTGTTGTGGGCCTCGGCGAAGTTGGGCTTGACCTCAATGGCCCTGCCGTAAGCCGCCGCCGCCTCATGGATGCGACCGAGCAGTTGCAGGGCATTGCCCCGATTGCCATGGGCCTCGGCGAAATCCGGATTAAGGCGGATCGCCTCGTCGCAGGCCGCCAGCTCTTCGTCGGGCCGGTCGAGTTCCTTGAGCGCCACGCCCAGATTGTTGTGAGCTACGGCGAAACCGGCGCTCTGGGCGACGGCCTGACGGTAGGCCGCCACCGCCTCGTCCAGTTGACCAAGCCGGTGCAGCGCCATGCCCAAATTATTATGAGCCGAAGCCAGTTCGGGCTTGAGGAACACCGCTTCGCGGTAGGCCGCCACCGCATCCACGGCCTCGCCCCGGGCTTCAAGGGCGACTCCCATATTGTAGTGGGTCTCGGCCACATCGGGGGCGGCGGCGACAGCCTTGTTGAACAATTCCACGGCCTGCCCGGTATCACCGATCCGCGCTTTCTCGATGCCGAGACGCAACAGCGCGCCGACGTCCTCGCCCGCCGGCGCCGCCGTACTACGCCGTCCCTGGACTTTCGCCGCCGCGCGCCGTTGTTTCCTGTTCACCGGGCTGCATTCATGACTCGTTGGCGAGCAGCGCGCGCAGGCCGGTCTCGTAGTCGGGATAGGCCAGAGCTACGCCTAGTTCCTTCTTCATGCGGCTGTTCCGCACCCGCTTGTTGTCGGCGTAAAAGCTCTGGGCCATGGGCGAGAGCTCGGCGTCAAGGAAGGCCACCAGGGGCGGCGGTTTGACCCCAAGCAAATCGCAGGCGAAGGCGACCGCGTCCTGGGGCGGCGCCGGCTTGTCGTCACAAACGTTATAAATCCGGCCGCCGTCGGGCCGGGCCATGGAGGCGCGCAGCACGGCGACGATGTCGTCCACATGAATGCGCGAGAACACCTGGCCCTGTTTGTCGATGCGCTTGGCCCGGCCCTGGCGCACCGCATCGAGCGGACTGCGGCCGGGCCCGTATATTCCGGCCAGGCGAAAAACCTGGGTCGGAATACCGTAGCTCGACCAAAACTCGATCCACTGCTCCTCGGCCAGGACCCGGTGGTGACCGCGCGCGCCGGATGGTGTCGTCGGCGTCTCCTCATCGACCCACAGGCCGCGATGATTGCCATAGACCCCGGTAGTCGAGAGATAGCCGATCCAGTCGAGGCTCTCGACCTCGGCAATGTCGAGACCGTGATGAAAGATCGCGCCGTCGCCGTCTTCGCCGGGCGGAGTAGAGGCCAAGAGATGCGTCGTGCCGGCCAGCGTCGCCACCGGATCGACCATGGGTCGCGCGCCGTCGAACAGCCAGGCATCAATGCCGAGAGCCGCCAGTTCACCGCACCGGGCCGCCTCGCGGCAGGTCCCGGCGACGGCCCAACCATCGGCCAAAAGCGACCGGGCCAGGGCTTCGGCGGTGTAGCCAAGGCCGCAGCAGAACAGGCGGCCGGGGGCTGTCGTCGTCATAATCCCAGGGCCTCCCGGTTCTTGAGGTTTCGCGGCGTCTCGCCGGCCAGCAATTCCTCGGTGCGGGCCATGCATTCGGCGGCCAGACGGGCGTCGGCCTCCTCGGTGTACCACGCCAGATGAGAGGTCACGATGACGTTATCGAGGTCGAACAGCGGGAAGCCCACTGGCAGCGGCTCGACCTGGAACACGTCCATGCCGGCGCCGGCGATCCAGTCTTCACGAAGGGCGCTAAGCAGGGCGCCATCGTCGATGATGGCGCCGCGCGAGACATCGACCAGATAAGCGCTTTGCTTCATGGCGCGCAGTTCGGCCTCGCCGATCAGGCCGCGAGTCTCCGGGGTCAGGATACAATGGATCGAGACGAAGTCGGCGCGGGCCAGCAATTCAGGGAGGTCAACCAAAGTAACGCCATATTCCGCCGCCGTGTCCGATGTCACATAGGGGTCGCTGGCAATCAGAGTCATGCCGAAGCCGGCGGCGCGGCGCGCCATGGCCCGGCCGATGGCGCCAAGACCGATAAGCCCCAGGGTCTTGCCACCGAGATCGACACCGCGGAACTCCGGCGACGGCCAGACCCAGCCGGTCTCCCGGGTTGCCCGGTCGATAGGGATGATCTTGCGCGCCAGGGCCATGATCAGAGCGAAGGCGTGATCGGCCACGGTATTGGAACCGTATTCCGGACAGTTGACCACCATGACGCCCCGCGCCGTGGCCGCCGGGATGTCGATGTTGTCGACCCCGACGCCGTATTTGACGATGGCCTTGAGGTTCGGCGCCGCATCCATGACCGCAGCCGATATGGTCGGGAAGAATGACGTCAGGATGTAATCAGCGTCTTTGGCGGCGGCGGTCAGGGCCGTCTCGTCCCAAGCTTCAGGCGTTATTATCTGGCCGACTTCGGCCAGCGCAGCAAGCTGATCGTCGTTGAGACGGACCTCCGTATCGGTCCGCAGAATTTTGGTTCTCATGGGCATGTCCGTGGGCCGGACCGCTTTAGGTTTGGAGCCGACAGCAGTACCCACTATCCTTGGCTCGTGCAACCTCTCCCCGCCACGCGCCGCCGAACCCTCCTTGCGGTTGGGCTGGCGGCGCCGACCGTGGCCGACGTGGTCAACGAAGGCGGCGCCGTTGCCCTGCCCCCGGAGATCATGGGCGACGAGGCCGACGCCCGCCGCTACCAGGCCTGTACGGCCCTGGTCGCCGGTGACCCGGACACCGCTTTCGACCAGGCTCTGGCGTGGCGCTACGAGGGTGGTGGTCCGCCGGCCTGGCATTGTACCGGCCTTGCCCTGGTGGCCCTGGGTTTTCACGCCGAGGCCGGCGAGGTGTTCGAGCGCATGGCCCGGGAAATGCCAGCCGGCTATCAGACCCTCCAGGCCGAGGTCCTGGGTCAGGCGGGCCTGGCCTGGCTCGCGGGCGGCGTGCCAGGGCGCGCCCTGGCGGTGCTCGACGCCGCCCTCGGCCTCGATAGCCGCAATCCGGAACTGCTCATCGACCGGGCCCAGGCCCTGCCCGCCCAGGGCGGCTATTGGGAGGCCATCGACGACCTCGACCAGGCCATCGAGCTGACCCGTGATTCGGGCGAGGCCTATGGCTTTCGGGCTTCGGCCTATCGCTACGTGGGTAGCCTCGAGCTGGCGACGGACGATATCGCCCGGGCCCTGGTGCTGCGCCCCGACGATCCGGTGCTGCTGCTTGAGCGCGGCAATATCCGCCGCCTTAAGGGCAATGACGCCGGCGCCCGTAGCGACTGGCTCCGCGTCCTCACCGAAGCCCCCGGCAGCCCGGCAGCCCAGTCGGCCCAAACCAACCTGGAACGCCTCGACGTCAACATCGAGTAGGGCGCGTCTTCACCAAAGAAGAATCACCATCAAGACTCAAATTGACATTTGCCATTCGGCTCGCACATCGGGGTCAGGCTCGCCATCCAGATGCGCCTCGCTCAGGGCGGTGAACTCCGCATTGTCGAGCAGGCGAGAAAGGGCCCAAACCGCCATGGCGCGGACCAGGGGTGACGGGTCGGCGAGGCGGCCCCCGACCACCGCCGCCAGACCGGCGTCGCCGGAATTACCCAGGACGATGAGCACATTGCGGACGAACCGGTCGCGGCCGGTGCGCTTGATCGGTGAGCCGGCGAACAGGGCGCGGAAGCCGGCGGCGTCGAGGGTCGCCAGGTCGGCCAGACGCGGCACCGTGAGTTCGGCTCGAGGCAGAAAGGCGGCCTCGCCGGTGGGCGCGGCGAATTTGTTCCACGGGCAGACGGCGAGGCAATCGTCACAGCCGTAGACCCGGTTGCCCATGGCGGCGCGAAACTCGCGGGCGATGTGGCCCTTGTGCTCGATGGTGAGATAGGAAATGCAGCGCGTGGCGTCAAGCCGGTGGGGGGCCGTGAAGGCGTTCGTCGGACAGATGTCGAGGCAGGCCCGGCACGAGCCGCAATGATCAACTTCCGGACTATCGGGTTCGAGCTCCAGGGCGGTGAAGACCTCGCCGAGGAACAGCCAGGAGCCGAATTCGCGGGATACCAGATTGGTGTGCTTGCCCTGCCAGCCGAGGCCGGCCCGCGCCGCCGCCGGCTTCTCCATGACCGGCGCCGTATCGACGAACACCTTGACCTCGGTATCAAAGCGCTCGGCGATAAACCGGGCGAGCTGCTTGAGCCGTTTCTTGAGCACCGAATGATAATCGCCGCCCTGGGCATAGACCGAGACCACGGCGCGGTCCCGGACCTCGAGCCGCGACAGCGGGTCCACCGCCGGGCCGTAGTTGAGGCCCAGGGCGATGACGCTGCGGGCCTCGGGCCACAGCCCCTGGGGGCTGGTGCGGCGCTCCGGATGGCGCGCCAGCCAGTCCATTTCGCCGTGCAGGCCCTGAGCGATGAAGGCCTCGAAATCGGCGCCGATGTGGTCGGGTTCCGCCGCCGCCGCGAAGCCGACCGTGGTAAACCCCAGGGCGTGGGCCTGGGAGGCTATCTCGGCTTTAGCGTCTTCCGAGCGCGACACAGCACCACCTAAAAGTCGAGGTTGGTGTAGTGCTTGGGCGGCGGCAGGCCGGGAATGCTGTCCTTGAGCAGAGGCCGGAACGACGGCCGCGACTTGAGCTTGGCGTACCACTCCTTGGCTCGCGGGTGGTCCTCCCAAGGCACGTCGCCGAGATAGTCCAGGCACGACAGATGAGCCGCCGCCGCCAGATCGGCCAGGGAAAGATCGTCGCCAGCCAGCCAGTTGCGGCTGTCGGCCAGCCACGAGACGTATTCCAGGTGGTTATGGACATTGGCGATGCCGGCGCGTATGGCGTCAACCGAGGGCTCGCCGAGGCCGAGGAAGCGCTTGAGCACTTTCTCGCCGACAAGATTGTCGGTGACTTCGACGCGGAATTTCTCGTCGAACCAGGCGACCAGACGGCGCACCTCGGCCCGGGCCGCGGGCTGACGGCCGATTAACGGCGGCTCGGGAACGCTCTCGTCGAGATACTCGCAGATCGACACGGAATCCGCATAGACCGCGCCGTCCTCCTCGACCATCACCGGCACCTTGCCCGTGGGGTTGAGGGCAAGAAACTCGGGCCGTCGCTCCCAGGTCTTCTCGACCTCAAGATCGAACTCGAGCTTCTTCTCGCCAAGGGTCAGCCGCACCTTGCGCGACGCCGGCGACAACCACAGATGATAAACCATAAGCATCTAATTAAGGGGACAGTTTACCTAATAGCGAACAGGTCACGAAGATGCTTTGGCGCGCCGCCCCGGTTTGCGCTTGACGAGCGGCCGACGCAGCTTTTTCTCAAGCCGCTTAACGAAGCCCTCGGCGCCGAGCGGACGGCCGGTGCGCTCGTGGCTGCGCATCACCTCGGCCGACGCATCATCGAGTCCATCGGCCAGGAAACCACACCAGTCGGACGCCAGCTCAAGCAACGGCGCGACCTTGACCAGTTCGTCGTCAGCGCCCGCCAAATGGGCCTTGGCGCTCGACCACGGATGGGCCTCGGGCCGGCGCCGCAGGCGGGCGCGGACCGGATTGAGTTCGACATAGCGCGCCGCCACCAGCAGATGGGTCTCATCCATGGGAAACGAGGTGAAGCGGTCCTGCCAGAGATGGCCGCGCCAACCTTCGCGCTGGTTGACGATCCGGCTGTAGCGGCGGTGAGCCTCGCCGATGGCGCGGGCCAGCCCGGTGGCGGTGCCGGGAACGGCAATCAGGTGGACGTGGTTGGGCATCAGGCAATAGGTCCAGATATCGACGCCCTCGCGGTCGCACCACTCGGCCATCAGCTCGCGGTAGAGCCGATAGTCCGCCGGGCGGAAGAAGGTCTGCAAACGCCGGTTGCCCCGCTGGGTGACATGGTGCGGAAGCCCCGGCGCGACTACGCGTGCCAATCTTGCCATGGCCCAAAGTTAGCCTATGTCAATAATTAAGTAAAGCGTCCCCATAATTAAATAAGGGGACATGATACTTAATTATTTGGCGGCGGCGACGGGCGCGTCGCTCAGGGAGTGTTCCAGGCGGCCGATCATTTCCGTGGGGCAGATTTGCCAGAAGCGGCCGCGCTCGACCTCCCAGTTGTCGAGCAGGCGCTGGCCGTGGCGCGAGCCGGTGGCGGCCACATGGTCCTCGACCAGACCGCGCAGCACGCCCTCCCAGTGATCGCTATGGAGGTGCTGGTAGACCACGCTGTCGCCATTGAGCCGCTGACGCAGCTTGGTTTCGGCCATGTGGACGAAGGCCATGCCGCCGGTCATGCCCGCCGCGAAGTTGTTGCCAACCTCGCCGAGGATGACCACGACGCCGCCGGTCATGTACTCGCAGCCGTTGGAGCCGCAGCCCTCGACCACCGCCAGGGCGCCCGAGTTGCGCACGGCGAAACGCTCGCCGGCCTGGCCGGCGGCGAACAAGCGGCCGCTCAAAGCGCCGTAGAGCACGGTGTTGCCGACGATGGTGTTGCGGTGGCTAGCCAGCGAGCTCGACACCGTCGGGCGGACCACGATGTCGCCACCCGACAGCCCCTTGCCGACATAGTCGTTGGCGTCGCCGAAGACCTCGAGCTTGACCCCTTGCACCAGCCAGGCGCCAAGGGACTGGCCGGCCGAGCCGCGCAGGCGGGCGGTAATGTGGCCGGGCATCAGCCCGTCCATGCCGTAGCGCATGGTGATCATCGACGACAGCCGGGTACCGATGGCCCGCTGAGTATTCTTGATGGTGTAGGCAAGCTGCTTCTTTTCGCCGGCGATCAGAGCGTCGCGCACGTCCTCGATAATCTGGGCGTCGAGGGTTTCGGGCACCTCGTTGCGGCCCTCCAGAGTGCAATGGCGGGCGTGGTCGCCGGGGTCGGCCTGGACCAGCAGCGGGTTGAGGTCGAGGTCGTCGAGATAGACGCTGCCGCGACTGACCTGGGCCAGCAGGTCGCTGCGCCCGACGATGTCGTCAAGCGTGCGAACCCCGAGCTCGGCGAGAATTTCGCGGACCTCTTCGGCCAGGAAGCTGAACAGGTTGATGACTTTCTCGGGCGAGCCAGCGAACTTCTCGCGAAGCTTGGGGTCCTGGGTGCAGATGCCCACCGGGCAGGTGTTGGAATGGCATTGGCGCACCAGAATGCAGCCCATGGCGACCAGGGCGGTGGTGGCGATGCTGAACTCCTCGGCCCCGAGCATGGCGGCGATAACGATATCGCGGCCGGTGCGGATACCGCCGTCGGCGCGCAGCTTGATGCGGTGGCGCAGGCGGTTGAGGGTGAGCACCTGGTTGACCTCGGAGAGGCCCATTTCCCACGGTGCGCCGGCGTACTTGATACTGGTCTGGGGGCTCGCTCCGGTACCGCCGCAATGACCCGAGATCAGCACCACGTCGGCCATGGCCTTGGCCACCCCGGCGGCCACGGTACCGATGCCGGCCTGGGCTACCAACTTGACCGAGACCTGGGCCTGGGGATTGATCTGTTTGAGGTCGTAGATCAGCTGGGCCAGGTCTTCGATGGAATAGATGTCGTGGTGGGGCGGCGGCGAAATCAGGGTGACGCCGGGGGTCGAATTGCGCAGATCGGCGATCTCGGCGGAAATTTTGAAGCCGGGCAGCTGGCCGCCCTCGCCGGGCTTGGCGCCCTGGGCCATCTTGATCTCGATCTCGCTGCAGTTGGCGAGATATTCCGCCGACACCCCAAAACGAGCCGAGGCAACCTGCTTGACCGTCGAGTTGGCATTGTCGCCGTTGGGCCGGGGATAGTAACGCTCCGGGTCTTCGCCACCCTCGCCCGAGCACGACTTGGCCCCCATGCGGTTCATGGCGATGGCCAGGGTTTCGTGAGCCTCCCGCGATAGGGCGCCCAGGGACATGCTGCCCGACAGGAAGCGCTTGCGAATATTGGTGATCGATTCGACCCCATCCACGGGGATCGCTTCCCCCAGGGGCTGGAAGTCGAGCAGGTCACGGAGATTGACCGGCGGCAGCGCCCGAACACCCTGGCTGTAGGTCTTGTAGAGCTGATAGGAATCGCTGGCCACGGCACTTTGTAAGACATGGATAAGCTCGGGCGCAAAAGCATGCGTCTCGCCGCTTGCGCGGTAGCGATAGAGGCCGCCGACAGGCAGTACCGTGACCCCGTCGTCGGCATCACTCCGAGGCCAGGTCTCGCGGTGGAGATCAAGCACCTTGCGCTGGATACCGGCCATGCCGATGCCGGAAATCCGTGACGGCATGCCGGGGAAGATATCGGCGACCAGGGTGCGCGACAGGCCGATGGCCTCGAAGTTGTAGCCACCGCGATAGGAACTGACCACCGAGATGCCCATTTTCGACATGATCTTGAGCAGGCCCTGATCGACGGCGCTCTTATAGCAGGCCACGCAATCACCCAGGGAGAGGCCGGGGAACAGACCCCGGCGATGGCGGTCGGCAATGGTCTCCTGGGCGAGATAGGGATTGACCGTTGTCGCCCCAACGCCAATCAGCACCGCCGCGTAATGAACGTCGAGACACTCGCCGCAGCGAACATTGATCGAGGTATAGGTGCGCAGGTTCTGGCGCACCAGATGGGCGTGAACCGCGCCAGCCGCCAGGATCATGGGGATGGCGGCGCGGATCCCGCCGACCGCCCGGTCGTCGAGAATAAGATGGTTGTTGCCGCCGCGTACCGCGTCCTCGGCCTCGGCCCGGATGCGGGTGATGGCGTCGCTTAGGGCGTCGTCACCCCCGGCCGTATCAAAACCGCAGTCGATCTCGGCGGCGCTCGACCCCATACGCTGACGCATATCGGCGAAGCCGGCATTGGTCAGTAGCGGTGACGACAGCAACAGGATGTTGGTCTGGCTGGCGTCCTCGTCGAGCACGTTGGTGAGATTGCCAAGGCGGGTGTTGAGCGACATCACCCGGCTCTCGCGTAAGGAGTCGATGGGCGGGTTGGTGACCTGACTGAAGCGCTGGCGGAAATAGTGGTGGAGCCCGCGATAGCCCCTCGACAACACCGCCAGAGGGGTATCGTCGCCCATGGACCCGGTAGCCTCCTTGCCGTCGGCGACCATGGGCTGGAGGATGAGTTCGAGGTCTTCCAGGCTATAACCAGCGTCGCGCTGACGGCGCCGTAGCGCGTCGCCTTCGTAGAGCGCGGGAATCGCCTCGTCGGCGGCCGGGTCGGCCACCAGTTCGGTGATGTTGCGCACCCATTCGCCATAGGGCCTGTCGGCGGCCAAAGAATCCTTGAGCTCGCGGTCGTGATAGAGCCGGCCCTCGGCCAGATCGACAGCGATCATGCGGCCCGGTCCGATACGGCCCTTCTCGATCACCTCGTTCACGGCCAGGGGAACCATGCCGATTTCGGAACCGACCACCAACAGGCCAGTAGTGCTGATGGCGTAGCGCAGGGGCCGCAGGCCGTTGCGATCCATGCCGGCGAGCACCCAGCTACCGTCGGTGGCGACGATTGCCGCCGGCCCGTCCCACGGCTCCATCACCGTGTTGCAGTAGCTGTAAAGCGCCCGGTGGGCTTCGGGCATGGCGGCTTCCTTGGACCAGGCCTCGGGAATCAGCATGGTTTTGACCAGGGGCGCCGAGCGGCCGGCCCGGGCCAGCACCTCGAAGGCGGCGTCAAGGGCCGACGAATCCGAGCTGTCGGGCTGGATCACCGGCTTGATGTCCTCGCCATGCTCGCGGAACTGGGCGCTGACCATGCGCGGCTCGTGACAGGTCATCCAGTTGACGTTGCCGCGAATGGTGTTGATCTCGCCGTTGTGGGCCAGCATGCGGAACGGCTGGGCCAGACGCCAGGTCGGGAAGGTATTGGTCGAATAGCGCTGGTGGTAAATGGCGAAACTGGACTCGAAGCGCTGGTCCATGAGGTCGGGATAGAATTCGGCGACCTGCTCGGCCAGGAACATGCCCTTGTAGATCATCGAGCGGCACGACAGCGAACAGATGTAGAAATCGCTGATATGGGCGTCGAGCACCCGGCGCTCGATGCGCCGGCGGATAATATAGAGGTCGAGTTCGAACTGGGTCTCGTCGTCACTGCCCTGGTCGTCGTAGCTGGCATGACTGGCGATCATGATCTGCTCGATCTCGGGCCGGGTGGCGTTGGCCTTCTCGCCGATCACCGAGGCGTCGACCGGCACCTGACGCCAGCCGTAGATGTGGTAGCCGAAGTTGAGGATCTCGGTCTCGACGATGCTGCGGCAGGTTTCCTGGGCGCCGAGATCGGTCTTGGGCAGGAACACCATACCGACGGCGAGGCGGCCGCCGCCGACCACATGGCCGGTACGCGCCACATGTTCACGGAAGAAACCCTGGGGGATTTCCACATGGATGCCGGCGCCGTCGCCGGTCTTGCCGTCGGCGTCGACGGCGCCCCGGTGCCACACGGATTTGAGAGCCTCGATGCCGGCCTCGACGACCTGACGCCGGGGCTTGCCGTCGATAGCGGCGACCAGACCGACGCCGCAGGCATCGTGTTCCTCGGCCGGGTCGTACAGACCATGGCGCCGGAGGTACGCCGCATTGGTTTGCCAGTCGGCAATGAACTTGGACATGGCGGATTTCCTATTCTGCGGCCACGGCGGCGGATGTCTTGGTCTTGAGATAGGCATGGATGCCGTCGGCGGCGTCGCGGCCGTCCTTAATGGCCCAGACTACCAGGGAGGCGCCGCGCACAATATCGCCGGCGGCAAACACGCCGGCGAGGTTGGTCATCATGGTGGCCTGGCTGATCTTCAGGGTGCCCCAGCGGCTGAGCTTAAGGTCCGGCGCATCGAAGGCGCCGGGAATATCCTCGGAATCGAAGCCCAGAGCCTTGATCGCCAGGTCGCACGGCAGGGTGAAACTTGAATCAGGGATCACCTTGGGGCTTTGCCGGCCGTCTGCGTCCGGGGTGCCGAGACGCATGCGCTGGGCCCGCACACCGGTTACGCCGCCGTCGCCGAGGAAGGCTTCGGGCGCGGCGAGCCACTCGAAGGCGACGCCTTCCTCTATGGCATGGCCGACTTCGCGCTGGGAGCCCGGCATGTTGTCCCGGTTGCGGCGATAAAGGCACGTCACCGAGGCGGCGTTTTGCCGCACCGCCGTGCGCACGCAGTCCATACCGGTGTCGCCGCCGCCGATAACCACCACATGCTTGCCCTGGGCGTCGAGCCGGCCGGAGTCGAAGTCCACCACTGCGTCGCCCAGGCCTTTACGATTGCTGGCGGTGAGGTAGTCCATGGCGAACTCGATGCCATGGAGGCTGGCGACGGGCATGGCGGCATCGCGCGCCTTATAGACGCCGGTGGCGATCAGCACCGCCTGATGGCGTTGGCGCAGCTCGTCCAGGCTGGCGTCACGGCCGACCTCGGTCAGGGCTCCATCATTGGCGGCATCCAGAACGTCATGACCCAGGGCGCCCTGTTGCAGACGGGTGTCACCACAGACCTCGCCATCGGCGGCAACGGGTTCTTCGTGCTCGAGGGGGCTGCGGGCGGTCTGGAGGGCAACTTCTACTCGCGTAACGGCCAGTTCCGCGTCGACAAGGAGGGCTTACTGACCAACAACAGCGGTCTCTACCTCCAGGGCTTCCCGGCCGACGTCAACGGCAACATCAACG
>PVBE011472077.1_pt1 | contig 17175 bp, 18 predicted proteins | sample 1631181 | NCBI WGS metagenome assembly PVBE01 (sample SAMN08397723, study PRJNA350692) | Marine metagenome, whole genome shotgun sequencing project. | isolation source: water | place: Pacific Ocean | collected 2012-04 | reverse complement strand
TCGCCGGTCACTGCGGCCACGGCCTCTTCGAGACTGACCGGATCGGGAGCGTCGGAGCGAAGCACGAACCACCACACCGCCACCGCGGCGATGAGTGCCGCTCCGGCGCCGATGAGAAGGATGCGTCGTCCATACATGGTTCGGGATTATGCCAGGCACCCGTCAACGTGGTTCCAAAACATCCCTTCGTGTGCCTTGTACCGCACAATGGTACGCGTCCGAAGGTGTCCGATGAGTCGGTCGCTTGTGCTCAGGCGCTGAGGTTCGATTCCGAGATCGTCAACATGAACGCCTAGATGCTCCGGTCAGCTTTTGTCGAGTTCGCAAGACCGGTGACGGCCGGATAATGGAATACCAGGGACTCGCTAGCGAACTTACCTCGCTCTGAATCGACGGAACCGGCCGAGCTCCAGCCAGAAGAGTAACGACTCTCGCGCTCGCTCGGTCAGGCCTTGGCCTCGAACGCCTCGAGGCCGTTCTCCAGCATGTCAATGCCAGCATCTAGATCGTCAATCGTGACATTCAGCGGTGGGATGAACCGGATCACGTTACCGTCTGGTCCACAAGGCAGGATCAGAAGTCCCTCTCTTGTGGCGTGTTCGGACACCGAGGTGAACGCATGCTGTGCCGCCTTGCCATCTCCATCGACCAGATCCACGCCGATCATGAGCCCCATTCCGCGTACGTCCCCGATCGTCGGATGGCGCTCGGCGAGCGTGCGAAACCGTCGGAACGCGTGTTCAGAACGCTCCGCGACCCCTGGAATCACGTCTACGAGCGCATCGACGGTGGCGACCGCCGCCGCCGAAGAGACAGGATTGCCACCGAACGTCGATCCATGCGAGCCAGGCGGCCACTTCTCGAACGCGGATCGCGAAGCACCGATCGCCGACAGCGGGAGACCGTTAGCGATCGCTTTGCCCATAACCACGATGTCGGGTTCCAATCCGAGCACCTGACTCGCGAACCAATCACCAGTCCGCCCAAAACCAGATTGAACCTCATCCGCAATGATCAGGATGCCGTGCTCGTCGGCAATCCGACGCAGCTCAGCTAGGAAAGCCGGACTGGCGGGATAATAGCCTCCTTCCCCCTGGATTGGCTCGACCAGGAAGGCGGCGATTTCCTTCGGAGTGACCTCGTACTTGAACTTCCGGCGAAGCTCGTCGAGGGCCAGAACGTCCGCGTCGGCCTGTGGCATCCCCCACCCGAAAGGGTGTGGGAAAGGGGTTACGAAGACCGATGGAACAAGGGGGTGATACCCCTCTCGATACTCCGACTTCGAGGTCGTATAGGTTACCGAACCCATCGTCCTTCCGTGAAAGCCACCGCGAAACACGATAACGCCCTGCCGGCCCGACGACTTCTTGGCGAGCTTTACCGACGCCTCGACCGCTTCTGCCCCTGAATTCATGAGCAGAACCTGTTCGACGCGACCGGGAGTGATCTGCACAAGTCGCTCGGCTGCGTCAACGAGCGCCCTATAGCGATAGGTCGCCCATCCGGCATGCCAGAGACGATCTACTTGCTCATGCACCGCAGCCACAACCTGTGGATGGTTGTGACCGAGATTGAGACAGGCGATACCCGTTGTGAAGTCGAGGAACTCCCGCCCATCGGAAGCTGTCACCTTAGAACCGTCGCCGTGGGTTATCTCCAAAGAGGAGCGATAAGAGAGCACTGGCGCAACAAATTCTTTGGTTCGCAGGACGAGATCGGGAAGGCTGTTAGAGCTGGTGGCCATTCGATCTCCTCCTTAAATTCTAGTGCAAAATGCAGCCTCTTACGGTATTCGCCATCACATTGATGGCGAATACATCAGCGAGTGTGTCCTCCCAGTTCGCCTCAGCGTCTTCGATTCCGGCCTCGGGCATGATCGCGGCGTTGTTGACTACGACGTCGACCCGGCCCCGCCAGATCACTGCTTCGTTCCAAAGCGCTGCGGCGGCACCCGGCGTAGCTAAGTCAGCCTGAACGATCATTTTTCTGTCCTCGGGAATGCCGGCCGTCGCATTCATTGCGCCCTCGCGATATCCACCGTAGTGGGTGATGACGTTGCTCCCAGCCCCCCCCAAGGACACGAGCCGTCTCGTAACTGATACCATGCGATGCCCCGGTGATCAAGACGGTTCTGCCCGTCAGATCGATCATGAACGGACTCTCCGAGGCGATTGAATCTCCATCAAGTACCGATTCCGTCGATGCAGAGATACTTGATCTCGATGTACTCGTCGATTCCGTGTCGCGAACCCTCCCGCCCGATACCCGACTCCTTGAACCCACCGAACGGCGCCCCCTCATATGAGATGAGTCCGGTATTCACACCAACTATTCCGAACTCAAGGCGTTCTCCCACCCTCCAAGTTCGTCCCAGATCGGAGGTGAAGACGTATGCGGCCAAGCCGTACGGTGTTTCGTTGGCGAGTTCGATCGCCTCATTTTCGGTCTCGAACTTGAAGACGGCTGCAACAGGCCCGAACGTCTCTTCGTTGGCAATAGCCATTTCCGGCCTGGTACCCGTGAGTACCGTAGGAGTGAAGAAGGTTCCTCCGAGCGAATGTCTTCCACCGCCGACAGTTACCACCGCTCCACCGTCCACGGCATCGGCAATGTGCTCTTCGACTTTGGAAACGGCGGCCTCGTTGATCAGTGGACCCTGGTCGATGCCGGCAACGAATCCGTTGCCAACCTCGAGGTCTGCGACCTCAGCGTTGAGTCGCTCGACGAAGTCTCCGTGAATCCCAGCCTGTACCAAGATTCGGTTGGCGCTTATACAGGTCTGTCCAGCGTTGCGAAATTTCGATGCGATCGTCCCTTCTACTGCGGAGTCCAGGTCAGCGTCATCGAAGATGATCACAGGTGCATTGCCACCTAACTCGAGAGCGACCTTCTTCACGGTCCCAGCACACTTAGCCATTAGGCCCTTTCCCACCACAGTGGATCCAGTGAAGCTGAGAGCACGAATTGCGGGATTGGTGGCGAGCTCATCTCCAACAACAGGTCCGGAGCCGGGCACCACGCTCAGAACGCCTGGTGGAATACCGGCCTGCTCCCCCAACGCGGCAAGAGCAAGGGCCGAAAGGGGTGTCTCGCTGGCAGGCTTGATGATCATCGGGCAGCCTGCGGCAAGGGCCGGTCCGACCTTGCGCGCAATCATCGCCATCGGAAAATTCCACGGAGTGATCGCAGCGGCGATGCCCACCGGCTGACGTAGAGAGAGCAGTCGTCGCCCGACTACATTCGTTGGAATCGTCTCTCCGTAGACCCGCTTTCCTTCTTCGGCGAACCACTCGATGAATCGAGCTCCGTAGAGGATTTCGCCTGTCGCCTCGCCGATCGGCTTGCCCTGTTCGGCGGTGAGGATCCTCGCCAGCTCTTCCTTTTTTCCAACGATGAGCTCAAACCACCGTCGAAGGATCGAGGCGCGCTCCACAGCTGTGGTCGAGGCCCATTCCGGGAAAGCAATCTCCGCGGCGGCAATGGCACTTTGCACATCCTCGCGGGTGGCGTAGGCCACCGAAACGATCTCGTCACCGGTGGCCGGGTCCAGGACATCGATGCGGCCACCGTCAGATGATGCGACCCATTCGCCTCCGATAAAGAGATCTCGGTAAAGCAAGCCAGTATCCAACAAAGCTGGCCGGCTAGCAGCGCTCATGACTTTTCCCTTGTGTTGCCTGGGGTGACTAGCGTAATCACCCGAACCGGAGCGGTTTACTCGGGAAACCCATCACTTGAGGGAGGCGCCGGTTCGAGGCAGCGCTGCAACTCGCAACCACTCTTCGCAACTGGGGTCGTTCCTACTCAGCCGCAAGACGGAGGACGCCGCGGTCGACGAGATCTTTCACCTCGATATCACTTAAACCTGCAGCCCTAGAGAGCTCCAAGCTGTGCTCCCCAAGCCGCGGAGCGCGCTGCATCACGCCAGGGACGCCGTCCGCGATTACCGGCGTCTGGAGAACGTTCACAGCCTCTCCACCGAGGTCAAGATCGACGATGACTTTACGCTCCGCGAGTTGCGGGTCGTCTAGAAGATCGCCTATGTCATTGACTATCCCGCACGGGATCCCGTTCGTCCGGAGCCGTAGAATCCATGCGTCGGCCGAAGCGCTCTTGAGCCGTTCGCTGATGATTTGGGCGAGCTTTTCGCGGTTCTGGAATCGCGCGTATTCGGTCTCGAATCGTTCGTCGTCGGGCAACGAAGGTGTCCCGATTAGTTCACAGAACTTCGGCCATTTGCGGTCGACTGCGGCCAGCGTAATCCAGCGGCCGTCTTTACATGGGAATGCCTGGTATGGGGCAACGAGCCGGTGCGCCGTGCCGAGAGGTCCGGGTACCTGTCCGCTTATCTGATAGTCAGCTAGCTCCCATAACGCCCACGCCACAATGCTATCGACCAGAGCGATGTCTAAGTGGGTGCCTCGACCACTGCGAGCAGCTCGCAAGAGCGCAGCTGTAACTGACATGGCCGCCCACATCCCTGCCGACAGATCGCTTACTGGAAACCCTGCTTTGGCTATCTGGCCCGCTGCTGTTCCGGTCACACTCATTAATCCGCTGTGACCTTGGGCAACGAGATCGACCGCACCGACTTCTCTCAGAGGCCCAGTTTGGCCGAACCCCGAGATCGAGCAGTAGACAAGCGCTGGATTCTCTTGCGACAGCTCCTCGAAGCCGAGGCCCCGCCTGTCTAGCACTCCCGGTCGAAAATTCTCTACCAGTACATTCGCTTTGCGGGAAAGCCTCCTGACAAGGTCGGCGCCACGCTTGTCGCGGATATCGACAGCAAGGCTCTTCTTGTTCCGATGGATCATCTGGAAAGGAATGCCATCGGTGGCCCCACCGCTGCCACGCTTTCGCATAATGTCGCCCTCAGGTCGCTCGATCTTGATCACCTGGGCACCGAGGTCACTAAGGATCGCACCACAATACGGTCCGCTAAGCGCCTCCGTTAGGTCCAGCACCACCACGCCGCTCAAGAAAGCGTCAGCTTTGTCGCTCAAGGCAATTCTTCGTCAGGGTCGGCCTCAGGAGGTCGGCGGTGTGCCGGGCCGCCCTCTCATGCCTAGATCTTGTGGGCGGTTTCACAGGCGTTTAATCACAGGAATTAGGTGCTTCTCCCAGAGTCGGAGCTGACTCCGCTCCTGACCGGGGAACGGAACCATGAAGAGGTGGCTGAGACCGACATGGGCGCGTTCGGCAATAGCTCCTAACACGTCGTCGATAGTCCCGGTTAGGTACACGCTGCCTGCCTTGGAGCGGAACATTGCATCGGGAGTCCCCGAAGGACTGAAGAAGGCGGCCTGTTCCTCAAGGGCCCGCTCGCGGTCCACTTCCTCGACGAGATGGACGAGGTTGCTTTGGCCGATCTCCAAATCGTCAAGGCACCTCCCAGAAGATCCCAGAAAGTCCGTCAAGAATTGCAGATCATCGCGAATCGTCTTGATCGATGCCGTGCCGCCGATCATCCAACGCCCGTATTCAACGATCCGCTCGGCGACTGGTAAGCGTAGGCTCGACTCGCCCGAATCAACACCCACATGACCGCCCCCGCCGGTCGCCCAGATCACGAGAGGCCGATCAACCGAAGGGCTGATGGCTACGCGCTCGAAGGACCAAAACTGGCCGTCGAAGTCGACCTCGCCGCCACCCAGCAGAAGCTGTACGGCTCGCAACCACTCATCAGTTCTCTTGCCCCGCTCGTGGTGGGGTAGCCCCAACACGTCATGCTCCCGCTCATACCAACCAATGACGGGCGCCAGGCTGACTTCCCGACCGCCAGCCACGAATATCAGGCTGGCGAGCTCCTTTGCAGAAAGGATGGGGTGGCGGCGCCATCCGGCATAAACAATGCCGAGTGGCAGTTCGGTGGCAGACGCTGCGTTGGCAACGGTCACTATCGGATCCAGGAACTGCAGGTCACGGTATAGCGGGTTGGGCGGGACGAGGATGTGATCGCCGCCCGCCCATAGCGATTCCACGCCGCAATCCGCGGCCTCAGCCGCATAATTCGTGATCACATGGCATCGATCCTCTGAGGCGCCCGTGGCCCAGTGTGGCAGGTAGGCGTGGACTTTCATGCTAGGCGTCGCCAGCCTGAGTAGGTTGACGCCACGGTGACGGTTGCTTCTTCGGTCAACATGCTTCGAGGAGCGTTCATTCCTGATGGCACTCGGCCTTCCACGGCGAGCGGGGTCATGCAACTTTCATCTGCTGGCAACTTGTGGTCTGGATGTTCACGATCAACGCAATTAGCGGTACTGCCGACGCCACCTTCGCGATCGGGTTTGGTCAAGGCGTTGCCTGAAATCATGTGCCCGGATTCCCGCTCTCGATTCCGATCAGGTGACACTAGCTGTCTGCTGCTCGCGTTGAGACACAAGGAGAGATTCCAAGCCTGGTGTGCGACTGAGGGAGGTCGGATTCAAAGTGGGCGCACCAAGAGACGCCGCTCAGGTCCCGATTGGCTGCAATATCAGCCGACCGTGGTGCCTATTGAGAGTTCCGTTGGGGTTGGCAACGACAGTGTTCCTCAGAGCGAGCTATTATCGCTCACTTGAGAAACGACCCGCGAAAGTCGAATGCCATGGTGTCGTCGACCACTGCAGCGCCACCCACGCGAGCGGATTCAGAGGGCCTCGAACAATGGGGGCACGACGGGGCTGCTGTTGAACTGGTCGATGTCGCGAAACGCTTCTCGAAGCGACACAAGGTGGTCGACGCAATCGGGGCCGTCAATCTCACAGCCAAGCGCGGCGAATTCGTCTCACTGATTGGCCCAAGCGGATGCGGGAAGTCAACTGTCCTCAATCTGATAGCCGGACTGATGAAACCGTCAAGGGGAACGATCCGATACCGCGGAGAACCGATATCGGGAGTCAACACCCTTGCAGGCTATATGACCCAACACGACAGCCTCATTCCTTGGAGGACGGTCCGCCGCAACATCGCGGTTCCTTTGGAAATCCGCCGCCAGAAGAAAGCTGTGCTGAGAGATCAGGTAGACGAGTGGATCGGTCTAGTCGGTCTCGAAGGATTCGGTGACTTTTACCCCAACGAGCTGTCGGGCGGGATGCGCCAACGGGTAGCGATCGCTAGGACGCTCGTTTACAAGCCTGAGCTGCTTCTCTTGGACGAACCCTTTGGAGCGCTCGATGCCTTGACCCGGCTCAGGCTTCAGGAGGTGTTCTTGAAGATCTGGCGCGAGCATCGCCCAACGGTGTTCTTCGTAACCCATGACCTCAGCGAGGCGCTCTCCCTCTCCGACCGAATCGTTGTATTCGGCCCGAGCCCTGGACGCATCATCGGGAGACTCGAGGTTTCATTCCCACGGCCCCGGCGGGTTGTTGAGGTTGCGGAACACCCCGATTGGCCAGAACTGCACCGCAAGCTCTGGAATCTGCTCTCAGGTGAGGTTCCGTAATGGTCGAGAGGAAAGTCAATCCAATCGGTCGTCGCTTGAAAGAGAATGGCGAGCCAGGGACCGGACTCGCCCTTGACCTCGATGACCGCCCGGTGAGATGGCGCGTCTTGCTCCATGACATCGCGCCGCTTCTTGTGACAATCCTGATCCTCTTCGCAGGCCTAGCGGTGTGGGAGTGGGCCTCCGGAAGGATAGTCAAGCAACTGTTTGTCAGTCGGCCCACCGACATTTGGGCTCGATTCCTGGAGTTGGCCGGGAATGGCGTGCTCGCGAGGAACCTCTGGGTGACGCTACAGGAAGCGTTTTGGGGGTTCGCCATCGGGGCGCTGATAGGGGGCGTAATGGGCCTAGTAATGGGCCGGAACCAGTTCCTAGCCAAAGCCTTATTGCCGTTTGTGGTCGCCTTCTTCACGATGCCCAAGCTGGCCTTGGCACCTCTCTTCATCATCTGGTTCGGCGTGGGTATGCAAATGAAGATCGTCCTCACCGCGACGGTCGTCTACTTCCCAGTCTTCATGTCGACGTTCGCGGGAGCGCGTGAGGTAAGCAACGAGTTGCTGTCAATTGTCAGGGTCATGGGAGGCAAGCGCTCTTATATCGGGCGTAACATCGTGCTGCCTTCAGCAATGACGTGGTTTTTCGTCGGACTCAAGCTGTCAGTCCCTTTCGCTTTGCTGGGCGCGGTGGTTGGCGAGTTGATCGCCTCGAACAAGGGCACAGGATTCCTACTCCGCCGAGCGGCCGGAGAATTCGATACCGCCGGTGTTTTCGCTGTCCTTGGAGTGCTTGTGATAGTTGGATACGGCTCGTATGAGCTCGTTCGTTTCTTAGAGAGACGAACAATGCGGTGGAAGGAGGAGTCCAGTCTTGGACAGGGTATGGTTTAGACAGAGGTTTCTTACAGGAGAGTAATGAGTCGATTCGCGGGAGCCGCCTCATTCCGATCGCTACACTTCATATAAGGTATCTCACCCTCCCGGCTTTGGCGCTCAATAGAAATCAATTAAGACCTACCGGCACAGCCGGTTGCTTCGCTAGGGAACCCAAGCCAATTACATGTAACATAACTCACCGGTCGTCTCAGGCATAGCAACCCGGCGATGACAAACTAAACAATCAACTCCGAACGAGAGGAACATCGACGATGAGAGACAACAAGAAAGGGCGCTCCGGCATCTTGTGGCGAACGCTCGTACTGCTGGCAGCCTTGAGCGTTCTTGTAACAGCGTGCGGAGACGACGACACAGCGGCCACAACCGCAGCCCCGGCCACAACCGCAGCCCCGGCCACAACCGCAGCTCCCGATTTCGGAACTTTGAAGGTTGCTCAGGTGGGCTTCGGGATCACCCAGTCGATCATCGGCATCGCCAATGCCGGTGGATTCTTCGAAGCAGAGGGCTTTTCGGGAGTCGAGCAGATCGAGACCGGAGGCGGTGGCTCAGCAGTGGCTGCGCTTCTGGCAGGCGACGCGGACGTCGGCGTGATGGGCAGCTCTGAGGTGGTCAACGTCATCTCGTTGGGGGAGGACCTGGTCTTTCTCGGCGGGTTGTACAAGGGCTTTCCAGTGTTCCAGTCGGTGCGCTTTGAGCTGATCGAGGAAACCGGCATCTCGGTGTCGGATTCGCTCGAGGATCGGGTCCGTGCATTGGCAGGTCGGAAGATGGGGGTTCTAGGTCCGGGGTCGACCGTCGACACATTCGGTCGGTTCATTCTCGAAAGCTTCGGTTTGGATCCCGACACCGAAGCCGAGATCATTCCGTTCGACGGCGTGTCCACGCTGGTCGCGGGGTTCCAGTCGGGTGCGATCGATTCGATGCCGTTAGCGAACCCGTTTACGGCACAAATGGAAGCCGAAGGGCTCGGCGTAACTTTGATCTCGGGTACCGAATTCCCCGAATTCGAGGGCTACCTCCAGAATGGAATCACTGCCCGGCCCAGCGACGTCGAAAAGGATCCGGCGAGGTACGAGGCATTCTGGCGAGCGATGGTTAAGGCGATGGCTTTCATCCTTGAGAGCCCCGACGAGGCCCGAGATATCCTGAAGGCTTTCTTTCCCACGACCGACGATGACGTGTTCGCGAAGGTGTGGGAGATCGAGATGAATCCCCAGGGAGGCCCCGTCTACCTGACCGCGACGAACCCGATCGTCACACCGGCAGACCTGGAGAAAGTCATCGCGTTCAAGAAACTTGAGGGCGTAGATCCAGCGGCCATCATCGACACGAGCATCCTCGAGAAAGTACTCGCCGAGGAGGGCTAGTCAGCCGAACCCGTCTTCTGAGGGAGGGCAGTCACCCTGCCCTCCCTCAGCGCCGGCGTAGGTCTTACGCTGCGACCAAGTGGGTGTCACTTCAAGCCGGACATCGTCACCAATAGCGCGATACCGCTGATACCGCAGGGAGTGTCGGGTGTTCTGTGTATGGGGCGGAGTTCGTGGTGTTTCTCCTTTCTACTCGGTTTCGTCTTTAGAGGTCGAGGGGGATTTGGTCGGGGAAGTAGACGGCGAATTGAGGCTCCACGTTGCGGTGTATTCCCACAGCGTCATGGACGGTCAGCACATATCGCACAAGAGACTACTTGTATAATACATGTAGATGTGGTATCTTATACGGGTGCCAGCGAGTAGGACGAAGTGCGCATGTCGCACCAGAATGTGAATCCCGCAAAGCCTGAGGTTGGTCAGGATCAGACTTCTATTGGTGCCCTAACGGTTACCCAGTCGCGCCGCACACCTGTCGGGGGCGTCGAGTCTGAACCTGCACTGCAGGTAGCTGCCGCGTTGCGTGATCTTCGGCGTACGATGTCGGCCGCAGACTTGAGGTCGCGGGTTTACGGCAGCGATGTCGATCTCAGAGTCGTCGATACATTGGACGTATTGTCCGAACACGTTCAGCTGCGCGTCGGTGAGTTTGCTTCGGAACTCAGAGTGGAACAGTCCACCGCAACTAGGGCGGTTGACCGACTGGAGGATCTCGGCCTGGCGATCAGGACGGAGTCTGATGATGATGGGCGGGGAATTCTGGTCTCGCTTACCCAAGCCGGCGACGACCAACATGCGGAGTTCCGAAAGCGTCGGCTGGAGCTGTTCGAAAGCCTATTGACGTCGTTCACCCCCGCCGAGATCCAGCTCCTCGTTGAGTTTCTTGAGCGACTCACCAAGGCAATTGATGGAGTACGAGCGGATTCGACGCAGGTCGGAAGAAAAGGAGATTGATATGGCCAGTTACATGAGAGTTGATTACGAAGCTATCGATTGGATCGAGTACACCGACCTCGGAAGGTATAAACCACCAATCATCGTGGACAAGTTGGTCATGACCATGCTTGAGTGGAAGAAGGGCTATTCACCGCCTCTTCACACTCATGAAGATGAGCAGATCACCTACGTCTTGTCGGGCGGCTTGGAGGTTGACCTGGACGATGAGGGAATCAAGAGATACGAGTACCTGACTGCTGGGCAAGCGATTGCCATTAAGGCCTACGTCCCGCACAGGCTGATTGGAATCGAGGATGGTGTAGCTGTGGAGTTCTGGACTCCGGGCTGGCGTCATCGCGCTAACGAGCAATCGTTGCGAGTCGGGGAATCCGGAGTGTTTGTGCCCGAACCACCGGAGATGGCTGCAGCATCGGCCAGTACCAGTCACATCACTGTCGAAACTGATGGGCATGCTGTGAAATCAAAGTCCGCGAAGAAAACCAACAAGAACTAGCGGGCCAGCGGGGGGTCTAGGAGCAAGGTACGTTGCACCTAGACCCCCGCGCCAGTTGTCGCAGTATCGAACAACCGTTCCAAGCCCTAGGTCTTCGGTCGCGTCCAGCAACGTGGTGTATAGGTGAAACCGCGTCGGCCTCGTTGATTGCTTGCTAGCTGGTGTCTGTTTCGAGTGCTGGAACCTCCTCTTCGAGTGGGTTGGGTTCTATGAGCTGGATTCGGGCTTAGGTGAGCGATTTGGGTGCCTTGCGTCGACGCGGCGACTAGTGCTCACCCACTTCAACCACGCTAATCCTGTATGTGCCCCGCGGTTCGACGAGCACTCAACCGTTCTTGAGGCCGGATTCGAGGTGGCGAAGGAGGGCCCCACGATTGTGTTGTGACACAGGGCTCAGGATCGAGTTCCGGTGTACGATTCTGGGCCGAGATTCATCCTGGAGGTGCAGTGACCGACACGATCCCCGGCAGACTGTTTGATCAGGCAGAACGCCGACCCGGGAACGCCGCCTATCACGAGAAGACAGCAGGGGAGTATCGGCCGGTGTCGTGGAGGGAGTACGCCGATCAGGTGCGTCGCGCCGGCAAGAGTCTCATCGCTTTCGGGTTCTTTCCCGGCGGGCATGTAGCGATCTTGGGCTTCAACCGGGCAGAGTGGGTCATCATGGATCTGGCGTGTATGGCTGTTGGTGGAGCGCCTGCCGGGATCTATGCCACGAGCTCGCCCGAAGAGGTGCAATACATCGCCCACCATGCCGAGGTAACAGTCATCTTGGTAGAGGACAAGGTGCAACTCGAGAAGGTCGTTGCTGTCCGGGCTGAGCTTCCCTCACTCAAGTACGTAGTGACGATGAGGGGCGCTCCTGAGGTGGACGATTCGATGGTGCTCACCTGGGATGAGTTCATGAACCGGGGCGAGACGATCGATGATTCGGCCTTCGTCGCCCGGCTTGAGGCGCTCGAACCGGAAGGGCTTGCGACACTCATCTACACATCCGGGACGACCGGCCCACCCAAGGGGGTGATGCTCACACACCACAACCTCACATGGACGGCCGATGCTTCACAGGGGGTCATACCGCTTCACGTCGATGACCGCTCACTCTCCTATCTCCCACTGAGCCATATCGCCGAGCAGATGTTCACACTCCACATCCCGATCTCGGTCGGGAGCAACGTCTTTTTCGCCGAGTCCATCGAAGCTCTTGCCGAGAACATCAAGGACGTCAGGCCCACTATCTTCTTCGGTGTCCCCCGGGTATGGGAGAAGATCCAGGCCGGAGTAGCGGCCAAGGTCGGGGAGGCATCGGGCGTAAAGGCGAAGCTGGCGGGCTGGGCCCAGGGGGTGGGCCGCAGAGTGGTCGCCATCAGAAATTCGGGCGGCCACCCATCGGGCATACTCGGTCTTCAGTACAAGCTGGCGTCCAAGTTGGTCCACCACAAGGTGCAGGCCGGACTGGGAATGGAAGAATGCCGAGCTGCAGTGACCGGCGCCGCACCCATCTCGACCGAGGTACTCGAATTCTTTGCCGGATTCGATATTCCGATTCTTGAGGTGTACGGACAGTCTGAGGGTACCGGCCCGACGACGTTCAACAGGCCGAAAAATACAAAATTCGGTTCTGTGGGTCCCGCCTACCCCGGCACCGAAGTCAGGATCACTGGGGACGGCGAGGTGATCTTCCGAGGCGGCAATGTTTTCGCCGGCTACTACAAGGACGAGGGCGCAACCGCCGATTGTCTGATCGACGGCTGGCTGTACTCCGGGGACTTGGGATCGTTCGACGACGACCAGTTCCTAACGATCACCGGGCGAAAGAAGGACATCATTATCACGGCGGGTGGCAAGAACGTCGCTCCCAAGAACCTGGAGGCGGCAATCAAGGACAATAGCCTCGTTTCCGAGGCAGTGGTCATCGGTGACCGCCGCAAGTATCTGGTCGCTCTGATCACGCTCAATCCAGAGATCTCCGATTCCTTTGTTGCAGAACACGGGATCACCGAACCTCTGTACAAGTCAGAGGTGATTCGGCAGCAGATCCAAGCCACCATCGACGAGATGAACGAGCGGTTTGCGCGAGTGGAGCAGGTCAAGGCTTTTGCGATTCTGCCCCGCGAATTGACGATATCCGACGGCGAACTCACCGGTACCCTCAAGGTGAAACGCAGCGTCGTCAATGAGCACTTTGCCGCCGAGATCGATTCGATGTACGTTGACGATTCTTGACCCTGTGAGGGAACACGCCGTCGGTGTCCGGCGTTGAAATCTCATGATCTCCCGAACTGCTGTTATCGCGGTGTTCGCACTCGTCGTGTCTGCATGTACCAGCGACGCCGACACAGGGGCGCTTCTCTCGCTGCAGCCACATAGACGTCAGGCAAGTAGGTAATCAGGCGGCCATTTGCGGCTAAGACAGCATCGACCGCGTTTGCCAGGGCGCCGAACTGGTCCACCGCTTCTCCCCGACCTGTATGGCCGCCGTTGATGGCCGAGCTACTCTCGAGCGGTCTTATACGAGCCTGGTTTGGTGACGGTGGCCCACACCCACAGGCGGCAGGGGTGTTCTGCGGCAGATCCTGCAGCTTCATTGGTCCGTTATCCACTTGGAATCTCGAAGAACCCGGCAGTGGGAGGCTTGGTGCTGGCGATCGGTCCGCCCTATCTGTTAAACCCAGGGTGTGAGCCTTGACCACGGGTGTCCGTTCTTCGACCAAGCCGAGCGACGGCGGCGCTCCTGCCCGGCTCCCGAGCGAGTGTCGCTCTCGAACAGATCAGTACGGCAGCCGGGTATCTCGAGTGCCATCCGTCAACGACAGCTCAGGGCTGCCGATGGGCAGCACCGACCATGATCGCGTTCCGCCACGCCCCGGTTGCAATCGAGTTCGACTCGGTCGTCTTCGATCTCTTCCACACACTGGTCGATCCCCAGGAGCACTCGGTACCTGGATTTCGCCGTCTCGACGCCGCTCTCCCCGGTCGATGCGATTGTCGATTTCGCGCGATCGCGTCGAATCGTGATGTCGCCAGCCGCCGTGGCTGAGATAGACCGCGCGATGGGAGGGGCACAGGACGCGGCTATGGCAACACCGATAGCAGGTGTGCTCGAAACGCTCCAGACGCTTGGGCCGCATCGGGATCAAGCGGACTGTGCTTAGCAATGCTCATGTAAGAGATGTGAGGGCGCTCGGCGGCTCACCGTTGGCAGAGATTCTGGACGATGCCTGCATATCGTGCTTCACCGGATTTATGAAACCGGATCGTACAGCGTACGAGGGAGCGTTAGAAAGGATCGATTCGATAGCGTGCCGTTCCCTCTACGTGGGCGACGGAGGTTCTGATGAGCTAATTGGGGCGCGAGATGCTGGGTTTGCCCTGGTGATCGCAGTCACTGGACCGGTGCGGCGGGGTGGATGGAGATCATCTTCCGAGCAGCAACGCATTGAGCTCGGCGCGGACCTCCTGGTCGAGGATGTCGCGGACCTCGCTACCTTCGTCGAGATCTAGGACTCGACCGCCTGCGGACCGCCCAAGCTCTTGCTACACCTACTTGTCATCGAAGAGCCCCGTCGGTCGATTCGGAGCTTGACCAACATCTGACTGGTGTCGAGCGGATCGTTATCGGTGAGAAGTTCGCTGAGCGTCACGGCCTGGGCCAGTTCGTGGTTGCACTGACCTGCCTCGCAATTCGTGTAGGGGTTTTCGAGCGGACGGTTCACCCCGGGCATCCGCAAGAGTGACCGGTCACTTGACTAGAGAACTCGCAGGTCTTGTTCAGTTCCAGCCGAGTTTGTGGAGCCGACGATCATCGATACCGAGATGGTGGGCGATCTCGTGAAGGACGGTGGTCCGGATCTCGGCCCGAAGATGGTCTTCGGGCAACTGGAGGGCCAGGTGGGGACCCATGAAGACCACGATCCTGTCGGGGAGGAATCCCGAGTAGTCGACGCTTCGTTTCAGGAGTGGCACTCCCTCGTAGATGCCCAGCAGTCCCGAGCCATCGGGATCCTGATCGCGCGTAGGCCAGTCTTCGACCACGACTCGCAGGTTGTTGACTCGTTCGACCACCCAGTCGGGGAGAGAGGTAAGGACGTCGTCGACGATTCTTTCGAACTCGACCCGCTGCATGGTCACAGGATATGACCGCTACAGTCGCGGCGTCGGGCCTTCCACGAACTCCCCACTTTGGGTCCGGTTGAGGCCGATCCAACCAACATGCCACAGCGCTCCGCCGTTGATGAGTTCCCGTTGCTTGCGAGGCCAGGAGCGGAAGGAGCAGTTCCCCGGCGCGGAACCGGAGAATCGATCGGTTGCGTCACATATCTGACGCACTCTGCTCAAGGAACTTTCCGAGAGTTCCGATCACAGGAGCATGGCTGATCAATTGCTTATGGTCGCTGAGGCAGCTGAGTTCCTTACAGTCGCGTAGTCAACGCTCAGGCGTTGACTACGCGACTGTCAAGATGTGCCCATACTGTTGGCTAGGCTCGCTCCGGTGGGTCTTGCCCGTGGCCTTCTCTCCAGCTGATGACTGGGTTGCGAAGTACGCCCAGCTTTTCGATCCCGGCATCGACCACGTCGCCCGGTTTGAGATACCAGACCGGGGGGTCATCGCTGAAAGCGGCGACACCGGAGACAGTTCCGGTGGAAACCAGGTCGCCCGGGCTATAACCGAGCGCCGAGTAATGGGCGACGATCTCGGGAATCGTCACGGACATGTTCCTGGTGTTCGATACTTGCCGGTCCTCACCGTTGACCGCTAGCAGCATGTCCAGATTCTGCGGATCGCCCACTTCGTCGGGAGTGACGATCCAGGGGCCGATCGGACAGAACGTTTCGATCGCCTTGCAGAAGGAGAAGATGCCCGACTTCATCTCCTCACGCTGGATGTCGCGGGCGGTTATGTCGTTGAAGATGGTGTAGCCCCCGATGTACTCCCCGGCTTCGTCGGCGGTGAAGTGGCTCCCTGCCTTCTTGATAACGATGGTGAGCTCGAGCTCGTAGTCGAGCTCGTTGGTGAGGTGTTCGGGATGAATGATGGGATCGTCTGGTCCGATGATGGCGTCGACATTCTGGAAGAACACGATCCACGGGGCGATCTCATATGCCCAATCGACCTTCTTCGACTCCTCGGCGTGTTCCCGGAAGTTGCCGGCGGTGTGGAAGAACTTCTTGGGAACAATGGGAGCTCGCAGCCGGACATCGGCGAGCGGAGTGGCGGGACCCGTCGCCTGCCTGGCCATCTCCCACCCGGCTTCACCCAGATCGAACAGGCTGCGCATGTCGGGTGCATCCAGCCGGACGACGTCTTCTCCCCGCAGCACTCCGGGATGCTCGACACCGTCGACGCCCGTAAATGTCACAAGTTTCATGTCGTGCTTACTCCGCAATACTTGGCCGCGGCTACAGCATAGGAAGTGGCCATGTCGACGAGTGATTGGATGGGGACGCTCTCGCCCTCCGGCCCCGGCAGGGCGCCGGAAATCGGTCCATAGTTGACCGACGGAATGCCATGGCGACTGAGGGTGGACGCATCCGAGCCCCATCGGACGTAGTCCCGGTCGGCTTCGACACCGAAGGCTGCCCGGTGCCCGGCGTCGATGGCGGCAATCACCGGATCCGATTCGTCGATTTCAGCGCCGGGAACCGAGACGTAGATCTCTGAGGTGATCCCCATCTCTCGATGACGGTCGCTGATCGAGGCAACCAGTTTGTTGAACGCGGCCTGGGCATCTGTCAACTCCATACTGGGAGGCACTCGCAGGTCGAGGAACAGATCGGTGCGGTGAGGGGAACGGCTCGCCCGCCACGGGAAGCCGCCGTTGACAGCGGCGATGTTGAGGGCACCGGGGCGGCCCTGATAGGCAGCACGCTCCTCCCAAACCGGCACAAAGGCGGATACCTCATCGATGACCTGTTGCATCCGGACGATTGAGTTTTCGGCCAGCCGGCCCGGCACGTAGGCGGTGTGCATGAACGGTCCGCCGGCAGAAATGCGCGCCCACATCGTTCCCCAATGCCCAAGCACCACCCGTTCCTCGGTCG
>PVBE012742806.1_pt1 | contig 17177 bp, 10 predicted proteins | sample 1631181 | NCBI WGS metagenome assembly PVBE01 (sample SAMN08397723, study PRJNA350692) | Marine metagenome, whole genome shotgun sequencing project. | isolation source: water | place: Pacific Ocean | collected 2012-04 | reverse complement strand
TCGATGAGGTCTTGGCGAGCGTCGATTGGTCCGCCTGGGAAGCAGAATACAACGGACATCGAGGACAGCCACCGATTCATCCACGCTACATTGCTGGAGCCATCCTGTATGGGGTGTCCTCAAGCGATTCGGCTGGAGGTTCACGCGGCGGCCTGTCCTCGACATCAAGCACATCCAAGATGCGATGGGCGTTCCGAACCGTCTGCATTGCACGCTGCCGGGCTGCGAACACGCCGTCCTCGCTGCCAAGTCTCGTGGCGGTGACGTTGCTCCATTCGTCTCGTAGCCATGTGGCGACATCATCAAGCGCAGTGATGGTCAGCAGCGGCGGAGTCCCCTCCCAATTCTCTAGCAGGGCGAAGAGAGGCTGGGGGATACCTCGATATTCGGCAACGATGGTCTGAACTTGCTCGTGCCGGTCATCATTTACGGGAATGTCGGGCGCATACGGATCAACGCCGAGGGCTTCGAGTTGCTCACAGCATTTCCTCCACGCCGTCTCCTTGGCGTTTTCGGTCATCATGATTGCTTTCCTTTCACATTGGCCGAACCAGAGGCGGTGGCCATTGAAAGGAAAGCACAAGCATGGCACCCGCTCTGGTTCGCTTTGGTCACGCCGTTTGCAACCGGCATGGCCGACCAAGAGCGGGGCATTTTACCCGATGCCTGCGAAAACGATGAGGGCAATCCAATCGCCGTCGTCGGAGCAACCCGTGAGCACCAACAAGAAGACGATCACGCATTACATCCGCACCACCATCGACGCCATTGAACAATCCATCCTCACCAAACAACTACCACCATTACCACCCAAAACCACTTCAGATGGCTGAAGTGTTACAACTATCGAAATGCAAGCGCGCCGCGAGTTTTCACCATGGTTGCCTTGATTTCAGTGCTGAGCGAACAGTCACGTTATTGATCGACGCAATGCACACGGCCAAAATGCTTGAGCAGATCTTGGCCTCTTGAAAGTAGAGGGTCGCGATTCGCCGAAGCACGACGCCGATTCGACGGAGAATCGGTCAAATCGTGGCATCTTAACTCAATTCAGCGTATCGGCTGTCTGCACGGAGTTCGCCAATGGGTTACCGACGCACCTTTACGCAGACATCGACAAGTAACCAGTGGATTACTCATTACTTCACCTAAATACTAGCTAACTTTGCGTCACAATTAAGTGAGGAGGTGATACCTGTTGGACTACGCTCAATTGACGCACTTATCCGTCAATCGCGTGAATTTCAGCCCTTTTCGCGTCATAAGAAAATAGAGTAGGGCCGCCGTTACATTGCTTGAATCCTTGGAGGTTTTCCGATGCCAAATGAAATCAGAAGTTCTCGACATTCAGCTAAATGCGTTCGCCCCCCGGACGACCAGGCGGAAAAGACCAGATTGGCGAACGCAACGCTTCGCTACTTGCAAGTGCTTTCCAACCACGTCGTCGCGAGCCTTGCAAAGAAACCGCGTAATTGAAGCCTCTGGGAAACGAAATTCGGCAAATTGGAAATTCGACATGATCGGCAATCGACCTTGACTTGCATGATGAATTGTTCTTCAACTTGAGATTGACGATCGAACTTTTGGCCTTCACCCCGAAGAAGCAACTGGTTCATACGGAAGTGACCATGATGGACGTCAAAGACAATGCCTGGGGCCAAATAACCGTCGAAAGGGATGTCGGTTTTCCGCCACTGCTTGATGCGGCTCGCGATTTGTCGTGGAAGACGACAGATGTTTATCGTTGGCGCCCAAGAATCGAGTTGGCGGACAAAGTGCCAAACGGGTTCGGCGTCTCGCTGCAATGTTTGACGGACGTCAACGACAACCGTGTGTTTCTTCCAATCGGATTGGAAGAAAAGGGGCACGATAACTACTTGGCGTTTTTCACCGCCGCCTGGAATGCTGGGTTTTCAATCCTGTGTCAAACCGGCCGGATGGACGAATCGTATCGGTTCTCCTTTCGGTTGATGTGGTTCCTCTTCCAACGCGTCCGAAAGATGCAGCAGTTCGTCCGCCGTGGATTCAAAACCAAGAAGGATCTGCTCGTCGCTATTTCCGTTCGAAACGAGGTGGGCGAAGACCATGTCTTACCTTGGGATGTCGAAGCCACTACGACCGGCCAGAAATGCCCGGTAGCCGTCGAGCAACTGATTGAGGCAGGCAATCGGGCCGCATGGGAATTTGGAATCCAGCACCCCACTACCGCCGACCAGATCCATTTCGGATTGGCTGCCGCCGCAAGGCGGGAGCCGTCGCATCCGATGTCGCCAGAACAGGCAGCAAAAGTGATTCGGTATTCACTCTTCGACGTGGAGCCAAACCCAGCTGATTTGACGAATGAAATAAGGCAAGTCATTGAACAAGCAGTACTAGAGACGATCGAACCTTTCGTCATGAACGAGGGCATGCCATATCAGGTGTTTGACAATTGGTTCTGGGGAAACCGCAACACGTTCCTCAAGCAGGTCGTCGCTACGGCGGTACGAAGCAACCATCAGGTGGACGACGAACTTGCCCGCCGCACTTTACTGGATATGGGCTGGCGCGCGTACCAAGACGTCGGGCAGTGCATCAATGCGGCGATGTTCGACTTTCGGAAAGCAATTCCCAACGAACTCAACGACAAGGAAATCTTCACGTTCGATCAGCTACTCCTGCAGCAGCCATCGTTTGGTAACCTGCCATTGATCATGCTTGCAGAACGGCTCGATTTCGCGAAGAACGTTGTGTGGGACGTCATCTCGCGTCCCGATAATCAGCAGGCAATCGGGGCTTTTCACACATTGTTACAATTCTACGTGGCGATGTGCGACAAGCGGAGGTATGCCGACCGGCTGCGGAAGCGTAAGACGTCGACATCAGTCAACTTCTATTCGTTTGACGAAGACTGGGATTCACCGGAAGAGACCAACGATTTGTTGGCCATTGATGCCGCCGATTCAATTGAACACATCTTTTCGTACATCCGTTCCATGCGAGATCTGGAATGCGGTTGTGACCAACCCAACTGGCGGCATGAGATCGTGGAGATAGAGAAGAGCCAGCTGTCCGTATCGATTTCCTGCGATCATTGTGGGCGTAGCTGGCCTTCCGAGCAGATCGCCATGGATGAACTGCGCCGATTGATAAAACTGGGTGGCACGCCGGACGCCAATAGGCGAACGCCCTGACTCCCACAAGAACGGCCCTAAGTTGCTTTCCTCAGAATAGGATGGCACCGTGCCTCGCGCGACGCTAGCGAGCTGCCGGTTTCTGGCCGCCAAATTTTCCGCTTTTTTCCGATCTTTTTCCCTTCCGGTCAATTCCGGCCTTCCCCAACCACCTGGACAGACGAAGTTCGTCGGGCTTGGTGAAAAAGGAAGACGCGGATGCGACGTTCTAGCGACAGTCAAAAATCGAACACTCAATCCGCGTCAAAGCCCGTTTCTCCGGGTGTGATCTCGACGCTGGAGGTCTACCGCATCGATGAGGCCAAGCTGCGCCTCGGCTGGACCGACTCGGCCCTACGGGCAGCAAAACGCCGAGGCCTGAAAGTACTGGCAAGCGGAAAACGTCGCTACGTCACCGGTACCGAGATTCTGCGATTTCTCGAGTCTGAAAACGGTGGCGGATCTGATGACTCAAAAAGCTAGCTAACTAACTCAATGGAGATATTCGTGCAATGATTGACAACGAAATCACAGTTCTGGTGGTCGAATATCCCGACCGTAAGAACCTCATGATGCGATATAAGGAGCCTGCCACGGGCAAGCATATTGCCCGATCTACCGGAACGACCAAGCGGCGCAAGGCAGAGCGTATTGCGGCAAAGTGGGAGGCCGAGTTGCGTGACGGCCGATATTCGTCGCCTTCCAAGATCGGATGGGATGAATTTCGGGAACGTTACGAACGCGAAGTCTTGCCGAGCTTGGCCGACGGCACGGATCGAAAGGTCAAAGGCGTCTTCAATAAAGTCGAAGAGATACTGCGGCCCGCGAAACTACGCGATCTGACCGCCGAGCGGCTTTCGCGTTACCAGTCGGAATTGCGTAGTCAAGGTAAGGCGGAGGATACGATCGCCGGACACTTGGCGCACCTGCGCTCGGCACTGCAGTGGTCGGTTCGGATTGGCATGCTAAGCCAGCTACCGTTGATTACCAAGCCACGACGAGCCAAGGGGGCGTCCGCTATGAAAGGGAGACCGCTTACCGAGATAGAATTTGAACAAATGTTGACGAACGTTCCTGACGTAGTGGGTGCGCCGGCGACGGAGTCCTGGAAGCACTACCTTGAGGGATTGCGGCTGTCTGGCCTGCGGCTTGGCGAATCGATGGACTTGTCCTGGGACGAACTCGGAAAACTATGCATCGACCTTTCGCAAGAGTTTCCTATGCTGCGAATCCCGGCTGAGTTGGAGAAGGGGCACAAGGATCGGCTATTGCCCATTGTGCCCGAGTTCGCCGAATTCCTGTTGGCGACCCCGGAGGAGGATCGTAGCGGGTACGTGTTCAATCCGCTGTCGAAAGATGGGAGGGTCCGCTTGAAGCAGGATAGAGTCATGAGGCGAACCTGCGAGATCGGCAAGAAAGCCAATGTGAAGGTCTCCAGCGGCCCCACAGGCAAGAAGGTCAAATATGCGTCGGCCCACGATCTACGTCGTTCGTACGGCTTCTATTGGGCTTCCAAAGTGATGCCACCTGTGCTGCAGGAACTGATGCGGCACGAGTCGATTGAGACGACGCTCAAGTACTATGTGGGCCGTAACGCACAAGCCACGGCAAAGCTGTTGTGGGACTTGAAGGACAAAAAGTAACAGTTTAGGTAACAGTTGGCAAAACGGCGAACACGTCGCAACCGAGACATCGACATAAAGCCCAAGTGGCGGAAGGCTTTATGAAGCACACTGGAAGCAACGCTCTTCGTAAACACTCTCTTCAGGGGTGCGGCGTTTAAGTTGTTGCTGCGAATTCACTTCGTGAGTTCGCGTTTGTTTCGATTGACGTATCCCCCGCGTTACTCGGAGCGCAACGGGCGAAAGAACTTTCGGAGATCGCCAACCAGCAGTTCGGGTTCTTCGATGGCGGGAAAGTGGCCGCCTTTGTCGAAAACCGAAAGGTGCGTGACGTTGTCTGGGAGCTCGCCGATGAACGACTTCGGCGGGTCTGAACGAGCAGGGATGCCGACGAACTGCGCGTAGCCCCGTGGGACTCTCACCGGACCGCTGCTGCGATTCCGCTTGCCTGTTCGCCAATAGCCATTCGCGTAGTAGTAGCGGACGCTCGTCCCGGCGGTCCGTGTGTGCCAATAGATCGACACCAGCGTGAGGATTTGGTCCTTACTGAACCGTTTCTCCACATCGCCGTTGCAGTCACTCCACGACCGGAGCTTCTCGATGATCCAGGCGGTCAAACCAATGGGCGAGTCGGTAAGGCCATACGCGAGTGTCTGTGGCTTTGTGCCCTGGATCCGCTGATAGCCCGTTTCATCAACCGACCAGCGCTCCATGCGTGCGAGATATTCTCGTTCCTCGGCCGTCTTTGGCTCGCGTTGCTCCCGAGGCGGCGCCCCTGGAGTGTGGATGCCCACAACGCGGTCGGGTAACCCTGCCCCCAGTTCCCGCGTGACGCCGGCCCCCCAATCGCTGCCATACGCGCCGAAATGCTTGTAGCCGAGCCTATCCATCAAACCAATCCACAATTCCGCGGTTCGTCCCATGTCTGTACCCTTCTGCGGCTCACCAGAGAAGCCAAATCCGGGAATCGATGGTACGACGACGTCAAACGAGTCGGCTGCGTTGCCGCCGTGTGAGACTGGATCGGCAAGGCCTCGAACGGACGGCAGCATCTCCCAGAATGTCCCCGGCCAACCGTGAGTCATTAGCAGCGGAAGTGACGATTCACTCTTCCCCTTGTGGTGGACAAAATGGATGCGTTGCCCGTCGATCGTTGTCGTGAAATGAGCAAACTTGTTAAGTTCGGCCTCGTGCTTACGCCAGTCGAACTTGTCACGCCAGTACGCGATCAACTCCTCGAGATATGCCCGGTCGCTGCCCAGCGCCCACGGCTTGTCCGGCGATCTTGGCGGCCATCGCGTCATGGACAGTCGCCGGCGAAGATCCTCGAGCTCGTCATCGCTGATGTGAATCTCAAAGGAATGTACGCCGTTCTTGCTGACATCGTCATCGGCGTGAGTGGGAGTGCCCCATGCCAAAACGCTTGTAACCGCTGAAGATGCCCCGCAAGCTCCCATCAGCTTTAACAGTGTTCGACGCGAAATCTGCTGTTGCTGTTCCACCGGCTTGGCTCCTCGGATGTACTCATCGCTGCTGCTGGATGCAGTAGAGAAACTTGCTTCCACGAAGAAACAACTGGCCCCCCCGCCAGCGCTGGGGAGGCATTGATGGTGTCGTCGAGTTTGTTCGTCGCCAGGACTTCGAGCTCGCTGGACCGCTTGAGCACGAGCGTCGTTCCGTTGCGGCCAGTGATGTAGACACGCCCCGCCGCAGCGACAGGCGATGCGTAGACGTTGACGGTAACGGAAACTTGCACGTCGCTACCACGTCAGCTTTCCCGTGCTGGTGGCGAATGACTCTGTTTCAATCCCCATGTTGTTGAGCATGTTGACGAACAGGTTGCATAATGGAATGTTGTTCCTCTTGTCGTACGCCACGTATCGGCCGTGTTGGTAGCCGCCACCGGCAAGAATGATTGGAAGATTCGTCGGGTCATGAGCGTTCGCATTACCCAGATTGCTGCCGAAAAGAACGGCCGTGTGATCCAGCAGCCGAGCCCCCTGTGCCGATCGCTGTCCAAGCTGTGTCAGGAAGTCCGAGAATGTTGAGAGGATTCCAGACTCGATGATCTTTAGTTGGGCAATCTTGGCGGGATCCTGACCATGATGAGACAGGGGGTGATGCCCCGCCTGGACACCAGCGATGTTTGGCACAACGTGGTGATCCTGAATCATCAGGCTGACCACGCACGTTGAATCGGTTTGCAGCATTAGCGGAATCAGATTCATCAGCTCTCGAATGCGGCCGAGCAACTCCGATGATTCCGCAATGTCCTTCGGGATTTCGACGTTCACCTCAGGCTTGGGACGATCCAGCCACGCATCGGAAGCAGCCAATTCCTTCTCAGCCGTGCGTATGGCAGCGAAGTATTCATCCAGTTGCTTCCGGTCACCTCCACTGACTCGTCGGTTGAGCGCCTTCGTCTGATGGCCAACGGCATCAAGAATGCTGCGACCTTCCGCGAGTTTCTGCCTTTGTCGCCGCAGTTGTTCCGGACTTCCGGCCAGGAATAACTTCGCAAACACCCGCGATGGGCGATTATCGGCTGGCAGCATCACACCATTGCTGTTGTACGACTGACTTTCCCGAGTGTTACTTCCCAGCGTGATCGACGGAAACCTCGTGGTGTGACCGAGGTGCGTCGCCGCCACCTGATCCACCGAAATCGTATTCTTGAAACCTCCCAGCCCGGGATTGATCGCCGCCGTCAGGAAAGTCATCTCAGTATCGTGGGGATCCTTGCCGTTTTGGTCCGGATGGGACAGCCCGGAAAACAGGGTGAAGTCACTTCGGTGTTCCTTGAGCAGTTCGAGATACTCCGTGTTTGCGTAGTCGGTTCCGGAGGCCTTTGGGAATAGCGACGCTGGAAACAAACCGAGCGCACTGCAAATCAGCACCATGCGTTTCGGCTGCTCCGTACGTTCAAACCCAAACGCCGGATTCATCACATCCAGCAGCGGCAACGACAATGCCACCCCGGATGCTCGCAGCGCGGTGCGTCGTGAAATTGGCGTGTGCATCGTTCCTCCTACCGGCATCGAAACATCCGGCTGCTGACAACTTCATGAATCAATTTGCGCAACGGGTAGTTTGCGTTCTCGTGACGTAGCAGAATTGCTTCCAATTCTTGGCGGTCAGCGAACTGGATTTCAGCCCCAGTGGCAAACGTGATCAACTGTGACACCAGATTTCGCGCCACCTGCTCCTTCGACTTCATGAGGTGCTGTTTGAAATCACGTATGCCGCTGAACGTGTAACCGTCCTCCGTCTGTCCCATGCAGTCAACTGGCTGGCCAAGGTTGTAATCTTTATGAAGGAATCGCAGACCGACGACGGCGGTGCGTTTGACGCCTTTGCTGTTGCGGTAGCGAGTGCGAAAAGTGCCGACTGGATCAAAACATTCCAACGCGAAACCCGGCGGATCAATCCGGCGGTGACAAGCGGCACACGCTTCGACCGACTGATGTTTCTCAAGCGTTTCGCGAATCGTTGTGGCTCCGCGAGTATCGGGCTCGATGGAACCGGCCCCCGGCGGAGGCGGGTTGGGAGGCAGGCCCAGCAGGTTCGTCAGAACAAAACTGCCGCGTTTGACGGGTGTCGTGACGGTACCGTTGGCCGTCACTTTGGCAATGCTGGCATGCGTCAGAATGCCGCCTCGAACACTACGGGGTGGCAGCATGACTTTGCGCATTTCTTCGCCTTCGACGTTCGGAATGCCGTAGTGCTCGGCGAGTTTCCGGTTGAGGAACGTGAAGTCAGAATCGATGAGATTGGCGATGCTGAGGTCTTCATCGATGAGATGCCGGAAGAATAGCCGAGTCTCGGCCAGCATGGCTCGACGGAGCACGTCGTCGTATTCCGGGTACAGGTAGTTGTCAGGCGTGGTGGCGTCGATCAGTTCCAGATCCAGCCATTGATCAAGGAATTCGTTGATGAACCGTTCGCTGCGTCCGTCGGACAGCATGCGGCTGACCTGAGCGTCCAGTGCTTTTCTGTCGGAGAGTATTCCGTCACTGGTAAGTTGAAGCAGTTCCTTATCAGGAGGGCTTCGCCAGAGGAAGTATGACAACCGGCTCGCTAGTGCATGATCCGTCAGCGTTGATTCTTCTGGCCCCGTTTCGTTCGTCAGGAACAAGGTCTCAGGTGAAACCAGAATTGCTCGCAGCGGCACACGAGCGCTGGCAATGAAGCCGCGTCGAGCTTTGAGTGTCGGTACGGCAAGATCGGTGAAGTACTGGATTTCTTCGTCTGTCACCGGGCGTCGGAATGCTTTGGGTGCGAGCGCTGCGACAGCGTCGCGAATATGTTCGTAATGCGACTTTGTCGTCACCGGTTTGTAGTAGCGACCGTTTGCAGCAGGTTCCCACTGGACGCCAGGGAACAGGGCTCGCGTACGTTGTGGAGGCCACGTGGACTCCAGCGGCCCCTCGACCAGCACCTTGCGAACCCGCACGCCTTCACCTTTGAATTCGCTCGCGGGTTGTGAGTTGTAAATGACCTTTCCGTCTGGCGCCGGTTCAAGTTCGTCGGCGCTAACGTAGAAATAGTCGTCGGGGCGCATGTATTGAATCGCCGAAACCGTGCGGAGTTTCTCGTCGACATCCCAGGCAGCAAACAGTTCGCTGTCGCCCTGGATGTCGTTTTGGCGTTTGAGGCTCATCGTCACCGAGGACCTCGGCTGATACGCCGAACCAGTCACCGTGATCCGGTATCGACCGGCGACTGGAAACCGCAGACCGTTGTTGTCAGAGCGCAGGTTGTGGTTCTCGCCTCGGAACATGATGAGATCGTCTTCGGCTCGGAAGACCGTACCACCGCCTCGGCGTACGGGGCGTTCGAACCACATTTTCATGTAACGCGAATTCACGTAGTCAAGTACGCGCACCATCTTCGGTTTGGCGCCGAGTTGAATCGCTTCGTCAAGGGCGATGTCTGCGGCTTTGAGGAAACCTTTGACGTGTACACTGGACATATCCTGCTTCGCGGGGACGACATCGAACGTGTCCGATTTGGTTTTTGGCGGAAGGTACCGTGCGATGTCGCCGCCGATACCAAGCAGATCGTGCAGCGTGTGTTCATATTCGAGTCTGGAAAGACGTCGCGAGGGGACTCGGCCGTGCGTTTGTTGTTGTTGGCGGTTGACGTTAAAGAGTTTCGTCTTGAGGAACGTCACCGCGGCGGTTTGCGTTTGTGTGTCCGGGCGAGGTTCCGATTCCGGGGGCATTTCTTCTTTCCGGATGCGGTCCACGATATTGACCCACGTACGAAACGTGTCAGCGTTTTCGAAATCCCGATCGAGCTTCGTGAAGTCGAGACGCGTCTCCGTATTTTGGTCGTGACAGGCGATGCAGGACGATTCGACAAGCGGTTGGATTTCGTCCGCCTCGGCCGGTTGAACCCACGCCAACAACGCGCCTATGAGCACAACACGGCGAGCCGCTGATAGTTGGACGACGCTCATTTGTCGGAGCTGCTTTCATTGCGAGAACTGACCGACTGAATGAATGCGAGGAGATCGTAAATCTCGCCTTCAGAATACGTGTCCAGCAGACCGGTGGGCATTGTTGAAACGTCTGCAATTTTGCGTGCTTCAATCGACGACTTACTGATCGTGTCGATCTTGTCGGGCTTCAGCAGGTTGGGCAGCAGACGAATCGCATCATTTGTTTCTTCGATAATAAGCCCCGTCCTCAGTCGCCCGTCGTCAGTAACCACCATCTGTGTTTGAAACTTCTTGTGAATCTCGGCAGACGGTTTGACCATTTGGGTGAGCAACTTTGAACCTTTGAAGCGTTTCGTGACTTCTGTCAGATCAGGGCCGAGTTTCTTTTCACCAGGCCCGATGTTGTGGCAGCGGCTGCAGGTGGCCTGCTCAAAAATCCGTTTGCCTCGAGCGAGGTTGCGATCGCCCAGCTTGTCCGGAGCGTCACCGAACCAGTGATGCTGCCACTTCTTCACGAAGCGACGTTCCGCCAGCGTATCGTTTTTGATCAAGTAGTCGATGATCTTCACGTAAAACTGACCGTCGTTATAGCGGTCCGGGTAACTCTGTCGGAACTCGTGAAACAGCGTACCCGCGAGGTCCCGTTTGCGTTTCGGGAAGGCAGCCAGACGCGTGTCGACGTATTCCTGATGAGGCATCTTTTTGTATGCTTCGGGCAGCGGATTAGCATCGATTTTCGCGAACAGCTTTTCTCGCTCGGAATCCATTTTGCGCTCCACCTTCGGAGCGGTGGCGAGGTTTCCAATGTCGTGATTGCCGTCGTAATACTTCGGCCTGAGTTTGATGCCTCCGCCTTCTGGCAATTCCTTTGGCAATGAGATACGGATCACAGCACCGACGCCACGTTCCATATGACGGGCAGGCCCGGACGTACTGGTCCAGACGTTGCCATCGTCGTCGAATTCGATTTCGCGAGTGTAGGAGACGCGGTTTGGAAGTCGGAACTCGACCAGCGTTTCTGTCTTGGGATCGAAGCGGTTGATCGTGTCGTTGTGCGTGCCGCAGACCCAGACGATGCCTTCCTTGTCGACATTCAACGCGTACGGAATCTGGTTCTCGGCATCGGGCAGCTCGTAGACCGTCCAGTATTCGGTGTTCGGATCGAACTTAGCGAAGACGCCCGACCCGAAACCCGGCACCCAGACCATGCCGTCGGGAGCAATATGCAGTCGGCGGGGGCCTCGGAAGGGCGGGTTCCATTCTTTGATGTCGCCGTCCGGAGCGGTCGGGTCAATGCGGCCGATGCGATTGCCATTCAGCTTGGAATACCAAATGGCGCCATCGACAGGTGAGAAGTCGATTCCGTACGGCGTGATGCCTCGCGATTCGCCGCGACCAGCACCCAATGCCTGGCCAGCAGACAGCAGTTTGTATTCTTTAACGACATGCGTTGTCGGGTGCAGAGAAAAGCACGAGTTTGAACCAGCGTCTGTGTACCAGATCAAACCCTCGGGGTCTTTCGGATTGATCCGCAGAGTGTGCGGATAGTTACCGCGTTTCTTTGGTGCCTCGGCGCTACTGTAGACTTCAAACTGTTTCGTTTCGATGTCGTAGCGAGCCATGTGGCCGCTGGCACACATCGTCGTCCACAGGCTGCCGTCATTGGCGGTTTCGATCGAGTGAGGTCCGTGGGCCCCACGTGGAAACTTGATGGCTGTCTGTTTGCCGGTCTTGGGATTCAATGCGATCATCCGCCCCCTACCGATGTTGACTGCGTAAACAAGCCCGTCTCGCCCAAGCTCCAGATCATGAAAGGAACCTTCCAGCGGTTTGTCCATTTCCCACATCGTGATCGTTGCTGCAGCCGCCATTCCTGTGGGCGCCGGCGGCGGAACAAACGTGGGCCATTTGTCGACCGCATCGTCTTTGTAGGTGTTCATGAGACGCGGGATGATGGTCTCCCGAGTATGCGGGTACAGGCCGCCAAACCCATCCATCCGCCGTAACATGGTTTCCCAGTCGACAGGCTTCTCAGGTGTGCGAAACCCGAGTGTCCCGACTTGGTGACAGTACGAGCACATCATCTTGAAATTCAGTTTGTCGCGAGGGTTGTCGAAGGCAAGCATGCTGAACGCACTGCTCGCCGGGCGTTGCAACTCCAACTCTTCGCCAACGGCTGGGCGAGTTTTGATCACCAACTCGTGCGTGCTGGGGGCGACTCCGCTGCTCCATTCATCCGCGAGCCCCATCAGCCGCGTGCGAATGTTGTGATCAACCTTTCGCAAGCCGGAAATCTCAAATGCACCATCTTTCTGTGTAAACACAGACGTCCATTTTCGGTGTTCGTCATCTATGGCAGACACCATGGCGCCTTCGATGGGCTTGCCGGCCTGGTCGACAACTTTCCCACGAATCGTCTCGGCGTCCACCGCCCCGCCAAATAGAAAGAGCGCCGAAGCAAATCCGGTAAGTATCACAAAGCATCTCATCAAGTGTCTCCTTGGCGTCGGGTTTCTCACCTAATAAACCTGCGACGCCTCCCAATCGTGGACACGAATTATGTCGAATCCTATTCTTTCGACGTGTTGAGTACTTTTGCGTCCAGAATGAGCTTTCGAAACCGATCGTCTGGCACGTCCTCTAGCAACTTCAGAAACGCCGCGAGTCCTCGAATATCGCGTTCGCTCAGATTCATTGCAGAATACGCCTCGCTGATTTCATCCGCCGTACCGGATCGTTTCTGACGGGAAGTTTCCAGCTTTTGCAGGAGAGTCTTCCGCAGGTCGACTCGGCGTTTGACAAGGTTGCGTAGCGATGGCGTCGGCTTGGCAGTTCCGCCTTTGCTGACCACGTGTGACTCTCCGTCGGTGAAGTCTGCTGGTGTGTGGCAGGCGGCGCAGTTGCCAACGCTTGCGGCCCCCTCGTAACGCAGAAACGTCTTGAATCCGTCGTATGCCAAGCGGTCCATGCCCGGAGGGGCCTTGAGCAAAACACGGCCTTCCTGATTGGCCAACCGGCTAAAGATGCGCCCGGCGAACTCTTCCGCCGTCTCGTCGTCGTAGGGTTTTTCTGGAATGCGGTTCACGTAGGAAAAGGCGTCGAACGCGGATCGCCTAGTGGTCGCGAGCCGGTGGATTCGGATTTCCGCCTCGATGCTGGCCTTCTTACCGGAGTCAGCACCGCCCGCGCGGTTCTCAAGGCAATAGAGTGATTTGCGACCGCGAAGAAACAGCTGTCGTCCAGCAATCGCGGGCGAAGCGTTGAATTCATCGTCTAGCTTATTGGTCGCCAGCACTTTCAGCTTGTTTTGACGTTTGAGCACGACGGTCGCACCATTGCGGCCGGTGAAATAAACACGACCATCTGCGCCGACGGGTGACGAGTAGATGTTTGATACTCCCGGAATCCGGCCACGCTGCAGCAGCGTCTTGCCTGTTCGCGAATCCACCGCAGTCAGAATCGACTGGTTCGACTGTGTGAAGTACAGCATCCCGTCATACAGCACCGGAGAGGGGACGTATGGAGTCCCGCGGTCTTTCGACCAGATAATCTTGTCAGAATTCGAGATGTCACCCCTTGCGTCCAGCGGCAGGGCAAGCAGCGAGTAGCCCTCGTATCCGCTCATGCAGTACACGACGTCGCCATCGACGATTGGGGATGGAGTGACGTTGCCGGTCAGCCCGCTGCATTGCCAGATGATGTCGCCGCTATCGAGGTCGTAACTGCGAATCCAATTCGAGGCGGCCGTGATGACTTGTGTCTTACCGCTATGTTCAACGACTCTCGGTGTCGCCCAAGCGTTTGGTTCGTCGCGGTCTTTTTTCCACAACGTTCTACCGGTCCGAGCGTCGAGCACCTCGATGCTGGACTGCCGCGCATGGTCGCGGACGATGACGACCTTGCCCTTGTAGACAACGGGAGAACACCCTTCGCCCAGGCTGGCTCCAACATAGGCTTTTCCTAAGTCACGCTGCCACAGTTTCTTTCCGTTGAGATCGTAGCAGTACATCCCCGCGGAGCCGAACCAGCAATAGAGCCGCTCGCCATCGGTGGTAGGCGACGCAGAGGCAAAGTCGGCGTCGTGATGCGTGCCTTCGTGCGGCACGTGTTCGCTGGCTGTCTGTCGCCAGAGCTCCTTGCCCGTTTGGCGGTCGAGGCACAGGACCTCGAATTTGTAAAACGTATTTGGGTGCTTGATACCGAAGACTCGTTTCGGCTGGTCTTCCGGCTTGGGCAGAGACGGATCGACGCGGCCCGTGTTGATCGCCGTGAGAACGAAAACCTTGTCGCCCCAGACGATCGGTGACGCATTTCCCTGGCCCTTTATCGCGATCTTCCATTTGATGTTGCGATCTTCGCTCCATTCGAGTGGTGGCTTTGCCGTGCGGCTCACTCCGTTCGATTCCGGTCCTCGCCACTGATGCCAGTGATGCCCCTTCGGATCAATCTCTGAGACAACTGGCTTGTTCTTCCTTTGTGGCAACGGAGCTGCCGGTCTGGGCGCCGAGTTCGCAGTCAGTTTCTCACCGCGAGCCACGTATTCGAGAATCCGGACGAACGACATGCCGGCGTTTTGCATCTTCGGTTGTAAACGTCGCTTCTCTTTCCAGAGCCTGCCAATGCGGCCGCGCTGCTCCGGCTTGAGTGTTTCCATGCGTCGGTCGACCCACGGTTGATGATTCCTGACGTCGTATCCGCCGGGAAGTTCTGTCTGGTCGATCCTCGTCAACAGGTCAGCCAACTTCCTGTCTTCCAGCGAGAACCCGGGCGAGGAAGGATTGTTCGGCGTGGTCTCTAATGGCTTTTGTCCCCAGTCTGGCGCATCGGCCATGACGCTTTGATAAATGGCGTTGGCCTTCTTTTTCAATTGGGCGACGAGTTCCGGCTTTTGGGCCGCGATGTCTCGCTTCTGGCTCAGGTCGCTTGCGAGATCGTAGAGTTGAACCCGATCGACGCCTCCCTTCTTCATCAGGGGGATCAAGGCTTCATTGAAGTAAAACATGGCCCGGAATTCATCGCGAAGCCGATTGGCCTCGGGATTGGCGAATCTGCCGTTGAACATGCGGGAGCGAAGATCCAATCCGCCCAGCTCCTTTTCAAGGTCGTCCCCCAGGGCAATTTTTGTCTGCTGCATCAAGCGATTCGCCTTCGCATGGTCAAAGGGGAGTTTTGCCGTGCTTGGGGCCGAGAGGGTGTAGTCCCCCATTCGAAGAACCATGGTGGAGCCGTTCATCCAGAAGAGGGGCTGGTGGCGTTCGAAGGCGCCGGTCCGGGTGAGCAGAGGCGTGAGATCGGAGCCGTCGAGATGGACGCCCTCGGGTTTGTCGATGCGGAGGAGTCCGCAGATCGTGGGAAGAAGATCGACGGCTCCGGCCGGTTCGTCCTCGACGCGGCCGCCGGGAATTTTTCCTTTCCAGTAGAAGATCCCCGGGACGCGGTGGCCGCCTTCGAAGTGCGATCCCTTTTTCCCTCGCAGTTTTCCGCACCGATCCTGGCGGTAACTGCCGTTGTCGGAGGAGTAGCTAATGATGGTGTTGTCGAGCTCGCCGAGTTTTTCGAGCTTGGCGACGAGGCGTCCGATGGCTCGATCGGTGTTGTCGATGGTGCCGTTGTAGATGGCGGCTTGATCGTTGAGAGCGCCATAATCGGAGACAATCTCGTCGGGAGCCGCGATGACCGCATGGGGCTCATTGAACCAGAGGTTGAGGAAGAAGGGGGCGTCGGCGTCGCGTTTCTCATCAAGCCAGGCAATGGCTTCGTCAACGACGATCTGGCAGGAGTAGCCTTTCATTGGCCCGACGGGTTTGCCGTTGCGCAGAAAGTTGGTGGGATCTTTGTGACTGGGATGAGCCCCATTGACCAGGCCGAACCAGTAGTCGAAACCATGATCGGCCGGGGTGGGATTATCGCGCCCGTTGACAGGCATGCCGAGGTGCCACTTGCCAAAATGAGCAGTGGCGTAGCCTTCGTCTTTCAGGACTTCGGCGAGAGTCGTTTCACTCCGAAGCAAATGCATTCTGTGACGCTGTTCACTGAGAACGGAATAGACTCCGGCGCGGATGTGGTTGCGGCCGGTGAGGAAGGTGGCTCGTGAGGGTGAGCATACTGGCGCCCCGGAATGGAAGTCGGTGAAGCGCACGCCACCGGCAGCCAACTTGTCGAGGACGGGGGTCTTGACGGGACCGCCGTAGCAGCCGATGTCGCGGTAGCCGAGATCGTCGACGAGGAGGGTGACGACGTTGGGTTGCTTGACTTCCGCCGAGGCAAACGCAGTCAGCAGCAGTAGCGAGTAACAAAATGTGAGGATGGTTTTCATGTTATTTGTTGAGTCCGTGTTTACTTTTTCCGCTTGCGCGTAGCTCGATTTGTGTCTGAGGCGTCTCCTGACGTCGTTGGAACCGGATGCAGCGACAGCCAGTCGAGTTGGGGCCAGCTCTGCAGGACGGTTTTCTGGCGAGGTCCCGGCGTGCTGCGTCCTTTTCTGACATATTCGCCGGCGAGAGCAGTCAATTCACTGACGACTTCGGGACGTTTCTCGATCAGATTGGTCGTCTCATCCGGATCAGTCCGCATGTTGTAGAGCTGGCGGTTCGCGGTCTTGAATGACTTCTGTTCGATCGTTCCGTTGTACCTGCTGCTGCGTTTTCCGGCTCCGTAACCGTTCCCTCCAGATCCCGCGTGCAACAGCAATTTCCAGTCACCCCTCCGAATCGCAAATCGACCCGTCGATGAGTGATGGATGATCGCATGGTTTCTTCGGTAGTCACCATTTTTGCCCTGCATCAATGGAAGAATGGAGACGCTGTCGACGCCCTGATCTTCGGGAAGTGCCACTGAGGCAATTTCCGCGAATGTCGCCATCATGTCGACAAGACAGAACGGAGTGTCGCACTTCGAGCCTGGCGCGATCACTCCCGGCCAGCGAGCAATGAAGGGAACCCGGTGTCCGCCTTCCCAGTT
>PVBE012270407.1_pt1 | contig 17177 bp, 17 predicted proteins | sample 1631181 | NCBI WGS metagenome assembly PVBE01 (sample SAMN08397723, study PRJNA350692) | Marine metagenome, whole genome shotgun sequencing project. | isolation source: water | place: Pacific Ocean | collected 2012-04 | reverse complement strand
CAAGTTTCGCACCTGATATTTTAAGGAAAGTCGCATCAGGCACAGGGTAAAAAAAAAGTTCTCCGGAAAAATTAATGATGAGCGCTTTGACAACGGCACAAAATCTTTTAAGAGTTAGCATTTCAGAAGCAACTGATATTACAAAAGAAACCAGACCATCGCGTGCCTGTGCACGGTGATTACTTTAGGTATACCGGTTCAAACTGATTGCCGCATTGTTTTTCCAAAAATTTTATTTACCCCACACCGGATGCTGCACCGTGCTCCATTGGGGGTGCGAAACTTGAGTTATTTATAACCAAAAAATCAGCCCGGCTGTCCCGTGACACCCTATGGGAGGTTTTTAAATAATGGAAACAAAATGGAGGAGTTATAATCCTTCCGGAAACAGACGTGTGGTCGTAACCAAAGAACTGCCGGGTAAGAGGTGGCTGGAAATATTGGGTAAGGCTGACTGCAGGGTTGAAATCTGTACGTCGACGGATGTTTTAAGTTCTGATGAGATAAAAACGGAAATCGGAAATTGTTGTGATGCGGCCATCGGACAGTTAACGGAACATTGGGATGAGGATATGTTTTCCGCTCTGAGGGCCGCAGGAGGTATCGCTTATAGCAACTATGCTGTCGGCTTCAACAATGTTGACGTCGTTGGGGCCACAAAACAGAGAATTCCGGTTGGAAACACACCCGGTGTTTTGACCGAAACAACGGCACAAATGGCTGTTTCCCTGACCTTTGCTTCGGCCCGCCGTATGGGAGAATCCGAAAGATTTTTACGAGCAGGGAAGTACAGGGGATGGTTGCCGACGCTTTTTCTGGGTGAATTGTTGTGGCGTAAGACATTGGGCGTTATCGGCACCGGACGTGTTGGTGAAGCGTATGCCCGGATGATGGTTGAAGGGCACAAGATGGATCTAATATATTTCGATCTCCACCAAAACGAACCGCTTGAAGGCTATATGGCCGCTTATGGCACATTTTTAGCTTCAAGGGGGATCAGACCGGTAACATGCAACCGCGCAAAGCGTATTGAAGGTCTGTTGGCCGAGGCAGACTGTGTCAGCCTGCATACCGTGCTCGATGAAACAACCCGTCATCTGATCAACGCGGAACGTCTGGGGCTGATGAAAGAAAATGCTATTTTAATAAACACCAGCCGTGGGCCGGTGATTGACGAAACTGCACTGGTCGACCACTGTCGAAAATATCCGAATTTTAGAGTGGGGTTGGACGTATTCGAAGACGAGCCTGAATTAAAACCGGGATTGGTGGAACTGGATAATGTTGTCATTGTCCCTCACATTGCTTCGGCGACCGATTGGACGCGGCAGGGGATGGCGACACTTGCCGCCAGTAACGTCGCGGCACTCTTGATGGGATATCCTGTCTGGCAAAAGCCCGATATCTCAGCCTTTTTGGGGGAAGATCCGCCCAAGGCAGCTCCTAGTATTGTAAATGCAAAAGATTTGGATATTCCGATATATGATAATTCGAAAGACAAAATGTGAAGCAATGTCTAAAATACCGAGGTGCCAACAAAAAGAATATCTTATTTCCTATCCATCAAAAAGGCTTTTGTGACCTCGGCTGATAAAAAAACTTGACATTTTTTTTATATACGGTTAAAATTTCTGGTCAATTTAAATAGAAGAAGGGATTTTATATTGTTGTCTCAATTTTCAGGCGGAGTCTTTTTTTATTTTTGGTACTATTTTTTCGGTACCGGTCTGCCTGAGGCTTGCTGAGATTAAAAAACGATTAACCAAGAGCAAAAAGCCGTGGGTAGATTAAAAAGCCTACGGCTTTTTTTATTTACAACCTCGAGTGGTTTAGATTAGCCGCCTTTTTTGCCGGTACCACGTTTTTGCGCTGTTGTGTATGCCGGATTAAGTTTTTTGGCGATCTCAATTTGATAAAAGGATCTTAATCATGAAACCGATAGATGACCTACGAATAAAAGGTTATGTACCCCTGTTGACACCGAAAAATTTGAAACAGGAAATTCTCATCACTGATAGGGCCAATAAAACAGTCGCTTTTGGGCGAGGTGTCATTGAAAAGATATTGCAAAGAAAAGACCAGCGCCTTCTGGTGGTTGTCGGGCCTTGTTCCATCCACGATGAGGAAGCTGCTCTTGAATATGCAATAAAGTTGAACTTTTTGCGAAAACAGGTGAAAAAAACGCTCTTTTTGGTCATGCGGGTTTATTTTGAAAAACCCCGGACCAACGTGGGATGGAAAGGGATGATAAATGATCCGTATTTGGATGGAACCTGTGACATAATTGAAGGGTTGCGGAAGGCCCGCAGCCTTTTATTGAAAATCACCGAGATGGGACTCCCCTCTGCCACAGAGATGCTCGATCCGATCACAGCCCAGTATGTGGCCGATTTGATCAGCTGGTCTGCCATCGGTGCCCGCACAACTGAATCACAGACACACCGCGAACTGGCCAGCGGTCTTTCAATGCCGGTGGGTTTTAAAAACAGTTTAGACGGAAATTTATCATCGGCCATCAACGCGCTCATGGCGGTCCGTACCCCGCAAAGCTTTCTTGGGATCAATCATGATGGGAAACCTTGTGTGGTTAAAACCGGCGGAAATCCATGGGGACATATTGTGCTGCGCGGGGGCGAACGACCCAATTATGATCCGATTAGCATTGAGGAGGCACGGCTTAATCTGATCGAAAAAAAGTTGTCGGAAGCCATTATGGTCGACTGCTCCCATGCCAATTCGATGAAAAAATACCGGGGACAATCCGTGGTTTGGAAAAATATCATTGGCCAGTTTATCTCCGGTAATAAAGCCTTGATCGGTCTGATGCTGGAAAGCAATCTACATGAAGGGAACCAGGAGGTTTGTGCCGATGTTTCGTCACTCAAGTATGGCGTTTCCATTACCGATGAATGCATTTCATGGGAGGCCACCGAGCAGTTAATGCTTTGGGCGAATGAACAATTGCTGCAGGCGGTTCCGTCAACATATTAACCGACATCATTGAAGATAAGACACTTTCGAAAATATGAAAACCGTTACAATTCAAGGAAATAGGACCAGATCGAATATTTTGATCGGCGAGCGTCTGGAAAACCTTTACCAATATGTTCCGGTCAGCCGGCCGATAATTATTACCGATGTCAATGTTCAGAAAAACTGTCCGATGGACTCGATGCCCGGTGACATCATCACCATCGGAACCGGGGAGAAGATCAAGACCCTAAAAACCGTCAAAGATGTTTACACTCAGTTGGTATCACTCGGGGCGGATCGTTCGTCTTTTATTGTCGGTATAGGCGGTGGTATTGTATGTGATATTGCCGGATTCGTCGCATCGACTTTTATGCGGGGTGTTCGGTTTGGTTTTGTTGCCACCACCCTTTTGGCGCAGGTCGATGCAAGTGTAGGTGGTAAAAATGGTGTTAATTTTAATGGGTATAAAAATATGATCGGGGTGTTTAATCAGCCAGAGTTTGTGATTTGTGACCCGGAGCTTTTAAAAACCCTATCCGAAAGAGAAATCTTATGTGGACTTGCTGAAATCGTTAAGCATGCTGCCATAGGAGATATCGATTTATTTACATTTCTTGAACAGCATCATGAAAATGCCGGGGCGCTGGACAGTCAGATTATTGAAAGATTGGTACTTGATTCTGTAACCCTCAAATCATCGATTGTCAGCCGGGATGAAACCGAAAGAGGAGAACGCCGGATACTTAACTTTGGTCACACTTTCGGACATGCGCTGGAAAAAGTTATGGGAGTTCCACACGGAGAAGCTGTTAGCATGGGCATAACGATCGCATCGGCCCTTTCAGTCAAAAGGGGGCTTTTGGCGGTTGGAGATGAACAAAGGATCCTATCACTGATGAAGCACCTGAAACTTCCGACCCGGGTTGAATCAGAACATGAACAACTCTTTGATGCACTGGGAAAAGATAAAAAACGGGAGAGCAACTTTATAAATTTCGTACTACTGGATGGAATCGGCACGGCCGTTGTTGAGAAAATTTCGCTTGAAGAACTAAAGGACGCGATCGATGAAAAAATCAGACCCAAATAATTTCATAGACAATTTAAATGCGGATATTCGAGCATCGAGAAGTGCTATTGATAAAATCGATGAAAAAATTCTAGACTTAATCAACAAGCGATTTTTACTTGTACAGGAAATTGGCCACATTAAAAAACGATACGGCATTCGAATCGTAGACAAGGACCGGGAAAAAGAAATCATTGATCGGTTGACGGATCGGAACAAAGGCCCACTGGACGATGATGCCCTCCATCATATTTTCACCGCCATCATTGCCGGTGGTCGCGGTGTACAGCGGACCCTTTAAAGGAGAAAGTGGGAGTAAAACAGGGGAATGATTAATTCCAATACATCTCTTTTCGGTCTTTTCGGCAATCCGGTTGCACACAGCCTGAGCCCGGTGATGCACAACCGGGCTTTTGAAGAAACGGGTTACAACGCCCTCTACCTGGCGTTTGACATTGTGGATCTATCCATCGCGGTCAAAGGGATAAGGGCTTTGAATATGAAAGGCATCAGTGTCACCGTTCCGTATAAAGTCGCTGTAATGGAGTTCCTCGATGTTCATGATGATTCGGCGGTTAAAGTGGGTGCTGTAAATACTATTGCCAACCAAAACGGAAAGCTGATCGGCTACAATACCGATTGTCACGGGGCCATTAAGGCATTGACCGCAAAAACGACTGTTAAGGACAAGGATGTTGCTGTTATCGGCGCCGGCGGCGCAGCGAGGGCTATCGGTACCGGCATTGTTTTGGCCGGCGGAAAGCTTACGATTTATAATCGATCGACAGTTAACGGTGAGAGGCTGGCATCGGATCTAGATTCAGAATTTCGTCTCCTTTCGGAATTTGGTCGAAGTGGATGTCAGATCTTGATCAACACCACTCCGGTTGGGATGACGCCGAATAGAGAAGCGATGCCGGTCAAAAGTACGGCGTTAAACAAAGAGATGGTGGTCATGGACATTGTTTATAATCCACTGAGAACCATGCTGTTAAAGGCGGCGGAGGAACGTGGAGCAGAAACCATTGATGGCGTTGGCATGTTTGTGCATCAGGGGGCACTCCAGTTTGAGTTGTGGACGGGCCAAAAAGCACCGGTTGATGTCATGCGTTCAGTGGTTTTGGATGCGTTGAGGAGTTAATAGAAACTGATACTGGATTAACAGGTGAAATAGCGGATGATCGAGATTAAGCAGCATAAAATAAACAATTGCGAGATAACCGTTCCGGGATCGAAAAGCTTTACACACCGGATGTTGATCGCAGCGGCGTTATCAGACGGTGTTTCTTTGATAAACAACGGTCTAATCAGCAATGATACGCAAATGACAATGGCCGCCCTAGAACAGATGGGAATTCGGATTGAGTCCAAAACAGATGGTTTTCTTGTCCATGGAAAGGGAGGTTATCTGGATTCGTGTGATTACCCGATTCATCTCGGAAATTCCGGAACATCCATGCGGCTGTTAACGGCTGTGGCGGCGATCGGAAAGGGAACATTTAAGATTACAGGATCGCAACGGATGGGGGAACGCCCGATTCAGGACCTTTTGGATGCGCTCAGACAACTTGGCGTATCGGTCCGATCCCTTAACAACAACGGTTATCCTCCGGTCGAGGTGACAGGGGGAACGTTATTCGGAGATAAGGTTGCAATTAATTGTGAAAAAAGCAGTCAATATCTTTCCGCTCTTCTGCTGATCGCTCCTTATACGGAAAACGGTATTGAAATTACCGTGACCAAAGGACTAGTATCCAGACCGTATGTGGACATGACCGTGGAGGTGATGAAAACCTTTGGTGCTACCCTCACACGCGAGGGCTATCGGAAATTTAAAGTTCCGGGCGCCCAGGTTTACCGTACCGGTGAATATTGGGTGGAAGGGGATTGTTCGCATGCAACCTATTTCTGGAGTGCGGCCGCTATCACCGGTACCCGGATAAAGGTTCTAGGCATCAAGCCAGGTTCACCCCAGGGCGATGTCAGATTTGTCGACCTGTTGAATAAAATGGGTTGCCGCATCTTCAAAGAGCCCGACGGCATCAGTGTTTTGGGCGGAGCGCTTTCTGCTATTAAAGCTGATCTTTCCGACATGCCGGATTCGGTACCGACGTTGGCTTTGGTGGCAGCGTTTGCCGAGGGCACATCGGTGATTTACAATATTGCGCATCTTAAATCAAAAGAAACCGATCGTTTAACGGCTGTTGTGACCGAGCTGAACAAAATGGGAATCAAAGCCACTGCCACTGATAATGCGCTGGTTGTCAAGGGCGGGAAACCGTGCGGATCGATAATCGACACCTACAATGATCACCGCATCGCCATGAGTTTTGCGATCGCCGGTTTGAATGTCCCGGGGGTTTATATTCGAGATGAAGGTTGTGTTGAAAAATCTTTTCCGGACTTCTGGCAAGTTTTTGAGGAATTATACGGTTGATGAACATTTTTTTGATTGGATACCGTTGTGTCGGAAAAACAACGGTGGGAAAATCAATCGCCCGGATGATGGGCAGGTCTTTTGTCGATTCGGATATGTTGATAGTTCAAGAGTCCGGCCAGAGCATTCAGAAGATCGTCGATGCAGAAGGATGGAACGTATTTCGCTTCATGGAACGGTCAATGCTAAAAAAGATTTGCAAAAAAGATCATCAAGTGGTTGCTACCGGTGGCGGGATGGTGCTCAACACGGATAACGTAGAAGAGATGAAAAAGAGCGGCACCATCGTTTGGTTACGCGCAACCACCCTGACCATTCTGGAAAGGATTCTTCAGGATGAAAACACCGGGAATTTGCGACCGGCATTGACCGATAAAGGGCTTAAAGAAGAAATTGAAGAAACGCTTTTGGAGCGAAATTCTTATTATGAAAACGCTAGCGATTTTTTTATGAATACCAACGGTATCGGGGTGGCTGAAATTTCAAAAATCCTCATCCATAAAATAAAAGACATCGGTATGAAGAACGTGTTTTAACAGGGAGCACAATTGTATGTCCAGTTCATTCGGTACACTGTTTCGGATCACCACATTCGGAGAATCCCACGGCCCTAGCGTTGGCGCCGTGGTTGACGGATGCCCACCTAAAATTACCCTCAGCGAGGCAGATATCCAACCACAGCTCGATCGCCGCCGGCCTGCCCAGAGCCGGTTAACGACCACAAGAAACGAGGCGGACCGGGTTTCCATACTGTCCGGTGTGGAAAACGGCAAGACGCTAGGTACACCGATTTCACTCATTGTAAAAAATAAAAATCAACGCACAGGCGATTACCAGCAGATCCATTCGGTTCCCCGACCCTCCCACGCTGACTATACCTATCAGATGAAATACGGCAATCGGGCTTTGGGTGGTGGGGGACGTTCCAGCGCTCGGGAAACGGTTGCCCGCGTCGCAGGGGGCGCGATTGCAGAAAAATTGCTATATGAAGATTGCGGCATTGAAATTGTTGCCTGGGTCAGCAATGTTTACTCTATCGAAGCGTCTTCCATTGATATTATGGGGATTACGCGCACGGATGTGGATCGCTCGATTGTTCGATGTCCGGATTCAGATACGAGTGAAAAGATAAAAGAAGCAATTTTGGAGGCTCAAAGGGCAGGAGACTCACTCGGCGGGATCATTACCTGTGTTTGTCGAAACCTTCCGGCCGGTTTGGGAGAACCGGTTTTTGATAAACTGGAAGCTTTATTGGCCCAGGCCATGTTATCCATCCCCGCGACCAAAGGGTTTGCAATCGGTTCGGGTTTTGCATGCTCGGAAATGCGGGGATCTGCGCACAACGATTTGTTTATTAAAAAAGGAGATCGTCTGGGGACAAAAACCAACCACAGTGGGGGTGTCCAGGGAGGAATTTCCAACGGTGAACCGGTTCTTTTTCGGGTTGCTTTCAAACCAACGTCGACCATCAGCTTGCCCCAACAAACCGTCGATTTTAATGGCAATGATGTTGTCCTTGAGGCCAAAGGACGTCATGACCCCTGTGTGGTGCCACGAGCCATTCCGATTGTTGAAGGTATGACAGCGCTGGTCATCGCAGACCTCGCACTCAGGCAAAAGTCGAGATAAAATGAAACTGTCCAATAAAATTCAGTCGATTAAAGGATCACAGACGGTTTCATTTACCTCTTTAATAGCGCGCCTACGTCGGGACGGGAAAAGGATAATCGATTTTGCCGTGGGTGAGCCGCAATTTGATACGCCCTCCGAGATAATAGAATCTACGAAAAAGGCCCTGGCCGAAAAAAATACCCGGTACGGACCGATTGGCGGTCTCCCCCAGCTTCAAGCGCGGCTCGCAGCACAATTTAGCGGTTATGACGCGGATAATATACTGATCTCAAATGGATCCAAACAGGCGTTGTTTATGATTTTTCAGGTTATTTGTGATCCTTTGAATGAGGTGATTATCCCCACGCCATTCTGGGTCAGCTTTGCCGAACAAGTGAAAATGGCCGGGGGAAGGCCGATATTTGTTCCCACCAAAGATCACCAGCTTGATTGCGAAGAAATTGAGAGAGCCATTACCCATAAGACCAAAGCAATTTTGATAAATTCACCGAACAATCCCACCGGTGCTGTCTATTCCGCGTTAGACCTTAAAAAGGTCGCCGGGCTGGCCATGGATCATGATCTTTTTATTGTGGCAGATGAAGCCTACGATGCTTTTGTTTATGATGATATTACCCATTGCAGTATGCACGACATCGAAAATATTAGCAATCAAACGATTGTAACGAGAAGCTTTTCCAAAAACTACAGTATGACCGGTTTCAGGGTCGGTTACGTAGCAGCGTCCAAAACGATTATTGCTGCAATTTCCAAACTTCAGAGCCACCTGTCGGGCAATGTCTGCACATTTGCTCAGTACGGAGCGTTGACCGCCCTGTCTTTGGATGAATCTTTTCTTTCAACGTGGCGGTCTGAATTACAACGGAAAAGAGATATTGCCTATCAATACGTCACAAAGTTGTTTGGATGTGTTAAGCCGCAAGGGGCTTTTTATCTTTTTCCGGACGTATCTATCCATTTAAAGGACGATGAAACATCGGGCAGACTGACTGAACGTCTTTTGGAAAAAGCGAATGTGGCGGTGGTTCCGGGGGAGGCATTTGGTATGGCAAATCACCTCCGGATATCATTTGCTGTTTCAGAAGAGAACCTTAGAAGAGGTTTTGAACAAATATCAGAGGTATTATGATCGGTATTTTCGGTTTTGGGCGTTTTGGGAAGTTGACCGCAACACATTTGGCCAAAGATTTTAATGTTTTGGTTTTTGATCGAACAGACAAATCTTCCGAAATTCAAAAATCCGGCGCACGTGTGGCATCTCTATCAAAGGTTTGCAGGCAGGACATTGTTATTTTATGTGTGCCGATTTCAACCTTACAAGAGATCCTAAAAAAGATTGCACCTGTTCTAAAAAAGGATGTTCTGGTTGTGGACGTATGTTCGGTAAAAGAACACCCTTCCCAATGGATGAAGGATTTGTTGCCTGAAACGGTTTCGATTTTGGCGACCCATCCGATGTTTGGACCGGATAGCGCATCGGATTCCCTGGAAAATCGAAAGATCTTTTTGAGCGGAGTCAGGATCAGGGAAAAGCTGTATCAAAAGATCAAATCCTATCTCTCTGCGAAGGGGTTGATCGTTGTCGAATCAACGCCAAAGGACCATGATGAACAAATTGCAGTCAGCCTTGCCTTGACCCATTTTATTGGAAGAACACTGTCCGAGTTCAGCGCCAGGCCTCTCAATATCGATACCGAAGGCTACAAAAGATTGCTGCATATACTCGATGTGGTGGATCATGATACCTGGCAACTGTTTTATGACATGCATCGGTATAATCCATATGCAAAAGAGAAACGGATTGCGTTTATGGAGGCGATGAAAAAAATTAGCGACCGGTTGAATGATAAATCGTGCGTTTGAGGAATAACGGCATGTCTGATGAAATCCTATTTATTGGGTTGTTTAGCAACGCCGGATAGAGAATTGGGCTTTGAAAAAATTTTAATAATGTTGGAGTAAATCATATGGAAAATAACACCAATCGCAAAAAAATCCTGGTTATCCATGGACCTAACCTGAACCTGCTTGGAAAGAGGGAACCTGATATATACGGTCATCAGACGCTTGACGGAATAAATGCCAAACTAAAGGCACGTGGAGAAGAACTTGATCTTTCAGTCGAGACCTTTCAGTCAAACCATGAGGGGGACATAGTGGAAAAGATCCAACAAGCACCCGGTACATTTCATGGAGTCCTCATCAATCCCGCAGCTTTTACACACACCAGTATCGCCATCAGGGATGCGCTTTCGATGCTGAATATGTTGATGATTGAGATACACCTGACCAATATTTACAAAAGAGAAACTTTTCGTCATGTATCAATGATCTCCGATATTGTAACGGGGCGGATTTCTGGATTCGGGCACCATGGATACCTTTTGGCTTTGGATGGGTTGGCACAAATGTTATCTTCTAGTTAATCGTGGCAAAATCGAAAAATTGATATAACAGATCAATTTTGATCGGTCAGTACTTTAATAATTCGATTCGTGTTTTTATGGCAAAATATTCCCGAATTATGTTTATTTCACCTAAAGCGCCTAATGGAAAAACAGAAAAAAAATCGGAGTATAAGTCTTGTATCAGTCGAGTCGGATTTTTTGATTATCATAGTTGGGGGTCGTAAAAGTGAAAAACCTTAAACTTGCATCAGGGAAAAAAGAGGATCGTACAATTGTCAAGGTTTCCAACGCCGAAATCGGACGTGGTTTTGTGGTGATTGCCGGGCCTTGCAGCGTGGAGAATGAGAGGCAGGTTCTGGAGACCGCACATGCTGTTAAGGATGCCGGCGCGGATATGCTTCGTGGGGGTGCGTTTAAGCCGCGAACATCTCCCTATGCCTTCCAAGGACTTGGTCTTCGTGGTTTAAAGATATTGGAAAAAGCAAGACAGGAGACCGGATTGCCAATTGTTTCCGAGGTTGTCGACCCCCGAGATGTTTCTTGGGTGGCTGAGTTTGCAGACGTTCTCCAGATCGGGGCGCGTAACATGCAGAACTTCTCTCTTCTCAAAGAAGTGGGGAGGGCAGGGCGCCCGGTTCTGCTCAAGCGTGGGATGCATTCCACGCTCGAAGAGTGGCTTAATTGTGCCGAGTATGTTCTGAGCGAGGGTAACCCGGATGTAATTCTCTGTGAGCGGGGTATCCGCACTTTTGAAAAGTATACGCGAAACACGCTCGATTTGAGTGCCGTCCCGGCAATCAAGGAGTTGACACATCTACCCATCATTATCGATCCAACACACAGCACCGGGCGCATCAGCTTGATCGGTCCCATGAGTCTGGCTTCCGTGGCGGCCGGTGCAGACGGATTGATCATTGAGGTACATCATAAGCCCGAAGAAGCGTTGTGCGATGCGGAACAGGCGCTTACGCCGGATATGTTCATCGATATCATGGGGCGACTAAAGGCGCTGAAATCTTTTCTTGATAACCAGGCATCATAGAAAAAAATAATTTAGGGGCGGAAAAATGAAACTTGAAGAGATTCGTAGAAAAACAGACAAGATTGACCGGGAACTTCTGGTCCTACTTCAGGAACGAATGGGGCTGGCGCTCCGGTTGAAAAAATTTAACCTAACGGTCACTGATCCGGAACCGCAAGAGGATTTGGTGGCCCGTGCGGAACATTTGAATCTAGATCTTATCGAGCGCTCGTTTACCAGACAACTGCTCAATACAATAATCGAAGAGAGCAAACGTCTACAGGAAGAAGATCGCCAGCTGGTCGCATTTCAGGGGGAGCATGGAGCTTATGGTGAGGTCGCTGCGAGACGTCTGATTCCTGCCGGCGCCTATATTCCCTGTCTAGAGTTTGTCGATGTATTCCGTGGGGTTGAAGACGGCCATTTCGATCTCGGAGTGGTACCGGTTGAAAACTCGCTGGAAGGGGCCGTCACCCAGGTAAATGATCTACTTACAACCATGAATCTACAAGTCATTGGTGAGGTCAAGGTGGCCGTAAACCACTGCCTGCTCGTCACTGAGATGACAGATTATCGAGAAATCCGTCTGGCTTACTCCCATCCCCAGGCACTGGCCCAATGTCGGGAATTTCTTTCCCGCAACAAGCTGGAGCCCCGTCCGTATTACGATACAGCGGGAGCAGCAAAGATGCTGGCCAGAGAGAACCCAAAGGCCGCTGCTGCCATCGCTAGCGCCTTATGCGCCGAACTGTATAACCTCGAAATTATAAAAGAGGGTATTGAGGACGGTCCTTCCAACTCCACGCGGTTTTTGCTTCTGTCCCGGGAGCCTTATGCGGGTGATGGAGATAAAACCTCGATTATTTTTGCGGTATCCCACCAAGCCGGCAGCCTGTTCGGTGTGCTCAAACTGTTTGCGGAAGCCGACATCAACTTGACCCGAATCGCTTCAATGCCACTCCGCACGGATCCAGGCAACTACAGCTTCTTTCTAGATTTTGAAGGTTCAGAAAAAAGTGAAAAAATTACCAGGGTGTTGGAACATGTGGAGGCGCAGACTATTTCGATGAAGTATATAGGCAGCTACCCAGCTGACAGTACAACAGCCTAGGGGCATCATAATTATCACAGCGGGTTTACAATCACATCCTTTAAATGCGGGTTTTTAAGGTTCGTTTTTTCACCAATCTTTGCCATGCCGTCAGAAACGAATCTAGCGGATAAGGGTTTATGGAATCTCTGTGAAAGGCCCTGTAGTAGACGAAGAATTTCATAAATTTTTCGGGCAGGTTCATTTACTCCAACCGGATAGGTGTCGATTCCCAATCCGCAGTGAAGGGATAAGTATACATTCCTTTCGATCGAGAAGTCACCGGCCTCATATTCTCTGGCCAATTCAAAATCCTCCAGACATGGCAACATGATCCCACATAACCCTATCGGTTTTGGGTTATTTTGCTTTATAAAATTGCTGATTTGAATATAAAGATCTGTTGTTACTGAATGTGAAAAGGAATTTTGAATCCTTTTGACAAAATGAATCAGACTGCTTTTTCCGGTGAAAAGCGGTGCGATCGAAGAATCAATACCTAGAAAAGAGGAATTGCCGCAAAACAACTCGAAGATCTCATCCCAGACCGATTTCATTATTTGAAGCCATTCATCCAACGAGTTGCAACCCATGGACAGATCAGTCGGCTGAAGGCCGATGGAAAAACCATTTTTCTGATATGTAGCCGAAGGGAAGTAAGGGCTGGAAGGAGAATTGTTAAAAGTATAAGTAAAGCTGAATGTTTTGCTGGGCTGACTTTTTATGATGTTGAATAACAAATCACTGTCTCTCGGAACGACTCCATTGCTTAAGTCCAGGTTGAACGCGACATTGTCTGTATGAATAAAATCGTTGAATTGATTACGGGCTGTTTCACGATCAAGGGTCCCAACGCTTAAGTAAATCGCAGGGTCAATAAAAACGGAACGGATGGCTGCAATCGACGGATCTTTGGAACAAATTCTTTTTGTCTGAATTGCATAATCATGGGCTTCAAGACGGGTCGTAATCCCTTCAATTCGTTTTAATATATCGATATCCAGAGTGTCAGAGAAATAACAGACGCTCCGAATGATTTTGTTTTTCCACATGTTTTTTTGAAATCCTTCGTCAGAGTATCCAGTATGTTGCTTCGATCTGTTTCATACCCTCACAACCGCCTCTCCATCGATAACCACCTCTCCGTCATGATTGGCGCACACGGTTTTTAGGGTGATTATCGGCTTGTCTTCACGGATGTTTGTGATTTCAACCGATGCGGTGACTTCATCCCCGATAAAAACCGGCTTGATGAATTTGAGCTTCTGTCCGAGATAAATCGTTCCCTCACCGGGTAATGTTTGGCCCAACAGGCCGGAAAATAGCCCGGCAACCAACATACCGTGGGCTACCCGGCGGCCGAATATTGTTGTTTTGGCAAACGCATCATCCAAATGAATCGGATTCCTGTCATTTGAAATTTCCGCAAACTGTTCAACGTGCTCCTGGGTAATAGTTTTTGTAATTGAAGCTGTGTCGCCAATTCTAAGATTATTTTTCATTTTTAAATCTCCTTTAAATAATGTTTCTCAAGTTTCGCATCTGATATTTTAAGGAAAGTCGCATCAGGCATAGGGTAAAAAGAAATTTTTCTGAAAAAAATTGATGATGAGTGCTTTGACAACGGCATAAAACCTTTTAAAAGTTAGCATTTCGGAAGCAACTGATATTATGAAAGAAACCAGACCATCGCGTGCCTGTGCACGGTCATTACTTTATGGGTACCGATTCAAACTGATTGCCACGTTGTTTTTTTTAAAAAAATTATTTACCCCACACCAGATGCGGCACGGTGTCCCATTGGGGATGCGAAACTTGAGTAATGTTTATGCTGTATTCCAACTGCCTGTGAAGTATGATGCCGTTCCGATTGAACAGAATCTTGAGTCTGCCACGGTTTCAGGTCAAAATTGGTTTTTAAGGGACAATAAGTAAAAGGCAAAAATAAGTCAACTCAACTGTGTTTTGTGATGAAAAAGGAAAACATCAAAGGCTTGACCTCAGATCGCGGTTGTGTTTGAAAGGCGCAAGGTGAGAAAACTTTCATTTTTCAGCATCGAACAAAGCCGAACATTTTTAATGATTTCCAGTTGTCGGTGAAGAAGATTTAAATTTGGAATTTGACGATACCAGAAATCTGATTTCCCGCTTAACGACCATTCATTGGCATGCCGGTTCCATGATTCTGATCCCCAATGTCTTGTAGAGCGGATTTTCGGGACAAGAAGCCGGCCGCACGGTTAATAGATGGTTAATTTTGGTCAACATCATCTTAATGGGGTTCGAAAAAACTTGGAACGATGACCCGTCGCTTCTTTATACAAAGGCTTTTTGAGGGGTTTAAAACAGCGGTACTGGTCCATATGTTTTGGTTTTCTATGACAAGTGACCAAAAGGTTGCTGCGGATGTGAATTGGAAGCTTGTGAATAAAATGCCGTTAAGGGAAATCACGAAAAGAAAACTTCATCACGGATCGGACCGCTATTTGAATCCTTTCGGCAGGCGAAAACATGGAAATCTGTGGCGGGTAATGCGCTGGAAACTGTTTGGCGAAAACCGGTTCAAGCGATTCTATCCAAGTGAACCGGTTGTCCCGGTCAAGATGGACTGGCGTTTTCTAAAAGATTATAAGGGACTTGGGATTACTTTTCTGAAACATGCCACGTTGATCATCAAAGACGGCGACGATTATATCTATATTGACCCGGTCCTTTTTAACATTTTTCGTTTCATCAAAGATTTTACACCACTGCATTTTGATATCAGAGAGTTACCCAACCCCAAACACCTCCTGATTACCCATGGACATTACGATCATTTGGATAAAAAATCTTTATCCCATTTCAATAAAAAGACACATATCATCAGCCCGGTGGGCTATAACTCAATTTTCAAGGGGCTGGGGATGACCAATCGAGATCAACTGGATTGGTTTGATACCTTGACCCAGGGTAACCGGGAAATCACTCTGTTACCGTGCCATCATTGGACAATGCGAAATCCAATTGTCGGCCCAAACAGATCGTTATGGGGTTCCTACTTAATCAAATCTGCCAGCGGACCGGTCATCTATATCTCCGGAGATACCGCCTATTTTGATCGTTTTTCGGAAATCGGCAATGAATTTAAAATCGATCTGGCCATATTCAACCTCGGTGCCTATGAACCGCGCTGGTTTATGGCGGACAGTCACATAAATCCGGCCGAAACCGTCCGGGCTTTTCAGGAATTGAATGCGAAACACTTGATGATCGTTCACTGGGGAACGTTTCGCTTGGGGGATGAACCGGTTCATTTTCCGTCAATGGAAATAAAACAAGAAATGCAAAAGGCGGGGTTGCAGGATCGCTACGTGGAGATCAACCACGGACAGACATTGTTTTTTGATTCATTCAATGTCGTTTAGAGGCGAGTTCAAATATGTTGGTACTCATATTTGCCAGACGAAATAAATATTTTATTATCGTGATGACTACTTTTTACCTTGAATTCAGCTTCGCTGTTTTCCAAATTTTTTAGGGTGCTGACAGGGGGATAAAGGGTCTTGAAATCGGAGCAAAAAAAACTGATGGATGCCCATGCTCACCTGTGTGATCCGGCTTTCGATAATGACCGGCCTGAGGTCCTTGAGAGAGCCCGCATGTCAGGGGTTGGCACTATTATTGCTGTTGGTGAAAATATTTCAGATGCCAGAAAAAATTTGGAACTGGCTGCAAAACACCCGATGTTAAGGCCGGCTGCAGGACTTTATCCAACTCATCTGGACCTTGATCAGGCAAGGGAAATGCGCCGGTTTATTTACCAGGAACGTGAAAGGCTTACAGCTATCGGCGAGGTTGGCCTCGATTTTTGGGCTGTAAAGGATGAAACAGAAAAGGAAGTGCAAAAAGAAATTTTAAAGGGCTTTATCAACCTGGCTGAAAAACTGAATTTACCATTAAACATTCATTCTCGATCCGCCGGGCGACATGCTGTTTCGTTGTTGCTTGAAAGCGGCGCAACCCAGGTTCAAATGCACGCCTTTGATGGTAGGGCGGACGCGGCACTACCGGCTGTGGAGGCCGGCTATTTTTTTTCAATTCCCCCATCAATCATCCGTTCGCGCCAGAAACAAAAGCTTGTAAAACGACTACCGCTTTCATGTCTATTAATCGAAACCGACAGTCCGGTCCTGGGGCCTGCGCCGGGAAAACGCAACGAACCCTCAAACCTTGTCATTTCAATCGAGGCTATTGCAGAGATAAAGAATATCCGTAAAGATGAGATCATCGAAGCGGTATCGGAAAATACCCTGAAATTATATGGCAATCTCGGTTAAATACTTTTAATCAGGCATTTAAATCATTGCTCAAGTTTCGCACCCCCAATGGGGCACGGTGTCGTATCTGGTGTGGGATAAATAAAATTTTTGGAAAAACAATGAGGCAATCAGTTTGAACCGGTATCCATAAAGTAATCACCGTGCAGTCGACAGGCCCGGGTATTTCGTTGGTGGCGATGCTATCAAGCCGCACTTATTAACCACCGCTATCGGTCATGCTTCAAT
>PVBE011469729.1_pt1 | contig 17178 bp, 10 predicted proteins | sample 1631181 | NCBI WGS metagenome assembly PVBE01 (sample SAMN08397723, study PRJNA350692) | Marine metagenome, whole genome shotgun sequencing project. | isolation source: water | place: Pacific Ocean | collected 2012-04 | reverse complement strand
GACGACACGCAGCCAGCCGAGAATTTGACGGTTTGGATAGACAATGATGAACATATTAGGTGTCAGGCGGCCTGCATAGCCGCAGAAGAAGCAGACCTCCTTTCTAGCTCCAAGTTTGAGATTCTCACGTAATATTGCGGATAAATTCTTAAGTGTGTGGCTGTAATGTTGAGCAACCTTACGCACAGCATCGTCATCATTGGAAGTAAATGTATTAATTGTATCCTCTGCTTTAGTGATGTATTCCAATAACTGTTGTTTTAATTCTAGATTGTTAGAAAAGCTAGTTTGTATATAAATACAAAAAGATATGCCACATACAATAGAGAGTGTTGTTTTCATGACGATCCTTAATATTTAATGCTGCAAAGACATCATATATTACCAATACAAAATGTTTGTCACACTCCCCCCGCTAGTATACAAATAGAACAATATTGCTAATCGCGAAAACCGTTTAAATTATTGTGGCACAACCCATTTTGTTGTACACTGTGCTCATTAATCAGCTAAAAAATCAAGGAGTTACAAAATGAGTAACAACATTAAATTTGTGATTCAATCTTTTTTTGTTTTTCTACTAATTGTTACTGGTTTTTCTGCTTTTGCAGAGTCGCAAGTTGTTACTGAAAAAAGTGTTTGTGTTGCATACATAGATAGGAGCTTTTTACCTTGCTCTGATGCTGGCTGTGTTGTGTACAAGAGTTTTCTTGAGGGGGCAATTGAGCTTGACGCACTACTTTCCCATGGAGACACGACTGATGGTATAAAATGGTTAGCGTCTCCATCAAGCGATAAACAAGGTCACGATGTGGGTAACGCTACGGTAATGATGGGAGTAGATGCCTCAAAATGTAAAGATTACAATAGCAATGGCTCACCTAAAGAAGGCCTAGATGATAGAAAAAAGTTTCCAATAATATATGGCATTAGCAAGAAACTGGCAAGAGTCTTACAGGAAGGCATAAATGATAGAAAAGGGGTTTCAACAGCTGATACTAGCGAGAAACTAGCAAGCCTCCCAGATGTCAATCCATTATTTCAGAAAAGTGTTGTCGCTTCCATAATGCATTATTCGTTGTTGCCAATAGAGTTTTAACGCTAAAATATAAATCATTCGAATCATCTATTCCATAGCCATTTACAACATAGAGTAATCTTAATAAATTACTCTCCATTATTGAATATGGTTTGCGTGGCTTTAACTCGATTAAAAGAGATATAGATGATGCTAAATGTTACATTCAATAGGGATATTAAAGAAAGCACAAACAAGCTGTTCTAACGCATAATATTCTCCATCCCCTTGGTAACCGCGTTTGCTAGTCACTTGGTAGCTAACTAACATGGCTATCTTACATGTAACAGCAAATATGACAAAAGTGATCAATGAATTACAATAAGAAGGACATGAAATTTGTGATGAGATGATAACTGGATTGTCTCCGTATTGCACTGAGCATATTAACAGATTAGGTGTATTTAGTTTGGATCCTACGAGGGCAGCTATGGATCTTGAATATCAATTGTTTAAATAAAACGCAGACATGGGTACTTTTCGGAGGAATACCGATCGAACCTCTTGTTGAGTTCTTCATAAAGCCTATGATAAAAACTTTCTGGAAGATCCTTGCCACACCCAATGGCAATAATACATTAATTGGTTTGCCTTGATGTAAAGAGCTTCTCTAGTAGGCGCATTTAACCCTATAACACAAAAGAATATTGGTTCTCCTGTTATAGTTTCCAGTATGAGAAGTGCGTTTACATAGAGTATTTTACAGGTTCTCGAAGCTGGGATTTTATAAATACGGCCTAGCCTCCTCATTTATAAAGTGACTTTCATAATTTTCAAACCTACATCTCTGAACTACATATATTTCTTTATAAGGCGTCTCAATGCTCTCATAGCTTGCTTTTGGAGTTATTAACAATGCCTTCCCATTTTTTTTAAGCCTTTCTAAAATAATATTGCCACCATTAAAACCTATCCACTCCAATCTTTTTTCGTAATTTGTATTAGGTTTCTTGCCCATTTTTTTTATTCGATAGATACCAACCGAATGCATGTACAGCTCTTTCAAAGCGTTAAATTCCGCAGCTGCAACGCTTTCTCCAGCAGATCCCCCACACGCCCAACCGGAATCATTTTCTGCATATAAAATAACTAATTTAGTATGAGATACGCTTAATGAAGGAACAATCTTATAATAATTAATGAACGGTATTTCTTTTTGAATTCCTTCGTAAATCTTTATATTTTCTTCTTCAGGAAGGCTGCTCAAAGTGTACTCAATGCTGTCATCATAAAACCATTTTGGCCAAGCATATCTTTCTAGCATCTCTAAGTATGCTCTTCTTCTGGCTTTTAGAATGCTCTGTTTTTTTCTTAAGATATACGGATATGCCGCAAACCCACAAGTTGATTTTGCATCGCTTCCCTTAAAAGCGTCTCTTTCAACATATTCAGAGATTGCTTTTATCTTGGCAAGTTGTAATATTTTTGAAGATGCGCACGTATTGCTTTCAGGAAATATCGTCCCTAAATCAGAAGAGTTGTTGGGCCGTAAAGTGCAAACGAATGTGTCTCCCAGTTCAAGGAGCTGTAAATCATCCACTGAGACGTATTTTCTTACATATTCTAGCAAAAAGCTATAATATGACAACATGAAAAAATATCTCTGTTTCCATTAACCATGATTACTTGCTAAATCTAAGTGCTCGACTCCGCTTTTCAATACAGTTTCCTCTGCAATAGAGCTAGAGCAAACGAAAAGGGCTGAGCAAAAAGCCACGGTAATCGTAAACACTTTAACTAACTTTTTCATAATTTATCCTCCGATAAAAAAATCATAATGTTACCCCAGCTAAATGGTAACATTCCTTACGGCAGCATTGCAATGACTATTTGTAGCAATGTTTTTATTGTGTCACTTTCTGTAAAAAAATTACACTGATAACATAATTTCATGGCTTCTTTTTTTTCTTTTATATAAGTTTTGAGTAAATCCTGAAGCAGGGTAAAGTTCATTTTGCACTTTTTTAATATCTGAATGCTCAAATTCATAATACTCTTTAAAATATTTCAACGATTCTTGAAGCAGTTCTTGTTGTTTGTCTTCAGAAAGCAATGCTATACCACTTAATAGTTTTGCAATAATTAATTTATTTGTCTCTTTTCCCTTCTTGCTTGCAATATTCAGCGCTTCTTCAAGCAGTTTTTTACTCTCTTCTTTTCTATCCAGCATTCGGTATATATTACCAAGATTGCCTTTTATTGTGGCAACTAGTATATGTTCAGCTGAAATTTCTTTATGCGCTTTGTGCAAAGCTACCTCTAACAATTCCTGACTTTCTTTAAAGTCACCAATAATTAAAAACCCAACTGCAATTCGATTTAAAAGCAAAACAGACCAAAATCCCTTATCATTTGCATGTTCTTCTACAATTGTTCGAGCTTGGGTTAAATGCTTTCTGCTTTTGGTTTTGTTGCCAAGTTTTCCGTAAACTAAGCCAAGATTGGCATAATCAAAACCTGTCCATAAATGTTTTGGTCCATGATATTTTTTTCTAATAGATAAAGATGCCTCAAATAACTTTTTACTTTCAGTGAATTTTTCTAAATCATAATAAATAAAACCAAGGTTGCGTTTTGGGATGGTGCTACTTATGTGATTTGCTGGTAAGTTTTTAGATGTTATTTCTAATGCTTTTTCTTGAGCCAGTTTAGCTTGAGACGTATGGCCTAATAATCGATATAATAAGGCCAAATGAGTTAATATCCTTGCGGTTTCTATATGGTTAGAGCCATAATGTTTCTCGCGTATTGCTAAGCCTTTTTCAAGATAAATTTTAGCATTTTTATACTCACCTAAATCGGCACATAGCTCTCCAAGCAAAGATAAAGATTCTGCAGTTTTAACACTATTTCCTTCATGATGCTGTTTAGTAATAGATAGTGCTTTTTTATATATTTTCTTGCCTTCCAATTGTTTCCCCGCCGCTATGGTTGCATATCCTAAACAATTTAAAACATCAATGTTTTCTTCTGTATTAAGAGTGTTTTTTTCGATGATTTTAAGAGATTTTCTAAGCAAGCTTTCACTTTTTACCGTATCGTCCGAAAGATAGTATGTCCAACCAAGAGATTTTAAGGTTTTAGCTGTTTCAATATGGCTTAGTCCATAATGTTTTTCTTTTATAGATAATATCTTTTTAAACCATATTTGACTCATTTTGGGATTTCCTACGTCTTTGTATGAATCTGCCATTATAGACATAAGATGTATTATTTCCATGGAAGAGCTAATTGGCTCTATTTTCGATAGAATATACTCCACGTGGGGCAACAATGATTTTATAAGAGCATGTTCTTTTTTTGTTTTTTTATCGTAACTATATGTTCTTTCTATTGAATGTTTGTTTCTAGGATATACTGCTGTTAGTGCGGATGCCCCTTCCTTTAATATTGATAACCGTTTTTGTTTAGTGTGCTTATGCCTGCTCCATGTATGAACTAATCTATGGATCGATATTGAATCAGCAGATACCTTAATAAGAGAATGTTTTCTGAGTAGATTTAAAGCTTTATTGAACGACAATACTACTTTTTTATTATTTGTGGTTCCATACAAATATTGTAAAAGTAATATTTTAGGAATATTTTCTGGATAACAATATGCTATAAAATCTAATAATTTTAGAGCGTTATCTCCATAAGGCAATTTTCGTATGGCTTTAGTATTTATGTCCCAAGTAACATATGTAGGTTCGTGTTTGTCTCCTGGCAAAAAAGTTTTTTCTAATAGAAGGTTAGAACGATCAGCATCGTAAAGCAGTAAATAATTAAACACTGTTAACATGTTTTCATTCATATAAGCTCCAGCCTGCGCAATGGCTAGTGGTAAATAACCTAACTGTTTGATCAGTGTCTTTGCATATTTAATATGATCAGGTGCTTTTTGTAATTCTTGAGCAAGCAGTTTGTTTAGCAGATTTAGCGCTTCGTCTTCAATCATCACATCTACTTCAATAGCTCCTGGTAACTTATAATTTCTAGATGTGAAAATTATGTGTCCTTTCTTAGGTAAATAGTCATTTACCGATTCCATATCCTGAATATCATCATAAACCAATAAAACTTTTTCCTTTTTATTTAACCATTTTTTCACCTTATTAATTTTTTGCTTATCTGTCATATCCTTTTCAAGTAAATTATATTCCTCCCCTAATTCTAGAAAATCATTCTTTAACAACTCATCAGTTTCCGCATTAAACCATCCTATAAAATCATATTTTTGGTGCGGCTTATTAGCGGTATTCAAGGCTAACATCGTTTTGCCAATTCCTCCCAAGCCGTGAAGCCCGACCAGAGTTACTGTCTTTTTATCATTGCTTCCTGTTAACTTTTCATGAATAATTTTTGTAATATGCTTTCTTTCTGTATAATGTTCAAGAGCAGGAGGTAAGTGCCATGTTGCATGTTTTTTTGTACCTATACTGGTAATCGGTGGTTGGCTTTTATTTGATATCTTATTGTACCCAACTACAGAAATGACTCCCACAGATATTGAGGTAATTACTATCCATACATTAGTAATCTTAGAAAAGAAATGCAGTAATGTATTAGTGCTTTTATTATATTCTAGAGTTGCTCCATTTGAGCCAATTTCAGAGCTAATATCTTTTTCTAGATTATATATTGATGATAAAAAATCAAATTTCTGATCTAATTTATTAATAACAGGATAATGTTTAATTAAGTGGCGAATAAAAAAATGATAAAAGCTTTTCTTATTATCTTTGTTATATAATATTATATTGTCACTATTAGGCAATGAGATTTTGTTTGGCATTTCTTCTAAATATATATAAATAACTTTATTATCTAAATTATTCTCCCGCTTCTGCAAAGATTCTATTTCATTTTTGCTAGGAACTATGAATAATAAAAAACTATCTGCTACTAAATTAGAAGAATTATCTAACAGCGATTGTAAATCATCAATAGTATTAGTTTTAATTCCAGTAAGTCCTATAGATTTAATGATATCATTTGTATTGGTTTCTTCTTTTAATTCAGGCGATACATTAATATTGCATATAATATCCATAGGTTTTAAGCTATTTGATATGATTGTTGCTGTTTTTAGGTATTTATGAGTTATGTATTGTTCATTACAGAGCTGTTTTAATAAATTAACTTGCTTCGATTTTTTTACAAAAAACAAAATGTCATCTTTGCTATGTACATTTATCTTGCGCTTAATATTATCAATGTGGGTATCAATTGTTTTGGGTGACGAGCCTAAGATAGAGCCTATTAGTTTGGATTTACTAATGTAAGATGCAAAACACGCTAATATTTTAATTTCTGTTTTAGTAAATTTTACACCATTAATGGTATGGTCTTGCATAACATCCCTACTTAACAAAAAAACTACACACGATTTTTTTAAATATTATGCAGTGTTTTGATGATATCAATCTTTTTCTCTTTAGTCTTTAAGCATCAGCATTAAGGCTGTAAAAAAACAAAAATAAGCATCATTCCGTTTGTTTTTTTGTCAAATGCTAATTTTCTATGCTTTGCGAGGAATATCATATTATATGGGTGCAATTAAATTTTGAACACAATGATAGTGTCTTTTTTAATGAATCAATGCGACTACAAAGATAATTGCCGCCTAATAAGCAACAAATTGAATATTCCAGCTCTTATCGAGCGCAAAACACATCCAAATAATTACTTAGGGTACATACCTAGATGTTTTTTTGCATAGCTACAAACCAAATTTACATATAGATTGTAATAATTCGTAGAGGTAAAAAGCGGTTTGATAAAGAGCATCCTTGCTCAGCACATTCATCCATGGGGTAATAATCAATATAGCAAACATATTGAGAAATCGCTAACCTTTTTAAGGGGCTTCTGAGCGGGGGTTGCCTGTTTGTCCAAAATGCACTCTAAAATGGGTTTATTCTCTACAGAACCTTTGTTTCCTAACTCATTACCCTATAAATTTATTAAAATTAAGTAATACCAAAGACGTTAAAGGGTTCTGTCGCAACTAATTCAATTACTCACTAAAATGAAAAACACTATTCTGTTCGGCAGATCTACCCTGCAATAGTCGCTTTTCAAACATTTTGCCATAGCCTCTCAAGCTAGAATAAAAATTAACGCTATAGTAAATTGACAATCCTTAGGTTTGGGCATATAGCTGTTCGGCTATTGGGCATGCCGGTGCATTGCTGTCCTTACAATCAAAGAGATGATTTATAATTTATAGTAGGTTTGAGTTTTTATAATGATCTTCTCCCACTATAATCCATCCTGGTGATATTGATAAGAATTCGCAGTAGCGCAATAAAGTAGCAATACGAATTTTCCTTTTACCAGTTTCATGTTGAGAGTATGTAGACTCAGGAATTCCATATTTAAGAGCAAATTCTCTACTGGATTTATAGCCGCTTTGCTTTCGCGCCGTTCTTAAACGATTAGCAATTAACAGTTTTGTATCCACAGTTGTATCCTTCATATATTGTTTCTTATATATGACAATTTACATTAATATCTTTATATTTCAATCAGATACAGCCTAATAAATTGTACTAGTAGTCATTATTTGGTAAGAATGAAGGTGTGAAAAATATTTCTGATAATTAAGAGTGCGATTATGGTATCGTTTTGTAGGCATTAATAATATACAAAGCATACTAAAAATTTATCACGAATACATGTAACCCATATAGTCAGTTAGCTATATTTTAATAGATATGAGCTATAGTTTTTTTAAAAAGCAAGTTTTTAGAACAATTTGTACTTTATTAATTATTCCGAGTGATAATGGGTATATATCCTTTTCTACTTAGATTATCGGGTTTTAAGTTGTAGCCTTTAACCTCTCAAAGTTATCAGTAATCAAAGTCTGTCATTTTTACAATTTAACTACCTCTTGATTTCTTTGCCACTCCTTATTTCTGGTTTGTTGCCCAATCGTTATTGCTACTAATTGCTGCTCTTAATTGCAGAATTGGGTTTTATATGAGAATTTAACCAAATAATTCTAATTAATCTGGTATGGATATATTAGTCATATACTGATCTACACTCCACGCGGGAGTACAAACTAAAAGTAACTTCAAATTACCATCCCAATAAAAAGGTTCATTTTTTTCAATAATAATCACATCGCCGGGTTCAATTGCATCTGATCTATTCTTAAAATGCACTTCTCCTTTCCCAGAAATAACATATGCTATTTCTTTTGATTTAGAATTCATTGCAAATCCATTAATTGGTTCTCTTCCTGAGATTTCGGCTATTGCCATATCAAGCTCAGAGTTTATAGAGTATTCTACAATACTACATTTAGAACTATTGTTTTTCTTTTCCCCAGAATGGGATTTTATTATTTTCATAGTTCCTTTTAATAATAGTTTGCTAGATCATGCCTGTATGCTATACCTTAACTAGGTTGTCTGCAAAGGTAATATACTATTTTGAAAAATACCATTATAATTTGAGGTGGCTCAAGATGCTAAAAAATAGTAATATTTTTTTCCACCCTTTGAGGGAGATTGATTTCTATAAGCAAAGAGAATATTATTTTAGAGGCGATTAAGGAACATTTGATTAATTAATATAGGATTGTAAAATTTAATTTATATTGGATAGTTATAGTACTGGCTTTTAATTATACATAAAAATGTATAATTATTGTTGCATAATTTTTAACAAAGCTCATTTTGAGTCGATTAAATGAATTATTTCTACTTGTGTAACCCAGAAAAGAGTTTGCTTCTAAAAATTAAACAGCAGATACTGTCCATTCTCAATAAAGATGGATTGACTTTATATACCGAGATACTGCATGTATCGGTATTAGAATGATTTTTAAAGGATTGCCACTTTTTTTGTTATTTAACAAAAAAGACCCCACGGGACGAATCACTTTTTATTCATTTCTATGTTAAAATTTTATTTCTAAATACCCTATTGTTAATTCCGCGATTATTTTATTACACGGTTCTACGAATCTACTTCAATTACATCCGTCTTGTCTGTTATGATGGATGTTAAGTGTAATGAATCGAGTAAGATATCGAATAAATACTACTAGTACTATTTATTCGGGTCCAAAGGGATAGTTTTGAGTATAATTTATCTAAACGCCAACTATAGTTATGACACATTATTTGATATAGGTGGTGTTAAATTAACCCACAGACAAATTGATGTCGCCGCTTGCTTAATTGGACGACAAAGACACAAGGTTAGTAGTAAAATATTATCAATCTCCCCTAGTACATTTGTTGAACATTTACGGAAATTGAAAAGCGCGATTCAAGCCGCTAAACATCATCAACAAATTGATATACAAGAATTTTTAGAAACTTCTGAACAGTACAAGCAGCTACAAAAACATCATACACAGCTATTGATTCAACACACATTTGAAAATAGTCTAAAAGCTTTGTCTTCAACATTAGAGATGAATAAAATTTATTCCATTATTTATGATTCTAAATTGGATAAAAATAGCTTTTTAAGTAAAAAAATACGCTACCATTTAAAATTGGCAGGGATTAATTGCTCTGTTATCGATGATATCAATCACTGTCAAGACAAAACCAGTATTATTACTATAACAAATAAGCAGCAGAAAAAAGAGTATTTAGATAAAATTGATCCTATTTTATGCATTATCCAAAAAGATAAAATGGAGCAGGAACAATCCATGCCTACAACGCCTAATGCTACAGCTGAATATTATGATGAATTATTTAGATTATTATTTATTCTTTCAAACAACCCTGAGGTTAATAATGCTAGTAGTGAATTCAAGGAAAAAAAACAAGCTTATGAAAATAATTTAGCTTATCAAAAAAGCCGTTTAACAAATTCATTAGAGATAGCCCATAAACCAACAAATAGATACGATGAACATGAAACAGAGATTGTAAGTACGCAAAAAACAAGAGCGACAAGCGGCAGGATATATGACATATATAATAAACATAAACCGTTATCATGGTTAGTATTTTCCACAGTTATTATTGTTTCTTTTTTTCTTATTTCTAAAAGCAACTTTTTTACATTTAATAACTCTCACCTATTTCATCAGGAAAAACATCAACGTGTAGATACATATAATTTGCCGCCTCGTAATAGTAGATTTATTGGACGTGAAGATTCTCTACAAAAAATCAAATCCAGATTGAACAAATCCAACTTTGGACTAATAACGCATGCTGTAACAGGGGCTGGGGGAATTGGGAAAACTCAGTTAGTAACGGAATACATATACCGAGCCATAGACAACAATGAGTACACTCAAGTGATCTGGGTGGCGGCAGAAACACAAAATAGCATGGCTAATGCTTATAGTGAAATGGCAGACAAGCTTAAAATAAATATACATGGATTACCGCCTACAGAAACAAGGAAAATCATTCATAATGAATTATTAGAAGAAAACAAAAACGGTAAGTTTTTGTTTATTTTAGATAATGTTTCTAATGAATCCAATATACAATCGTATATTAGTGAGATACATAAGCAATGGCCGATTCATTCAAAACTACATATACTTATTACATCTAGAAACCAACATTGGAATGAATTATCTTTAATCTTAGATATTTTTACTCCAGATGAAGCAAAACTATACGTTAAAAAACATTTACCTAATGCCAAGATTGATGCTATTACCACTCTAACTGAATTACTTCACTATTTTCCATTGGCATTGAATCAAGCCGTAGGATATATAAAGCAACACACCAACATTGACGATTACGTCCAATTATATAATAACAAACAAAAAAAGTACTTAAATATATCAACCAAAGATAATAATTTTTATACCAAATCCTTGTGGAACATCTTGTCTATCTCATTAAGCTCGATAAATAACACATCAAAAGAGATATTATATATTGCATCATATCTATCTCCAGATAACATCCCTCTAGAGCTTTTTAACAATATAACTTTGGAGGAAAAAGCTGTAGCTATAAAAGAGCTTCGAGAGAATTCATTTATCATTCTCAATGATGACGGCAAATCGTTTAAAATTCATAGACTTCTTCAAGAGGCTATTAGATTAACTATCAAACAACCATCTATATGGTTAAATAAAGCTATAGCATTAGCATCATCTGAAGCAAAAGCTTTTAACATAAAAGAACATCAAACATGGGGTAAAGCAAAAAAATGGCTTTCACATATAACTAATCTTTCTCATTTTATGCCACAAAATTTAAACAATGCTCATTTACTGCTTTCTTATGGCAAAATAGCAAAACACTTTGGTATGTATATGCTAGCAAAGAGAATTTATTTATCATCTTTGAAAATTCAGGAAAATATTTATCAAAATCTTAATCACATTAAGTTAACAGACACTATAAGTAGCTTAGGTGTTGCTACGTGGTATCTTGGTCATTATCAGGAGGCAAAGAAGCTCTATAGTCGCACATTGAAGATAGAAGAAAATTATTACAAAGATCCAAAACATATAAAATTGGCTTCTTCGCTGGGAAATCTAGCAAGTGCAGAATGGAAACTTGGCAACTATGAAGAAGCTAAAAACCTTTATAAAAAAGCACTGCAAATACAGGAAACATCCGCAAAAGATAATAATAAAATGAAATTAGCTAATAGTTTGCGTGGGTTGGGAAATATGGAAAATATATTAGGCAATTATATAAATGCCAATGATTTTTTTGAACGTGAATTGAAAATTAAAACAGATTATCTTAAAAACACCAATCATATTATATTGGCTAATACCCTAACTAATTTAGGCGCAGTAAAAATTCATCTTAAACAATACATAGAAGCAGAAAAGATACTTAATAGAGCACTAAAAATTAAAGAAAACCATTATCAGAATCCACATCATATTTCTTTAGCAATTACCTTGGGCAATCTAAGTTTAGTACAAGAAAATTTCGCAAATTATAATCTAGCATTAAAACAATTAAAAGCATCATATGAAATAATGCATAAGCAATATAAGTCATTATTACATCAAGTCATGTTTCATTTACACAGCCCTGTAGCTCCATGGTCAACGCTTAGCATACAAAATCAAAGTGCAGCTATAAAATACTATCAAGAAAGTCTAATAATCACAAAAAAAATATTTGGAGAAAAACATCACTTTGTTGCTCGTTATCATTATCTACTTGGCCAAGCATATGAAGCTAAACAACACTTAAAAAATGCAATTAAAGAATATAAAATTGCCCTCAATATAGCACAAGAAGCAAGTGCAACTATAAAAAACACAGGTGTGCGTGATGGCCATCAAGAAAATATTCAATTGGTGCAATCTAAATTAAACGCACTTCAAAGTTAAACAAAAACATATGTCTCTAGATCAAGACTTCTTCAATACAAATTCATGGAACAATTTGATAATCTATATTCAAATCTTCTGAGAGCAAAAAAAACTTGCATGCAATCAATTATCCGAAACAGAGAGTGCTGGATACGGAGCATATTCATTGAAAATCCATTACAAATCAATAAGTTTTTGTGTAGCCAAAATTACCCCTACAAAGATCGGATGATTTGTTATCTATGGAAAAAATTGAAGAACAAGCTATTCAACCATATGATAACGCTAATGAAGTGGATTTTTTTATTATATTATGTGCAAGCAATCATAATATATTTGGCCAATTAATATTCTCTAAGACTATTTTTTAGAAATACCAAAAAATCCACCAATTGATCATGCCTATGTTAACAGATAGTTAAGTTATAAACTAAATAATACAATTTATATATTATTTTATTTTTATGTCATGATATGTTAAAAGATAATTTAGTATATTATTTTTTTCAATAATGTCTGAAATATTACTTAATCGTTTTTTCTGACTGTATATGGAAATATTATATACGCTTTGAGGGCCTATGTAGCTAACCAATAACAATAGCAATAAAGAGATAGGCAGTGCAATTATGTCTTTTGTTTTACTTATAAGGAAGTATATTGTTACAACAACAAACCATACTCCTATTAAAAACATAAATCCTCTTATGGTAGTTAATCCATATTGATGAATTCTAATAATTATGGCATAAAAAAACAAAGCCAATAGAGGAACTAGCGTAAGATAAAAAAACGTAATGTAATTAGATGCCCATAATTTTTTGTTATCTAAATATTCTGGGTAAATTAGAATATGTGATATAAAACCACTTATTGCATAAAATACAATAATATATGATATTAAATTTTTCGGCCATGCAGATGAATATAGCATATTGCCAAAATATAGATACAGAATAACAGAATATACTATTACAGATGGAATAAAGAAGTAACAACCTAAATGTTTATGTAAATTAAAAGATCTCCCTGAATCAACGTTTATAGAAATATAAAATTTATTCAAAAATATAATGGGGAATATTATAAAAACACAAATAGAATACGCATTTAAATAATGCATAGAGGTGGTTTTAAGTTCAAATAAATATCCGATAATTGCAATGGCAATCCATATGCCAATTATTATCAATGTTACAAAACTGACGCTTATAAAAGCACGTAATAATAAAAACCTATTAAATTTCCAATAAGCTATGAAATTTTCTTTTGAAATAACTGGTGTAACAGATATACATAGTATTACAATTAAAAACAGGTGTAGATACTTAATCCCATAGTTAATAAAAGTAAGGTTTTTGGTAAAGTAATAATAAAATGAAATACAAACAACCCCCAGGAAAAATCTTATTGGCAACATTAACTTAGGATGGCGTTTAGATAAAAAAACGTTACTAGCTTCTTGCCACAAATTTATAAAAAAGAAAATGAAAGCACCTAACAAAAGGGAACCAAACATCCTGTATGTTTCTGTATTCACAATAAAATTAAGCTCAATTGAGTATATAGCTATTGCCGCACACACAACCAAGGTTACCAAAATTAATGGAAATTTAACAATGGTTTCTTTTATAAAATATAGCATACGCTTGTTAGTATCATGCATAAAGAATAATATATACTATTTTAAATAATGCTGTCAATCTTAGAGGCATTACTTTTAAATTTGTAAGTTAGAAGTTTAAGTTAATCCTATCTAATAAAATTCATTAAATGATTGACTTATTCCATAACATTTGAAGGAATTCCTGCCAAGGTAACACTAAAATATCTGTCCCATCATCAACAACTATTTTTCTTTTATTAGGATCTAAACTAACAACAATTGCGTGTTTTGGTCGATGCTCTTTTGAAAAAGCAATCAATCCTTTAATCTGATAGCTTTTAATCTGATCACTTATTTTAATCTCTATAGCCACATCTCCATCACCAAGTATAAAATCCACTTCTAACCCCGTTTTAGTACGCCAATATTGAATTGCGTAGCTCATCTCATTCAGCTCTTTATACGCTATAAGCTCCATAAAAATATAATGCTCAAATGCCTCCCCTGATACCGCCCCTTTAAGAACGGTGAGCTCTCTTGAGGCAAGAGAATTTACTATTCCTACATCAAATAAATAAAATTTTGGAGTTTTAGTAATTATGTCTCTACCTATTTTTTTAGAATATGGATATATTTCATATCCAATCAATGTATCAATGAGTATTTGAAAATAAGCTTTGACTGTACTAGCATTTACCCCACAGTCTCTTGCAATATTAGAATGGTTAACCTGTTGTCCATGGGTAAACGCTAATGAGTCTAAAAATCTTGCAAAAGCAGGTAAATTTCTAGTTAACCCTTCATCTTGGATCTCTTCCTTTAAATAATCTTTAATATATGCATTTAAATCGCGTACCGCAGATTCTTTTGAATAATGTGACGGAATTAAACCATTACGCAGTGCATGCAATAAATCAAAATCTGGTATCTCAGGATAAATTAAAGGATAAAACGTAAAACGCCAAGCTCTTCCACCTAAAAGATTGGCTGCTCCCCGTTTTAACTTGCGCGCACTTGAGCCACATAAAATAAAATATGCATCGGTATTTTCTATCAACCATTGCACTTCATTTAAAATTAATGGAACTTTTTGTACTTCATCCAGTATTATAGGTGTTTTTAATTCTTCTGGTGTTAAGGCTAATATCTGTTCTCTAAGCAAATAAGGCTCTCGCGTAAATGTCATCAGAAGATCGGTTTTCAAAAAATCATAATATTTTGATGTCGGATATTTAGTACGCAAGTATGTTGATTTCCCTGTTTTACGAGCCCCCCAAAGAAAAGCAGATTGACCTACCGGCAGCTCTAATTTCATATATCGCTTATACATTATTGTTTTTTTAACCTATTGATTTTATTTACTATTATACATTCTAAAGCATATATTACGTTCTATATACAAACATTATATGCTAATTTCTGGTTTAAGTCCAGAAATAGTAAGATAATTTCCGGATAATATCCGCTAATATAAAAGAAAATACTAACTATCTTTAAAAAAGTTTGCGTGGACTAATTACTATTCTAGCCCCATTTTCTAATCTGAGGCAACGATGGAAAGATACATGTTCACAATCTTCTTTTTTATTTCTTCCATTTGGTACTTTAAATAAAATGTTTTCTCCACTATATCTACAACCATACAACTTTGGAATTTTATAAACTCCAAAGCCATTGAAAGCTGAATCAACCTCAAAAAATTCATCATCACGTAACTTAGATAGCTGTTTAGTGATATCTTCTCTGATAATACTGCAATAAGCTGTGTTTTTAGAAGAATCTTTCGATATATCATGTGAATTTATAAGGAAATTATTGTATCTTAGAGCCCATATATCATAGTAACTATCTCTAGCAAAAGTTACCACATCATATTGATTAGCTAAGGCTAGTGTTTTAGTTAAGTTAGAAATATTAATTTTAGTGCTAGATACATCATCAAAATCAATATTAATGAAATAATCATAATTACTGAAATCATTTTCAATTTTTTCAATAATCTTATTTCTCCCAAAAGCAATTCTATGCGTGCGGTATTTTTTAGAAATAAAATTAGGGTTTTTAATAATGGTTAGCTTTCCTTTCAAAGCTTTTGAATAATCATTTAAGTATTTCAATGTATCATCTTTCCATGATTTATCGTAATAAACAATAACTCTGCAATAACTAAATAAATCACATATTGTTACAATATTATCAAATACTGCCGGTAAATGTTTTTGCACGTTTTTCACACACCCGCCGATAACGATTTTTTTATTTTTATATAGTGCTAAATTATTTCCCTCTGCCATTTTTGCTAAACTCTTTACTACTTGTTCATGACGAAGATGAACATCAGAATGTTTAAGCACAGGATTATATTTAACAATTTTATAAAATATCAGGTAATAACTAATATACACTACTAGAATAACTACTATAGATAATTGATGTTTTCTGGTGATCTTAAACATATTTTCTTCGTTATTTTAATATTTTAATTTACCACAATTTAAGGCATATATAAATTTATCGGTAAAATTGTTGTATACATACTCTTACTTTATCATCATTCTGAATAATTTGGCTTTATAGATTGTAATGCATGTAATTGCCCTTTTAAATTTTCAACCTTAAGCAATAACAATTGCTTTTTATCTACAGTTACTAAATTTTCATTTTTTAATGCTAATAGTTTTTTATTCTGCTCTGCCAGGATTAACACATTCTTATCATTTTTGTCTTTTAACCTAACATTATGATCATACAGTTTTTTATATTCTTTACTCTTGTCTTGCTCTGATAATTGTAAATTATTAAACTGTTGTTGTAATACTCCATGTGCAATTTTAGACTCAGAATACTGCTTACGCATTTTATTTTGATTTTTTAATTGTTTTTCATAATTGGCATTTTCTTGCTCTGATAGCTTTAATTGCTGCTGTAGAGTATTCTGCATTTTTAACTGACTGGCAAGTACATTGCTTTGATACTCTATTTTTTCATCAAACTTTAATTGCTTCAAGTTGATTTCTTCATTTAATTTTACTAGATCTAATTTAGATTTAGTCTGTTGAGTTTCTAAGTTTGTTTGTGCTTTTAGTAATAAACTGCGTAATTCTGCCAATTCTTTTTGTTCTTGAGTTGCTTGGGCGGTTAATAATTTATTCACTTCTCTTAATTTTGATACTTCTATCTCTAAATTTTGATTAACTTTACTGAGATGTTCAGTAATAT
>PVBE010519694.1_pt1 | contig 17179 bp, 19 predicted proteins | sample 1631181 | NCBI WGS metagenome assembly PVBE01 (sample SAMN08397723, study PRJNA350692) | Marine metagenome, whole genome shotgun sequencing project. | isolation source: water | place: Pacific Ocean | collected 2012-04 | reverse complement strand
GCTCCCGGCGAGCCCAGCCGGGAAATCTCGGCTGAGGAAGCCTCCGATCTCGCCGGTATCCGGTTCACCGACGCCGACGTGAAGTTCATGCAAGGGATGATCTCCCACCATGCGCAAGCGGTCGAGATGACAGAGCTCCTTGCGTCGCAGAGCGGCCGCGATGTGATGCAGCGGCTGGCGGAGCGTATCGAGCTCTCGCAGGAAGACGAGATCGCGATGATGCAGGAGTGGCTGCGCTCTCGCGGGCAGGATGTCACCGCGCTCGACGCGCATCACGCCCCTGGCTGGGAGCCGATGCCAGGCATGCTGACCGAGGAGGACATGGGCCGACTCGAGCAAGCAGAGGCGGCCGAGTTCGATCGGCTCTTCCTCGAGCTGATGATCGAGCACCATCAGGGCGCCTTGACGATGGTCGACACCCTCCTCGCCCAGCGGGGCGCGGCGCAAGATTCGCAGCTGTTCGCGTTCACGTCCGACATCACATCCGACCAGCGCATGGAGATCGACCGCATGGATGCCATGCTCGCCGAGCTGTCCCCCGATCCGCGGGTCAATCTGGCTGCCGGCATCGATGACGCCGGCCAGGCGTCGTGGAACATGACGCTGGTCGCATCGCGTCCGAAACCGGAAGGGTTCTACGATCCCCACGTTCCGACGGGACGGCCCATGCCGGCCGAGCGCGCGCCGGACGCGAAGCCGACCGACCAAGACGAAGAGAGCGAGGCCGAGGACGAAGAGCAGACGCCGGCTCGACGTGGCCTGCTCAATTTCGCGAACACCGATCTCGCGTTCTCCGGAGACGTGCTGTTCGAGGGCAACTACCACGGGTTCAGCACTTACCGCGTGGAGGTCCCCGGCTCGCCCCAGCTCGTCAGCTCGGTCGTGTGTCCCGGCGGACAAGGCGACGTGTCAGTGGTCGGCGATCTGCTGATCATGTCGGTCGAGCAGACCCGGGGACGGCTCGACTGCGGGTTGCAGGGGGTCGCCGAGCCGGTCAGCGAAGCGCGGTTCCGTGGCATCCGAGTCTTCGACGTCAGCGACATGCGGTTGCCAAGACAGGTCGCCGCGGTCCAGACCTGTCGTGGCTCGCACACCCACACGCTGGTCTCCGACCCGGACGACCAGGGCAACATCTACATCTATGGGTCAGGCACGAGCTCGGTTCGCCCCGGGGAGGAGCTCGACGGCTGCTCGGACGAATCTCCGGCCGAGAACCCGGACACCGCGCTCTTCCGGATCGATATCATCCAGATTCCGCTGACCAGCCCCGAGGATGCGCAGATCGTCAGCCGCCCCTTCATCTTCAGAGATCTCGAGTCGGGAGCTCTCGCCAGCCTGTGGCAGGGTGGCGACCACGGGCCGGGGACGCAGCGGACCAGAGCGACCACCCAGTGCCACGACATCACCGCCTTTCCGGACATCGGTCTGGCGGCGGGTGCCTGTTCGGGCAACGGCATCCTGCTCGACATCTCCGACCCCATCAATCCGGTCCGGCTCGACGAGGTCGTCGATCCAGGGTTCTCCTACTGGCACTCGGCGACGTTCAACAACGACGGCACCAAGGTGATCTTCACCGACGAGTGGGGCGGCGGCGGACGTGCTCGGTGTCGCGCGTCCGACCCCAGAGACTGGGGCGCAGACGCGATCTTCGACATCGTCGACGGCAAGATGCAGTATCGCAGCCACTACAAACTGCCGGCGCCGCAGACCGAACAGGAGAACTGCGTGGCGCACAACGGGTCGCTCGTCCCGGTGCCCGGGCGCGACATCTTCGTGCAGGCGTGGTATCAGGGCGGCATCTCCGTCATGGACTTCACCGATTCCTCGAATCCGGTCGAGATTGCCTACTTCGACCGCGGCCCGCTCGACCCGGAGAAGATCGTCCTGGCCGGCTTCTGGTCTGCGTACTGGTACCGGGGCTTCATCTACGGCACCGAGATCGCCCGTGGCCTCGACGTGTTGGAGCTGCTGCCGAGCGAGTATCTGACGGAGAACGAGATTGCCGCCGCGTCGTCGGTGGCTCCCGCCACGTTCAACGCGCAGCAACAGCGGCGCATCGAATGGTCTGGGCGACCCGTCGTGGCGCGCGCCTACCTCGACCAGCTCACCCGCAGCGACACCATTGCGCCTGAGCGCTCGGCGGCGTTGTCGGACTTGCTCGACCGCACCGACCAACTGCTGACAGATGGGACGCGAACAAACGCTGGGCTCGCCGCTGAGCTCGCCACCGCAGCCGGTGCACTCGAAGACGAGAGCGCGGGTGCGAGCGGTCGGAACCAAACGCGACTCCGCGCACTTGCCGAAATCCTGACGAGCCTCGCCGAACGCCAGCAATGAGTTGAGATGGGGCCGAGGGACCCATGAATCCTCGCAAGGGGACACGGCAGAGGCTCACCGAGCCCTTTGACCTTTCTTCACTCGGTCCATGAGCCGCTCGGTCAGGGAGCGCCGGCCCGGAGAGAACTGCGCGGCGGCGGCGCGCAAGTAGGGCCCGAACTGGCGGCTCCAATAGGGGCCGAAGCCCTCCCGGTGGATCTCCGCCAGCGTGTCCCGGTAGTGGTCGAGTAGCGCGCCGGCGAACATTCCACCGGTGCTCTTCGCCGCGGTGGCGGCGCTGCGGGACAACCAGCGCGCGCCATCAGGCAACGAGCCCAGCGCCGACACCGCCATCAAAGACGACAGCTGGAACACCGAGCGCTCCTGCACCGCGGCCTCGGCGCGCAAACCCCGCCAGCCGTCCCACAAACGATCCGCCGTTGGAAGTTGGGCGGGTGGGATCCTTCGCATGCGCTTCTGGATTTCGGTCCACTCCCTGCGCAGACCGGCCACGTCCAGGGGCGGCGTGTTCACGGCGTCTGCTACTTGGCCGGAGGCATCCTCGAGGCCGGTGAGGATATGGTCCACCGTCTCGAACTCGGCGTCTGGGTCGAGCAGGCCTTCCTCCTTGAGGGAGCCGGCGATCTCCCGGATCAGCTTGCGCCCGGCGCCGGAGACATCGGCCAGCGCCGCCATCACCCAGACAGGCGACGCCCGAAACGCCAGGATGCCGGCCATCTCGATGCCGTTCCCCGCCGCCCGACGCAACGCGAACTCCGGACCGAGCTTCCCCTCCTCGGGGAACGCCCCCTCCACGTCCCCTACAGTCTCGATCAGGAAGCGCAGCGTTCCCTCGACCATGTTGCGGTAGAGGCTGGTACGACGGAGGGCGGCGGGCAGCGCGACATCGCCAAGCTCGCGAAGCAGGCCGGCGGACACAGCGGTGGCAGAGCGAAATGTGCGCTCGGGAAGCGACAGGAGGTAGCGGTCGAGGCGCCCGGGTGGCCGGGTCGGGTCGGCGCGTTCGCCGGGTGGGTCCATGTCGACTGTTCCAAAAGGGAGGCGTCAGACGAGAGTCGTTGAATTATATCGGCAGGCCGGCTCAGGGCGTCCAAACTTGAATGCCACCAGGTCGGTGCCTCCGCCATGCGGCGATGGCGTGCGGTTGTATACTCTGGACCGATGGGCGTCACACACCGGCCTTCGACGACTTTCTCGATTCACACACGCAGGGGCTTCGCGGCCAGGTGGGGGCTTGCTGCCGTGCTCGTGCTCATCGCCGCGGGGGCTTGGCCCAGCGACGCAGCAGCACAGGTGACGGCCAAGGCTCGGCCCGGCGCCACCACACCGCCCTGGTTCAAAGGGATTCTGCCCATCTCGCCCGAAAGCTACTACAACGCCATCGAGTGCGGGAAGCAGGGCGGCGACGATCCGCCGTGTGTCTTCTGGGACACCGGGCTCTGCCAGAACGACGACTTCACGCTCGCCGCCTACACCGGCTACAAGCAAGTCGCCTACGAGGTGTGGCTCGCGGTGCAGAGGGGGCAGCCGGCGCCCGAGCCCAACTATCAGGCGGCCCGACGCACGCGCGTGACCATCAGCGCGACACCAGCCGAGGGCTCGACCAACGTGCTGACCGATCTCATCCTCTCGCGCGACGGCAACCCCGTCTCCCCCGTCGATCGAAGCAGACGCGACGGCCGGTACACCTTCGACTACCCGGCCTGGGCCCCGACCGGCGCCGTCACCCTCGAGATGGTGGGCGAGGCACGCACGATCTCCTGCGTCATCGAGCCCGCCGTGCTCCAGCAGTTCCGCTGAGACGCCGTGCCGGCCAGACGGCCCCCATCGCGACGCCGACAGTGACGGCATGACCAGCCTGCGCGACACCGCCGCTGTCACCGGCATCGGAGAAACCCGCTATTTGCGTGGCACCGAGAAGAGCGCCCTGCGGTTCACCCTGGAGGCGTCGCTCGCCGCCATAGCGGATGCCGGACTGACGCCACGAGACATCGACGGTGTGATTGCCTACGCTAGCGGCGCCGTCGTCGCCGAAGACCTGTTGACGAACTTCGGCAGCGAAGATTTCCGCTTCTCGGCCACCACCCCGATGGGGGGCGCAAGCCCGGTGGCGGCGCTGCAGTGCGCGGCGATGGCGGTTGCGACCGGGGTCGCCACGCACATGCTGATTCCGCTGGGACGCGACGGCTACTCGGGGGGCCGCATCGGCCGCCGTGTCGGAGCGATGCGACAGTTCCGGGTGGTATCGGAGTTCGAAGCTCCGGTGGGGGCCAACGCCCCGGCGCAATACTACGCCCCAATGGCGCGACGGCACATGGCGCTGTACGGCACAACGAGCGAGCAGTTCGCCGAGGTGGCGGTTACGATGCGACGTCACGCTGCGCTGAACGACAACGCGCTGATGCGGACGCCGATGACGGTGGCCGACCATCATGCGTCGCGGATGATCGCCGATCCGTTCCGGCTGCTGGACTGCTGTCTCGAGAGCGACGGCGGCGCGGCAGTCGTGGTGAGTGGCGCCGAGAGGGCGCGCAACATGCCGCGGCCACCGATCTGGCTGTCGGGGATGGGGGTCGGTCACCCCGATTCGCCCAGCGCCATCACGCAGCGCCCCGACATGACCCGGCTCGGTCTCGCCAAGGCGGCGCCGCGCGCCTTCGAGATGGCTGGCGTCACCCACGACGACATCGACGTGGCCGAGATCTACGACTGCTTCACCTACACCGTCGTCTGTCAGCTCGAGGATCTCGGGTTCTGCCCCAAGGGCGAGGGTGGCGCCTTTGTCGAAGACGGTAGGATCGGCCTGGGCGGCGCGCTGCCCACCAACACACATGGCGGACTGCTGTCACAGGCCCATGTGGTCGGCCTCAATCATGTCGTCGAGCTAGTGCGCCAGCTTCGGGGCGACTGCGGCACGCGGCAGGTCGACGGCGCCGAAGTGGGGCTGGTGACTGGATATGGCGACCTGGGCGACGGTTCGATCGCGATCATGCACCGCTAATCCAGGCCACAGGCGACACAACGGTAGCAAGGGCCTTCAGGCCCGTCTGAGCCGCGGGACGCACGCAACAGACGCGAACCGCATGCTGCATCAAGAATGAACGCCCCGAACATCGCCAGGCCGCTGCCCGAACCGACCGCCGAGAGCCGACCCTACTGGGAGGGCCTCAAGGGGCACCGGCTCGTGCTCCAGCGCTGCGCCGCGTGCAAGACACCGCGTCACTATCCTCGCCCGATGTGCGCCGCCTGCTTTTCGCTCGAGGACGAGTGGTTCGAGGCATCCGGAACAGGCACGGTGCACAGCTGGACGGTGAGCCATCACGCGTTTCACCGGGGGTTCAAGATCGACATCCCCTACGTGCTGCTCACGGTCGACCTGGCGGATGGTGTCCGCATGGTGGCGCCGCTGGTCGAACTGGTCGATAATGACGCGAGTCGGTTGACGCTTGATCTCCCCGTGGTGCTCGACTACCAGGACGTGAGCGACAAGATCACCCTCCCGAGGTTCCGTATCGATGGCTGAGACACCTGGGCTCCTGACACCGGAGATTCGCGAGTGGGTCGGGCGGGCCGATACGCCGCAGCGGCTCGACGTGACCCGGCGCGACATCATGAAGTACGCCATCGCCACCGAGCAGCGCCAGGACAAATACCTGCGCGGCGATGAGGCGCCGCCCATGTTTCTCTTCAACGCGCATCAGCCGCTGGTTCAGATCGAGACGCTGCGTGCGGACGGCCTGACGCCAGACCCGCTGCTGCCGGATCTGCCACTGAAGCGCGTCATGGCTGGCGGGATCAAGAACACCTACTACCGCCCGATCAAACCTGGCGATGTCCTGGTCCTGACCCGAACACTCACCGACATCTACGAGAAGCAGGGCCGCACCGGCCCGTTGATCTTCGTTGCCTACGCCGTGCGCGTCGAAGCCGAAGACGGCGAGCTGGTGATGGAAGAAACCCGTCGCAGAATTTTTCGGTAGCTGCCATGCCTACACTCAGCACCGTCACGGTCGGCACCAGCCTCGACGAACGGACCCACGAGCCCTCGATGGTCTCGCTGTTCCTCTACAACGCCGTCATCTGGAATCCGCATCGGATTCATTTCGACGAGCCCTACACCACCCAGGTCGAGAAGCACCCGGGCATCGTCGTCGACGGTCCGCTGCAGGGAGACTGGCTCTCGCAGGTGGTCACCGAGTGGATCGGCGACGATGGCGCGCTGGTAGAGCTCGAGTACTCGAACCGCCGAGCCGCGTATCTGGGCGAGCGCCTCCGCGCCGGCGGCGAGGTTGTGGAGGTCGACCAAAGCGACGGAACCGTCACGCTGGAGATCTACATCAAGAACGCCGACGACCAGGTGATTGCGCCCGGGCGCGCCGTGGTGCGCTTACGCGACTGACTGTACGGGCACTTTCGAGCACGGGAGCACCAAGCAGCAAGCGGTTCTTCGCAGTGATGTCGGCCGGAATGGTCTGCGTCCAGACGCGATAGCCCTGCTGGGTCAGCCGCGTTGCCCGCACGATATCGGCGGCCAGCGGGCCGTCGACCCAACCCGTCAGCCGGCCGGTGTCGCCAGACGCGAGGTCGTGACAGCAGGGCAGCACCGCGACCCGCGCCTGCACGGCCACGGCCCGTTGCAACACGCGATCGGTGAGATCGCCACACGCGTGGCACGAGACGACAACGTCGGTGCCGAGCAGCTCCGCCGTCTCGAGCGAACCGGCGACAAAGGTCAAGCGTCCTGCGAGCCTCGGCCAGGCCCGCACCAACGCCTCATACAACCGCGCGCCCGAGGCCGGCAGGGTCTGGTCGACCACGAGCGCTGACGGCGACGAGTCGTCGAGCAACAGCATGATCTGGGCGAGCAAGCCGTGTCCGCCACCGAGATCGATGACGCGTCCGCCGCGAAATCGGCGCCTGACACGCCGCGCCATCTCCCACGTCTCGAACAGCTCCTTACGGGGCAGACAGCCGGCATGGCACACCGCGCGCGCGATGCGATGAAAAAGCGTGTCCTCGGCAAACCGGCCGAGGTCCTTGTCGGTCAAGCGTCCTCGGGAGGACCGGGAGAACATCACGCTAACCGCGTCTGGAGGCGAGTGTGGCAAGCCCGGCGGCGACGACTCCGGCAACGATCCCCGCGGCGATGGTGCCCACCGCGGGCGGCAGCTCATACCAGATCGCGCCCACCGCGACGGCGACGGCCGATGCGACCGCCCCGACCAGCGTGCCCGTATATCGAGGCACGCGAACGGTGATCTCGGTCTCTCCCATGGCGGGACGCTCGCGGGCGGGCGGACCGCCGCGCCGCCTGGAGACGAAGATGAGCCCCACGAGCAGGGCGACGATCAGAATCTCCGCCAGACCGATCATGAGATGTCGCCGACGGAGTCAGGAATGACCATCATTGATTGAATGGTAGCGCGAGACGGCGCTGACTTGACTCGGGAAGTCTCGCGCTGCGATTCTTGGCGGGATGATCGCTCGAACATTCACGGCATTGATGGCGGTGCTCGCCTGGGCCGTCCTGGTACCGCTCGTGGCAGCCGGTCAGGACGGCGTGAACGGCGCAGGCACACCGGACACCCCTCCACTGGCGCTGACGCCCGCCGAATACAACAACACGATAGCCGATCTGCTCGCCTTCCCCCGGGACGGCGAGGAGTGGCCCGACCGGTCGGCCCTGGCCGACCGGCTGAGCCCGCGGCGCACCGCGAGCAAGGGTGTCTTCCTGCCCCCTCCTCCCCCGCCGGTCTGGCCGTGGCGGTTCCCGGCCGAGCCGGGCTCGGAAGGCTTCGAGGGCATCGTGCAGGGACAGAGCCCGTCGTCCTATCAGGTGGAGGAACTGCACCTGGCGGCGATGCATTTTGCGTCGTTCGCGCTCGAGTCACCGACGTTTTTCACCTGCGCGAACTGAGCAAGCCTTGCCGCGACCGAACAGAATGCCTGCGCCTGGTCGAGCATCGAGCGTTTCGCTCGGCGCGCCTATCGACGACCCCTCCGTCCGGACGAGCGGGCACGGCTCGAGGCATTCTGGCAGGCCAACCTCGGCGCCTACCCGCGTGACGAAGCGGTGGCCCTGAGTGTGGCCGGCGTCCTGCAGGCTCCCTCCTTTCATTTCAGGGTCGAGCCGGGCAAGGGTGACGTCACAGCTCAGCCGAGCCGGTGGGAGCTGGCCACGCGCCTCTCCTACTTCCTCTGGGATTCGATGCCGGACGAGGCGCTGTTCGCAGCCGCCGAATCGGGCGAGCTCGCCACGGCGGAGGAGATCGAACGCCAGGCGCGTCGGATGCTAGACGACCCGAAAGCCCGGCTCGCCGTCGTGCACTTCCATCATCAGTGGCTTGCCACCGACCAGGTGCTGCTGGTCGCGCCCGCGCGCCGCGCCTTCGGGCCGCTCTTCGGCCTGGCTCCGGAGCTGGAAACCGCGCGAGACGACGACGTAAAGTGGCCGGCCGTCATGGGCCCGGTGCGCCACTCGATGAAGCTCGAGACCGAGCTGTTCGTCGAGCGCACCATCTTCGACGGCGCCGGAACGTTCAGTGCGCTGATGACCGACAACCACGGCTACATGTCGGATGCGACGAAACCGATCTACGGCGCCGGCGCGACACGCATCGAGGACGGGCCCACCGTGACGCGGCCGATAGAAATCGTGGTGGCCTCCATCGGGCGTCAGCAGGACTTGACGCTCTACCCCGCCGAGTTTCCCAGGAGCGAACGCGCCGGCGTGCTGACGCTGCCGTCGGTGCTCGCGCTCGGGGCCTACGCCGTGCAGCCCGGACCGATCTTGCGCGGCAAGCGGGTGCTCGAACGCATCGCCTGCATGGAACTGGGCTTGCCCATTCAGGGGGCCGAGGCAGCGCTGCCGCCGGACACGCTGACGGCCGAGAGCACCAACCGCGAGCGCACAGCGACCGCCACCAGCCCGGCGCTCTGCAACACGTGCCATCGGATGATCAACCCGCCCGGGTTCGCCTTTGAGCACTACGACGCGGTCGGCAAGTGGCGGGCCGAGGACAACGGACAGCCGGTCGACGCGAGCGGCACGCTGGCGCTGACCGGCGGCGAGGAGATTTCCTTCACCGACGGCATCGACTTCGCGCGCCAGCTCGCCAACAGTGGCCGCGTGCGGGACTGCTACGTGGAGCACTGGACGCGCTATGCCCTGGGCACCCAGCTCGGAGACACCACCCCAGGACTCGAAACGTTGCAACAAGGGTTTCGCGACGACGACTCGATCAAGGAGCTGCTGGTCTCGACCGCCAGCAGCGACCTGTTCCGTATGCGCCCGGCCGCCACACCCTCGGGAGCCAACCAATGATCTCGCGACGATACCTGCTGCAGCTGGGCAGCTTGACGGCGCTCGGGGCGGCGCTACCCGACGGTGTACTGCGCGCCTTCGCCCAGCGCGCTGCGGCGCCCAGGCGACTCGTCGTCATCAGCCACTGCCATGGCTGGCCCTATGAGACATGGAAGATGCACCCGGCGGGTCGATCGGACGCCGAACCATGGACGCTCGATCTGGCCTCGGTCAGCCGCAGCGAGTTCAGCCAGCCGCTGGCGCCGCTCTACGAGCACCGGCACCGTTTGCTCGCCCTCGACGGCCTCTCGCTGGCGACGGCCGAGCTCGACAGCGGCGGAAACCGTCACGACCGGGGCTGGATTCACGCCTGGACCGGCAACAATGCCGATTTCGCCGCACGGGACACGCGGTCGACCTCGGCGTCGATTGACCAGCTGGTCTCCGCACGCGTCGCGCGACCCGACCGGCTGCCCTCGCTCGAGCTGTCGGTCGACGCCGCGCTCGAGGCCGGCCGCCCCATCGCCTACAACCCGAGCGGCATGCGCCTGCCGGCCGAGAACACGCCACTCAACGCCTGGGAGCGCGTCTTCGGGCCCGCCTCGTCGGGTGACGCGGTCGGCACACGTCGCCGCACCACGCTCGATTTCGCCTACGACGAGTATCAAAGGCTCGCCCCGTCGATCGACGCCACCGACCGGGCCCGGCTCGAGTCCCACTTCGACCTGGTCGAGCGACTCGGCGGACGACTCGAGGGACTGGCCACCCTGACGTGCGACGCGCCGCCGCGACCCGCAGCCGCGTTCGCACAGTACGACGCGAGGTTCGACGCCTTCACCGACATCATTGGCGCCGCGTTCAGCTGCGACATCACGCGTGTGGTCTCGCTCTCGCTGGGCGAGATGCCGACCGCGGAGTTCGGCGCCGACAACATCAGCGACAAGGTGCACAAGGGGATCGCCCACTACATCTACGAGGATCCGGCGAAGTACGCCGCGATGACCGACTATGCCGAGTATCACGGCAGGCAGGTCGCGCGTCTCGTCAGCACGCTCGAGGCGATTCCAGACGCCGGAGGCGGATCGGTGATGGACAACACCCTGATCGTTTGGGGCTCCGAGCTCGGCGACGGCTGGCACGGCTACAGCCGCTACTGCCCCGTCCTCATCGGCGGCTCGTGGGCCTTCACGACAGGGCGCTACCTGCACTGGCCCCACGAGACACCAGCCGAGATGCGGGTGCCGTCACAGGTTCTGACCGGCGGTACCACGCGGGTATCCGGCATCCCCCACCAGAAGCTGCTGGTGAGCGTGGCCCGCGCGATGGGTCTCGACGTCGACCATGTGGGTCTCGAGCACGTGCGTGGCCAGCGCAGCGACTTTATCGACGTGACCGGCCCGCTCGATGGACTGACAGCCTAGCCAACAGGCCACGGATGTAGAGCGAAGTGCGAACGCAACTCGTGGTACTCTGAGTGCCTGTCTCCCAAGAGGTGCACACCATGACCAACCGACGACCTGGGCTCATCGCCAGCGGCGTGGCACTCGGACTGCTTATCTCGACGGCGGCCGCCGCCCAATCCGGTCGCGGCCCGGCGCCGCTACGTACGGCGGACGGGCACCCCAATCTGAACGGCGTCTGGGATTTCAGAACCGTCACGCCGCTGGAACGCCCAACCGAGTTTGCCGACAAGGAATTTCTCTCTGAAGAAGAGGTCGCCGCATATGCCGCCGAACGCGTGCGGGCCAACAATGCCGACCTCGACCGGGAAGCCAAGAAGCAGATTACAACTGCCCGTGGTCAGGTAAACGGCACCAGCGAGACGCGTGACCTGGCGCTCGCCTACAACGACTTCTGGTGGGACCGCGGGACGGCCGTCGTCGAGACGCGTCGCACCTCCCTGGTCGTCGACCCAGCGGACGGACGAGTCCCCGAGCTGACCGACGCCGGCACCGCGCGAGCAGCCGAACGGCTCCGGATCAACCAGCGGCCCTCAGAGGGCCCGGAGGATCGTCCACTCGGCGAGCGGTGCATCACCGGCTTCAATTCTGGACCACCAATGCTGCCCTCCGCCTACAACATGAACGTGCAGATCTTTCAGACCGCCGACCATGTCGTGCTGCTCAACGAAATGGTGCACAACGCGCGCATCATCCCGCTCGACGGCAGCAACCACAGCCCGGTACCACTGTGGACCGGCGTGTCTCGCGGACACTGGGAGGGCGACACGCTCGTCGTCGAGACCAAGAACTTTCTGCGGGAGACCAGCTTCCGGAACTCGAGCAAGAATCTCCACCTGACGGAACGGATTCAACGCTCGAGTGAAGATTCCCTGCTCTACACCTTCACGGTGACCGACCCCACGACGTGGACGGCGCCCTGGACGGTGGAGCTTCCGATGCGGCAGAGCGACCTGCCGATCTTCGAATATGCCTGCCACGAGGGGAACTACGGCATGGACGGCACGCTGAATGGCGCCCGTGCCATCGAGAACGGGTCAGGCCAGTAGCCGAGTAACCAGTCTCCTCCGCCCCGACCCGCCCTGAAGGAGGGTGCGATGACCGATCGAAGCCTCGCCTCGTTGGTTGCCGTAACCGCGGTCGTGTTGCTTGCGCCGGCGCTCGGGTCGGCCCAGTCGACACAGCCGACGCCTCGGACGGAATGGGGGGCGCCCGACCTGCGGGGCGTCTGGAACAACTCGACGCTAACGCCGTTCCAGCGGCCCGAGTCGCTTGGCGACCAGCAGTTTCTGACGGAAGAAGAAGCGGCGGCCATCGAGCAGCGCACCGCCGACCGGGATCGCGAGCTGGCGGGCCGGGCCGCGTTGCGGACCGAGGCCGACCCTAATGGCAACGTTGACCGGGGCGTGGACGGCGCTCCCGGGTCGTACAACAACTTCTGGATGGAGCGCGGCACAAGGGTCGTCGCGACCAAACGCACGTCGGTCGTCACCGACCCGCCAAACGGACGGCTGCCGGCCGTGACGTCCGCGACGCGGGCCTGGATGGAGTCGGACGAGGCGCGGTATCTGGCCGACGTCAGGGGCGGGCGTCTGCCGACCGAGCACTACGACCAGCTCGACCTGGGAGACCGCTGTATCTGGTATCGCGGCGTGCCGTCGTTTCCGACCGCCTACAACAACAACTACCAGATATTTCAGACGCCAGACGTCGTGGCAATCGTGCAGGAGCACATCCACGACGTGCGCGTGATCCCGCTCGACGGGCGCCCGAACATTCCCGACTCGGTCCGGCAATATGCAGGCGACTCGCGCGGGCACTGGGACGGCGACACGCTCATCGTCGAGACGACCCACTTCAACGAGCACGCCTTCATCCGCAACTTCACCCCCACGCTCAGCCAGTCGCTGCACGTCGTCGAGCGCTTCTCGCGCGTCGATGACGGCACACTCGGCTACGAGTTCACCGTGACCGACCCGAACACCTGGACCCGCCCCTGGGGTGGCTCGCTGCCGATGACCCCCAGCACCGGCCCGATGTTCGAATACGCCTGCCACGAAGGCAACTACGGCCTGACGAACATGCTCGCCGGATCGCGCCTGCAAGAGATGGAAGAGCTGGAAGCGAGCCGCTGAGCGCCGGCGCGGTGGCGGTGCCTACCTGTCGTCGAGAAACGCGAGCACTGCCTGGTTGAACGCCTCCGGTCTTTCCATGTTGACCAGATGCGCCGCGCCTGAAATGACGGCGATCTCGGCATTGCAGGCTTCCTCGGCAACGCGCCTCCCCAGATCCACGATGGACGGCTGGTCGAGCTCACCGACGACGACCAACGTCGGCGCCTGAATCACGTCCAGACGTGCGATCGCGGGCGGATCGAGCTCTTTCAACACGATCTAGGAGCTCTGCTTGACGAGGGAACCCTGCGCCATGCTGCGCACGCTGTCCATGAGTGCCGCATCGACATCAGCCGGCTGCCGTCTCGGACCAACCACGGTCCAACCAAGGAAGTAGTCGATGGCGGCGTCGAGGCCGCCACCGAACGCACGGAAGAATTCCTGGTTGTGCCGCGCGAACGCCGCACTCTGCTGTTCATAGCCGGAGGCACCAGGCGACACCAGGACAAGCGCGCTCACCCTCTCCGGGAAGGTATTGGCGAAGTCGATCGCCGTCCGGGCTCCCAAGGACAGCCCCATGATTTCCGCCCGGTCGATGTTCAGACCGTCGAGCACGGCCCGCAGGTCCTCGACGCTGCTGAACACGCCCGGCGTTCCCTCGGAGCGGCCGTGAAACCGGGCATCGACCCGGATGACCCGGTGCGACGTCACGAGCGGTTCCACCTGGAGATCCCACGACCGCACATCGAGCAACCCTCCATGGAGCATCACGACGGGCGAGCCGAGTCCGGTGTCCTCGTAATAGAGCCTTGCGTCCTCGACCTCGATGAAGTCGGGCGTGGGTAAACCAGTCATGGTCTATTCCTCCTCGGATGAGTGCAGGGTGTCGCCGGGATCGGTCCGACGACCAGGAGACGACGAGAAGTTGTGCGCTTCGTTCCGGACCAGGTGGGAAACGTCGGCGGCCGGCAGCCGGTGTTCAATGACGACGGGAGGGACCGCCAGTGTCCAGCAGCTGACCACGCGATGTCAAGTTAGGTGCGTCTGCCAGTTTCGCCACCTCGGCATGTCACTCAATGCACAGCAGTTACGGGCGTTTCCGAGACTACCGGATCAACCAACTTTGAATCCACGTTGAATTTTTCTACCGGCCGATCCAGTCGGCTCACGGCGTCGTGCAGTGCATCTTCGCTGGCGTGGCTGTATCGCTGCGTCATCAGGATCGTGGAATGCCCGAGCAGTTTGCTGACGTGCAACAGGGGCACCCCACGTTCCGCGAGCCTCGAGGCGAACGTGTGCCGCAGGTCGTGGAAGTGGAAGTTGACGAGCACTGCCCCGTCTCTGGCTCCCTCCCACGCCGTCCGCAGGCTCTTGATGGGCTCGTCGGCCTCGTTGGTGAACACCAGTGCCTCTGCACTCTTCTCGGCGCCGGCACTGTCGAGCCTCTGCCCCGACAACACCGTGTGCAGCTTGTCGTTGATCGGAATGACCCGCTTGCGGTGGCTCTTGGCGTTCGTGGCCCGGATGACGATCCGGCGCTTGGCGAGGTCCACGTCTCGCCAGCGGAGCGTCAGTATCTCATTCCGCCGCATACCAGCATGGAGCGCCGTCACCACGACCGAGAGCAGCCAGGGACACCGTGACACCTCGCAGGCGGCCCGCAGGCGCGTTTCTTCTTCGTCGGTCAGATACCGCTCGCGCTGGTTGTCCTCTCGCAGCAATCGGACCACGACGACGCCGTTGTGTCGGAACGGCGTGTGGCTCACCCTGTTCCGCTGTAGCGCCACGTTGAACACCCGCCGGAGAAACGCGAGCTCGCGGTTGATGGTGGCCGGTTTCATGCCGTCCTTCATCCGGTCGGCCTTGTAGCCCTGCACGTCATCGGTCGTGATGTCTTGCAGCAGCCGGTCGCCGAGCGCGGCCTTGACCCGTGTGAACGCGCCTTCGTAGCTGTCGAGCGTGCGCGGGGTGTTCACGGCCACGTCACGGTCCAGAAATTCGCGGGCGAACTCTGACAGCGTGACCGGCGCCGCGGCCGCAAGTCCAAGCTGACCGAGTCGCGCATTCCGCTTGGCTTCCTCGAGTTCGGTCTGTGCACTCTTCTTGTCGCGGAACATCGTGCCCTTGCGCACGGCCTTCTGGCCGGGCAGTGTGAAGGTGTAGAACCAGTTGTGCCGGCAGCGCAGCCACGCGGCCCGGCGGGCCTTGCGCCGCGCTACTCGGTCTTGGTCTTCGCTGCTGCCGCAGCCGCAGACTTTATATAGCCCCATTTCCCCTCCTCAGCACCACGCCGAAGCCAGTCAAACTTCGGATCGGCAAATGCATCGATCGCCTCTTGAGTCCTGACGGGCATGGATGGACCGTCCCACCCAACGCTTCGGTCATCTTCCAGATCCCTCAGGAGACGGACGTGGACAGCAAGCTTGGCTTCGGTTGCTTGGGTTACGTGATTATCCCCAGCCCTGCGCTCGTCGCCGCCTTCTACCGGCTCTCCAAACACCCATTGCTGTAGGCTTAGCAGCCTCTCCAGCGTGTCCACGATCTCGCGCTCTAAATCCAACTCCAGCATCAACCTGTCTTCGCGGGTTAGCCGGAGAACCGTTTCAAGCAACTCTTCAGTATTCGACTCCGTCACCGCCAAAGACCGCTTGAGTTGCCCGGCCAGCTTGTCGGTCGCGTTCATCTGCTGCCGGAGTTCGTCTCGCTTCGTAGTGGCCCGCCTCAATTCGAGTTGCTGTTTGCGGATCAACTTGTCAGTTGCGGTGGGTTGCGTTACCGAGCGCGGAGCCGTCTTGCGTGTCACTGCCCCCCCTTCTCGGTCGGGTGCAAGGCCAGCGCAGCCAGACGGGCTCGAATCAGATTCGCCAGATTGTTGGAGTGGGCCATCAGCCTGTTCTCATGCTCTCGTCCCAATGCATACCAGTCGGGGGTGTCCTCCTCGCCGGGATCGGGATGACGCTGAAGACTGCCTACCCCAGTTCTTGCCGCTTGAAGCACGGCCATCAACTCGGTGTAAATCTCTTCGGTTAGAAACGGCCTTTGTTCATCGACCGCTCCAATGCCCGCTCTTGGTGCTTGTTCAGCCTCTCGGACTCTGACTCAACCTCGCCGATAAGCTGCCCCCGAGTCGCGCCGGGCGGTAAGGGCATGAGACGAGGCCCTGCAATTGCCCCCCCGGCGGAGCGAGCGTTGTTCGCTTCTCTTCGGGCTGGCGTCTTGTAGAAGTAGACATCGACGAGCCACTTTGCACCGCCCAACGCACGAGGTCGGCGTGTGGGGCTGAAATGACAAAATCAACTCGTTAGCCGGCGGTGACGGTTGACGGGTCAGGGGCGCTTGCGGGTCGCCGCCCGCTTGCGCTCCGGCCCCATGACACCCTTCCGCTTGAGATACGCCGCTATCGCACGACGGATGCTCTCGCCCTCTGATGCCCCATCCCTTTGTTTTAGGACCTTCAGCCCCTCGGCGAGCTCCGGGTCGATCATGAAGTTGTAGCCTTTCTTAGGTGTCATTCGTGCAACTAATTATATACAAGGTAATACAGGACTTTCCAGGGTGGTTCCAGATTGCGGGGCTCATCGAGTCATTTTGACAACACGCGCGGAAGGCTGCCCCCCTGGAGTCGCCCCCCCGCCCTCGTAGACTTTACCCCCCCCTCCCCCTGGCCGCTCGATCCCGACATCATACCGAGCCGCCAGCAGTCCCGCGCTATAGCCACCCAGCACTCCGAGATACCCCGCCCACGCCGGGTCGCCCCGCACGGCCAGATACAGCGCGCAAATGAGTTTTTGAATCTCCTATAGATCGAGGCCTACGCGCTCATCGAGGCGATCGCCGACGCCACGCTCGACGGCGCGGGGAAAACCCTCGTGGCGACGCTCAGCACGGTGCCGCTCATCATCATCGACGAGCTCGGCATGCGCAAGCTGCCGTTCACGGCCGCCGAGGACCTCTTCGAGCTCATC
>PVBE012457756.1_pt1 | contig 17180 bp, 9 predicted proteins | sample 1631181 | NCBI WGS metagenome assembly PVBE01 (sample SAMN08397723, study PRJNA350692) | Marine metagenome, whole genome shotgun sequencing project. | isolation source: water | place: Pacific Ocean | collected 2012-04 | reverse complement strand
GGGTGGTGGCTCAGAAGCTTCAGGAGACAACGTCGAAATATTTCGGCTCGAAGCGCAAGGAGGAGTCGGTCGACGAGACCGCCGACATGTACCGCTCGCTAAACATGATGGCGGTCATGCTGGCGCTCGATTCGGAATCGGGCACCGGGCGGCCGGCGGTGACCAATGACTTCGTCGCCGAGGCCGTGCGCAACAACCCCGACGTCTATATCGGTTTCGCCAGCGTCGACCCGTGGAAGGGCAAGATGGCCGTCGACGAGGTCAAGCGCGCAGTCGAGGAGCTCGGCCTGAGCGGCTTCAAGTTCCACCCCGCGACGCAAGCCTTCATCCCCAACGACCATCAGTTCTATGCCATCTACGAGGCGATCGCCCGATACAAGCTACCGGCGCTGTTCCACACCGGGACCACCGCCATCGGCGCCAACCTTCCCGGCGGCGGCGGCATCAAGCTCGGCGGCTGCCGGCCGATACCCCATCTCGACGACATCGCCGCCGATTTCCCCGACATCACCTTCATCCTCGCCCACCCGTCCTGGCCGTGGCAGGACGAGGCGCTGGCCATGGCGGTCCACAAGCCCAACGTCTATATCGACCTGTCTGGCTGGTCGCCCAAATACTTTCAGGAATCGCTGATCCGCTACACCAACACGCTGCTCCAGGACAAGGTCATGTTCGGCACCGACTACCCCTTCCTTACGCCCGAGCGCTGGATGTCCGATTTCGAGAAGGCGGCGTTCAAGGACGAGGTGCGACCCAAGATCATGCTCGAGAACGCCAAACGACTGCTCAAGATCGACGACAGCTGAGGCAAGCGGTCGACCGCGAGAAACTTCGCCGACCTCGCCGCCGCGGAACGGAAAGGCGATTGATGTTCAATCGAATTGTGTGTCCAATATTCGATAATTGATAATCCTGGAAGGAAGCTCGGCAAATGGGCGCAGGAAAAAGTTCAAACAACGGGATGACGCGGGAGGAGGCGTTCGTCAGTCTCCGAAAGACACTGGAATGGCTGGGCGACGATGTGCACTACATCGACCAGCCGGTCGATCCCGTGCTCGAGATGACCGCCATCAGCAAGGCCTACGACAACTCGAAGGCGCTGGTCGCCAACGACCTGGTAGGCTATCCCGACGCGCGCATGATCGCCAATCTATGGGCAACCCAGGAGCGCTGCGCCCGGCTGATAGGGGTCGCGCAATACAAGGACATCAAGCTCAAGCTCCTGGAGGCGTTGCGCAACCCGATCGCGCCGCGCGAAGTCGAGGAGGCGGCCGCGCCGTGCCAGGAAGTGTTCATCGCCGGCAACGAGGTCAACCGCGTCGTCGACCTGCTGCCGATGGTGCAGCATACGCACGAGGATGGCGGGCGGTTCTTCGGCTCCGGGGTTCATTTCATCGGTCCGCCGTGGGTTCCCGGCAATGGCACCCAGTTCTCGTTCTATCGCATGTCGTTCCGCGACGGCGGGCCGCGCGCCTCGATCAACATGATGCCTGGTGGACAGGGCGATGCGATCTGCCGCCGCTGGCCCGGCGAGCGGATTCCCGTCACCGTCAATGTGTGCCCGCCGCCGGCGATCGAGATGATGGGGTTCAGCGCCTTCAATCCGATCGTCTTTCCCGGCTTCACCGACGAGATAGGCATGGCCGGCGCACTGCAGGGTTCGCCGGTTGACATCGTCAAGGCGAAGACGGTCGACGCCTACGCCATCGCCCAGTCGGAATGGGTGCTGGAGGGCTATATCGTCGAGGGCGAGCGCGTGTGGGAAACCGAGGAGGCGGAGGAGCTCGGCCGCCAGGGCGAAGCGCCGCTCCACCCCGAATGGGCGCGCTACATGGGCCGCGCCTACCGCACGCCACGCTCCTTCGAGCTGACCGCCATCACCCGGCGCGCCGACAGGCCGTTCTACTACACCCCACTGCTGGGCTCGGTGTGGTACCAGGTGCCCTATGTGTGCGCCTCGATCCATGAGATGTGCGAGCGCATGGCGCCGGGCTTCGTCCAGGATGTCGCCTCATGGGCCGGTCTTACCGTGTTCGGCGGCGTCGTGGTCCAGGTCAAGAAACAGCGGCGCTCGGACGAGGGCCTGCAACGCAATGTCATGGGCGCCATCATGACCTCGCACCGGGGCATGCGCTTGTGCATCGTCGTCGACGAGGATATCGACATCTGGCAGCCGGAGGACGTGATGTGGGCCATGCAGTCGCGCGTCAGCCCGGGCCGCGACATCGTCGTCTTCAATGAATACGGCCGCGGTCAGGCGTTCCAGCCGTCGGAGCTCAAGACCGGGCAGATCTCCGTGTCCGACGGCGGCATGGGCATCGACGCCACCGTGCCGCTGGACCAGAAGGACAAGTTCACGCGCGCCGTCTATCCGGTCGCCGATATGGACTTCTCCAAATGGTTCACCGAGGAGGAGAGCCGCGAGCTGCTGGCGTGTCAGGATCCCTATTTCCAGTTCCTCGCCAGGACAGGCTACGCCTGATGACGGCCTCGGCCAGCGCCGAGGACGCCCTGCGCGTCGGGCTGGACAACCACCGGCTCGTGCAGCAATGCCTGCGTGACAACGCTCGGCGGTTTCCCGACAAGGTCCATATCCACGCTATCGATCAGGACAAGGCGATAACCTGGAGCGAGACCTGGCGGCTGTGCAACCGCTTCGCGCGCTGGCTCGAAGACAAAGGGATCGGCGCCGACGACCGTGTCGTCGTGTTGTCCGACAACGTGGTCGAGCCGCTGCTTTTGTTCCTCGGCATCATGCGGCGAGGGGCGACGGTGTGCCCGATCGATTTCGACAGTAGCGCCGCCCAAACCGCCGAACTGCTCGATCGTCTGCAGCCGCGTCTCGTACTGTGGCACCGATCCCTCGACCCGGACGCGCTCGGCGTCGGTTCGCCGGGCGAATGGGTGCCGTTCGGAGAATGGCACGCCGAGAACGAGGCCGGGCCGGACGAGACGGACGAGCTGTTCTCCATCCTTCGGACACTCGCCGATTTGCCCGAGGCGCCCTATGTCGGCCGGCCGGACGCAACCTCGATCATCGGCTTCACCTCCGGCACCTCGTCGGCGCCCAAGGGCGTGATCCACCGTTACGACAACTACGCGCTGATCGGAAAGTCGGCCACCGATCTGTGGAGTGTGACGGCGGACGACAGGCTGCTCGAATACCGCTCCTTCGCATGGGCCTCGACCCACACGCTGAGCCTGATGCCGTCGCTGCTGACCGGTGCGACCGTGATCATGGCGCGGAAGTTCTCTCACAGCCGGTTTTTCGAGTGGATCCGCGAACACCGTCCGACGGTCGTGCTCGGCATCCCGACGGTGGTCAACATGTTTCTCAACCGCCGGGTGGAGGTGGGCGACGACAGCCTTTCGAGCGTCCGATTCATGTCGTGCAGCACCGCGCCGCTGCACACCGACCAGCTGAAGCAGTTCGAGGAGGCTTACGGCATCCCACTCATCCAGCATTATGGCGCGACCGAGGGCGGCATGCTAACCGGCAACCGGCCGGAGGAACGCAAGGTCGGCTCGGTCGGCCGCGCCTGCAAATACCAGGAGGTGATGATCGCCGAGGAGTCGGGACAGCATCTGCCGCCGGGCGAGATTGGCGAGATATGCATCCAGGGGCCGCAGATTTGCTACGGCTATCTGCTCGGGGACGGGACCGTGGAGAAGCTGCGCGGATCACCGTTCAAGACCGGCGATCTCGGCTACCTCGATGACGAGGGCTTCCTCCACATTACCGGGCGCCGCAAGGATACGATCATCCGCGGCGGCCTCAAAATCGCGCCGCTCGAGATCGACGAGGTCCTGATGGATCACGCTTGCGTCGCCGAGGCCGCCGCCGTCGGCGTTCCGGACAAGGTCTACGGTGAGGACATCGTGGCCTTCGTCGCCTGCAAACAAGACTCCGAGCGGTCGGCCGAGGCAGTGCGCGCCCACTGCGCCACGAGGCTGCCCGAGTTCAAATGTCCAAGGGAGATCGTGTTCGTCGATTCGATCCCCAAGACCGATCGCGGCAAGGTAGACCGGCCGGCGCTGCTGGCCGATTGGATGCGCGAGCGCGGCGCGAACTGATCGGTTGATCCGGTACGGGGGACGCACGAATTGACACTATTTCGCCGCGCGCCATAGAGTGAGCTCGGCCTGTGACCCACCATCGTCAATTCCAATAACGCCTGGGGAGACGAGGCATGGAATTCGGAATCGGACAACCGGTCCCGCGCCATGAGGATTTTCGGTTCGTTAGGGGCAAGGGGCATTTCAGCGACGATGTCGACCTCGACGGTCAGGCCTACGCCCATGTCCTGCGCTCGCCGCACGCCCATGCGCGGATCCGCGACATCGATTGGCGGAGGGCCGCCCGGGCGCCCGGCGTGCTCGCCGTCCTAACGGCGGCGGAATACCTGGCCGACGGGCTCGGCCTGATGCCGCAGTTCGTCAACCCGGTCGACGCGCTCGATCCTTCGAAATCGACGCTGATCAACAGAGACGGCACGCTGCCGTTCATCTCGACCCACTACCCGCTGGCGCGGGACAAGGTGCGCCATGTCGGCGATGGCGTCGCCGTGGTGGTGGCGGAGACGCTCGACCAGGCAAGGGATGCGGCCGAGCTGATCGAGGTCGATTACGAGCCGCTGCCCGCGGTCACCGATGTGGCCGAGGCGATCAGGCCCGGCGCGCCGCCGGTTTGGGACGAAATTCCCGACAACGTCGCCGCCGACTGCGAATGGGGCGACAAGCAGGCGGTCGACACGGCGTTCGCCGGCGCCCACCATGTCGTCGAGATGGAGGTGCGCAACAACCGCGTCGTCAACGGCCAGATGGAACCGCGCGCGGCGGTGGGCGAATACGCCGCCGCCGACGGACGCCACACCCTCCATGCCGGCAGCCAGAGCGTGCATCGCCAGAAACTCGAGCTGTCGCGCATCTTCGACGTGCCCCCCGACAAGATCCGCGTGGTCGCCGGCGACGTCGGTGGCGGCTACGGCCCCCGCTTGTCGATGTACCCGGAGTTCGTGCTCGTGGTGTGGGCGGCCAAGCGGCTGGGACGGCCGGTCAAATGGACCAGCACCCGCAGCGAAGCGTTTGTCAGTGACCAACAGGCGCGCGACCAGGCGGCCCGAACGGCGCTGGCCTTCGATGCCGACGGACGCATCCTCGCCATGCGGGGCGAGATTCTCTACAACATCGGAGGCATGACCGCGGCCTTCGTCCCGATGGCGAATGGGACGCGGCTGGTGACCAGCCTCTACGACATCCCGCTGCTGCACCTCATGGCCAAGGCGGTGCTGAGTAACACCGTGCCAGTCGCGCCCTATCGCGGCGCCGGCCGGCCCGAGGCCATGTACAATATCGAGCGCGTGATCGATACCGCCGCCGACGAGATGGGCATCGACCGGATCGAGATTCGGCGCCGCAACCTGATCTCGCCCGAAGCCATCCCATACACCTCGCCAATGGGCATTCCATACGATTCGGGTGAGTTCGAGGGCTATCTCGATGCCGCGCTGAAGCTGCACGACTGGAACGGCTTCGCCACCCGGCGCGAGGAATCGCGGACCGCTGGCCGACTGCGCGGCATCGGCCTCGGCATGTACATCCAGATCCCGGTCGGCGCGCGCGACGAATGGGCGTCGATCACGATCGAGCCGGAAGGGCGCGTCGCGTTCCTGTCCGGCTCGCTCGCCCAGGGTCAGGGCCACGAGACGAGCTTCCGCCAGGTGATACACGAATGGCTCGGCGTCCCGTTCGGATCGATCGACATGACCACCGGCGACACCGACATCGTGCCCATCGGCGGCGGTACTCATTCCGACCGCTCGATGCGGCTTTCCGGCGCGGTGATGGTGTGGACCTCGGAGCAGATCATCGACAAGGGCAAGCGGATCGCGGCCCATGTGCTGGAGGCGGCGGAAGAGGACATCGCCTTCGCCGCCGGTGTCTTCACCGTGGCCGGCACCGACCGCGAGATGGGCATATTCGACGTCGCCGCCGCGGCTGCGACGGATGACATGCCGGACGAGCTGCGCGGCCCGCTCGAGGCGCAATACCATCTCGATCGGCGCTTGCCCGCCTACCCCAGCGGCTGCGCCGTCTGCGAGGTCGAGATCGACCCGGAAACGGGGATCATCGAGATCGCACGCTATTCCGCCGTTGACGACGTCGGCCGGGTGATCAACCCGTTGATCGTCCACGGCCAAACCCATGGTGGGATCGTCGGCGCGCTCGGCCAGGCGATGATGGAAAACGTGGTCTACGGCGCCGAAACCGGTCAGTTGCTGTCCGGCTCGTTCATGGATTACGCCATGCCGCGGGCCGACGACTGGCCGTTCTTCAGGGTCGAGACCTACGAGGTGATCGCGCCCTCGAACCCGCTCGGCGTCAAGGGTGGCGGCGAGGGCGGCACCATCCCGGCGCTGGCGGCATTCACCAACGCGGTCGTCGACGCCCTCAAGACCCATGGCGTACGGCACATCGAAATGCCGGTGACCAGCGAGCGGGTGTGGCGGGCGATCGCCGGTTCGTGATGCGGAAGGCAGCTTTGCGAGACTCGCCGATATGACCGAAGCGGACATCGACACCGAGAAGTTCCGGCTGCGCCCGTTCGTGCAGCGCCTTGTCGAGCAGGGCGAGGTCGACGACATCGACGCGCCGGTCGCGCTGGCGGACCTTGCCGGGTACGTGGATGGCAACCCGAAGGCGGTACTGTTTCACAAGGCCGGGCCCGAGGAAGCCGAGGTCGTCGCCAATCTGATGGGCAGCCGCGAGCGGCTTGCCGCCGCCTTCGAGGCGGAGCCGCAAGAGGTCTCGCGGGAGATCGCCAGGCGGCTTGGCTCGCCCCAGCCGGTGGTCGAGATCGCCTCGGATGCCGCCCCGGTGCACCAGCGCGTGCTGACGGGCGAGGCGGCCGATCTCACCCGACTGCCGGTTCACCTGCAACACGCCTTCGATGGCGGGCCGTACATCTCGGGCTCGATCGATTATGTCGTCGATCCGGATACCGGCCTCACCAATGTCGGCAGCCGCCGACTGATGCTACGGGGGGCGCAGGAGGCGGGCATCGATCTGGTCGCGCCGAGCGATCTACAAGTCATCTATCGCAAGGTTGCAGCACTCGGCGAACGGCTGGAGATCAGCTACGTGGTGGGATCGCATCCGATCGATTTCATGGCGGCGGCGATGCGCATCCCGGGGGACGAGTTGGCGCTGGTGGGGACGCTGCGCGGCGCACCGCTTCCCGTCGTGAAGTGCGTGACCAACGACGTCCGCGTGCCGGCCGACGCCGAGATGGTGCTCGAGGGCTATCTCGACGAACACGGCTGGGCCGAGGACGAAGGTCCCTATGGCGAGTTCTTCGGCTATTACGGCATGATGAAGCGGAACCCGGTATTCCATCTGACCGCGATCACCGCACGGCGCGATGCGCTGTTCCAGACGGTCACCATCGGCGGACGCTATCTGCGCCATACCGAGACCGCGCAGATCGGCACGCTCAGGACCGAGCTCACGGCGTGGAAGACTCTCGAGACCGCCATTCGCGAACCGGTCGCGGTATACGCCACGGCGTCGGGCACCGGCATCTGCAATGTCCGCGTGGCGATGCGCCAGCGCGTGGCCGGTGAGGCGCGCAATGCCATCGCGGCGCTGTTCGGCTCGCTTGCCAACATCAAGAACGTCTTCGTGGTCGACGACGACATCGACGTTCATTCCGACGAGCAACTGGATTGGGCGCTGGCAACCCGCTTCCAGCCGGACCGCGACCTGGTGGTCGAGACGGGTTTTCGGGCGCTGCCGCTCGACCCCTCCCTGGACGGCCGCAAAACATGGTCGAAGGCCGGGTTCGACCTCACGCTTCCCTTCGGCAGACGGGGTGAGCTCGGACTTACCGTGCCCGAGCCGCCCGCCTTCGACGCCACCGCCCGTTTCCAGACCGTGCAAGAAGCCCTCGGATCGGGGCCGATGTTCTTTGGCGAGATCATGGCCGCGCTCGGCAGCCGCGACGGCCGGGAAATTGCGCGCGATCTCGGCGCCCTGCGCCGGCGCGCGCTTCTAACGCGGCTGGATGATGGCAAATACGCCATCGCGGCGGGTCGCTGTTCAGACTGAAAAATACCTCGCCTGTGGATGGTGGACGATGAGCGCCGTGGTCGACAGCTCCGGGTGGAGCTGGTGCTCGTCGCTCATGCGGACGCCGATACGGCTGGCGTCGAGCAGCTCGAGGATCTGTGCCTGGTCCTCGAGATTGGGACACGCCGGATAGCCGAACGAAAAGCGCGCGCCCCGGTAGCCCTGCCGCAGGAGCTTTTCCCCTTCCTCCGCGTCCTCGCCGCCGAAGCCGAGCTCCGCGCGGATGCGTCGGTGCACGTACTCGGCGACGGCCTCCGCCACCTCCACGGAAAAACCGTGCAGATAAAGGTAATCCTGATAGCGGTCGTTGTCGAAATGCGACCGGATCGAATCCGATGCCTCCTGACCGACGGTCACCGCCTGCAAGCCGATGACGTCGCGGCCGTCGGCGTCGGCGTCGCGGATGAAGTCGGCGATGCACAACCCGCCCGCCCGCTGCTGGCGCGGGAAGGCGAAACGGGCGATTTCGGTTTGCCCGTCCTCGTCGAACAGCACCACCGCATCACCCTCGGCGGCGCACTTCCAGTAACCGTATACGGCCTGGGGATGCAGAACCTCGTCCACGGTGCATTGCTCGACGATGCGGTCCAGGATCGGACGAACTTCCTCGTCGGCCCACGCCCGCCATTGCTCGAGCGTGCGCCCGGCCTTCCTGAAACCCCACTGGAACTGGAACAGCACCCGTTCGTTGAGCAACGGCAGCAAGGTCTTTAACGATGGGCGCTCCAACTGCCGCGCGCCCCAGAACGGTGGGGCCGGGACCTCGATCCCAGCTTGCAGCTCGGTGCGGCGGAGGCGGATTTCCTCCAGCTCCATCGGGCGCGGCGGCTTCGGCTCGGCCGGCTTGGCCCGCCCCGGCGGCTGGTTCGAAGGCCAGCCTGCGTCGGTGTCCGAGGCCGCCGCGATGCGTGCTTCGAACTCTCCCGACATCACGTCGTCCATCAACATGAGCCCGTCGAACACGTCACCGGCATAGGCGACGCCGCCCGGGCCGTAGGCCCGCATACAATCGTCCTCGACATAGGCGCGGTTGAGCGCCGCGCCGCCCAACAGCACCGGCAGGTCGAGGTTGTTGCGTCGCATTTCCTCGAGGTTCTCGCGCATGACGACGGCCGAGCGGATGAGCAGCCCCGACATGCCGAGGGCGTCGGCCTCTTCCTCCCTGACGGCCGCCATGATCGCCTCGATCGGCTGCTTGGCGCCCAAATTGACCGTGCGATAGCCGTTGTTGGAGAGAATGATGTCGACCAGGTTCTTGCCGATGTCGTGGATATCGCCCTTGACCGTGGCGAGGACGATGGTGCCCCGCGTAATCCCCTCCGTCGTCTCCATGTGGGGCTCGAGGTAGGTCACGGCCGCCTTCATAGTTTCGGCCGCCTCGAGGACGAAAGGCAACGGCATCTTGCCATCACTGAACAGCTCGCTGACCGACTTCATGCCGTCGAGCAGCGTGTCGTTGATGATGTCGAGGGCCGGGCGCTCCGCGACCGCCTCGGCCAGGTCGTGTTCCAGGCCGTTGCGATTGCCCTCGACGATGCGCGCCCTGAGGCGCTCGTCGAGGGAAAGTGCGACCTCGATCTCTTCGGCCGCCGCCGGCCGTGCCCGGGTCAGCTCGACTAAGGCATCGAGCGGGTCGCGGCCGCCCGGCCGGCGGTCGAAGATCAGATCCTCGGCGGCGCGGCGCTCGTCGGACCCGAGCTCCGCCGCCGGCACGATCGCGGAAACGTCGCCAATGAACGCGGCCACGCCGCGTTCGCGGGCGTGCTCGACGAAGACCGCTTCGACAACCTGGCGTGCCGGCATATCGAGCCCGGCCGACAGGCTCGACAACGAAACCAGGGTCTGGCACTCAGGGAATTCCTTCGCCACCGCCTCGATCGCGTCGAGGGTGGAATTCGCGCCGGCGCGCTCGGTGGCGCTGGCCAGCGGCCACGTCTGCACCTCGATCACCAGGTCGGCTGGCGCCAGGCCGTGCTCGCCGCAGGCCAGGTCGTAGAGGCGCCGGGCGATACGCAAGCCGGCATCCGCGTCGCGTGCCGGCCCGTCCTCGTCGACTGTACGCCCCATCACCGCCGCGCCGAAGCGCCGCGCCAGGGCCAGGCGCTCGCCGGTGCCGTCGGTTCCGTCGGCGAAATCGACGCCGCCGATCATCGGCCTGCCGCCATAGAGCTTGAGCGCGCCCTCGAGGGCCGCTGGATCGTCGGCCTCGAGGGCGATGGCGGCGTTGACGGTGCCGCGCAAGCGCGAAACGAAGGTCTCCAAATCGGCTGTCTCGTCGCGGTCGAGGCCGGCAAAGTTCAGCGCGAGAACCTCAGCGCCGGCCTTCTCCTGGGCCCGCGCCAGCGCCACGCAACCGTCCCAGTCGCCGGCCTCGACGGCGCCGCGGAAGGTCTCGTTGGCGGAGGCGACGCAGCCCTCGCCGATGCGCAAAGGCGCCGCCTCTCGTGCCAGCGACACGGGAGTATAGAGCGAGGCGAGAGAAGGCACCTGGTGGCGCGTGCGGGGGCCGGGAACCACGCGCCGCGCGCCGTTGCCGGCGCGCTGGCGCAACATGGCATCCATGGCCGCGACGTGGGCGTCATTGGCGCCACAGCATCCGCCGATCAGGGAGGTGCCGTATTTGTCGATGAACCGCCCCTGCCAGTCGGCCATCTCCTCCGGAGTCAGGGGATACCGGGTCCTGCCTTCGAACAGCTCGGGCAGACCGGCGTTGGGCCTGATGCCGATCAGGCCGGGCCAGTACTCGCTCAACCAGGCAACGTGCGGCTCCATCTCCTGGGGGCCGGTGGCGCAGTTGAGACCAATGAGCGGCACGTCAAAGGCGCCGACGATCGCCGACACCGCGGCGATGTCGGTTCCGACCAGCATGCTTCCGGTCGTTTCCACCGTCACCATCACCAGGCTGGGCGTGTCGGTGCCGGCCTTCCGGCGCGAGCGCTCGGCGCCGTTGATCGCCGCCTTGAGCTGCAGCGGGTCCTGGCAGGTGCACAACAGCAGACCGTCGATCCCACCGGCGATCAGGCCGTCGCATTGGGCGACGTAATCGTCCTCCAGGGTGTCGTAGTCGATGTGGCCGAGGCTGGGCAGCTTGGTGCCCGGCCCGACGCAGCCCACGGTGAAGCGGTCGCGGCCGTCGCCCTCGAACTCCTCCATCACTTCGTACAGCAGCTCGGTGGCTTCCTTGTTGAGCGCGAAGGTCTGGTCCCCGAGCCCGAATTCGTCCAGCACCGAGGGCGTCGACCCGAAGACCACCGGCATGGCGACGTCGGCCCCGGCGATAAAATAGTCCCGGTGGATTTTCCGGATCACATCGGGGCGCGAGCGGACTAGGTAGTTGTAAAGGTTCTCGTGACCGTGGAAGTCCTTTTCCACGTCCAGGTCCATCGCCTGCACCGAGGTGCCGAAGGGGCCGTCACCCAACAACACGCGATCGTTCAGAGCGTCGAGCAAATGAGCCATAGGGAAGCCCTTCTTGTTGTCCAAGCAAATAAGCCGAGACGTCCGGGCAGACAGCCTTCGAACCAGTGGCAAAATATCCGCCACGGCCATAATCCTTGGCCGGGCGCCCGAATGTTTGTCGGCTGCGAAACAGGCTAGTTGGAATGCTGGGTTGGAGTCAAACGATAGCCTGACACGCTTCACTCATTGAATTGACATGGTGCGGGGTAGTCCATACGATTTGCAGGGTTATCGATACGATTGCATTGGATTCGTGGCTATCGGTGTCACTTAATTTGCGTAGCTCGGGATTATGGAAGCATGTTCCATCTATTGAGTAATTTGCCGTGACATCGCGGCGGGGAAGCTGGCGTGGCACTAGCTCGGCGCCGCTGTTTCGCCTCTTCTCCGCAGTCGACTCGCCGTTCCCGGGGATCGTCCACACCAATGGTTCCGGCCGCAAGGCCGCCCGCCACGCACCGCCTTCCCCGCGCGGCGAAGGAGTTCGTCTCCTGGCTAATGTGATCGTTGAAACTGTTTGAAGCGGGCGGGCCGAAAAACAAGGGGAACGACGATGTCCACCACGACCGACGCAGCGACGCAGCAGACGCGCCAGAACAGGGAACAAAAAGTCGCGGGTGTTTGCGGTATCTGCCCGGGCGGCTGCGGCGTCGATATCGAGCTTGTCGACGGACGCATCGAGCGCATCTCGCCGCGCAAGGACCATCCCATGGGCATCGTCTGTCCGCGCGGCATCCACTCGAAAGACATCGTGTACTCGCCCGACCGCCTCAAGCAACCGCTGGCGCGGATCGGTGAAAGGGGCGAGGGCCGGTTCGAGCCCGTCAGCTGGGACGAGGCGATGGAGGGCATCACCGACAAGCTGATCAAGATCAAGGACGAATTCGGACCCGAGGCGGCGATGACCTATATCGGCCGCGGCGTGTTCGACAAGGGGCTGGTCGAGGCATTCGCCCCCCCCGGCATCACCAACTTCAGCCCCAAGAGCCTGATCTTTCCCTTCGGTTCGCCCAACAACGCCGGCTGCGGCTCGGTCTGCTTCACCTCCTATGGCATTCTCGCCGCCGTCCCGACATTGGGCTTAGCGATGGATCAGACCTACTCGGATTTCGGCAACTCCGAGCTGATTGTCGTCTGGGGCGCCAATCCGGCCACCGATTCGCCACCGATGGCGATGAACACGATCGTCAAGGCGAAGCGGCGCGGCGCCCGCATCATCGCCATCGACCACATGCGCAGCGAAGCGGCCCGCATCGCCCATGAATGGATCCCGATCCGATCCGGCACCGACGGCGCGCTGGCGCTGGGTATGATCAACGTGATCGCCGAGGAGGGCCTTTACGACCGCGAGTTCGTGGAAAACTGGACGGTCGGGTTCGACGAGCTCCGGGAATACGCCCGCAATTTCCCGCCCGAGGAGGTCGAGCGCATCACCCGCGTCCCACGGCAGACGGTGATCGAGACCGCGCGTGAATTCGCCACCGCCAAGTCGGCGACCGTGTCGATGTATACCGGGCTCGAATACACCGACAGCGGCGTCCAGAACCTGCGCGCGGTGTTCATCCTCTACGCCATCACCGGCAATCTGGACATCCCCGGCGGCATCGTCCTACGCCCCAAGGGCAAGGGGCCGTATAACCGCACCGACATCTCGCCGCCGGAAACGCCCAAGCCGATCGGCTACGACAAGTACCCGCTGTTCTGCAAGCTGACCCAGTCGGCGCATTTCATGGAGGCGCCGCGCGCCATCCTCGACGGCGACCCTTATCCGGTGAAGGGGCTGATCGTGTTCGGCGCCTCGCTCCTCACCGGTTATCCCAATCCCGAGCTATGGCGCAAATGCTTTTCCGAGCTCGACCTGCTGGTGGTGACCGACCGGTTCATGACGGGGGACGCGCATTACGCCGACTACGTGCTGCCGGCCACGACCTATTTCGAGAATTACGGCTATTCGAAGAATCCGGGCCATGTTCAGCTGCGCCAACGGATCATCGAGCCGCTCGGCGAGGCGCGCAGCGACTACAGCATCTTCGTCGAGCTGGCCGAGCGGCTGGGATACGGCGACACCTACCCGAAGAACGAGCACGAGCTGGTCGAGTTCGTGATGGAGGGCCATCCGGTCGGGGTCGACGAGCTGCACCGCAACGAGGACGGCGTCGGATTCGGAAAGAAGGAGCAATACAAGAAGTACGAGACGGGGCTTTTGCGCGACGACCGCGAGCCCGGCTTCAACACCCCGTCGGGCAAGGTCGAGATCGCCTCGTCGCTGTTTGCCGAGCACGGCTATGATCCGCTCCCGGTCTACACCGATCCCTCCGAAGGACCCTTGGCCAATCCCGAGCTCGCGGAACGCTTCCCGCTGGTGCTCAATACCGGGGCACGTATCCAGACGACCTTCCGCTCGCAGCACCTGAACATCCCGAGCCTGCTGAAGATTCAGCCCGAGCCCCTGGCGCTGATCCATCCGGACGACGCGGAGGCGCGCGGCATCGAGAACGGAGATCACGTTTACGTCTCGACGGCGCGGGGATCGGTGATGTTCACGGCCCGGGTGACCGACGCCGTCATGCTGGGCGGGGTCGAGGTCAATGTCGGCGGCGGCGGACCGATCCAGGCCGAGTCGTGGCGACGGGCCAACGCCAACGAGCTCACCGATTTCGACAACCGCGACCCGATCTCGGGCTTCCCGGTTTACAAGGCACTGCTGTGCGAAGTGGAGAAGGCTTCTTGAGCGATTAATACCAGCGCAGGTTGGTATTAGGCCTTCTCTGTGAAGCGTTTCGCGACGTTCTCGGCCCATGAGGCGATGCTCAGGGTCGGCGGCGCTCCGGGAGGGTCCGGCAAGGCGGCGGAGTCCGCTACGAACAGGCCGGGGTTGTCGTGGACCTCGCCGTTCGCGCCGATAACGCCGCCCTTGTCGAATTCGCCGACGCAAGCGCCTCCTGTCGGGTGCACGGTCGACGGCCTTCTGCTGACGTAGACCTTGCGGCCGGAGAGGCGCGACATTTCGGCCATGGTGTCGTAAATGCGGCCGAATATGGGGCTGTTCTCCGGGTCGAAATCGATATCGAGCTTGCCGTTCTTGAGGGCGATGACGCCGTCCATCGCGTCGATGCCCATGCTGCTCACGATGTGGCCGCGCTTGAGCCGCTCGCGCAACGCCTTCGGAATGGGATAGGAGTCGATGCTTGGCGGGCTGCTCCGGGCGATCCCCACGCGCGGCTCCGGTGCGTTCCTGAGGACGATGCCGCCCTTGCCCGGCAGTCCCGCGGTGAGGTCGGTGCCAGGCTCGTTTAAATCCCAGAATCCGCGCATGTCGCCGTTGCCGCTGAAGCGTTTCCCGAGGTTCGGCATGCCCTGCAAGCCGCCGTGCGTATCGCGGCTGTGGAGCAGGATACGCAAGGTGTTCATGGTGCCCGCGGCCACGATGACGTTATCGGCGCTCAACGCCGCCTTGGCGCCGCGCCCGTGATCGATGAAATCGACGCGGTATCGCCCGCCCGGCTCGGACGTGCGGGTTATGGCGAGGACCTCGCATAGATCGCGCACGACCAGCCCCTGCTTCACGGCAGGAGCCAGATAGCAGACGTCCAGCGTCGACTTGGCGCCGGACGGCGAGCCGAGAAATCCGTCGTCGCCGCTTCGATAGTCCGTCTGCCAGCGCTCGATGCCGGTCTCGGTGACGATCTTTTTCGGGTTGTCGGGATCGTCCGGCAGCAGAAAGCCGGTCCGGACCTCCACCTTGGGGACCGCGGCCTCGAAATTCGGGTCGTTGTGGTAACGCTCCATGGCACTGTTCGGCGGCCGGTTGTGCGGTCCCGGCGTGGTCGAGCCCATGCGCGCCAGGAAGGCCGCGTTGTGCTCCGCCATCGTCTCCTCCGAAAGACCGTCGTAATGACCGTCCCAGTAATCTTCCAGAGCCGGCCGCCGGTGCACGGCGGAATAGACGTGGCTGCCGCCGCCGACGCCCGAGGAGCACATGACCTCGATCCCCTTGGAATAAAACAGCTCGATCAACCCGCGGCGGTTCGTCGTGATCCTGCCGCCCGGCAGAGAGGGCTGGTTCAGTGTCCGGAGGTAGTTGGTATAAAGCCGCCAGCCGCGCGGCAAGGGCGTGCGGCGCTCGATGTTCATGGAGCGGGTCGGCACCGTATCCCACCACGGTCCACGCTCCAGCAGGGTGACCCGGACGCCGGCCTCGGCAAGGCGCGCCGCCGAGACCGAGCCGCCGAAGCCGCTGCCAATGACGATCACATCGACTTTGGATTCCGGCATGTTTCCCACCCTCGCTCACTTGCCATCGACTAGCCCAGCAAATCTACCTCAAGAAAACCTTCTTGCGCCAATAGCTGACATGGGCTCAAACTAATCCTGCATATGCCAATTTTTCTGAAGGAGCCACCAACATGTTCATCGCTATAGTGCAAATTCCAGGCGCCAAGCGCAGCAAGGAAGACGCGATCGCGGCGGGAAAAGGGTCGGCCCCGACGTTTCTCGGGATGAAGGGACTGATCCGCAAATACTATCTGAACGGCGATGAGGGAGGCGGCGGCGTCTACCTGTGGGAATCCAGGGAAGCGGCCGAGGCTTGGTACAATGACGACTGGGCGCCGAATATGGAAAAGCGCTTCGGCGTGCGGCCGACGCTGACCTATTATGACAACCATCTCGTCGTAGATAACGCCGCCGACGAACTGCGCGTCGAAGGCAAGGCGGTGGCGCTACAGCAGGACGCCGCCGAATAGATTGCCGCTCGCGCGGGCGCCGGGTCGGGGCCTGTCAAGATCAACGGCGTGATCGAACAGAAAGGCCGCGTCCGGGAGATATCGGACCGGACGCGGTCTCTTGGTTCTTATTCCGGCATTGAGCCGGTTGCGGTCAGTCGCCCGCTTCGGTGGTTCGCGCCCGCATCTCGCTGGAGAACGCCACCAGGAACTGCAGGGCCTGCTGTGTTTCCGGCTTGCCCAATATCGACAGCGTCGACATCACGCCGCCGCTGGGTGTTCCCTGAGCGGCAGTCTGGTCGACAGCCTGTTCCAGGGCGCGCCGGGCGTTATCGGCCATGCAAGCCATGTCTTCATTGGCCAGGTTGTTCACCATGTTCTCGACGAAGCCGAACAACCGTTCGATCATGCCGTCGGTCATGGCGTTACGCGTGCCATGCAACACGGCGACGATCTGGAACAAAGTGTCGAGCGCACCGCTTCTGTGCATATCGGTGATATTGTCGATCAACGACATGACGGCGTCACGGGTGTCATCGTCGTTCAGGCGATCGACGACTTCCAGCACGTTGGCGCCGGTCACCGAAAGCCGTTCGACCATGGAATCGGTCAGCGATTCCTGCGCCGCCTGGAACAAGCGGACGACATCGGCCTCGGCGTTTGATTCTGACATGATGTTGCCCCCTCCTACAGCAGGCCGCGGGCGGACAGCCAGTACAGCCGGTTATATGCCAGCTTGAACCAGTGGAGCATCTGTGACGGCGCCCCGGGGTTTGGTGGCGTGGTGTAATTGAACCAGACATACGTTCCGGTCTTCATGCCCGTTTCGATGAAACAGAAGACCTTGCCGCCGTAGTTGCGCGCCCAGCG
>PVBE012669294.1_pt1 | contig 17181 bp, 13 predicted proteins | sample 1631181 | NCBI WGS metagenome assembly PVBE01 (sample SAMN08397723, study PRJNA350692) | Marine metagenome, whole genome shotgun sequencing project. | isolation source: water | place: Pacific Ocean | collected 2012-04 | reverse complement strand
TGGACGGACCCCTCGAGCTCATTACGCAGCGCGGGGTCTTGGAGGTGACGGAGGGCGCCGGCGCCGTCGTCGCAGGGCCCGAGGTCTTGGAGGTCTCATGGGTTCGCGGTGAAGGCCGCATCGTCGACGCGCAGGGCGAGACCGCGCTCGAACCGGACACCGTGTCGCGGCGATGACTGGAGGCCTCGCCCTCGCCGCGGGCGCGCTCTACGTCGGGACGGCGGAGACGACCGCTCACGTCCACGCCTTCGACTTCGACGGGCACCCGCTCGCGCCTGGCTTCTCCTTCCGAGGTGAGCATGACGCCGCTGCCGGCGTCGCCGGCCTCTGCGTCGATGACGACAGACGCCTGTGGATCGCCGACGGCGCGGGCGCTTGCCTCTGGGGTTTCAGCGTCTTCGGCAAGCGCCTCGTCCGAGTGCCGGGGGAAGGTGAGGATCGCACCGGCTCTTTGGGGCGCCCCATCGCCGTCGCGTCGTTGGGGAAGGACACCGAGCAAGAGCTCGTGGTCGCAGGTCGAGGCAAGCGCCGACACGCGCTGCACATACTGCCTGTGGAGGCGGGCGCGGGGGGGGCGCTCTCGCTCCGACCCCAAGGGCACCACGACAAGGAGTATGAAGACCTCATCCACGTCGACGCGCTCGAAGACAAGATCCTCTGTTGCGAGCGCGGCGCTGGGCGCGTGCAGGTCTTTCAGCGCCGTGACTTCCACTTCGCCTTCGAGCCAGAGGCCCCCAAGGACGCTGAGCTTCGATGCGCGCGGATGTGCGCGGACGGGAGGTTCGTGTGCGCCTACGGTGGAGAGGGCTCGTCGCTCCTCTTGCTCGACAGGCGCGGGAGGCTGATGAAAGTCCTCGCGGCTGGGGGAGAGGCAGAGGGCTCTGTGTATGAACCCTCTGACCTGGTGTTGGAGGCGGGAGCACCTGATGCGGAGGCTAGGATCTGGGTCTTGGACCGTGACGGATGTCGCGTTCAGGTGTTCACCATGGCGGGTCGCTGCCACGGTTCCTTCCCTGAGTTCCCTTTGAAGGGGCTGTGACTCGCGAGAGGCGCCGGGTTAGGAGAGAATGAAGCACGTGTCAAACACCCTCGGCAACCGCAAGCGTGACCGCTCCCTCCTCCTCGGAGGGGCCAGTCTGCTCCTGTTGGCTGTGACGTTCGGGGTGTTCTCCATGTTGAGCGGAGATGATGCGCCAGCGCTGGAGGGGCCGGTCAGCGTGCGGACAGAGGATCCCTCAACGACGGCGGGCTCTTTGGGACCGCTGGAGGGACAAGATGGGACGCAGGATGAGGCGTCCACAGGAGCCCGCGGGGAGCGTGAGGTGCTCGGGGTCGTGGAGGTCTCGATCACGTCGTTCAGCGGCAGGGTCGAAGATCGCGTCAGCTTGGAAGGGGTCGTCGGCGCCTCCGTGAAGGTCGTCGTAGGCGAGGACACGTTCTTCGGAGAGACCGGAGCCGGGGGCGACTTCTCGATGGATGTTCCAGAAGACGTGGCGCTCAACGTCGAGGTGAGCGCAGCGGATTTCAACCCGGCGCGTCGAGCCGGGGTCGACAGCCGCGAAGAGGCCGTCTTCAGGCTCAATCGCACCTCTTCTTTGAAGGGGAAGATCCTCGGCCCCGGCGGCGAAGATCTGAAGACGACGGAGGTGCACGTCACCGCCGATGACAGGCGCGAAGAGCGCGTGCTCGAGCTCACGCCTGATGAGCGCGGTAGGTTCGAGGTGCTCGGCTTGGAGCCCGGTGAGTTCAACGTCGCCGCGTGGGCACCCGGATGGAGCTTCGCTGTGGAGCGGGACATCATCGTTCGACCCGGAGACGAGACCTACGTCGTGCTTGAGCTCTCACGCGCGGGGAGCGCGAGCGCTCAGGTCGTCTATGAAGGGACCACGGCAGGCGTCCCGGGTGTCGAGGTCCAGATCGAACCTTGGGTGCAAGGCCTCCCGCGCGAAGTGGAAGACATCGTGCTCATCAAGTTCATCACTGATGAGCTCGGGAACGTACAGCTGGAATCTCTCAACCCCGGAGAGAACCGCGTCCGGCTCTACGCTGAATGGGGAGAGATCAAGTATGCGCCGCGGCTCTTGGTAGAGAGCGGAGAGCATCAGCATCTCACCTGGACCATCCCTGGGGCGGCTGCATGCGAGGGAGTGCTCCTCGACGCATCAGGGCAACCCACGGCTGGGTCCGTTTCGGTCACGCCAACCCCTAATTGGGGCAGAGGGCAGCGGGCTGCCCTGCAAGAGGGGTGGGGGCCTCGGGAGGAGTGGCCCTTGCAGCTAGACGTCGGTCCCGATGGTCGCTTTCAGTTCGAGGCCGTCCCCACTTCGACGAGCTTGCGCTTTCACGGCACGTCCAGTGAGGACCCCTCGCAGCTAGGGGTCCTGGACCAAAAGTTCCAGGACGGCGAGGTCTCGGTCCTCGAGCTTCGCATGACTCAGATGCTGACGATCGTCGGGCAGGTCATTGACCCCGAGCGGGAGCCGGTGGCCGATGCTTCTGTCACGACATGGGGTGTCCGTAAGGCGTCTGCTGCTGCCCCTGACCGGGACCTTCGAGAGGTCCCAGTCAAGACGGACGAGGAGGGGCGCTTTGAGATCAACGGGCTGCTCGCCGGGCGCAACGGGGTCGTCGTGAGACATGATCGCTTCAAGACTCAATACCAAGAGATCCGTGAAGGCGATCTAGATGAGCTCATCGTGATTCGACTGAGGACGCCTGATGGGTTGAAGGGCAGGGTCATAGATGAGATCGGAGACGCGGTCCCTTGGGCGCGGGTGACGGGCTCGAGAGGGAACGACCGCAGGAGGAGCGAGTCGACCTACGCCGATGAGTTCGGTCGGTTTAGCTTTGAGTCGCTGCGTGAAGGGACCTGGAAGTTCTATCCGTCCTTGAGCGGTTTCGAGCGCGTGGAGACGCTCCAGGTGGATGTCCCCTTCGACGATGAGATCACCCTGAGGATGAGGCGCGCGCGTACGCCAGATCCAGCAGTCATCCGGGGCTTGGCGCTCCTGCCTGACGGTCAGGCGCCGACGCGCCTCAGGGTCCAACGCCTCAACTCGGCGGCGATGGTCGTGGACGGCGGCGAGTTTCGAATCAACGGGCTCTCGCCCGGCGAGCACAACTTGGTCTTGGAGGCCTCCGGTTGCTCGCAGCGGAGCTTGGGGGAGATCGTCCTCCGCGAAGGCGAAGAGCGTGACCTGGGATTGGTGAAGATGTTCCCTGGGACCTCCGTTGAGGTCTTGGTCAACGCGAAGGGGGAGGGCCCTGGCGAATCCGGGCGGTCCATCTCTGATGCGCGCGTACGTCTCCATCCGGTCTCAGGCTTCGCTGTCGAGGCTGGACGCGGGACCCGCAGGCCCTACCGTGCGCGACGGGGGAGCTACCCGATGGGCACCTTGGAGCACGGAACTTGGCGAGTAGAGGTTCGCCGAGAGGGGTACAAGAGGTGGGAGAGCGAGGTCGTCTTAGGGGCCGGCGACAGACGCAAGGTCCGGGTCGTCCTGGAGCCGCAAGAATGAGCGGCGGCTTCCCCGATTTACCCTTGCACCCCGACGAGGCCTCGCCCGAGCTCCCCGCTCGGGATCGCAGCGCTATCGCAGAGGCGCTGGCTGCGTCAAAGGTAGGGGTCGGAGAGCTCACGGCGGTTGTGGATGTCGGGACGAACACCGCGCTCTTGCTCGTAGGGAAGGTCGAAGACGGAGAGCTCGTCGTGGTGGAAGAGCACGGCGCGACGCCGCGGCTCGGCGCTGGTCTCGCGCGGACTGGCAGCCTCAGCGACGACGCGATCGAGCGGACTTTGGAGGTCTTGCGACACTTCGTCGAGCGCATGGACATCAACGGCGTCGCACCCGAGCGCAGGCGCTTCACTGGGACAGCAGTGTTTCGTCGCGCCTCTGACGCGCACCGCATCATTGAGCGCGCTCGTGATGAGCTGGGCGTCGAGCTTGAGGTCTTGCCCGAAGAGGAGGAGGCCAGGCTCTCTCACGTGGCCGTTAGCCTTACGGGAGCGACAGATAAAGTCGTCGTGATTGACGTTGGGGGCGGGAGCACCGAGCTCGCTTGGGATGAAGGCCGCGGGAGGGCTTCTATTCCAGTTGGCGCTGTCGTGCTCACGGAGTCATGGCTCGGACTCGCTGGAGAGGGTCCTGTCAAGGAGGGCGGATGGGATGGCCTGCTCTCTGAAGTAGAGGAGGCTGCGCGCGCGCTGCCGGAGGGGATCGCGCGAGGATCAGAGTGCGTCCTCGTTGGTGGCGCGGCGGTGAATCTCTCGTGTCTAGATCAAGACCTCGAATCTTTCGATGTGAGGCTAGCCGACGGGAGACAGCTTGAGCTCGCTGCCGTGGAGGCGAAGCGGGACCTCCTCGCAGGTATGGAACTCAAGGAGCGCTTGGAGCTCCCGGTAGAGCCCGGTCGCGCGGAGATCCTGCCAGCGGGCTTGGCCTGCTTCTCTGCTGTGCTCGAGCGGATCGGCGCGGAGCGCGCGCGCGCCACGACTCGCGGGCTTCGCCACAGCCTCGTCTTCGAGCTTGCGGCTGCTGTCTACTAAGAAAGAGAAGGGGCCGACGATCCGAAGATCGCCGGCCCGAGGGAGAGAGTTGCCCTCAGTCGGTCTTCCCGGGGCAGCAGTGCTCGCAGTTCCACCGCCCACCCAACCAAAGGCAAACATCAGCGTATCTCACGTGCACTGTAGAGTACACCCAGACTTCAAAGAACCATCCTCAACAGCGCTCACCTGTACAGGTCAAGATCTAGACGGGGTTCTAGTGATGTCGCGCTCGACAAACCCGTCCTAACTCCTCCCTCGCCCTTCTCGTTGGACGTCTGTGGCTCCTTAGCTGGTGTATAACGAGGAGAGGGCTGCCGGGGCGTGTGACCCGCTGGGCCCTAATTGGAGGCCAAAACGAAGTGAGTAACCCCATTAATGAGCTTTGTGATGCCCTGGACGCACTCTTCCAGAGCGATCCCCTGGGGGCGGCTGTCCCTGAGCTCTTGGACGCTTACACCAGGGACCACTCCGACTGGGAGCTCTGCAGGCACCTCATAGAAGATCGCTACACGCGAAATCTGGTGCGACGCACGGAAGACTACGAGATGCTGGTCTTGTGCTGGGCACCAGACCAAGAGAGCCCCGTTCACAGTCACATGGGGCAACGCTGTTGGATGTCCGTTTTGGAGGGGACGGTAGAGGAGGTCCACTTTAGGCGGCAGGAGGGGGGTGGAGGGCCGTTGATCGAGGGTCTGACTAGGAGCTTTCGCAGAGGCCAAAGCGCCTTCATCAACGATGACATCGCCCTGCACTTGGTGCGCGGGGCAGGAGGCGAGGCAGCAGCGAGCTTGCACGTGTACTCCAAGCCCTTCGACGTCTGTCTCATCTACGACCGCGAGACGGGTGTTGAGGCCGCCAAAGCCCTCACCTATCACAGCGTAGAGGGGATCGTCTCGAGCGCCTAAGAGGCCACTCTTTGGGAGAAGGACCCGTTGAGGCCGGCTTCCCGCTTGCCCCACGCAGAGCCCGCCGATAGCATCCTCGCCCTCGCGTGGCCGCGCGCCACGTCGGGTGGGAATGGCGGTGTAGCTCAGCTGGTTAGAGCACAGAACTCATAATTCTGGGGCCACTGGTTCAAGTCCAGTCACCGCTACCACTCCCTGAGGACGCGAAATCACCTGTTCGGGTGCCTCCAGGGCTTCCAGCGCCAGAATTACCGGGTAAGGAAGGGGTTCTCAGGTGAGAGAGCCGTATTGGGCGTAATATTGGGGGGATCCTAAGGACGATCTCCCGCGTCTCAAATCCATGCAGAAAACCGTGCGTCTACACCTGCTCCTAAGCCTTCTCGTTCTCGCGGCCGCGACCGCTCCGCTCTCAGCCCATGACGACGATCCGAAGAGGATCGGTCGCGTGGCTCCGACCCAAGGCCCGATCTGGCGTCGCAACGCGATCGCGAACTTACAGGGCGGCGGCAGCGGAGGGTCCCAGAACTCCCTCGGCTTCAACTCACAAGACGTCCAGCTCATGTCCTGGATCCCGCTCAACAACTTCGGCACGGGCGCGAGCACGGGCGCTGACTGCTGGGGCTACATCTCTCCGTCAGGTCGTGAGTACGCGCTCATGACGATGTCGAACGCGACCTCGTTCGTCGAGATCACCAACCCGTCCAACCCCTCGATCGTCGACACCTTCAGCGAGCCCTCGAGCCTCTGGCATGACGTCAAGATCTACCAGCACTACGCCTACGTCGTGAGCGAAGCTGGCGGTGGTATCCACACCTACAACATGTCGAACATCGACAACGGCGTGGTGAGCTATGTCGGCGCCACGACCACCGGTGGAACATCGGCCTCGCACAACGTCGCGGTCAACACGGACTCCGGCATGCTCTACCGCTGCGGCGGTAGCAGCAACGGCCTCAGGATCTACAGCCTCGCCAACCCTGCGAGCCCTTCATATGTCGGGTCTTGGGACACGCGCTATGTGCACGACGCACAGATCGTGAGCTATACGAGCGGCCCTTACGCCGGCCGCGAGATCGCCTTCTGCTGCAGCGGGTACAACGGCGGCGGCACAGATACAGGCCTCGACATTCTGGACGTCACGAACCCGAGCAACATCATCGAGATGGACCGGGTCACTTATACGGACCGGGCGTACTCACACCAAGGCTGGCTCTCAGAGGACCGACAGTACTTCTACCTAGGAGATGAGCTTGACGAGGGGAACAGCGTGTCGTTTACGGAGACGAAGGTGATCAACGTCTCGAACCTGACGAACGCGTTTCAGGTTGGGACCTTCAACAATGGCAACTCCGCGATCGGGCACAACCTCTACACGCACAACGGCTACTGCTATGAGGCCAACTACCGCAGCGGGCTCCGGATCTTTGATCTGAACCAGAGCGCTACCAACCCGCCTGAGGTCGCTTACTTCGACACGTTCGGCTCCAATGACAACCCGTCGTTCAACGGGCTCTGGAACGTCTATCCCTACTTCGACAGCGGCACGGTCATCGGCTCTGACATGGAGAGCGGGCTCTTCATCTGGCGCTTCGCTCAGCCGCCGGTCACCTTTGACTTCCCGAGCGGTCTGCCCGACTACTTCGACCCCGGCGGCGAGACCATCAACATTCAGCTCACCGAGACTAGCCCCGGCGCGCTCGCGGCGGGCTCGGAGAACCTGAGCTACAACGCCGGCGCTGGCTGGGTGACTTCCCCCCTCACGAACCTCGGCAGCGGCGCCTATGTCGCGAACATCCCCGCGCTCCCTTGCGGTCAGACCGTCGAGTGGTTCTTGAGCGTTCAGGACTCCTCTGGTGTGGACTGGACGAGCCCGAACGGGACCCCCTACGCCACGCTCGTCGCCGAAGGTGACGTGCTCATCTCTTCGTATGACATGGAGGCGGCAGACGGCTGGACGGGCGGAGTGAGCGGTGACACCGCGACGACGGGTCAGTGGACTCGTGGAAACCCCATCGGGACGGACGCGCAGCCTGAGAACGATCACAGCCCCTCCGGATCTAACTGCTGGTTCACCGGACAAGGCTCGAGCGGCGGCAGCGTGGGTGAGAACGACGTCGACGGCGGCTACACCACCCTGCTCACGCCCACCATGGATCTCTCCTTGGCGGTCGATCCCGTCGTCAGCTACTGGCGCTGGTACTCAAACAACGCAGGCGCGAGCCCCAACGCTGACATCTTCGAGGTGCACATCTCGGACAACGGCGGGGGGAGCTGGTCCTTGATCGAGCTCGTTGGGCCTACGGACTCAGAGTCGAACGGTGGCTGGTATGACCACACCTTCAAGGTCTCCGACCACGTGAGCCTGACAGACAGCGTGCAGGTGCGTTTCCGCGCCAGCGATCTGGACAGCGGCTCCATCGTCGAGGCAGCCGTGGATGACTTCGAGGTCGTCGACATCATCTGCCAGACCTGCGGTGGCTCGAACTACTGCACGATCTCGCCCAACTCCGTGGGCGGCGGCGCGGTCATCACGAGCAACAACCAGACCAGCATGTCAGCGAACGGCTTCGCCGTGAGCTGCTCAGGCGCGGTCCCGGGACAGTTCGGGATCTTCTACTTCGGCCCGAACCAGGTCTCGACGCCCTTCGGGCATGGCGTGCGCTGCATCGGCGGCCAGACCCGTCGACTCCCGGTCCAGCAGGCTGACTTCTTCGGGGACGCTTCTTACTCTCTCGACTTCACGACCTCGCCTGCGAGCGACGTCACGGCAGACAGCACCTGGAACTTCCAGTTCTGGTACCGCGACCCCGCCGCAGGGTCTCCGAACTTCAACCTCTCGGACGGCCTCGAGGTCCTCTTCTGCCAGTAGGAGCCGCTAGGGCCTCGCGCCCTCAGAAACCGTGGTGAGATCTTCCGTGCGCGGGAGGGCTATGGCTAGGTATCCTCTCCGGCCCTCGGAGGGTGGTTTAGCCTCCTGACGGGGACCGTTTTCTTTCTACCTAGAACACAGAAACTGATCCTCCAATGACCAACTTCATCGGCAAGGCGGCGCCCGCCTTCACCGCGCCCGCGGTGATGCCCGACGGCAGTACGCAGGACGTGAACCTGTCGGACTACGCTGGCAAGTACGTAGCGCTCTTCTTCTATCCGAAGGACTTCACCTTCGTCTGACCGTCCGAGCTCATCGCTTTCGACCGCCGCATCGGCGAGTTCGAGAAGCGAGGCGTCCAAGTTTTGGGCGTTTCCATGGATGACGCTGAGACCCACGCCCGCTGGCGTGAGACCGCCATCAACGACGGCGGCATCGGTCCGGTCAACTATCCCCTCATCGCCGACACGACAAAGCAGATGTCCGATGACTACGACGTGGTCCACGAGGAGACAGGCTTCTCCGCGCGCGGCACCTTCCTCATCGACCCCGACGGTGTCTGCTGGCACGCGGTCGTCAACCACCTCCCGCTCGGGCGTGACGTCGACGAGCTCCTGCGCGCCATCGACGGCGTACAGTTCCACAAGGAGCACGGCGAGGTCTGCCCCGCAGGCTGGACGACCGGCAAGGCGGGCATGACACCGAGCGACGACGGCGTGAAGCAGTACCTCACAGATCACGCTGAGAGCCTCTAACGAGAGGCACGAGTCAAGATACGAGCCCCGTCAGCCACTCGGCCGGCGGGGCTCGCCTCGTTTGGTCGTGATCGCCGGTGTGTGTGCGCCTAATCTCTGGGCATGCAACCGGCCCCCTACATGATCGGTGTTGACATTGGAGGGAGCGGCGCACGCGCAGCGTGCGTCGATTGGGATGAGGAGGGGCGGCTCTTTGTCGGGGAGATTCATGAGCTCGAGTGGGACGATGGCTTTGAGCCTGTCCCGCTAAAGGAGCAGCTCACTTATCCGGGGGAGGTCACGGCCTTCGAAGAGGTCTCCTCGGGAGCGCGCGTCGCGCGTCTCGCAGACCTGATCCTGAGCTGCACCGACTGGAGTTACCTCTTCTGTCATGTCGCCGCGCCCGGCCTCTTAACCGAAGATGGGTCAGGGATCCTCGCGTGGAGAAACGGTCCGCGTCGAATGACCTTGATCCCAGACCTCGAGCGAGCGCTGAGGTCTAAGCGGCAGAATCTGGAGTGCTGGGTGCGGCCCATCTGTCCTGACTCTGTGGCCTGCGCCTTGGGTGAGCACCACGCCCACGGCGGCGCGCTGCGTGGGGTGTCGAACGCCCTCTGCATCGCCGGCGGGAGCGGGGTCGGGGAGGGGTTGATCGTGGAGGGGCGCTGCTATGCGCTGAACGAGTTAGACCCGCCGCTCGCGCGCGCGTGGGAGCTCATAGGTGGGGGGGACGCGTCCATCGAGGATCAGGTCGCGCCTGCGAGGGTCCTCGAGGCCTGGCGGAGGGCCGGTGGTGAAGGGAACCCGGAGGCGCAAGAGTCGGCTGAGGCAGCCGCCCTCTTGGACGCGAGGGATCAAGGTGTCTTGACGCTCGTCGAGCGCGCCCGCGCTTGGTTCGATGAGCGCGGGCTCCCGCTCGAGCGAGTGGCGCTGTCGCAGACGCTAGGGCGGCTCTATTCGGAAGACAGCGTGAGGTTCACGCGCCTCGCGGAGCAGCTCGGTGAGGTAGAGGTCGCCACCTCGTCGCTCCGCGGAGCTCCGCTCGTCGGAGCGCTCATGAGCTTTTCGGTGGAGCGCACGTGAGCGGCTCCTTCGGCTTGCTGGATTGGGGGGTAGTGGTGGCCCTGCTCCTCGGCACCACCTGGATCGGGCACCGCGCCTCGGGGAAGCAGGAGAGCTTGCGAGACTTCTTCCTCGGTGGGAAGCGGCTGCCTTGGTACGCGGTCGCTGCCTCCATCGTCGCGACAGAGATCAGCGCCGTGACCTTCATCAGCCTGCCGTCTGTCGTCGCTAGAGAAGGGGGCAACTGGACCTACCTGCAGATCGGGCTCTTCGGGTCGCTCTTCGCGCGAGGGATCATCGCCTGGCTCCTTGTCCCAGCCTATTACGAGCGAGAGATCTTCAGCCCCTACGACTACATGGGCGCCAAGCTCGGCGAGGGTGTCCGAAGAGCCGCCACGTGCCTCTTCGCCCTCGGGGGGATCCTGGGACAGTCGGCGCGGGTCTACCTGACGGCTGTGGTCTTGGGGGTCCTGCTTGAAAAAGAGCTGGCTTGGGCCGCCGCCCAAACCGGCGCTTCACCGCTCGCTGTCGCTGTTGCTGTTATCACGCTCGTCGCCATGGCTTGGACTCTGATGGGCGGCATCGCGACGGTCGTCTGGACTGACGCGGTCTTGTTCTTGCTCTTCCTCGCTGGGATAGGCGCTGCGCTTTGGACTGTGAGCGGCAGCGTTGACGGCGGGCTGGCCGCTGCGTGGGAGAGCGCGTCTGCTGTGGGTAAGACCCAACTCTTTGACCTCCGCTTTGACCTCGCGGCTCCATACACGCTCTGGGCGGCCGTGATCGCCTCGACCTGGGGTGGAGTTGGCTTCTATGGCACAGATCAGCTCCTCGCGCAGCGGATCCTCTGTTGCCGGGACGTCCGCGCTGCGCGCCGGGCGATCCTAGCGAGCTATGCAGCCGTGCTGGTGACAGTCCTCGTCGCTCTCGTAGGGGTCGCCCTATGGGCTCACTACCAAGAGCACGCGATGAGCGCTGCCGCTGAGGCGCTCTACGCAGAGAAGAGAGACCGACTCTTCCCGATCTTCATCGTCGAGGTCGTCCCTGCTGGCCTGAAGGGCTTGATCGTCGCAGGCGCGCTCGCCGCGGCGATCTCCAGCCTCGATTCCATCGTGGCGGCGCTGTCACAGACGACCCAGAGTCTCTTCGCGAGCGACGGAGACCCCGCACGTGAGCTCAAGCGCTCCCGGCTCTTGGTCGTCTTCTGGAGCCTCGTCTTAGGCCTCGCGGCGATCGCGATCGACGTCATCGCTGAGAGCTACGCCTCCATCCTTGACCTCGCCCTCGCGATGGCGAGCTACACCGGCGGCGCGCTCCTCGCAGGCTTCCTCTTGGCGTTCCTGCCGCTTAAAACCGACGGGCGCGGCTTCCCCACCGCAGCGGGCCTCTCCGTCCTGGCTGTGTTCGCGGTCACCTCCCATCAGGATTGGGGAGGACGCCTAGGGGTCGCGCCTGAGCGGTTGGTCCTGGGCTTGGGCTCGCTGCTCGCGGTCTTGTGGTGGTTCACGACCTCCCGCAGGACCTTGGGCGCCGCAGTCGCCCTCTCAGCAGGCCTCTTCCTTACCTGGTGGCTGGCTGTAGCGGGCGCGCTGCCGCCTCATGCTGACGGGGGAGGAGCGCGCGTGCTCGCGTGGCCCTGGTACGTCCCGCTCGGGAGCTCGGTGGCGTTCTGCTGGTCCTTGCTCCTCAGCGGACGTAGAGAGCTACCTGACCTCGTCTAGCCAGCGCACGTGCCGCTCGGTGTGCTCCTGCGCGACGCCCGCTGCTATGGCCTGGGTGACGAGGGCGACTCGAGAGGCCCCGTCATCTAACTCTGAGAGCAGAACCTCAGCGAGACGTGAAGCCTCTAGGTCCCTGTCAGAAGAGAGGAGCGCGGCGTACTGGAGAGAGATGTGCTGGCGGAGCTCCTCCTGGAGGACCCTCTTGATCCTCTCTTCACGCTCAGCTGGCTCTCCTTTTGTGACAGCCTTGAGCAAGGGGAGCCCTCGTCCCGCACTCGTCGTCGAGGGCTTTTCTTGCAAAGGAGTCTTGGGTTCGCGCGCTGGTCTGGCGACGCGGTCGTTTAGAGACTTGAGGCTGGCCAGGCTCATGCGCGCCTCTTGCACAGGGTTATCTAGCACGAGACCTGCGGCGCGCCAGTCGCCTTGCTCGACGAGGAGGAGGAAGAGGCGGTGGTCGAGCTTTCGCATGAGCGTACGTCCTGACTTCACCTCGAGCGCGGCCCCGCAGAAGATCGCTGTGGCGGAGTCGTCATTGAGCATCGCGTTCAGCTCGATCCAATCTCGCAGGTGCGTGATGGTGGGCAGCCTGTTCGTGAGCGGGCGGAGCGCGAGGCGCTTGGTGGACACGGCCGCACGTACAGTCTCCAGTCGCTCTACCAAGGGACTGATCTCTCCGGGGAGGACGTCCCACCGCCAAGCTGCGAGGTGCGGGGCGTGCTTGGGGATGTTGTTCCAGAGCCACAGGAGCTCTTCGCCAGCGACCTCATCTTGGCCATAGTCGAGGAGACTCTCTGCCACCACGCGCCGATCTTCGAAGTTGACGTCTTCTACGCGCATGTCCTTGAACGACTCTACGCGCTGAAGGAGTCGTCGCAGGTCTGCTGTGCCGTGCTTGAGCTCTTCGATCCAGGCGCGCACCTGGGCCGCTGTCTTGAAGCCTGTGACCTGGTCAAACGCGACGCCGTCACGGAAGGCGACGAGCGTTGGGTATCCCCGGATCCCCAGGCGCTGCCTGATGTCAGCGTGCTTGTCCATGTCCAGCTTGATGCACACAGCGCGCTCCTTGAGCCACGGCACGAGCTGGGGGTCACGCCAGGTCGTCAGCTCCATTTGTCGGCAGGGCCCGCACCAGCTCGTCATCGCGTCGAGCAGGACGAGCTTCTTCTCTGCGGACGCAACCTCTACAGCTTCAGCTAAAGAGAGGTCCCTGAAGACGCTCTGGGGGTCTTCAGAGGCTCTCGGAGCGAGGAGAGCGAGGAGGATAGTGAGCTTCAGCATGGTCGCAGCCTGTCATGAAGGTTACGACGGATTCTGAGGATGAGTCGGCCCGTTTTCGATTCAGCCGGTCTGACGCTTAATCGGTCGAGAAAGCGAAGACCTCGGTCGGCTTCGCTGCTGTGAGATAGTCCTCGACGGACATCAAGAAGGAGTGCTCCAAGGAGCCCGCGTTGAACGCGATGCGCTCGTTCTTCGAGATCTTGGCGTCGAGGTGGAGGTTGAACGGGAGCAGCGGGGCGCCGAAGGGGGGGACGCTCCCAGGGACCAAGCCTGTGAGCTCCATGAGCTCTTCGGCGGACGCGAAGCGAGTGCGTCGGACGCCGAGCTCATCACGGATCGCGCGCGAGTTGAGGCGGCGGTCGGCGGGCAGGACGAAGAGGCCGAAGTCATCATCGATCTTGAGGAGCAGAGCCTTTCCTCCGTTGGAGAGCGGCTCTCCGCGCGCAGCCGCGCTCTCTTCAGAGGTGCGCGTCGGGGCGTGCTGGAGCTCTTCGAACTGGATCCCCGCTCCCGTCAACCAAGCGCGCAAGCGTGAGAGGACCGGGCGCTCCTCGTCGTTCAGTCCTTCTTGTCCCAATTCCTCTTCTTGTTCTTGTTCCACCAGCGCTGCCAGTTGTTCGGGCTGCCGGCGTTGGCTCCGGAGAGCTTGGCCATGCTGCGTTGGCAGGGTCCATTGACGCGGCGCCAGCGGTCTGAGGTCGTCGTCCCGTTGGGGTCAGATTGGTTCGCAGCCTGCGCGCTCATCAAGAGCTTCAGGAGGTCTTCGAAGATCGCCTTGCGCTTCTTGTGGTCGAGGTTGGTGAACTGGCCGAGAGCCTCTGCAGCGGCCGCCTGCACCTGGGCGTTGAACTCATCGAGCTCTTTTGAGAGGACCTTCACGCCCTTCTCGTCCTTCGTCTTACCGAGCGCTGCGAGGATCGCGCTGCGCACCTCGTAGTCTTCCTTGTGGTTCTTGTCTTTTGAGAGGCGGATCAGTGATGCCACGGACTCAGGCGCCATCTTTCCGAGGGCGGCTGCGCCGGCGATGAAGAGCTGTCGCTTGCGATCGCCTTCACGGGAGAAGGGGCGCTTCACCCGCATGGCGCGAGTGATCTCAGTCACGATCAGCTTCTTGTCGATGGGGCCCGAGCGCTTGAACTCGGTCGTGAGGCGCTGGATGATCTGGACGGCTTGGGCGTCCTCATCTCCCCGCTTCTTTGTGTGCTTGAGGAGCTGCTCTGTGAGGGCCTTAACCTCAGGGCGCTTGTCCGGGACCTCTTCGTCTTGAAGCGTGATCCGCGCGGGAGCGGGCGGCGTGCTGGCCGTGGGAGGGAGCGCGGCAGGGATCAGTGTGAGGAGGAGTGAGATCATGTCTTCAGGATACGGTGCCGGACTGTTCGTTGCGCGGGGACTTCTCTCTAGGGGTGGCTAACGCGCCACCAGAGGCGGCTCTGCACCAGCAGCGATCCACGCGGACGCCACCTCGGAGCTGAGCGGCGCAGGGTCGGTGAGCTCGAGCGGGAGCGGCGCGCAGGCCGCTGTGATGCCTCGCATGCCTCCGAGCCGGAGCGCGCCAGGGAGGAAGTCGCGGTGTCTGGCGTCCGTGAGCTCTTCAAAGCTCCAAGAGCGGTTGGCGACCAGAGAGGAGAGCGCACCCTCTGAGATCGCGGCGGCGAGGATGGCCCACGGGCCCGCGCGGTCCAGCCCCGCGAGGTGGACGCTCGTCGCCCTAGGGAGGTCGCGCGCGTAGACGACGGCAGTGAGGAGGTCGTGCACACGCTCGGCGATGAGCGCGCGGTTGTAGCCTGTGGTGTAGCCCTCGTAACCGCTGCGTGAGTCATCGAAGCGCGCCCCGAGGGAGGCACCCACGCCGAGGGCGTCTACGAGGAGCAGGGCGTCCGTCGCGCTCGCGCGTGCCTCTCGACGCATCTCCTGCCAAGCCTCATGGGAGAGCTGCTCACGCCAGGGAGTGGAAGAGACGACGACGCGGACCGCGCCGCTCCAAGCGAGCGGTTCGACAAAGAGCGCTCGCAGCATCTCCTCCTCAGCGGGTCGGGAGAGGACGAGCGCCTCGGCTCGGCCCCCTTCGCAGGAGACCTCCCGTCGGCTTTGGACCACGACGGTCGAGGGGAGGGAGGTGTGGAGCAGCACGCGCAGCGTCTCGCTCACATCACTCTTCCACGCCTCGAGGCTCTCACGGTCGTGCACCCTGCGGGACTCGAGGGAGGCCTCGATCTGCTCGCGCCACCAAGCCAGCACGCCCGCCGCGTCCAGCTCCTTCGGGCGGGCGTCGTCCGCGGTGTAGACGGAGAGTTCAGCTGGGGGGAAGGCCTCGAAGGTCTTTTCAGGCAAGACCTCTCCGAGCTCTAGGTGTCGCGCTAAGAAGGCGTACATGCGCGCGCGACCGAAGGAGTTGTAGTTGTGCCCGAACTGTGGGAAGCACTTGGCCTCGATCGCGTCAGCGCTGTCATAGAGGCTCCAGACTTGCTTCAGCTCAGGGAGCCCGCGCTCTTCGATGTGGAGCGTCCAGTCGTTCGCGCCGGTCATTCCCAGCGCGCGAGGAGCGATGAGGGCGCAGATCCCGATGTTGCTCGTTCCGACCCGCAGGTGCGGCGCGTTCTCACATTCGCAGCCTCCCTGCATCTCTGTGCCGACCATGACGGCGGGGAAGGCGACGCGGACGCGCTCGTCTAGGGCGGCCAGCATGAAGGACTGGGTCCCGCCGCCGCTCCCGCCGGTGACGCCGATCCGCGACGAGTCCACGTCAGCGCGGCCTTCGAGGTGATCGACCAAGCGCATAGAGTTCCAGGTCTGCAGGCCGAGGTGGTTCACGCCATAGCTCTGGGCCGCGAGCGAGGTCAGGCCGCTCTTGTGGTTCAGCGCAGTGGCGTCGGCGTAGCCGACCATGTCGTAGTGCAGGACCAAGCAGCCCATGCGTGCGAGGTGGACGCAGCGCGCCTGCAGGTGGTAGCGCGCAGCGACGGGGTCGCTCTCACCGCCGCCGGCGAGCTCTTTCTCCACTAGGTTGGAGCGGTCCGTGAAGCGTCCTTCGGGCCAGTGGCCGTGGGGGCAGAGCACGGCGGGGAAGGGGCCGTCACCTTTTGGGCGGTAGAGGTTCCCCGTGACCCAGTGGCCGGGGTGGCTCTCGACGCGGATGGCCGAGACGCTGTAGCCCTCGCGCGCTGCGATGAGTCGCTCGTGCGAAGCTGGCGCAGGCCTCGGCGGCATGAGCTCGAGCCCCACCGCGACGCGCAGCTGCATGAGCGCCTCCTCCCTCTGCACAGACCACTCATCTAGCGTCTCAGGAGGCGTCCAGGGGTGGTACCCGTTCAGAGTGATGAGGGTGGTCGCGCGGGGATCCGCCGAGGCGGGATCTAGACCTCCGGCCTCTGGAGGTCCGGGGGCGACGCAGGACATTGCGAGGAGGAGCGAGAGCCAGAGATGTCGCATCCGCAGAGGTTAACGCGCAGAGTCCGCGTCTCTCAACCAAGAGGAAGGCCTGTGGCTCTAGACGCCTCAGGCTATGCTCTGTGGCATGAAGAAACACCGCACCACCATCGTCCTGGCCGACGTCTCGGCCGTCCTCGCCCTCAGCTGCCTCTTCCTCTCGGCTCAGGACCCAAAGCTCGGTTATGACGACACGCCCTTGATCCCCGAGACGGAGTGGCATGTCCACGACGGGATGCGCCCGCAGCCACAGGTGGTTGAGTCGGGTCGCGCAGGGGGAGCGCCCTCAGACGCCATCACGCTCTTCGACGGCTCTGACATGGACGAGTGGGACAAGAGTTGGAAGGTGAGCGATGGCTACATGGAGGTGAACGGTAAGGGGTCGATCTCGACCAAGCGCTCGTTCGGCGACTGCCAACTCCATCTCGAGTTCGCTACTCCAGGCGAGGTGAAGGGGAACGGGCAAGGGCGCGGGAACAGCGGCATCCACTTTATGGGTGTCTTCGAGGTTCAGATCCTCGACAGCTATGAGAACCAGACCTACCCGGACGGGCAGTGCGCCTCGCTCTATGGGCAGTGTCCTCCGCTCGCGAACGTTAGCCGTGGGCCCGGTGAGTGGCAGACCTATGACATCGTCTTCAAG
>PVBE010772225.1_pt1 | contig 17181 bp, 17 predicted proteins | sample 1631181 | NCBI WGS metagenome assembly PVBE01 (sample SAMN08397723, study PRJNA350692) | Marine metagenome, whole genome shotgun sequencing project. | isolation source: water | place: Pacific Ocean | collected 2012-04 | reverse complement strand
TTCTTTTTCAATTTTTCAAGATCATCCTGCCCGGATGCCTGAAAGAAGATCGCAATTGCGAGAAGTAAAGACATAGTGTCCTCCTTTAGTTATTCGTGATTTGTTTTCGTTAATTCCGGTTACAGAATCACGAAAGGAGGGGCGCGGAGAAGGGGGAGGGAAAGCGTGGAGGAGGAAAGGCGACGCTCATCCTGGGAAGAGTACGAAGCCACCTGCCCGGGGAAGGGGTTTTCGAGCGGGGAGAATTCGATCCCGAACTTGGAGGAGAAGGTGAGGCAGAGATCGCACGGGGTGAGATCGAGACCTCCCTCCATGCCTTCCACGTGGTCCAGGGGCGCGTGGCCTTCACATGGGGCGCCAATCTCCCCCCCGTGATCCTCGAAGAGGGCGTGCGCCGGACCTCCGAGGAGGACCGCCGCGGAAAACAGCGCCAGGAATAGCCAGGTTCCCTTGTACATTCCGTCCAGATTCATAAACAAACAGGCCTGTAAAGTCCAGTCTTATACCACCGCCCGGCGGGTCTTCAGGAAGAACCGGGCGGTCATGAAAACGAAGGCGGCCCCCATCGTGAAGAGCACGATCGCCGTTCCCGCGATCATCCACCGCTTCTCCCCGATATTTTTCTCGATCAGGATCCAGAGAGCCACGATCGTCGTCGCCATCATGAAAAGCGCGGGAAGAAGCGTGAACCAGATCCGCCGGCCGTTCTTCAGAAGCCACGCCGTTGCCGCGATCAACGTCAGCGCGGCCAGCAACTGGTTCGCCGCGCCGAAGACCGGCCAGACAACCCTGTATCCCTGTTGGAATGCGAGAACGCCCGCCACCCCCGCGACGATTACCGTGTTCACCGCCCGGTTGCGCAAAATCGCCGGGGGATTCCGGAAAACCCCCTTCCAGAATTCTTCGAGGAGGTAGCGCGCCAGCCGGATGATCGTGTCGGTGGTGGTGACGAGGAACCCCTCCAGCAAAAGAATCCCGAAAACGGTTCCGTATACCGCGGGCAGGCCAAACCCCTTCGTGAGTGTCTGCCCCACGCCCGCCGCGAATGCGATCGGCGCACCCGCTCCCCCGCCGAAGACCGCCTCCTTGTACCCGGAAAAACCGAGTCCCGCACCGATGCAGAGCACCACGCAGACTCCGAGAAGCGTTTCCAGCAACATGCCGCCGTACCCGATCGCGGGCACGTGCTTCTCGTTCGACACCTGGCGGCAGGTCGTCCCTCCGCAGACCAGTCCGTGCGCTCCCGACACCGATCCGCACGCGATGATCACGAACATGATCGGCCAGATCATCCCGAGCTTCGCGGTACCCTCCTCGAAGTTCGTCATCGGCGCGTCGATCGTCACGCCCTGCAACCCGGCGGCGATCAGGCCGAGGCTCATCGCGGCCAGCCCAATAAACAACAGGTGCACGTTGGTGAAATCGCGCGGCTGAAGAACCATCCAGAGCGGGATAAACCCGGCGAAGACGCAGTAGACCAGGACGACGCCCATCCAGATCCCGGGGTCGAGGTGAAGCGGCCAGAGGAACCCGATCCAGATGGATCCCGCACAGACCGCAAGGCAAATCGCGCTCGCCACCAGCACCCGGATTTTCTTCCTGTATAAAAGGAACCCGAGAAGCGGCGCGAAGATCGTGATCACGATCACCGACGTGGAGGCGATCCCGCCGATGCGCCCTTCCACCACCCCGTCCGACTCACGCACCCGCGTCTCCAGGAGGGTCTGGTCCTCCGGGAGATTGAGCTCCGCCACCGGGAAGTGGGAGGTCAACGCCTTCGCCGTCAGGTCGAGAAAGGCCGCGGCGACAAGGATGCAGAGAATGATCGCGAAGACGACGTAGAGAAAGAAACCGCCCTTCCCGAGAGTGGTCCGCGCCACCTCGGCGACCGATTTTCCGCCCTGCCGAAGGGAGACAAAAAGCGAGGTGAAGTCGTGCACCGCGCCGATCAGGATGACGCCGAAGACCATCCAGAGAAGGCCGGGCAACCATCCGTAGATCAACGCCACAGCCGGACCCACGATCGGTCCCGCCGCGGCGATCGAGGAATAGTGATGTCCGAAAAGGACGAAAGGCTTCGTCGGAACGTAGTCGACGCCGTCGTCGATTTTCTTCGCCGGCGTCATCCTCTCCGGATCGATCCCGACCAGCCGGGCGACGAGCCTGCCGTAAAACCGGTACCCCAGCGCGAGCGCCGCGAGCACCAGGAGCATGACCAGGGCGACGTTCAATCAGGAACCTCTTATAGCTTCCGGAACTTCGCCCCGCCCTTCGCGTCCTCCACCGACCAGCCAAGGTCCCGGATCCGCTCCCGGATCGCGTCGGCGGTGGCGAAATCCTGCTTGTTCCGCGCTTCCAACCGCTCGTCGGCCAGGCGAACGACCTCGTCGGGGGCGGACTCCTCTTCCACCCGGAGAACGCCGAAGACGGTGTCGAACTTTTCGAGCGCCGCGAGCGCGATCTTCGCCCCCGCGGAGCCGATCTCTTCCCGGTCGATCCCGCGGTTCACCTCGCGGGCAAAATCGTGGATCACGGAAAGCGCGCCGCTGACGTTCAGGTCGTCCTCGATCGAAGATTCGAACGATTCCCTCGTCTTTTCGACGATCGCGGCGACGTCTTCCTTCGTGGGCACGTCCCCCGCGGAGAGATCGATCAACCTCTTCTTGAGCTCGACCAACCGGCGTAGCGAGGAGGCGGCGTCGTCGAAGAGCTTGAACGAAAAGCTGACCTGTTCCCGGTACCGGCTCCCGGCGAGCGCGAGGCGGATCGCCATCGGGCTGTACCCCTTGGCGGCAAGTTGCTCGGGCCGGAAGAAGGTTCCCTCCGACTTGGACATCTTGCGTCCCTCCCACAGGAGGTGGCGCGCGTGGATCCAGTATTTCACGAAGGGCTTCCCGGTGGCCGCCTCGCTTTGGGCGATCTCGCACTCGTGGTGCGGGAAGATGTTGTCCTCCCCGCCGGTATGGATATCGAACGTCTCGCCGAGATATTTCATCGACATGGCGGAGCACTCGATGTGCCACCCGGGGAAACCCCTTCCCCAGGGAGAATCCCACTGCATGAGGTGCTTCGGATCCTGTTTCCAGAGCGCGAAGTCGGCCGGGTGGCGCTTCTCGGGATTGATGCCGATGCGCGCCCCCGCCTTCATCTGTTCGACGGTGTTCCCGGAAAGCTTCCCGTACCCGTCGAACTTCATGACGTCGAAGTAGACGTTCCCATTCACCTCGTATGCGAACTCCTTGTCGATCAGCGTCTCGATGTAGGCAATCATCTCGGGAATGTGGTCGGTCGCGCGCGGAAACTCGTGAGGTTCGAGGAATCCGAGCGTTTTCCGGTCGTTGAAGAAGGCCTCCATGAAATGCTCGGCCACCTTGAAGGGATCCCATCCCATCTCGCGCGCGACGACGTCCATCTTGTCCTCGCCCGCCTCGATGTCGTCGAGCGTCAGGTGCCCCACGTCGGTGATGTTCATGACCTGGGTCACCCGCAGGCCCTTGTACTCGAAGTAGCGGCGCAGGATGTCCGCGAAAAGGAACGAGCGGTAGTTGCCGATGTGCTGGTTGTTGTAGACGGTCGGGCCGCAGTTGTACATCCGGACGTGGCCCGGCTCGATCGGCTCGAATTCCTCCAGTTGGTGCGTCAGCGTGTTGTATATCCGCAGAGACATGTTATTTCTTGTCCTTTCCTGTCAGTTCCACCACCGCGTAGGCGGCGATCGCTTCCCGGTTTCCGACGGGGCCCAGTCGCTCCATCGTCTTCCCCTTGACCGAAACGCGCTCCGTTTGCAGGAGCGCCGCGATACACTCCTTCATCGCTTCACGGTGGGGCGCCACCCGGGGTTCCTCGGCCACGATCGTGGTGTCGGCGTTGACGACGGTCCATTCCTTCCCGACCTCTTCCATCACTTTCCGGAGCATCGCCGAGCTTGAAACGTTCTCGAGGTCGGGATCGTCGTCGGGAAACCATTGCCCGATGTCGCCCTTCCCCGCGGCGCCGAGAACCGCGTCGGTCAGCGCGTGGAGAAGCGCGTCGCCGTCCGAATGGCCCTGGAGCCCGTACGGATGGGGAATCTCCACCCCGCCCAGGAGAAGCGGACGGTCGGGAACGAGCCGGTGAATATCAAATCCGAAACCGACAGTCATAGGCGGAAAATTATAGCAATGCGCCCGTGGAGGGCAAGGGTGGGAACGCCTTAGAACAAATCCACCGACGAAAAGAGGATCGAGCTCACCAGAACCGTGCCGATCCCGATGAGCGGCAGCCAGAGGAAAAGCCAGATCAGGACGACCAGTCCGACGCGCCCCGGGGGCTCCTGCCCCGTCCGAACCCGCTCCAGGTTCGCCTGCCCCAGGTAGTGATAATTCATGATCACCCCCGGAAGCCACAGGAAGAAGTAGCCCAGCAGGGTGCCGAAAAGGGCGAGGGTATAGTCCCTCGCCGGAATCGTCGTGCCCTTCTTCCTCTGCGTCACCCACCGCGCATACTCGTTCACCCAGACCTTGCAGACGCGGCACTTCCTCGCCCGGACGAGAATCCTCGCCCCACAGCAGGGGCAGAACTTTCGCGACTCCGCCTCGACAACCCCCTCGTCGTCGGAAATGATCTCCACGACGTCCGCGTAGGAAGTCGCCGCCTCGCGCGTATCCTCGTTGTAATGCAGAACCTCCAGCCGCGACCCGCAGAAATTGCAGAGGAACAACTCCCCCGCCCAACCGCCCGGAATCAGCGTCACCTTCGTGCACTTCGCACAGGCGGCCTTGTACTCCCCCGGAACCGCCTCTTCGGGACGGAAAATCCGCGCATACTCCCCGAGCGCCTCCCCCGCATCCGCGAACCGGTCTTCCGGCCGGTCTTCCAGGCACCGGAAAACGAACCGGTCGCCCGAATCTCCGAGCGCGGGGAACTTCCGGCTCACCGGCTTGATGACGAAGGGGTTCTCCCCCGTGATCAACCGGTAAAGCACCTTCCCGAACGAGAAGAGATCGGAACTCTTCCCGCACCCGTTGAGAAACTCCGACTGGAACCGCTCGGGAGCGGCATAGAGCGGAGACGCCACGCCGAGCGCGGTGTCGTTCGCCATCGCGGAGGGAACCGGATCGTTCCCCTCGTCGAAAATTTTTCCAAAGCCGACGTCCAGGAGCTTCACCTCCCCGCCGGGGGTCACCAGGATGTTCATGGGCGAAAGGTCGCCGTGCACCAGGTCGTTCCGATGCACCACCCCGAGCGCTTCAAGGATCTTCCCCCCGATCGAGAGCCGGTCCTCCAGCGTCCTCGCCGGATCGGCCAGGAACTCCTCGAGGGGCTCCCCGTCGACCAGTTCCATCCGCATGTAGGGCGTCTTCGCCTCCAGGTCGACGTGCTCGACCCGCGGGAAAAAGCGGCCCTCGTCACCGGAGAGGCGCCCCAGGTGGTACTGCGCGAGCGCCTCGTTCCGGACGTGGGAACTCCGGGCCCGGGAGGTGAACAATTTCAGCGCCACGGGCTGTCCGAGGTACTCCGCCTTCCAAACCTGCCCGTAGTGCCCCTCCCCGATCAACCCGACCAGGTGGTGCCCTTCAACCGTCTCGCCTTCCTTCACAATCATGTGACTCCCACTATACCATATTTGTTACATCCTTCCCACGACGTCCCCCGGTTTCCGCTTGACCCGAAGTTCGTGTAAAATATACACTTACTCGCCATGCGATCCCTTTTCCTCGATGAAAACCGCCTCGGCCTCGCCACCGACCTCTACCAGCTCACGATGGGGGCCGCGTACCATTTGAACGACCGGACCGGCGAGGCAACTTTCGAATATTTCGTGCGCGGCCTGCCCGAAAACCGCGGATACCTCGTCGCCGCCGGCCTCGAACAGGCCCTCCACTACCTCTGCCACATCTCCTTCGGGAAGGAGGAGATCGACCACATCCGCCATCACCCATACTATGGCGGGATTCCGGAGAGTTTCTTCTCCCGCCTGGCCTCTTTTCGCTTCACGGGAAGCGTTCACGCGATGCCGGAGGGAACGCCCTTTTTCCCGAACGAACCCGTCCTGCGCGTCACCGCGCCCCTCCTCGAGGCGCAACTCGTCGAAACGTTCCTCCTCTCGACGCTTAATTTCCAGACCCTCGTCGCCACCAAGGCGGCCCGGATCGTCGAAGCCGCCCGGGGGAGACCCGTTTACGATTTCGGCTTCCGCCGCGCCCACGGTCCCGGCGCCGCCATGCACGCCACCCGCGCGGCGATCGTCGGCGGTTGCGCCGGAACGTCCAACGTCCTCGCCGCCCGCGAACTGGGCGTCCCCTCGGTCGGCACCATGGCCCACTCCTGGATCATGGCCCACGACAGCGAGAAGGAGGCCTTCGAATCCTTCGCCCGGCTCTTCCCCGCCGCGACGCTCCTCGTCGACACCTTCGATACAGGGGAAGGGGCCCGGTTGGCTTCAAAAATCCCCGGAATCGGCGCCGTCCGGATCGACAGCGGAAATTTGGCCTCCGAAGCGGTCAAAGTGCGCAAAATCCTCGACGCCGCGGGACGTCCAGACTGCAAAATCGTTGCAAGCAGCGATTTGAACGAGTATAAAATTGCCCGTCTTCTTGCCGACGGTGCGCCGATCGACGCGTTCGGGGTGGGGACCGACCTGGTCACCTCCCGCGACGCTCCGGCGCTGGGCGGGGTATACAAGCTTGTCGAGCAAGTTATTGGAAACCAAAGGGTAGGACGGATGAAGTCCAGCCCGGGCAAGGTTTCCCATCCCGGCCGAAAGCAGGTATGGAGGAAAGAAGACGACGGTACCTTTACCGGTGACATTGTCGCCGCGGTGGAAGAGACCCCTTCCGGGAGTCCGCTCCTGGAACTGGTCATGGTCGACGGAGAACCCTCCGTTCCCTTCCCCCCGGTGGAACGAATTCGGGAGCGCACCCGCGAGAATATCGCCAGGCTCCCGGCGGGCGTCCGAAAAGGATCGGACCCCGAAGACTATCCCGTTCTTTTCAGCGGGAAGCTCGAGGAGGAACGCCGTTCCCTCGAAGCGCGCCTGCGAAAAGCGAATAAGGAGACCTCATGAAGATCGCCGCCGCACAGATCAACCCCCACGTGGGAAACGTTCAGGCCAACATGGAGAAAGTTCTCGAGCAGGTCGGAAAAGCGAAGGAACTCGGCGCCGACGTCGTGCTCTTTCCCGAGATGAGCCTCACCGGCTACCCGCCGCGTGACCTCCTGGAACGAAAGCACCTCATCGACGAAAACATCAACGCCCTGAACGACCTCGCGCCGCAGATCCAGGATATCGTCGTCATCCTCGGATACGTCGAGCAGAACCTGACCGACGAGGGCAAGCGCCTCTACAACGCGGCCGCGGTGATCGAGAAGGGGGACATCGCCTACGTCACCTACAAGTCCCTCCTGCCCACCTACGACGTCTTCGACGAGGACCGCTACTTCGAACCCGCCGCCGGCATCGCGCCGATCAAGATCAACGGGCAGAAAATGGCGCTCACGATCTGCGAGGATATCTGGGCAGACGAACTCTGCGGCCCCCGCCAGATCTACCACAAGGACCCGATCGAGGAACTGGCCAAGAAGAAGGTCCAGATGATCCTCAACATCTCCGCCTCCCCCTGGTCGATCGGCAAGGACGCTATCCGGAAGGAATTGATCCAGGCGCAGGCGAAAAAATACGAGGTCCCGGTCGTCTTCTGCAACCAGGTGGGCGGAAACGACGAACTGGTCTTCGACGGAAACTCCTTCGCCGTCGACGCGAAGGGGGAAATCATCTCCCACGCGAAATCCTTCGAGGAAGACCTCATCCTGATCGACCTCGACTACAACACCGGCGACCTTCGCGCCCAGAACCTCTCCGACCTCGAGGCGACCTACCGGGCGCTGATCACCGGAACGCGCGATTACGCCCACAAGTGCGGCTTCACGAAGGCGGTCGTCGGCCTCTCCGGCGGCATCGACTCCGCCCTCGTCGCCTGCATCGCCGCGGAGGCGCTCGGCGCCGGAAACGTCCTCGGAATCACGATGCCCTCCGGCCATTCCAGCGAGGGCTCCCATTCCGATTCCGAACACCTCGCCCGCAACCTCGGCATCGAATTCAAGAACATCCCGATCCAGGGACTCTTCGACGGTTACCTCTCCACCTTCGGAACGATCTTCGGGGAGACCGCGCAGGACGTCACGGAAGAGAACATCCAGGCGCGGATCCGGGGCAACATCCTCATGGCCACCTCCAACAAGCTCGGCCACCTCGTCCTCTCGACCGGGAACAAGAGCGAACTCGCCACCGGCTACTGTACGCTCTACGGCGACATGGCGGGCGGCCTCTCGGTCATCAGCGACCTGCCCAAGACGATGGTCTACCAGATCGCCCGCGAAGTGGTGAACGGCGACGGCGAAGTCATCCCGAAGAGCACCGTCAACAAGGCGCCAAGCGCCGAACTCCGGCCCAACCAGAAGGACTCCGACTCCCTCCCTGCCTACGACGTGCTCGACCCGATCCTGAAGCTCTACATCGAGGAGCAGAAGTCCGCGGAAGAGATCATCGAGGCGGGACACCCGAAAGATCGGGTCGAACAGGTTGTCGCCCTCGTGGAACGGGCCGAGTACAAGCGCCGCCAGATGCCCCCGGGCCTGCGGGTAACCGAAAAGGCCTTCGGCATCGGACGGAGGATCCCGATCGCGAGCAAAAGGTAGGGTGCCCGTGGAGAAACCTCCACGCCATTGCGTCACCGTGGATGTCGTGCTCTTCACGATCATCCGCGATGCGCTCCACGTTCTGCTCGTGCGCCGGAAGTACGCCCCCTTCCGCAACCGGTGGGCGATCCCGGGCGGCTTCGTGGAAAAGAACGAGTCGCTCGACGAGGCGGCGCTCCGGGAACTGAAGGAAGAGACCGGGGTGAAGAAAGTCTACCTCGAACAACTCTGCACCTTCGGCGATCCCGGACGCGACCCGCGGGGACGAACCATCACCGTCGCCTACTTCGCCCTCACCCGCCCCGTCGACGTCCGCGCCGACAGCGACGCCGCCGACGCCGAATGGCATCCCGTCGACAAACTTCCGAAACTCGCCTTCGACCACGACCGGATCCTCGCGACGGCGGTACAGAGACTCCGCGCGAAGCTCGAGTACACCACCGTCGGCTTCCAACTCCTCTCCCGCCGCTTCACGATGCCCGAACTCCAGAACCTCTACGAAACGATCCTCGACCGGAAACTGGACAAGCGGAATTTCCGGAAGAAAATATTGTCGCTCGACCTGCTTCGCCCCCACGAGGGACAGCGCGCCAACGGAGCGCATCGCCCGGCCAAACTCTACTCGTTCCAGCTCCGGCGAATGCGCGTTCTGGACGGACAGATCGTATGAAGAAAGTGCTCGTCGTCTACAAGCGCTCCTTCCTCGAAGCGCACAAGCGGGACCGGAAAGTGCTCGGCCGCCTCGTGCCCGAAACCCGCGCACGCTTCCTCCGCGCCGACATCGAGAACCGCCGGACGATCGCCGACATCCATGCCTGGCTGGAAAAATCGAAGATTCCGTTCGATTCCCGGTGGCGCGGCGACATGGCGCGGGGCGGGAAGTACGCGCTGGTCATCACCGTCGGCGGAGATGGAACCTTCTTCGCCGCCTCCCACTACGTGGAAAATACGCCCGTCCTGGCGATCAACTCCGACCCGGGAACCTCGCTTTCCCTCTTCTCCTGCGCCGACCGGTCGAACTTCCAGGGGAAAATCGACCGGGCCATCGCGGGAGATCTTCCCGCCACGAAACTCAACCGGCTCGAGCTGGAAATCAACGGACGGCCGGTCGCCATGCCCGTTCTCAACGACATCCTCTTCGCCCACCGCAACCCCGCCGCCATGTCGCGCTACCGCCTCGCGGTGGACGGCAAGCGGGAAGAGCAGAGAGGCTCCGGGGTATGGGTCTCCACCGCCGCCGGCTCCACGGCGGGCCTCCATGCCGCGGGAGGCTCGATGATGGCGATCACCTCCCGGCGGATGCAGTACCGCGTCCGGGAACCCTACACCTGGCCCCACCCGCCCTACCGGCTCCTGAAAGGGTACGCCCGGGAGACGATCGGCTTCACCGTGCTGATGACCGAAGCGGCGGCATGGCTCGACGGAAGCCGGATCCGCCACGAACTGAAAATGAACGACCGGGTGCTGATCCGTCCCCACGCGCGACCGCTCACGCTCCTGGGGTACGACGACCGGCGACGGAAGAAACTTTTCGGGAAGGGAAAACGATGATCGACAGGTTGGCCGGGATTCTCCGGCAGAAAAAAGTGGTCGAAACGCTCCTGCCCCAGGTCGTCGCGGAGATCGTCAAGGCGGTTCCGTGCGAGTGGGTCCGCTTCGATATCGGCGACGAGAGGAACCGCATCTGGTCCCGCTCGATCAAGCCGGGAGGGAAACCGGAACGTCCCGGGCTCGGCGAAATCCTGCGCGTCGGATCGCGCGACGAGAATTATTCCAAGGCGATCGACGGGGGCTTCGAGGCCTGCCTGGTGCTCGGCATCGGGGAACCGACCGGGCGGATGATTCTCCGGAGAAAAGAGAAGGCCTTCGACGACGACATGCCCGCGTTGCAGGTGGTCGCCGACGTCCTCACCCTCGGCTTCCGCGCGCGTCCCATGGAACCGCCGCCGAAACCGAGAAGCCCGTTCGAAGAAGGGCCGCTCCTCTGATGCGCGTCGTGGAGATCACGAAGGCGGGGGCGCCGGAAGTGCTCGTCCCCACCGACCGGCCCGACCCGGTTCCAAACGACAGGCAGGTCATCGTCGACGTCCGCGCGAGCGGCGTCAACTTCGCCGACATCATGGGGCGGATGGGACTCTACCCCGACGCGCCGCCGATCCCCTTCGTGCCCGGATACGAAGTCGCCGGAACCGTGGACGGGAAACGGGTCGTCGCCGTGACCCGGTTCAACGGGTACGCCGACAAGGCGCTCGTCGAGAGGGACCAGCTCTTCCCCCTGCCCGATTCGATCTCGTTCGAGCAGGCGGCGGCGATCCCGGTCAACTACCTGACCGCGTGGGTCGCCCTTCGGGAGCAGGCGCGGATCCGGGAGGGAGACCGCGTGCTGGTCGAGCACGGCGCGGGCGGCGTCGGAATCGCGGCGCTCCAGATCTGCAAAGAGGCGGGCGCGACCTTCGTCGGCGTCGTCAGTTCCCCGGAGAAGGTGGAGTTCCTGCGGGGAATGGGGGGAGAGGCGGTGCTTCGAAGCGGGAAGATCGAAGGCCCCTTCGACGTCATCCTCGACCCGACCGGAGCCTCCGCGTTGAAGAAGGACTTCAGGTTGATCGCGCCCGCGGGATCGATCATTCTTTACGGCGCCAGCGAGTTCGTGCAGGGAAACCGGAAGAAACTGATTTCCACCGCATGGCGCTACCTTCGAAGACCGAAGATCGACCCGTACGTTCTTCCCTACAGGAACGCCGGGATTTACGGGCTGAACATGCTCACGTACGGGAAGGAAGCGAGCCGGAAGGCGATGGAGAAACTGCTGGTCGGGCTCGAGGCGGGCTGGCTCCGCCCCCACGTGGGAGCCACCTTCCCGCTTGAAAAGGCCGCGGAGGCGCACCAGTACATCCAGGATCGGAAGAACATCGGGAAAGTGATTCTGACTGTAAATGGAAAATATCCCCAGAAACAGGCATGATATGCTTCATGGTATGGAGTAGCTGAATTCGAAAGGACCCGAACCGATGGTCGACGTCAACGCCCGAAGAAAAATGTGCACCCTGGTGGCCGCCGCCTACATCGACGGCGATCTCGCCAAAGAAGAACTCGACATGATCCTGCGGAAAGGATCCGACATGGGCCTTCCCGAGCAGATGATCCGGGAGATCCTCCAGCTCGGCCGGAAGGGATCGCTCGCGATCAGCGTTCCTCCCACCCGGAAGCAGAAGGAGGAACTGCTCGACGACCTGATCGACATCGCCTGCGCGGACGGAAAGCTGGAGAAGGAGGAGAACCATCTCCTGTTGAAATTCTCCCGACAGCTCGGCCTGAGCGTGCACGACCTCGGAGGGAGGGTGAAGGACCGGCTGACCGCCCGCCGGCAGGTATCGAAACCGCGCGACGTCGTGGAGGACGGGATCGTGATTCTCGAAGAGGAGTCGACCCGCCGGAAGGCTCCTCGGCGTGCGCCGGAACCGGCGCCCGAACCGGTCGCGAAATCGGCACCGCCCCCCCCCGCTGTCGAGACCGGTCATCGGCAATTATTCGAAACCGAAGTCGTACGGAAAGCCCAGCCGGATGAAAAAGGGCGGGTCCGATCCCCGGGAAAACCCGGTCATCGGAAAAACCTCGAAACCGAAATACGCGGGAGCCCCCGACCAGCCCGTCAACCAGATCGGCGTGGAGCAGGAACTGGTCATCCAGCCGCATCCTCCGGGCCCGGTCCAACTGGACGGTCCCGGCCTCGGAAGAACGCACGACGACGACCGGATCGGCCTGGTCACCGAGCAACTTCTCAAGCAGGTCCTGTTGATCAACCCGGAGCACATGGCGCACAAGGAAGGGGTGATCTACCTCCAGAAGAGTTGTGGAATCGAGGAAGAGGATCTCTGTCACGAGATCATCCACGAGGTCATGAAGCGCAACCCGAACCTCAAGCTGGGCAAGCTCCACGCCGAGCTGGGCATCCGCCGGGAACGAAAGAGAAGCTGATAAAAGATCTGGAAGGGCCTCCCATGCGGTAAGATCACCCGCATGGCGGACCCCATCCTCGAACAGGCCCGGAAACAGATCGCCGAAGGGCTCCTCGACGAAGCGGAATCGACGCTCACAACATCGGACAAGCCGTGGGCGATCCTTCATCGCGCCGACCTCCTCCTCCTGCGAGCCCCCTTCGATCCGCGACGCGTGAAGGAGGCGTGCAAGTTGTACGAAGAAGTCGCCTCCGATTTTCCCGACATCGTTCGAGCCTCCCTTGACCGCGCGAACGCCTGGCTCGAGGCGGCGCCCGATCCGATGATGGAGACGTTGCAGGATGTCTTCGGCCTGTCGCAGTTCGCGAAGACCGACCGGCAGTTGATCGAGGGCGTTCTGAAGGGAAAACACACGCTCGTATCCGCTCCGCGCGAGACCGACCTTTCCCTGCTCTACGAATTCCCCGCGTGCATGCTCGAGGGAAAGACGATCCTGGTGACGACGCGGTTGACGCGGGAGGCTCCGGCGGTCGAAACGGTGATCGTCAATCCGTCGCTCGCCACGGGGGAAGCGTGCGAAGTGGTGGAGGAATTTGGAACGGGCGAAGGGAAGATCCTCGCTCTCGGACCGGAACATTTCCGTCACCCGGAGGTGCTCGAATCGATCGGAAAGTTGCCGCTGGAACTGGTCGTCTTCGAGGATGCGCAGGCCTGTTGCGGGCGGAGCGCCGCGTTCTCCCCGGCCGCCGAAGGAGCGGCCGAGGAGGTGGCGCGGATACAGCCCCCCCGGATGCTGGCGCTCTGCGGCATCGTTCCACCGCACGTGCAGAACGGCGTCGGGGAAGTCCTGGAGTTGATCCACCCCGTCGTGCATACGGCGAAGTTCGACCGGCCGGAGCTTTACTGGGGCGTCAGCAAGTCGACCGACAAGGGAGCCACCATCTCGGCCGCCCTGCAGAACAATTCCGGGGACGCGATCGTCTTCGCCCACTCCCCGGAGAACGTGGGGGAGGTCGCGGCGGCGTTGAAGGAGCGGGGCATTTCCACCGGGGTGCTGCACGAGGATATGGAAGCGACGGATCGGGACCGGGCGTTGCGGGAGTGGGAGCGATCGGAGGCGCGCGTCCTGGTGGCACAGTCGATCCTGGGCGAGACGACGAAGACCGGTGTCCGGAACGTTTTTCACGCCGACTATCCCGCCTCGCTGGAGGAGTTTTTCGAGCATGCGATGCTGGCCGGCCGCGACGGCGATCCGGCGGGCGTAATTCTTCTCTACGATTCGAGCGACAAGGCACAGCACCTGGCGACGTTCGACGGGATTTACCCCGACCGTGACCTGCTTGACCGGACGCTCGAGGCGTTGCGGGGCGGCGCGGAGGAGGAGGACCTCAACCCACGGGCGCTGGACCTGCTGATTCGACGGGGGTATCTCCGGGGGAATTCCGAAGGCGGATGGGAGTTCCTCGAAAACGACACGCCCGTTCAGCGGCTCGATTTGTCGAAGGTGGAGGACCGTCGGAAGCTGGCGGAGGAGCGTCTTCGGGAGATGGAGGAGTACGCGGAGACGCGGACCTGTCGACGGCGATGGATCCTGGAGAAGTTCGGCGCGAAACCGGGGTCGGGCTGGAAGTGTGGCGGATGTGACCGGTGCCGGGCGCTCGAATCGGGATTCACGAAGCGGGATCCCGAGGCGAAGGAGGCGGTGCTGGACGCGGTCGGCGAGCTCGAGTCCCGCCGGATGACGGTGGGTGGAATGGCGCGCGCGATCATGTTCCTCGGAAAGCCGATCAAGGGGTTGAACGAGGCGGACATCAAGGAACTCCTGCACGCACTGGTGCGGGACGGCGAGCTGGAGGTCAACCCGGGCGACTGGATCAGCCTCAAGCGGAGGTAGAGCTGGTGGAAGAGGTGATCGGGTACGTCGCCGCCTTTCTCACGACGGTGTCGATGTTGCCCCAGCTGGTGAAGGCCTTCCGAACGAAGAACACGAAGAGTCTCTCGCTGTTGATGTTGTCCGTTTTATGCGTCGGCATCTCGCTCTGGCTGGTCTACGGGGTGATGCTGCGTTCCCCGCCGCTGATCCTGGCGAACGCCTTTTCGCTCTGCCTTGTGGGGCCTGTGGTGGCGTTGAAGATCCGGTACGGGTAGATCACCCGGCCCGGACAAGCCTCCTTTCCGGTCGCACTTTTTTCCGCACCCACTCCTGCGTCATGCCGTTGACGAGGCAATAGACGCCCGCCTTGAGGATGGCGCTCTTGGCGCGCCGGACCATGGGGAGGGTGATGCGACATCCTTCGCGGATCCATTCATGAAGGGCGATTGCGGTGCGCAGTTCCGCGTCGAGCGGGAGTTCTTCCGGCTTCAGGCGAAACAGGTCGTCGATCCGCGCGGCCGCTTTTTCGAGACAGCCGTAATCGGCCTCGGTCGCGAGACTCCTTCGTGTGCGTTCCACCTCGCCGAGGTAGAGCGGAACGGTTCGAACGGTGGCTTCCGTCATGGGTTCCTCCGGGAGACCGCCCGCCGATTCCCCTTCGGCGACCGAGCGTTTCCATCAGGAACCCTCTCTTCTGCTCCTACACATACTATACGCCTGCACCATGACGGAATAGGTCACATACGATGGAAGTTATCGAGGGGACAATCGATCGCTCTTGACGAATTCCACGTACTCGTAAGGCACGTCCGCCTGGCCATGGAGGTCTTTCACCCTCTTGTGGTATTTCTCGTAGAGGGGCCCCATCTGGTTTTCGTAGGCAGGATCGCAGAAGAAGATGCGGCAGCCGAGCATGCGGTGATCTCGCACCGAGCATCGTCCCTTTTCGAGGTAGGGGCAGAGGGCGTGGTCGACCTTGTCGGGCAGGCCGACATTTTCGATGAGGTAGTCAATCTCGATGGGGGTGGTCCAGAGTTGATGGTCGAACTCTTTGAATTTGCAGCACCGGCCGGAGAGTTCGCACTTGGGGCGCAGTCGATCGAGTTCCTCATCCAGGTCGGCGTAGATCTTTTCGAGTTGTCGGTATGCTTCCTGGCGGGTCATGGGGAGGGATGGTACCGGAAGCCCCCGTGGAAATCGAGGGGGAGGGGTTGCCGCTTCTTTCGTGAAGCGTGATTCCCGATCCGGTTTCCCCGACCGGAATCCTACTTGGGCTTCGTCTCCCCGCAATCGAGTGCGGTACACATCCCCCAGTAGGTCCAGCAGTCCCGGTGGTGAACCTTCCCGCACTTGGAACATTGCACTGTTTTCTGGGCCAGGGCGTCCCCGCATACCGGGCAGGCATTCTCATCCGGCCCGGCCGAAATTTCCCCTTCCCCCTCCTGTAGTTTCGAAGCAAGGGAAACCAACCGGTCGGCAAAGGCGAACGATCCTTTCAGAAAATCGGCGAGTTGGGTCACCGACGGAATAAAATCAAGGAATGTTACGGAAGCCGTACGCCCGAAAGCCTCGAAGTTTATGATCCCCGCCTGGCGAAGCATTCTCAGGTTATGAATCAATTCCCGGGTTTCCGGATCAAGAAAGTCGCGGGCGAAATCCTCCGAGACTCCCGACACAACGTACTTGCGGTCGAAATCATCCGCACCGGTCTTCACCTCCGGGCCACGGGACCTTTTCAAAAACGCCTTTGCACGACCCTTGGGTCTGACCGAGAACAGCGGCACTTTCACGTCCAACTCGAATTCGACCCGAATCTGGACCGGGGAGGAGTTCTTCGTATAGGTCTCCTCCTTTCCCGAAATCCTTCGAAAGAGAGCTCTCCACCCTTTCTTGGAGAAATGATTCCCGTCCACCTGGATTTCGGGGGAATCCCTTTTGACGATCTCCAACGCCGCCCGAAACCTCTTCTTGCCGAGGGAAAGCGCGTAAATGAAATAGACCAGGGAGAGAACGATCAGGATTCCGAATCCGGCCGGAACCAGGAACTCGATTTCCACAACGCCTCCCTTCGAAATGTCGCCTCGCTCTTCGAAGTGTATCACGAGGGGGAAAGAAATGTGGCAAGACCGGATCGTTTTGAATCGTTCTGGCGGAGGGGTTACAGGTGGCGGGGACAAGTAAATGGCGGAGAGGCAGGGATTCGAACCCTGGGACCGGGAGAACCCAGTCACCGGCTTAGCAAGCCGGCGCAATCGACCACTCTGCCACCTCTCCGCGGCTCGTGGACCCGAAATATACCATCTGCGTCAAGAGGATGTCACGGGTTGGTGAGGGGGGGGCTTGCTCTTCCGACAGGTGAACCTAATCGATAGCGACGGTCATCACCCCGTCTCCGCACTCAATCCGGAATGGACCGATTTCAACCCCTCAAAAATCTCCTCGATCACCTTCTCTTTTCCGGCGAAGAGTTCATCGGGGCCCCCGGCGTGCACGCTGCTGAAAGGAGCCTCGTAAAGCGCATCCGCCCCCATGACCCCTCTCGCCGTGAGTTGCTCGATGACCATCTCGATGAATCGAATCTGCGGAGGGGAAAGGCTCCGGTCGGAGAGAAAACCGGAAAATGCGGACTGCGCAGCAGCCCGGTCCATCCCCACGAGTTTGCGGACGAAGTGGGCC
>PVBE010066014.1_pt1 | contig 17181 bp, 13 predicted proteins | sample 1631181 | NCBI WGS metagenome assembly PVBE01 (sample SAMN08397723, study PRJNA350692) | Marine metagenome, whole genome shotgun sequencing project. | isolation source: water | place: Pacific Ocean | collected 2012-04 | reverse complement strand
CGTCCCGAAATAGCGGTTTCTCGGGCCGGCTTTCAGCGTTCAGCGGTCAGCCATCAGCCTGGCGTCAATAACCTCGACCACTTAGCTGACAGCCGACTGCTGATAGCTGAAGGCCGATTCAATTTCGGGATGGGCTCTAGCTAGTCCTGCAAGTGCGCGGCTCTGCGGGGGCCGAAGACTCGAGGTGTGACACCCTGTGACGACACGTTTCGTCACTGTGTCACTTTCGGTCCCCACACAATCAAATGAGACTGCCGTAGCGCTCCCGGGTTCAACACGACGAGCCACAGGGAGAGACACAATGACAAAGCGACACGCCTCGAATCCGGCGCACCAGTGCGTTCGGGTCACCCGACGGCTCGGCCGCACCATGATCTGGACCATCATCGCGGTCGCTCTGGGCGCATGCGACCCGGGTGGGCTGCTGCCGCAGCTGCCTGGTAGCGGCGGCGACGAAGTCCCCGTTGCGTCCGACCTGCCCGACGACCGCGTCGTCGGAGAGGTCCGCCATGCTCAGACCGGCATCGCGGTCGAAGGGGCGACGATCAACGTCGGCCCAGGGATCTCGTGTGTCTCGGAACGCAATGGACACTTCGAGTGCCCGGCGCCGGAGGGGACACATCACATCACAGTGACTGCGCCTCTGTTTCTGCCCTCGGAGCCGCAGGAGGTGCGAGTCGGGTCTGATGCGCGGGCCGCGTTCGTCCTTCTTCGACCCAGCGGTGCTTGGCCGACGCTGGGCGGTACGACGCGTCGCAACGGGGTCACCCCCGTGGCCGGCCGATTGACCTCAGCTCCCGGCGTACGCGGGATATACGAGATCCCGGGGGGCGATGTCCTGCCTGGCGTCTACGTCGCCGACCTCGACGCGGACGGTACCCCCGAGATGCTGACCATCGAGAACGAGCGCGTCGTCGCTCGGCGGGGTTCTGGCGCGCTGGTCTGGCGGTCCGATGCCGCGGCGGGTCGGGAGGTGGGGGCTGTGATCGCCATCACCGACCTCGACCTCGACGGCGACATGGACGTGGTCTGCGGCACCCGCCCCGCACGCGGCGCGCCGGGTTTCTACCGGGTCGCGCAGCTCATCATCCTCGACGGTGACGATGGCACAGTACAGTTCGTCGGCAGTCTCTTCGACGTGCACACCGGGCTTGGCACGGCGGTGGGGATGCGACGTGACTACGTCGCCGTGGCCGACATGGACGACGACCCGGAACTCGAGGTGATGGTCTCCTCGATGTATTCCCACGAGGTGCGAGTCTATGACTTCTCGAATGGTGTCGAGAACGGCGAGCTCAGCTGGCGCAAGCAGTGGGAGGGCTACGCCAACTACATCAAGGCCGCGGTGGGTGACCTCGACGGCGACGGCCAGGCCGAGGTCGTGCTGGGCACCGCGCGCCGGTTCGCCATCCTCAACGAAGAGCAGGTCCGCTACACGGCCGATCTCGTCCCGGAGGGACGGGTCACGAGCAACCTCTTCCTGCGCGACATCGACGGCGACGGGGATCGGGAGATCATCTCGCTCAGCCAGCATCCCACCGCGCTCACCGTCTTCGACGTGACGCCCGACGAGGTGCAACTCCTCGTTCGGGTCGATCTGCCGGGCACGGTCTCGGTCCCGGTCGACGCGGTGCAGGACTTCGACGGGGACGGCCGGCTGGAGATCGCCTACACCCAAGGGCGCGAGGTGTACGTCCGCGACGTCGCGAACGGCGACCTGCTGTGGACCGGGGCGAGCCGACGGGTCATACGCGGGATCGCCGACGTCACAGGTGACGGGCGGCCCGAGCTGCTGATGGTGCGTGACAAGGTGGCGCTGGAGGTCGTGACCGCGGACGCCGACGGCTACCGTGTCGTCGCCGACCTGGGTGAGTTCGGCTTGTCCCGCTACCAGCACCCGCGTTTCACCGGCAAGTACGGCACCACGCACCACGACAGGCGGGTGCCCGACCCCTGGTCGGTCTACGTCTCGCCGATGCCCGGAATCGCCACTGGCGACGTGGACGGCGACGGCGTGGCCGAGCTCCTGCTGCGCTCCCGGTCCCAGCCGCACCTGGTCGCCATCGATGTCTCCGGGCCCGCCCCGGTCGAGGTGTGGCGCTACGCGGTCGCGGGCGGTGGGGGCTTCTTCGTGCCTGACGGTGGGGTCACCGACCTCGACGGCGACGGCGTGACCGAGACACTGGTGCACACGACTGCCGGAGCACTCACTCTGCTCGACGAGACGGGCACGCCCCAGACCACGCTCACCACCAACACCCAGCTCGTGCTGCCGTCAGTGGCCGACCTCGACGGCGATGGCGTCAACGAGATCGTCGTCAACATGCGGGCCTCCGGCAGCCGATCCGCAAGCGAGACCGGCGTCCCGATCGTGCTGACGGCCGCGGCCGGTGGGGTCGAGCGGGTAGACTTCGCCTTCGACGAGCCGGTGGAGCAGAAGCTCGGCAACCGCCCGCAGTTGCGGGATCTGGACGGCGACGGCGACTCGGAGGTGCTCGTCGCCACCGAGGACGGCCGCCTGGTCGTGCTCGACGGTGCTGGTGAGGTGCTGTGGGCCACCGAGACCTTCGGCGATAGCATCGAGCAGCTCACCACGGCCCACCTCGACGACGACGGCGTCGCCGACATCTACCTGTCCTTGGCCAGTGGCCACCGTTTCACGTTCTCCGGAGCCGACGGCAGCCCGCTCTGGGACCGCGCCGGCGGATTCGACTACCTCCCCGGCGTGGCGGACATCGACGACGACGGCTTGGAGGATCTCATCGTGGTCGGCGGCGGGGATCGCTTCCACGCCATGTCGGGCGCTACTGGCGACTTCATCTTCGAGGAGATTCACGAGCTGTTGTGCAACAACGGCACGATCATGGTGGCCGACCTCGATGGCGACGGTTCGTCCGAGCTGGTCACCTCCGGCAACTACGGTCTGCTGGCGGCACGTTCGGACGGCAGCCAGATGTGGCTGGGGTCGGAGACCGAGGGCAATAAGGACCTCTTGTCGGCTCTGGTCGATGTGGACGACGACGGTCACCTCGACGTCATCCACCCCAGCCATCACGGGCTGTATGCGATCGACGGTCGCACCGGTGAGGTCCGCTGGAGCTTCGGGTTGGACCGCCACCATGTGGTGAGCAGCGTGACCGTCGCCGACGTCGACGGCGACGGCGAGCACGAGGTCGTGTTCACCCGCGATGGTCGGCTCTACTCGTTGAGCAAGGCCGACGGTGCGCTGGAGTGGGTGCTGGACCTCGCCGAGCAGACGAGCGGCGCCGTGGTGGCGGACATCGACGGCGACCACGAGGCCGAGATTCTGGTGGGCGTCCCGGGCCGGCTGCTGGTGATCGGCTCGGTGAACACGACGCGGCTGGCGGCCGGCGAGTCCGACCTCCGTCATGACAGCGAGCGGAACACGATCGAGGCGACCGTCCGCAACTGGGGGGCGACCCTCGAAGCCCCCGAGCTGCTTCGCCTGTCAGTGAACGGCGAGGCGCTCGGCGAGGTGTTCGTCGACCCCGCCCCGGGCGGGACGATGACCGCCGAGGTCGACTGGCAGGTGGAGCCCGGCGACCATCAGCTGGAGTTGGGCCGGGTCCTGCCCGGCGGTGAGGTCGAGCCGCTGGCAACTCGGCGACTCGAGGTCGTGGCGTCCGACTGAGTCCCAGGCCCCACGGAGCAGCGGACCCGGACCCGGTGCAGTCGGCGGCACCTCACCGGTTCCGGGACTCGCCTCCCCTTTGGTCCGACTTGTCGACGAAGACGAACTCGCGGTGCTTCCAGATAACCGGCTCCTCATACGCGTCGAGGTCGACAATCTGAGCCATGAAGGCGCTCGCCTTCTCGAGGTTCTCCGGCCTCGGCGCGACATGCTCGCTGTCGAGAACCAGACGTCTCTCGACCCTCATGGGGCAACCGAAGACGAAGTTCCGGACGCTTCGAAACCCCACGTTCTCGTATTCGAAGTCGATGTCTACGGAGAGCCGGGCGTGGAGCTCTTGGTTTGCGAACTTCCCGAACTCGACCAACTCGACATTGACGGGAACGTGGACGCCGCTGAGGCAGACGGAACCCTCGACCCCTCCATCCAGCCGCCAGCCAGCGTCACTTCGATCAGGATTGGGCGGGATGCGGTAGCGCGTTCCGGCCAAAGATGCGTAGCCACCAGGCAGTCCCGGGGGACAGAGCCCTTGGAACTCGAGGCTGGTCTCGTGCTCGGTGCCCTCTTCGTTGATGAAGTTGTCGGCCTCATGAGGCGTGAGACGGAACGGCTGGAGCCGAAAGCTCATGTCGTACTCGAGCGAGACGGCGTCGTCCCCGGTCTCGCGCAAACACGGCCGGATGCTCCCCCCGACGGGGACGAGCAGGTGGGTGGGGAATGTCCTCATCGGGTCCTCCAGGTCGAGGTCGTGGCGTGCGTCACCGGCGCTGGCCCTCATCTCAGCCACGCGGCCCACGCAGTTCCACGCCGACACGGCTCCAGCGCACTCCGTCGGGACCCGCCGAGAGCCACACGAACTCGGCGACGCCGACGAGGCTGGCCGCAGGGATGGGCCCGAAGCTGCGGCTGTCTCGGGAGTTCGCGCGGTTGTCGCCCAACAGATAGTAGTGCCCGGTCGGCACCACGACCGGACCCTTCGGGGGGAGCGGGCCGGGCGCGTGAGCGACGTACCACTCGCGGCGACCGTCGCGTCGAGCGGCGAGCCGTCGGTGGTCCGCGCATCCGGGGGAGCCGCGTCGCCGGCGTCGAGCGGAACGTCGACGTCGCGCGTCAGATCGTCGTCGGCAATCGCGGAGTCCGGCGCGCCGACCTCCGGGCCGGCATGCCTAGCCGGCGTTCTTCATCATGTCTTTGAGCATCTTGTTGGCGCCCTTGCACCCGTCCATGCCCTTCAGGTTCGTGAGCTTCATCACGCAGGCGACGTCGTCCTTGCTGGTCTCGAGCGTCTTGCCCGCCTCGCACCCCTTGGTGAGCATCGGGATGTCCTTGGCCTGAAGCATGGCGTCAGTGCCTTGCTCGGCGAGCAGGCCGACGACCTTGGTCGACAGAGCCTTGCAGGTCGTCGCGCTCGACTTCGCGGCCGTAGCCGCCTTGTCGCCGCCCTTTGCGCCGTCCGCCTTGTTTCCGCAGCCGGTGGTGGCAAAGCCCATGAGGGCGACAATGGCGAGCGCGTTGATCAGACTCTTCCCGTGGCTTCCCTTTCGGCGCCTCGAAGGTGGGCGCGTCGGGGCGCACCCTAGAGCAACGTACGTGCCACGTCTCTATGCCATTCGCCCCGTGCGCGCAGCGTGATCGTGCGTGATTCGGGTGTGATCGAATGTGTCGCTCTGTGAGCGTCTCAGCCGGCCGGGTGGCGCGGCCTGCGTGCGCGCAGGGCGAGGAAGACGAGCACCGTCACGCCTGCCAGAAAGCCGAGCACGGCGACCGAGATGAAGAGGTCGCCGCGGCGGCTGCCTTCGTACTCGACGAGCACCACTTCGGGCGCGAGCGACACGCCGGCGCCGCTGGCGAAACGGTTGCGCTGCTTCTGGTCCGGTGACTCCCACCACACGTCGCGCAGGACCCCCGGCAGCTCGGTCGCCGCCTTCGCGCGTTCGAGCGCCTTCGGGTCGGTGCCGTCCACCTCGAGGACGACGTGGACGCGCGCGGGGTCGGGCTCGTCACGCCCCGCGAGGGCCACCCAGGCAACCACCCGCCGCGTCGAGGCGCGCTCGATCCGAATGGACGCGTCGGTCAGACGCACGTCCGTCAGCACGACGTTGCGGGTCTGTGGCCGCTCCCCTGCGGCCAGCGCCGCGACCGAGACGCGCGCCGGCGACGCGATGTCGAGACCGTGCACGAGCAGCGGCATGAAGAAGAACGCGACGACGAGACAACCGGCCGCCATCACGCCCGGGATGACGAGCCACTCGGCCTCGACCGCGCCGACCTGCCTGAACGCCTCGCTGTAGTGGACGCCGCGAATGTCGATCTCGGGGCGTCGCGCGAGCAGCGCGTCGACGAGGCCGATAAAGCCCGGCTGCTCGCGGTCGGCGAAGAGGCGCGCGCGCCTCACGCGCCCGCCCGCACGCTTCCGGTACCCGAGCAGAAGCTCGAGGTGGTCGGCGTCTTTCCGGTCGTGGATGTAGAGGTGCGTCAGGCGCGCGACCGGCACCGAGACCACCTTGATGCCAGTCTTCGCGACGAGCAGATCCGGGCCGAGCTGCGCGTCCACGGTGAACAGCGTGTAGCGGAACCGAAACCGCTGCATCGGCGGTATCTGCCACAGGGGTGCCGCCGCGGTCCACGATGTGGTGAAGTACCCTCGCGATGAGCGACCGACGCCGAAAAAGGCAGGTGCGGGTGAGCGTCCCGGTCACGCTCGATGCGCTGTCGCGCGTCGACGCCCTCGTGGAAGCCGCCCCCGTCTCGATGAAGCCCGACAAGGGGGCGCTGCTCGCCGAGGCGCTCGAGCGCGGATTGACGCAGATGGAGGAGGACGCGCGCATCCACGAGCGCGAGACCGCCGCCCGCCGCGCCGTCTTCGAGCAGGTGGAGGTGCCCGACGAGGAGGCGAGTCACGTCTTCCAGCGGGAAGGGCACCTCTCCTTCGGTTCACGCCGCGACACCGAGAACCGGCGCGAGGGCGAGCGAGGCCTCGACGCGGGTCGCCGCGAAGGCGATCGCCGCCGCGCGCGCTCCGCCTTCGTCGATCGCGTGATGGCACTCGAGAAGGAGGGGCACACCTACGGCGAGATCGCCGAGCTCCTCAACGCCGAGAAGGTCACCACCAGCCGTGGACAGGCCTGGTCCGGCAACGCGATCGGCCAGGTCGTACGTACGGAGCGCGAGAAGCGCGCTCGGCAGGCCTGGCGTCCCTCATTTCTGAAGTGACATTCGACGTCGACACCCTGGTCCGCCTCGGGCGGGTCGGTGAGGTCGCGCCGTCGCCGTGCGGACAATGGCTCGCGGTCAACGTGGCGCGCCTCGACGCGGACGACGCGAAGTACGTCTCCGACCTTTGGCGCGTGGCCCTCGACGACTCGGGCGCCGAACCGGTTCAGCTGACCCGGGGCGAGCACAGCGACACGGCCCCGGCGTTCCGGGCCGACGGCGCGCTCCTCTTTCTGAGCGAGCGCCCGCGCGACGCCAAAGACGAAGAGCCGCGGCCGCAGGTCTGGGCCCTCTCGGCGAGCGGGGGCGAGCCTTACCCGGTGACCGACGAGCCGCTCGGCGTCGAGGCCTTTCGCCAGGCGGGTGCGCGACTGGTCATCGCCGCGCGCGTCTGGCCGGGCGTGCCCCACGAGACCCAGCGCGAATACGACGACGACCGCACCAAGCACGGGCCCAGCGCCCTGACATACACCGAGATGCCGGTCCGCTATTGGGACGCCTGGCTGCCGGGGACGATGCGCCACTTCGTGGTGTACGACGCGGCCGGTCGGCGCGATCTGACGCCCGAGGCCCACCGCGAATACGAAGACGCCGACTTCGATCTGGCGCCCGACGGGCGGCGTCTGGCGGTGTGCCGCCAGGAGATGGGACCCGACCGTATCCACGACGAGTCGTTGGATGTCTTCGACCTCGATACCGGGGGGCGCGTCCGCCTCGGCGTGGCTCCGCGCACCGCGTTCTACCGGCCCCGCTTCGCGCCGGACGGCGTGCGCCTCGTCTCGCTGCGCCACGAGCGACAGGACGTCGACCTGGGACCCATCCAGCTCTGGCTGCACGACGTCACCCGGCCGGACGACCCGGGCCGCGTGGTCGCCGGCGATTGGGATGTGCACCCGGAGCCGCAGGCGTGGGACGGCGACGACATCGTGTGCACCGCCGGGGTCTCGGCGCGCGTCCCCGTCTTCAAGGTGTCCCTGGACGGCCGCGTCGAGCGCCTCACCGAGGACGGCACGCATCAGAGCGTGCGCGTGGTGCCCGGCGGAGGCGGCCTGGTCGGCGTCTACCACTCGATTCTGCACCCGCCCGAGCCGTTCGTGCTGCGTGCTGGGGAGGCACCCGAGCAGCTTGCGACGCTCAGCGGGTTCGAGGGTGCCGGCTTCGCGCGCTGGTCCGAATTCGACGTCGAGAGCCACGCCGCCGACAAGCGCACGGTGCGCAGCTTCTACGTCGAGCCGACGGCGCCGGCGACGGGGCCGCGAAAGTGCGTGCTCTGGATCCACGGGGGCCCGGTCGGGCAGTACAGCGACGGCTGGCATTGGCGCTGGAACGCGCTGGTCGCCGTCGCGGCCGGATACACGGTGGCCGAGCCCAACCCGCGCGGCTCGACGGGCGTCGACTCGGCCTTCATCGACGGCGTATGGAACAACCGATGGGGCGCCGAGTGCTACGACGACCTCATGGCTGTCACCGACGCCCTCGCCGCCCGACCCGACGTGGACGGCGCCCACATCGTCGCGATGGGGGGCTCATTCGGCGGCTACATGACCAATTGGATCGGCGCGAAGACCGACCGCTTCGCCGCGCTGGTCACCCACGCCAGCATCTACAACATGACCGCGTTCTCCGACACCACCGACGTGCCGGCGTGGTTCCACCTGGAGTCGGGGTGCACGCCCGACGACCCGAAGATCGATCGCTACTCACCCCACCGCCTCGTCGACGATTGGCGCACGCCCGTGCTCATCATCCACGGCGAGAAGGATTACCGGGTGCCGATCAGCGAGGCGCTGCTGCTCTTCGAGGCGCTGCAGCGCCGCGGCGTCACCTCCGAGCTGCTCGTCTTCCCGGACGAGAACCACTGGATCATGAAGCCTCGCAACATCCGCGTCTGGTACCGCGCGTGGATGGACTTCGTGGCCAAGCACGTCGCGTCCTGACCAGCGATGTTGCGATGGCTGCTCGCGCTCGCGTTCACCGGTTGCATCAGCGAGAACCTCTCGGCCGAGGAGGGCGACGACGCCGCACCTGACGGGCCGCCGCCGGTCGTGGCGGACGGAGAGGCACCGCCGACCGACGCCGCCCGCCCGGACCTGGCGCAGCCCGACTCGAGCGAGGTCCCGCCCGACGCGTCCGACCCCGAGCCCGACACCGCGTCCGCTCCGCCGGACTCCGGGCTCGATCCCGACGGCGCGCTCCCACCCGATGCCGGTCCGGAACGTGACAGCGACGGGGACGGCCGCCCGGACGCCGCCGACAACTGCCCGGCGGTCCCCAACCCGGGGCAGGCCGACGCCGACGAGGACGACATCGGCGACGTCTGCGACCGGTGCCCGAACACACCGAACGGGCTCGACGCCAATCGCGACCTCGACGGCGACGGCGTCGCGGCCTGCGCGGGGGATTGCGACGACTTCGACCCTGACCGCGCGCCCGGGCTCGCCGAGCGATGTGACGGCGTGGACGAGGACTGCGACGGCCAGGTCGACGAGGGCGCAGACGACTGCGCGGTGCGTGCGGTGCTGCTCTAATGCGGACGCAGCGCGCGGCCTGCCGAGCGTTTCCTGCGCGGCCCCGCCGTGGGCCTGCGCGTCGAGATGGGCTGCGCCCCCGACGCGGACACCCAGGCCATACTCGTCACCAGAGGCGGGCTCGACGCGGTCGAAGCCGAGCCGCTGCGCGCCTTCCTGCGCGGGGGCGGTCAGGTCGTCGGCGAGTACAGCAACGGACACGCGCTCTACAACCTGGCGTTCGACACCGACCTCGCGATGGCGCGGCGCTACGGCTCGTGCAAAGACAATGTGCAGCCGCAGGTGCGCCACCGCCCCGGTGATCCGTTCTGGCAGGCCAACGACTTCGAGCCCCCCGAGCCCGCCGCGACGGGCTGCGGCCACGACCTGAGGCACCTCCCGAATCTGACACCGCTCGGCGGATGGTCGGCGGAGACGGTCTCGCTCGGCTATCGCGACCTCGGTGACGGGCGCCTGTGGCTGGTCGAGGCGGACTGGCAGGACGGGGCCCCGGAGTTCAGCGACGCGAGCGCCGACCTCATCGCCTCGATGGTCGGCGGCGGCTTCGCGGGGCGCCCCGACCGCGCCGCGTGCGCCGACGGCGCGGACAACGATGGCGATGGCGCGGTCGACGGTGAAGACCTGCATTGCAGCGGACCGGCCGACGACGACGAGAGCGGCGAGGGCGTAGTCCAGCCGGCGGCCTGCGGCAACGGGCAGGACGACGACCGCGACGGTCGCGCGGACTGGCCGGCCGACCCGGGCTGCGCGGCGCGTGGCGACGACGACGAGGCCGACCCCGACCCGCTGCCCGCGTGCGCGAATGGCCGCGACGACGACGAAGACGACCGCGTCGACTACCCCATCGACCCCGGTTGTCTGTCGACAGGCGACGACGACGAGGTCGAGGACTTCGCGCCCGACTGCGCCAACGGGGCGGACGACGACGAAGACGGCGCGACCGACTTCCCGGAGGACCGCGGCTGCCGCTCGGCGGCCGACCGGGACGAGGACGGCGACCTGCTCCGCGACCCGGCGTGCTCGAACGGCTGGGACGACGACGACGACGGGCGAGTGGATCTCGCAGACCCCGGCTGCGTGAACGCCGCCGACGACGACGAGGACGACGCCGGACTGCCCGCCTGCGACAACGACCGAGACGACGACGAGGACGGCCTCGTGGACTGGCCCGACGACGGCTGCGCCGCGCGAGGCGACGTCTGCGAGCAAGCCGGACACGATGTCTGCGACGGGGTCTGCGTTGATCTCGGCGTGGACCGCGCCCACTGCGGTCGCTGCGGCCACGCGTGCGCCGACGACGTCGCGTGCGAGGCGGGCTCGTGCGGACCCTTCGCCTTCGAGGGCATCCGCCACGACCTGACGGACGCCGACGTGGGCAATTGGGCGCTGTGTCACCAGAGCGAGTACCGCGGCGAGATCGGGCTGCCCGAGCTGCTCGCGGCCTGCGATGGCGGGCACGTCCTGCTCGCCTGCCGCCACCAGGACGCCGAGCGCTTCGCAGTCGCCGCGATGGGCGAGCGAGAGGAGGTCTTCCGAGACTCGGGCGACCGCAACAACGACACCCACGAGCACAACGGGGTCGCCTGGTACTTCAGCACCAACGCGAGCCTCGGTTTCACCGCGCCCGGCACCGAGGTCAGGCGCGGCACCTGCGACACCGGGATGGAGCGCCCGGAGAAGCGGCTGTGCTGGCACACCACCAACAACCGCATGCGCGGGGGGTGGCGCTGTGGTGAGCAGACGGGGCTGAACGGCTCGGGCGAGTGGATTCGCTACATCTTCCACCGCCCCTGACCGCTGTGAACCGCGATCACTCGCTGAGCAGCACCACCACCGCGATGTCCGGGCCCTTCCGGCCGTCGTGTTGGCGCACGCCGACCCCGACCCGTCGCCAGCTCTTGTCGAGCAGGGTGCCGTCCGGGACGAAGCGGTCGAGGGTCGCCAACAGCACGACCCACGCGGTCCCGCGACGACGCAGCTTCCCGCGGTCGAGGGCGCCACGCGGCGTCGGCTCGGATTCGTCCGCCTCGCGCTGAGCAGCACGGCGCAGGCGCCGGTCCTCCTTCAACCCGCGCACCCCCGCGTCGTCACGCGCAGCACCCAGTCGAGCGAGCAGCGTATGCCGCGCCTCAGCCGGATCGGAGACGACGGGGCGCGGGACCGAGAAGACCTGGGTGACGAACCAGTCATCGCCGCGAGAGGCGGCGCCGAAGCCCACGTGGGTGAGGTCACGCGTGAGGATGTTGCGGCGGTGCCCGAGGCTGCGCAGGAGGCCGGCGTGGGCGTCCCAGAGGCTCTGGTTGAGGGCGACGTTCTCGGCGTAGGCGATCGCCTGGTAACGCGCCGTACGTAGCCGGGTCCCGGCGTCACCGGTGGTCGGCGAGTGGTGCCCGACGAAGCCGTTGTCGCGCATGTCCTCGCTGTGCGCCCGCGCCACTTCGTCGAGCCGGGCATCCCGTTGGAGCAGCTCCAGCCCGTAGCGTGCGCGCTCCTGCGAGAAGAACGCAGCGAGCTCCTCGGCCGCCGCCTCCTGCGAGTCGATCCCGGACTCGTCCGGCGGCCACACCCCTTCGAATGTGCGCGGCAGGGGGACGCCCGCGTGCACCGTGAGCTGCGTCATCGGCACCGGACCGCGCGGCCCGGACGCGAGCAGCTCGACGACCCACTCCCCCTTCTCGCTCGGCACGAATGAGGTGACGAAGCGGCCCCCGGCGGAGGCGACGTCGAGCGGCACCATGGCCAGGTCGGGGCGCATCATCACCGCGCCCGGATCGGTGTAGCCCGGCGGCAAGCGGCCTGCGATGGCGACCTTCGAGCCGACGGTCGTGGTGCGGGGCACAGGCTCGAGATCCGGGGCGACCCCCGTGATGACCGTCGTGATCACGCGCATCGGTGGGTTGCCCGGCTGCCACGCCTCGCCGACGCCCACGCGGTCGCGGCCCGGCTCCGTCTGCTTGCGCACCGCGTCGAGGATCGGGTCATCCCCTTCCCGATTGGTGACGAGCACGGCCTGCCGCATCCCCCACGCGACGGCTCCGGCGCTGTCGAGCAGGAATGCGAGGGCGTTGGTCGGCACCAGGCGGTTGTCGCGTGCGTACCAGGCCGCGAGCTCCCGCGCGGCGTGAGAGAGCGCGGGGTCATAGCGACCGCCGGCCTCCACGACGAGGGCCTCGAGGCGCTTGTCCTCCGCCGTCCTGCGAGGGGTCGCGTAGCGCTGGGCCGGCGCCTCGACCAGCTCCACGAAGAGGTCCGCGCCCGGCGGGGGCGGCGGCTTCTGGTACCCCTTCGGACCCGCAGGCGCGGCCGGTCCGGCGCGCCGACGCCACGCCTCTTCGAGGCCGGTCAGCGCGTCCGCATCGAGCAGCGCCAGCGCGACCGCGACGACCGCGACGAGGACCCCGACAGCGAGAAGGGCACGCATCCGCGAGGATGGTAACCCACGCTGACTCCTACGGGCAGGCGACCCCGATGAGGGAGTAGGCGAGCCCGAAGTGGGCGGCCGCACCGGCGAGCACGAAGAGGTGCCACACCTCGTGGAACCCGAAGACGCCGGGCCACGGGTCGGGTCGCTTCAGCGCGTAGACGATCGCACCCACCGTGTAGGCGAACCCGCCTGCCGCGAGCCAGACCACCTGCATGGACGTGAACCGGGGCCACATCACCGGGAACGGGATGACGACCAGCCAGCCCAGCGCCAGGTACATGCCGGCGTCGAGCCAGCGCGGGCAGCCGAACCACGTCATCTTGAACAGCACGCCCAGCGCCGCCAGGCCCCAGGTGATGGCGATCATCGTCACCCGCCAGGGGCCGTCGAGCATGTGCATCAGCACCGGGAGTGCGGTGCCGGCGATGAGCAGGAAGATCGCGGCGTGGTCGAAGCGTCGCAGCACTTTGTTGCCGCGCTCGCCCAGGTCGAAGAAGTGGTATGCGCTCGACGCCCCGAACAGCGCGACCAGGGTGCTGCCGTAGATGGCCATCGAGGCGACCTTCGGGCCGTCGGCGGGCGAGTGGAGCACGAGCACGCAGAGGCCGACGATCCCGGCCACGAACCCGGCGAAGTGCGAGAGCGCCGCCGCGGGTTCCTTCCAGATGAGGGAGTCGCTGACTGATTCGTTCATGCCGAGACGCTAACGGATGCGGCCCGCCGGGAAAGTCACGGTCTCGTCATAGTTTCGTCCGCGTTCAGTCACCAACGAGCGCATGCGCCGCCGGGAAGGCTTCGACCCGAGCGCCGATCTCGTCGGGGTACTCGAACAGCCCGGTGTGCGCGCGTCGAGTACGCGCGGCAGATGTGTGCCGATAAACGCCCGTTCATCTCGCATCGTCAACCAGCACGGTACCATCGGCGCATGACCTCTCTTTTCGACCCATTGGCCGCCGAAGGCCTGACCACTCTCCACGTGCGGCACGACTGGCGCAGCGGCCGAACGACCGCGACCGCGGCGTGCGAATGGGACCCAGACGCCGACTTCGCGCGCTATCGCCGTGACTTCGACCACGAGACCCGGCTGACGACGCGTCCAGCGGTGCTCGACGCCGAGGCGACCGCCGCGCTGTACGCCGCGCACGGCGCCGCCGATGCGCTCGCCGAGCTGACGCAGCTGCTCACGGCGGGACGCCACCAGGGCGTCGACCTCTGGCTGCACGCGGCGCGTGGGATCCGCTTCATCTCGAACATGCACAGCAACGTGCTGGGCATCGCCAACGGGCGGCACGCGATCCGCGCCGGCGGCATCCGGCGCCACGAGCCGCACGAGCCCGAGTACGAGGTCCTGGTCGACGGCCTCAACCTCGCGCGAGCCATGAGCTACAAGAACGCCGCCGCCCAGATCCCGTACGGCGGCAGCAAGGTGTGCGTCGTCTCGGAGCCCGTCGCCCTCGACGACCTGGAGGCCCTCGGCTTCCTCGCCTGGTGCCTCGACCGAGCGCGCTGCTTCACCGGCCCCGACATGGGCTTCACGCCGGAGCACGCCGACGTGTTGCGGGCGCACTTCACCCGCAACATCGTCGGCGGCCCAGGCGGCGCGTTGGGTCCGACGGGGGCGCCCACCGCGCGCGGCGTGCTGTGCGCGCTGCGAGAGGCAGTGCGGCATCAGCTGGGGCGCGAAGGGCTCCGGGGAGTGAGCGTCGCGGTGCAAGGCCTCGGCGCGGTCGGCGGACCGCTCGCGCGCGGGCTGTTGGAGGCTGGGTGTCGGCTGGTCGTGGCGGAGCGCGACGAGGCGCGCCTGGACGGGTTCCTGCGAGATGGACGGACTGGCGTCGAGGTGGTCGAGCCGGACGCGGTTCTGTTCGAGCAGGTCGACGTGGTGTCACCGAACGCGCTCGGCGGTGTCCTGGGTGCGGGTGAGATTGAGCGGCTGCGATGCCGGATCGTGATGGGTGCAGCGAACAACCAGCTGGTCGCCGTGTCGCGGGAGGAGGAGCTGGCGCTGGCGGAGCGACTCGCGGCGCGGGGCGTGCTCTACCAGGTGGATTGGATGCACAACACAGCGGGTGTCATCGCCGGGTGTGAGGAGTGGGAGCAGCAGGAGGCCGCGTCGGCGGAGCGAGTGGAGAGGCAGCTGTCGCGGGTGTGTGGAGCGGGCGTGCGCGCGAATCTGGAGGCGGCGACGCGGACGGGGAAGACGCCCACGGCGATGGCGTACGCGGGCATCGAGGCGAGGCTCTACCCGAGCTGAGCCGCGCCGCGACCGCCGCACGTCGCGCGACCGCGGGCTACAGCGCTGCGGCGCTCTGTCCGAACCACAGGCAATGGGCGTTTCCACCAAGCTGGCGTTGGCCGTCGCCGCAGTGACCGCTGCGTGTGCATCGCTGGCTGTCTGGGTCGGGCTCAGCCTGCAGGCCGACGCGCGTCGGGCCGAGTTCCGTGAGACGCACCGCCAGGCCTTCGAGTTGCTCGCGTTGGCGATGGCCCCTTCGATGGCGGTGGGCGACCACCACGCGGTGCAGGCCGCGGTCGACAACATGGTCAACTTCCCGGAGCGCTACCCGGTGGTGCGCGCGCTCGAGGTCCTCGACCGCAACGGCCGCGTCGTGGGCGACCTCGACCCGCGCCGCTTCGGCGAGCGGCGTCACGCGTCCGGGGATCTGGGTCGCACGCAGGCCACGGTCCGCGGGCTTCCCGGCGACCGCACACAGGTGGTCGTACCGATCGCGCTGACCCACGCGCTCGGCGTGCTGCGAGCCACAGTCGACGAGTCGCCCCTGCTCCAACAGCTCGCCCGCCAGCGACGCTGGGCGGTGCTGATGGCGCTCGCGTGGTCCGCGTTGCTCGCGATCAGCCTCAGCCTCGTGCTGCGGCGCCTGGTCGGACACCGAATCCACCGGCTCAGCGAGATCGTCCTGCGCCTCAAGCAGAACCCGACGCGCGTCGACGTTCGCGCCGAGGAGCGCGGCGACGACGAGATCGCGTGCCTGGGTCGCTCCTTCAACCAGATGGCCGACGACCTCGCCGCGCGCACGGTGGGGCTCGAGGCGCTGGTCGCCGCCCGCACGCAAGCGCTCGAGGACGCGAATTCACGCCTCGCAGCGATGGCCACCACCGATCCGCTCACGGGCCTGCGAAATCGCCGGTACTTCGACGAGCACGTGGTGCAGATGCTGGCCGTGGCGGGCCGCGGCGGCCGTCCGCTCGTCGTGGCGATCATCGACGTCGACCACTTCAAGAGCGTCAACGACACCTGGGGCCACGCGGTGGGCGACGTCGTGCTGGTCGACGTCGCCGCGACGCTCGGCGAGCAGGCGCGCGCCGCGGACCTCGTGGCGCGCATCGGAGGCGAGGAGTTCGCGGTGGTGCTGCCCGACACCGACCTCGACGCGGCTCGGACCGCGCTGGAGCGCATGCGCGAAGCCATCGCCGCCGCGCACCACCCCGACGCCCCCGAGCTCGGGAAGCGAAACGTCACCGCCAGCGTGGGGCTGGCCGTCTTTCCCGACGACGCCGACGACCGCGACGCGCTCATGGTTGCCGCCGACACCGCGCTCTATGCGGCCAAGCACGCCGGGCGCAATTGCGTGGTCGCCAGCGTCGACGTCCCGATACCCGAGCGGGAGGTGGGCTAGTGTCCTGGAGCAGAAGTTTGTGGCGTTATCCGACAGGCCTCGGTGGGCCTGCCAAGGCGCGACGACGAGCCATACCCGAAGGTATGGTGAGGAGGAGCAACGCCGGCAGGGCCGCCGAGGCCTGTCGGATAACGCCACAAACTTCTGAGACAGGACACTAGATGAGGACGCGCCGGCCCCTCGCGGCCTTGTTGGCCGGATGTCTGCTCGTGAGCTGCTCGCCGGAGTCCGCCGAGCGCGCCGTCGCGCCAGACCCCATCGAACGGCTGCCCGACGTCGCCGCGCGCCCGGCCCCGTTGCGCCTGGCGGTGACCCCCATCGCCGGCGACGAGACCCAAGCCGCCGCCGACCTGTTGGGCGCCTATCTGGCCGGCGCCCTGGGGGGCCCGGTGGTCACCGACATCGCGGCGACCTACGCCACCCTGGCCGATCGCGTGGCGCTGCCCACAGGCGACCCACGCGCCGTGGATCTGGCCGTCCTGTCACCGCTCGCCTTCGTCGATGCCCGCGCCCGAATCGACCTGGTCCCGCTCGCCACCGCTTCGACCCACGGCTCGCCGACGTACATCGGCCTGTTGATGGTGCGCACCGACCGCGAAGACCTGCGCGGACTCGAGGATCTGCGCGGAACCGCGGTCGCCTGGGTGCACCCGCTCAGCACGTCCGGCTACCTCTACCCGCGCGCCCTCCTGCGTCACCGCGGCCTCGACCCGAACCACTTCTTTG
>PVBE011227080.1_pt1 | contig 17182 bp, 14 predicted proteins | sample 1631181 | NCBI WGS metagenome assembly PVBE01 (sample SAMN08397723, study PRJNA350692) | Marine metagenome, whole genome shotgun sequencing project. | isolation source: water | place: Pacific Ocean | collected 2012-04 | reverse complement strand
CCACGCTCTACCGAGATCACGCGCAGGGCTTGCTCTTCAAGCATGGACGGAAATGGTAGAGGAGGGGTCAGACCCAGACGAACTATCCACTACACTCTGGATTGACGCTCGATATCGAGGGCAGAGCTTTGAGCTAAGGGTTCACGCCGAAGATTGGGTCGAACGCTTCCACAACTTACACGAGGAACGCTACGGGTATCGCCGAGATGAAACAGCGGTAGAGGCAGTCACTTTGCGCGCAATAGTGACTGCGCCAGCTCCACTACTCGCCGTCCATAGACTCTCGATTGCTGATGGTCCACCACCAACTCTCTCAACTAACGTGGTCTATGGGGACAGAAAGATAGAGGCACTGCTGGTATCTCGAAGCGACTTACGTTTAGAACACGTGTTAGAAGGTCCGCTGATCGTTCAGGAATACAGTGGGACGACCTGGGTGCCCCCTGACTGGACCGTCAAGCCAGATCTCTGGGGATGCTTACACCTTGCAAGGGGGTTGGGCTAATACGGCACGTTGTCCAAGATATAAACAGATTATTCGGGGCAATTACCTTTGAGCTTTCATACAGTAATGGCTAATCAAACATGAACCCTGTTCAAGAAACTGCTTCGCTGGGGCGAGATGAGTAGAGCAAGCAAGCAAGCACTGCTCGAGAGCCCAGGGGGTAGCGCTGAGAACCTTCGTCCGCCCTATCGGGAGGCTTGGATCGCAGGAGCACTAGTGTTTGCTCTATACTGGCTCACGCTATCTCCTACAACGGCATTCTGGGATACCAGCGAGTATATCGCGACAGGCCACATGCTTGGTATTCCACACCCTCCGGGGAATCCGCTCTTTGTAGTCCTCGCCAGGGCATGGTCCGTGGTTTTCACATTTTTCGGCCTATCGGTAGCAACCAGTATCAATCTATTCAGTGCTTTCATGTCTGCCGCCGCTCACGCTATGTGGTTCCTGGTGGCACACCACATCCTGCGCTACTTCTCGAGTGACAATCTTTTCCGCCTTGTCGGGGCTGCGGCGGCCGTTCTTGTGAGTTCGACTTCCTTTACAGTTTGGAGCCAGTCAAACGTCAACGAGAAAGTTTACACAGTCTCACTCTTCACGATCGCCCTTCTATCGTGGCTAGCAGTCCGATGGCAAGAGAACCTGGGGAAAGGCAAGGACGACAATCTACTCATTCTGATGGTGTTCATTCTCGCCCTAAGTGTGGGAAATCACCTGATGGCATTCCTCGTCGCCCCCGCCATCGGAATCTTCATACTCGTGGTTCATCCCCAAACTCTTTTGAACTGGCGCTTGTACTTGGTTGGTGCAGCCGTAGCGATAGTCGGACTATCAATTCATCTATTTCTCCCCCTACGTGCTGGACTTCAACCGGTAATCAACGAGGCGGCACCGGCATGTCCAGATATAGGCTCTGCCCTCTCAGCTGTGGTTACGTATGGCAAGGCTGGCTGTGCGGCTTTAGCCGAAGCACTCAATCGCACTCAATATGAGAAGCCACCCCTACTTCCTAGGTCGGCTCCACTGGTCTCACAGGTTGCGAACTACCTTCAGTATTTCGACTGGCAGTGGGCTAGGTCTCTCGATGGCAACAACGTGCTCTTCTCTAATTGGCGCCTACCATTCACGATGCTATTCACAGGATTAGGCGTATGGGGTGCAATCGAGCACGCAAGAAGAGACCGGACGAGCTTCATTTTCTTGGCCACACTCTTCCTAACTTTATCCGCTGGCCTAGTCTACTACCTGAACTTCAGATACGGATATTCACTTCCGGATCCAATCGCCGACCGAGGACTCCATGAGGTTCGTGAGCGTGACTATTTCTTCATAGTCAGCTTCTCAGTATGGGGGCTTTGGGCAGGCATAGGCATTGCAACTCTTTGGCGGGAAGCAAGCCGTGAGGTACGCTCGGGCCTCGCGAAGGCCAGCCCAATCCTTGGGTTGGCACTGATTCCGTTGGTCCTGAATTTCACTTGGGCGAACCGTGCAGATGACTACTCTGCTAGGGACTGGGCCCACAATCTTCTAATGAGTGTCGAACCATACGGTGTGCTTTTTACAAACGGTGACAATGACACTTTCCCGCTCTGGTATCTGCAGGAAGTAGAAAGCATCAGGCGAGACGTCACCGTTATTGTGACTTCCTACCTAAACACTGAGTGGTACACGAAACAGCTCAAGAGGATAACCGCACCATGTGATCCCGACATGGATCCATCCGAGGACTGGTCCAGAATTATTTGTCAACGTCCCTATACTGCCGAAAACACGTCCGCAGCATACGTGACTGATCCCACATCTATGCCCAGCAAGGTCTCCCTGGTTATGGCTACTAGCATCAAGGAGCCCACCAAGTCGATCATCCCACTTACCGATGAACAGATCGACCAGGTTTCACAGAATTATGTGCGTGTCGAAGGAAATCGATCTGTGAGGCTCGGAAACATCAATACTGTCTTGAGGGACGGTGATAGTCTGGTACCGTGGGAACAGTACGCGCTAGCACTGATCGGAGAAGTAATCGATGAAAGGCCAATCTATTTCTCGTCGAGTGGCAACGCTGCGGTATCACTGGGCCTGACCGACTACCTCGTGCGTCAGGGCCTTGCCTACCGATTGAATAACGGTCCGCTGGAAGAGGTCGAGAGCGCTGGAGGTATTATCCGCATGTTACCCTCACCGTACGAAACTGTAATAGGTCAATGGGTAGATATGCCGAGGACACACACTTTGTTGACTGAGGTCTTCGTGCACCGATCAGGGATTCCAGATGAATGGACGCACTGGCCAGATCTCGCGACGATCGGCATCCCTAACTATTACGCCTGGGGATACTTGGCTTTAAGTCAAGCTGCACTACAGACATCTGATGAAGAATTGATGGAGCAGTACCGTGCGCGTGCTGAAGCTTGGTCGAGGCTAGGCACGGGATGAAGCACCAAGTCAAACTTTCTTATTCATAGATCGAAGATTTCCCCTAGTTCTTCCGCCTCGGCAACCGATAGTACTTTTGCCGCCACCGCGATGTCCTGGACTGCGTTTCCTACAGATTTGAAGTATGTGATTTCCCCTGCTTCCGTGCGTCCAGCAATCCGACCAAGAACGATGTCGCCAATTTCTCCAGCAATCACATCCTCTCCAAACAAACCATCTCTAATAGGACCTACGATATCTCCGGCCTCTTCCAGCGCAGCTTCCTTTTGGTCAACTATGACTCGTGCCCGCTCCACAAGGGTGGCATCGACTTCTCTCATCTCTGTAGTGAACGAGCCGATACCGGTCACGTGTGTGCCAGGCTCTACGAGCGCACCATCAAACACTGGAGTTGAACTGCTGGTTGCAGCAATGATGATATCCGCTCCAGTTACGGCCTCATCTGGATCCTCCAAACTGACAGCCTCCACTCCGCTCAGCTCATCTATCAGATCCTGTGCAGACGTAGCACTACGAGAGACGACACGAACTTTAGTGATGTCTCTCACACACCGCACAGCCTCAAGTTGGGTCCTTGCCTGCGTACCGGCTCCAAAAAGCGCTACAGTCGTGGAATCTCTCCTGGCTAGAAGGTCTGCGGCTAGGCCACCAACTGCACCTGTGCGAAGGGCGGTCAGCCACGTCCCATCCATAAGGGCAATCGGACACCCAGTCAGAGTGTCTAGAACCACCACCACCGCATGGATCACTGGGAGGCCCGACTGTGCATTACCCTCATTCACTGAAACAATTTTCACGCCAGCAGAATCCTGCTCTTTCAAGTGGGCAGGCATGAATAGACTGACCCCATGGGATGTCTCCAGCGCTACACGAATAGGGACGGTTGCCTCACCCGCTGCAAGAGCGCTAAATGCATCCCTCATCGCCTCAATGGCCATTGGCATGTCAATGGTGGATCGCACGGTATCAGACGATAAAATTCGAACCCGCATGGCTTACCTAGGGAAACAGGGAATACGAAAGTGTAGGGCTTGAACCACCCCATCACTTTTAATTCTAGCCAACCTTCTACTGGATCGCTTGTGACCAAGGCTCAAACTCGACCTCAAGTAGGGCACCGTGTCGTTATTGTGGGTGGCGGAGTTTTTGGCTGCACTGCAGCCCTAAAGCTCCAATCACGTGGTTGGTCTGTGAGCATAGTCAATCCTGGCACCCCCCCACACGAAGACGCATCTTCGACTGATGTCAGCAAGGTTGTCCGCATGGATTATGGTTCGGACGTCTTCTATCACGAACTGGGAGAAATCGCAATCGAGGGATGGAAATCTTGGAACCGCGACTGGCAACAGCCCCTGTACCACGAAGACGGGTTCCTCATACTCTCTCGTGGCCAAATGAAATTGGGCGAATACGAACACGAGAACCGTAAAGTATTAGAACAACGTGGCTACAACACCGAACGCCTGACTGCGAATCGGATCGCCAAGCGTTATCCAGCCTGGGATTTTTCAGAATTTCCTGATGGCTACTATAACCCCCACGGCGGATGGGTGGAGAGCGGAAGCGTCATGGAGCATTTAGTTCAGCTCTGCAAAACCAGCGGTGTTCAATTTTATTCGGGCCAGATGGATCAATTACGATCGAAGGGAAGTCGCATTTCAGGTGTCCTGACTAACAATGGCGATACCATCACAGGTGAAATTGTCGTGGTTGCAGCTGGAGCATGGACTCCCACATTACTACCCTGGCTCTCAGGTGTTCTCTGGTCTACCGGTCAACCAGTGCTCCATTTCTTACCCAATAATCCCGACCTCTTTCGTCCTGAGCACTTCCCTCCATGGTCGGCTGATATCTCAAATAGCGGGTGGTATGGATTCCCTGCCCTAGCGGATGGACGTGTCAAGGTGGCACACCACGGGCAAGGCATACGTATGCACCCGGAAGCGCGGGAGACAGTGGATGCAAAGCATGAAGCTCGTACCCGTAAATTCTTGAGCAGTGCGATTCCAACGCTCTCGGATGCCCCCATTGCATACCGGAGAATCTGTATGTATTGCGACACTTTCGATGGCAATTTTTTGATCGGGCACGACCCAGATCGGGAGGGTCTTGTCGTAGCAGCTGGAGGTAGTGGGCACGCCTTCAAGTTCGCGCCAGTACTTGGAGAGATCGTGGCTGACGCTGTAGAGCATCAGCATAATAAGTGGGGCTCCCGATTCGCCTGGCGAGAAGCAAGGGATTTTGGAAATGAGGAAGCTCGCTATACAGGCCAGTAACGACTCCTGCTAATCGCTAACTTGCTGACCATACTCTCTTGAACCCATCCTACAGCATGCAAATAATTTCTACTCCTAACGCTCCAGCTCCTGCGGGACACTACTCCCAGGCGATAGTTCATCAAGGCATCGTATACGTTGCCGGCCAGTTGCCTTTCGACCCAAAGGATCCCGAGGCACTGCCCGATAATCCTGGGGACCAAACACGCAACGTACTCGAGAATGTTCGTGCAATACTCGAAGCAGCCAACAGTAGTTTGAGTAAGACTCTTCAGATGACGATCTATGTCACTGATATAGATCACTGGCCAGCAGTAAATGCAGCATATGCTGAAGTCATGGGCACACACCGGCCAGCACGTGCTGTGGTGCCTGTAGGAGACCTAAAGCCCGGTTGTATTCTTGAGGTTCAAGCGATCGCCGCACAGGAAGTTCCCGAGGATACTGGGATCTAGAATCCATATGCGGGCATTAATCGACACTGCTCGCTGATCACTGCAGATCCGGACTCAGCGAAGATGAGATGAAAGGCTCAACTAGAGAGTGTGTAATCTAGAAACCTACGTATCCTATTGGGCTCACGATCAATCAGTGTTTCAGGATAGCCGAAGATCGTAACATGAACCTGCCTGGACCTGCTGGAGTTGGACGGAGCGCAGGACCAGCAGTCGAACCTTCCTCTCGAATTTCCATGATGCAATCAAATAGTTCAGGGCGTGCCCCAACCGCTACACCTCGACTGATTAGTATAATTCTAGGAACCTCACTTACGAGCTCTTTCATGAGAACCAGGCTACGGATACCAGCCTCAGGGTCTAGTCGATCAAATGGCTCTTCTAGAAGAAGTGAGCCCAGGCCCTGCCCGCCCACAGCTATAAGAGATGCAGCAGCTAGCCGGAGTGCTAGCTTGGCAGCAGAGAGATCCTCCTCTGATATCGAACGCAGGGTCTCATAATCCCCTTCGAGACGGACTCCTCCCCCTCGTAGAGTGATCGCCAGAATTCGGCCGCCTGTGAGCCTGCAGACAAAACGGGAAGCTCTATCCAGAAGTACGTCTCTAGCTCGAGCCTCACGAGCAGCCCGCACACGTAAGAGGGCCAACATTACCTGACCCCGATGGTTATCTCGTGCGACTTCCTTTTCTATTGGAGAGCCTCCTGCTCGCATGCCGCTAACCCTAACTCGTAAGAGTTCGACACGTTCAGATTGAGCTTCCAGGGCCACATGTAGCTTCAATACTTTTTCTTCACGCTCTTGGAGATTCGGCGGTTTTAGCTCCAATTGTTCCCGCCTGCTCCGCCACCAACTTCCGTCTTGGATGACTGATTCCCATTCATCATTTAGTTCGCGCAAGACCTCATCATAATGACCCTCCAATACACGACCGCAGAGTGGACAAGGTGCATCAGGCCCAGTCGCCTCCATTTGGCGTAAGCGCGATCGAAGCTGTCGGGCTCGATCACGGTAGGCATTGAGGGTTGTCTCAGCATCCTGCCTCTCGCTGAGCCAATCCATCATCGAAGCCTCCAAGGCTATATCAGCCTCAACCACCTCTGCTCTAAGTGACCGGAGATCTTGTTCTGCCGATTGGGCTTCTGTAGCAATAGCCTCAAGATCTGTGGAACTAGATCCTGGAACATTGCTCTCTGGTCCGGGTGTACCAAATCTCAAACCTGTCCCGGATTTATCACCTGGTTCTAGCTGCCCTAAAGCAGCATCGACCACGGCTAGCCCGCGGGTAAACGCTATCGCTAGCGAAGCAACCGATAACATCTCCTCTAAAGTCCCTGCATCGGTGCAAGCCCAAAAATGCCGCAGAGGCTTATTGCTAGAGCCTCCTCCGATCTGGATCAAGAGTTCCTTGACTGATTTACGTGACCGCCCGTCACCACCGATCACCGCTGTCAAACCAGCTGGTATGGAAGCGCTCACTCGGCCAACTCCAGGGATGTCGCCATCAAGTTCATCCAGGACTCCAACCGCATGAACCCCTGAAGCATCGGCGGTATCAGAATCCAGTAACTCCTCAATGACTGCCTGGGTGGCATCTTCTAGAAGACCATCCCGTTCAAGTTCTTTTTCTAGTGCAACATGAAGGAGCGAAGGTGCATCTTCCAATAGCCAGTCTGCTGGGAAAGGACGCGGCTCTTTTCCAGCCTCGATGGCCAAGTGTAGTGCGGAAGTCCGCAGGCCCGATAGCTCTCCGCCCTGTAAAGCAAGGAGGTCCTGCGGGAAAGCGCCCTCAAGCCTCAGGCGTGCAATCTTACCCTTGATACCTCCGGGGATCTCCTGAACAACCTCACGGACTCGGCGACGCAGTTGATCGTGATCCCCACCAACGACCTTAATGGGAGCCAGGGCAGCCACTGGACGCGATGGAATAGCGTGAAATTGATGCTCTCCGCTCTCCAGGTTCACCATTAAGAATCCTTTTTCCCCTCCGGCGTCTGCCCAGGGATCAAGTGCCACACGCTCTAGCGATCCTGCCCAGAGCACATTCGAGCATACTTGTTCTGTCCGGTGTTGACCTCCCAGGGCTATATAGCTCCAGTCCTCGGGAACAATTGGTACTGCTGCCTGCTCGGACTGTTCAAGAGTTCCATGCAGTACCAAAGATTCCAGCGTATTCGAGGGTCAGACTCCGGGAAGGCCGAAGGGTGGCGGACAGTAGCACGGTATGGAACGAGGCAAGCATGAAGCTCAAGACGCTCCATGATGATGGAGCGGGTCAAATCAGTAGCTGCTTCGACGTTCGGAAAACTATCCAGTACAGCGAGGGCCCCGGGATCGCCAAGCTGCCTGGGAGTGTCCCTGGGACCAGCGACCATGAATACTGGTGTTTCGGGAAGTGAGGAACGAAGTAGTTCGAGACCTCGCGCAAGCACCACCACTGCGCTTGCAGGAGGATCCGGACGATCAAAGACATCACCCGAAACCACCACGATGTCAGGACTTAGTCGAATTATATCCTGAAGTGCACGCTCAAATGCCACAGAGACATCTCGTTCGCGTATATCCACACCGCGATCGATACGTCCGTATGCCCGGAAGCCCAGGTGCAGATCCGAAAGATGTGCAAGAATCACTCGGAGGCCACGCCTTCTGTCTGGATCCACAAGGGAACTAGGTAGGATAGAGCATGAAACTTGACTACTAGTTCGCTTAGCTCGAAGTCCGTCAAGCAAGAACGGAAGCTGTCTCCAGTTGGAAACCGGGACAGCGCCTTCCTAAAGGGCCCTGCATACTTTAGGTCCATGGCATCCTTAGGGATGATACTTCAGGCACCTCCGCACCAGGTTATACCGACCACCCCGAATGAGCAGGACACCTAGCATCAGGTTGCCTCGAAAGGAGGCATTGATAGCTTTGGAGCCCTAAATCATACCTGACCCCATCGACCGCATGCAAAGGGAACACCTAGCGATCGCGGTGATCTTAACCCTGGCAACAGGCTGCGACAACGTTACCTGGGAAGGGTTAGAACTCCTCCTGAAACCTCCTGCCTCTTCTTCCACAATATCTTCGGGACAATCAGTTATGACCCCGAATCTAGCCAACGAAGAGCAATCCCTCGGAATCCCCAAGAGACCAATTCTACTTAGTGGGAAACGGACTGGTTCTACAGCTAAGCTCACCGCAGTCGGAGAGGTAAATGGTAATAGTCTCACAGAAATCTCGAACCAGAGCTTGAGCTCTGAGATCAACCTAGGGCTTATAACTCAAGGCTCAGAATGGGTACTGTTCTCTGAGGGGGTTAGGATCGGAAGGATGATAGCTCAAAAAGTGTCAATCGATGACAGCTTCTGTACCCTAAGGCCTGCCATTTCGGGTATTGTGGAACTCATATCAGAAGCGAGTGATGTAGAACAGTTAATTGCCTTGCCAATTGATGTTGCAGGTTCTCGCTCTTTTCAGCCATATACGGCATACCGTCATAACTACAATCAACGTGTAGCCTCGCTCGCACTGGCATCTGAAGTGATCCCAAGCGTCGGCGCTGAATGGCCTCCCTCAATCCTGGATTCACGAACAGATATTCATGCTTTCCAACTTCCAGGTGAACCGAGACAAGCGATTGCAGCGACTTTCCTACATCGAGATCGAATGATCACATCACCGCCTGAACCTGGAGCTTACTCTCTATTTGTAATAGGAGACGCCACCTCTGGGACTTATGAGATAAGCTATATGTGGTACCGGCTTGCTGAGTCTCAGGGAAAGGGGTGCCGCGTTACCTGGATCATATCGACTGGAATGGTGACGGATCCGAAGAAATTCTTCTGGAAATGTTTGGTTCTGGGGATCGCTGGTTCGCGGGCCTTGCTAGGCAGGACGGCAGATGGATTCGATCATTTGAAGACTCTTGCAACCCCGCAACTAAAGAAAAATGATGCGGATGAGAATAGTGGAGGAACATATCCGTGAACTCATTTTCTGCATCATCATTCTGGCAACAGCGTGCCAACCAACTTCGGTGGAAAAAAATAGAGGCACTGCTAGTAACATTATTCTGGTGGATGCAGCTGGACTGGAAGTTGCTCTTGAGGAACCAGCGCGGAGAATCGTTTCACTCGTACCATCAGCGACTCAGACGTTGAGAGCACTCGGGGCCATTCATACGGTTGTTGGGCGCACTGATTTCGACCTAGAGAACTGGGTTCTCGATATCCCGTCTGTGGGTGGAGGGCTGGAGCCAAACTTCGAAGATATCATCACTCTCGAACCCGACTTAGTTGTGCGTTTTGCTGGTGACCAAAATCCTCAAACCAAATCTCGCCTGGATGAGCTTGAGATCCCCCAAATAGCCGTGCGTCCGGATCGCCTAACTGACTTATACTCAAGCATAATACTTCTCGGAAAAGCAACAGGTACAGAGCCTGCAGCTGATTCCATAATCTCGAACATCAAGAATGACCTCGCTGATCTTCAGAGATGGACTTCTGAGAAGCCAAAGATCCATGCGGTGTACATTCTCGGAGGCTCGCCACCTTGGGTTGCAGGGCCTGATACCTATATCGATGAGATACTAGTGCTAGCTGGCGGTAGAAATGTCTTCTCCGACTTGGGATTCTTGTATGGCTCAGTAAGCCCCGAGCAATTTCGCATCCGAAAGATCGATGTAGTTCTAATTTCAGACGGGTCCCAGTTCGATCCCAGGCTGACCCCTGGGGCTCGTATAGAGGAGATCGGGAATACCCTGGATTTCCCCGGGCCGGACATCGCAGAGGCCGCAAGACATGTAGCCAAAATCTTGCATGGTGATCTACTGCGATGAGCAAAGCAAAACTTGGGTCCCTGTTGGTTCTAGCCCTCATTGGGATTGGGCTATTAGGTGTGTTTTTTGGTTCCGTTCCACTTCTAATTTCTGAAGTCTGGGCTGCTCTCACTGGAAATGGGCAAGAAGCACATCGGGACATCGTGGTCAACCTTCGGCTACCCCGCATCCTCTTAGCAGGATTTGTCGGGGGAGGACTGGCTGTAGCAGGCGCAACTTTTCAGGCTCTTTTACGGAATCCTCTAGCGGAACCATATATACTCGGTGTCTCTGGGGGCGCATCCTTTGGTGCAGTACTGATACTCAGCATGGGTCTTGCCGCGACCAGTTCCTGGACGCTTCCCCTCGCAGCGTTTGCAGGTGCACTCCTAGCGATCTTTCTCGTATTTCGTGTAGCTATCTCATCTGGCGGAGCGATGGATGTCCGAGTCCTTCTGCTTTCAGGTGTAGTCATAGCTGCTTTTTTCTCGGCTTGTATCGCTTTCATTCTCTCGATTTCTCCTGCTCATACAGTACAGAGTGCCATTCTATGGACTATGGGTAGCCTAGCAGGAGCCGACTGGGATAGGGTCGTCATCGCAGGAGCTTATACTATGCCCGCGACAGTTATGCTCATATCTCTAGCTCGGTCACTGAATCTGATGGCGATTGGAGAAGAAACAGCGTACTACCTGGGTGCTAATGTGGAGGGCGTGAAAAGAATTACCCTGGTCGTCGCAGCATTGATCACAGCAGCGAGCGTATCCGTGGCGGGAGTAATCGGATTTGTTGGACTGATTGTGCCTCACACTTTGAGAATCTTGGTGGGATCGGACCACCGTGGGCTCCTGCCGCTTTCATTCCTCGGAGGTGCCACTTTTCTAATAGGAGCAGATCTTATCGCTCGGTTGGTTCTTTCACCTATTGAAATCCCGATCGGTGTGATAACAGCGTTTATTGGGGTGCCATTTTTCCTCGTCCTTTTGAGGCAGAGTGCGGCAACCAAATGAAGTTTGAAACCACGAATCTTGTGATCAAGTACCCGGGACAAGGCCGTCCTGCTCTTAATGGCGTAAACATGTCTGCTCCTTCCGGAAGCTTTTACGCAGTCCTAGGACCTAATGGCTCTGGAAAATCCACTCTTATGAAGGGGCTCCTAGGAATTGTAAGAGCGGATCAAGGAAGGGCCTTGATCGCCGAACGCAACATCAGCAAGTGGAATCGCAAGGCGCTCGCTCGCGTTATCGGTGTAGTATCACAATCAGAGACCGTTTCATTCCCGATAACTGTGCGAGAGATGGTCGGCATGGGTCGATATCCCCACCTTGGCCCTCTTGAGGGAGAAGGCAGCAAGGACCGAGCCGCTGTCTATGAGGCACTAGAGGTTTGCGACGTGACGCATCTTGTTAATCGAGATCTATCAACCCTTTCGGGTGGAGAGTTACAGCGCGTCAGGATCGCTCGCGCTCTGGCTCAAGAACCTATGGCCCTTATACTCGACGAGCCGACCAGCAGTCTCGATATCAAGCATGAAATGGAGATTCTGGAACTACTGAAACAATCTGTAGGCTCTGGACTTACTGTGATCCTTATAACACATGGGCTGGATTTGGCAGCCCGCTTTTCGGATCGAATGCTCCTCTTGTCCGAGGGGCAAGTCGCAGTAGAAGGGACACCGGATGAAGTTGTGAACGAGGAAGCACTGGCTGAAGTATATGGTTGGCCAGTTAAGGTAGAATGGGAACCAACCACCGGCTCTCCAAGGGTGACGCCCCTCCGCTCTTGATCAAGTATCTCGACAACGAGAGGAAAAGTGTACGCATCCTCGTTAGTCACCCATAGGAGCTAAGGTCTGCCGCCTCTGCGTGCGCCTTGAGATAACTCCTGAAGCGGGTTCTGGGGATTACTCCTTTTTCGACAGCTGCCTGTACTCCACAGTCCGGCTCAGAAACATGTGAACACCCCCTAAACCTGCATAGCACAATATGTTCCCTGAATTCCGGGAAACAATAACCAAGCTCGGACGGTGGTATTCCCGCAAATGCTATATCGCCAAACCCAGGAGTATCAGCGACAAACCCCCCACAACTAAGGGATATGATACGTGCATTGACGGTCGTGTGCCGACCGGTTCCACCTTTGCGTGACAACTCCCCAGTACGCAACTCCAGTTTAGGATCGATAGCGTTTAGCAGGGATGATTTTCCCACACCCGAGGGGCCGATCAGTGTTGAAATGCCTGAACACAGTTCTTCCTCTAGCCGGCCCAACCCCACTTCAGCTATAGCACTCACAGGTAAAACGAGGTACCCGATACTTTGGTACAGATTCGTGAGCGGCTCAGCAACCTCTCCCGCACCCGGCAAATCCATCTTATTAATAATCAAAGCTGGCTTAATCCGGCTCGACTCACCTAGTAGCAGAAGGCGATCTACCAGTTCCGGGTTGGCCTGGGGATCCTTGGCCGCAACTACCATGAACGCTCGGTCAAGATTCGCAGCTAGAACCCTATGCGCCCGCTTACCTCGGCTCCGCTTAACAAGTTCACTCGTGCGCTGTTCGACTCTCTCTATGGCCCAGCCGTCATCCAACTGTTCCAGAGAAACCCTGTCACCTATGACAATCCTATCTTTCTTCGCTCCACCTAACTTCAGTCTACCACGCAGTGATGCTTCCACCACAAGGCCATACTCTAGTCGAACTCGGTAAGAACCCCCACCAGTTTGATCTACCACCCCAATCATTGATGAAGTTCTAGAACGTAAGAAACTGGAAAGGAGAATCTTTCTAGGGGAACAGCAGAAAACATATCCGACCGGGATATCACCGGCCTATAGATCAAGCCGCGAAAGACTCCAGTGCGTCGCCCTTGCCACCTTCACGCAAACGACGCAGCGCTCGGTCTCTAAGTTGGCGAATCCGTTCCCGTGTAACGCCCAGCATATTACCAATTTCCTCTAGCGTATGCTCTCGTTCACCCTCTAGACCGAAATAGAGCCGCAGAACTTTTGCATCACGTGTCTCGAGAAGAGAAAGTGCATCAGCAATTGCTTCCGTTAGAAGACGGCTCTCAACTTCGAGTTCTGGCTCTGCAGCTTCCTCGGTTATGAAGCGCTCGACAAGTTGTGAATCTTCTGAGTCACCAATCGGGGCATCAAGTCGAATTTCAGCAGAATTCAGAGTCTGCAAAGATTCTACCAATTCCGGCGTAAGATACGTAGCTTCCGCAAGTTCTTCTGTCGAAGGCTCACGACCCTTCTCTTGCTTTAGCCGCTCTTTTTCCCTGAAAATCCGTGCAAGATCACTTGCTCGGTTCAAGGGAACACGCACGGCACGCCCGTGGTTCGCGAGTGATGCCAAGATTGCCTGGCGAATCCACCAGACCGCATAGCTGATGAATTTCACACCCTGCTCCGGATCGAACTTACGTGCAGCTGTAACTAGTCCGACATTTCCTTCCTGAATCAGGTCCGTGAGTGACACACCGCGATTCTGGTACTTCTTGGCAACGCTAATTACGAAGCGGAGATTCGCACGCGCCAATTCCTGGATCGCATCCTGGTCGCCTTTCTGGGCAAGTGCACCCAACTCCTTTTCCTTCTCAGGAGTGATCAACTCATGACGACTGACATCTCGAAGGTATTGGTCAAGAGCACTCTGCTCCTCTACGCTGGCATCGAATCCAGCAAGGAGATTGCCCTTTCCGCGTCGCTTACTCCGTTTCCTCGGAGTCGCAGTGGCCATCGTCTTATTATCTCTTGATGAAGCCCGGTCAGGTGACTAAGCCGTCCCGGTTATCGTTGAGGTTTAGAAAGGCGTGAAATGCAAAGCAATTTATGATGCTGTAATTACTCCCTAATGTCAAGGAAATCTCTGTTTCAAGAAGGTCGCTATCGGAAACCCCATACCAGCTTAGGCTGTGCCAGTCGGTCGAGTAATTCGAGCGATAAGATCATCTGCCAGAATGGAGCGTTGTCCGAAGGTAAAAACTCTAAGGACTCGTGCTGTCGTATATAGATTATCTGCCAATCGCGGCAAATCTAGGAGTCCTGGCAATCCTCCTAGGCCTAACCGCTGGATTTGTCCATCACGCCGTTCAACAAGCACATTTAGCTGGAACATGGCTTTCTTAGCTGGAAAATCGATAACCACCTCTCCAGGTTCCAAGCCAAGATCGAGAGCTAGGTCGTCTTCAATCGCACGCTTATGTGGTGAACCACTAACTACCCAATCTTCTACTTGTCTGCCTGCAAGGTCGGCTGCGGTCAATTCTAATGCTCTTTTAGGAAGCCGGCGTTGGCGAAGTGCCGGTAACCACCGCGTACCAATACGCTCTGCGGCTTCACCGTCGGCTTCATGTGCTCGGCGGCCAATCTCATACAAGAGTTCTTCGTCAGTTGGGCCAACAAGTTCATGAGAAACAAGGAGCCCGATATCTACGGCTTCTTCAACAATGCGCTTGTAGAGAACGGTTGCGGCCCGTACAGCATGATGCCAGTAGACGTTTCGAAACATCTGGTACTTCGCAAATAAAAGAGATTCCACAGCAGCCACTGCTTTCTCTTGAACTCCCACCTCATACTCACCAGAATCCGGGTCACGCAATAAGGCAAGTCCCTGTAACAACCGCGAAACGTCGACTTCACCGTAAGGCACACCGGAAAAATGAGCATCCCTGCGGAGATATTCCATCTTATCCAAATCAAGGGCTCCACTTACCAGGCCCCGCAAAGGAATTTGACTCTGACCAGAGATCAATTCCAAAAGAAGCTCTGGAGCAGTGGATCCAAGGGGGATGAGGGCATCGCGTAGGGAGGCGGACGCTAAGAACTGTCCACTAACTTCCTCGTGATGAGTCGGCACATACTCCGCTTCTAGTTCCTCTAGTGCATGCGAAAACGGATAGTGGCCAATGTCGTGAAGCAGCGCCGCATAGGGAATAAGATGTTCACCTTGCAATACTTCCGGTGGAATTCTTCGATTCTCGCGAATCCTACCTAGTGCGACAGTCGCGAGGTGATAAACACCCAGGGCATGGTCAAACCGCGTATGTGTCGCACCAGGATATACCAGATGAGTGAAGCCTAATTGCCGGATGTACCGTAGGCGCTGGAACTCTGCAGTATCAACGATCTGGGCCGCTATAGGGTCAAGTCTGATCGTATTCCACAGAGGATCCCTAATTACTTTTCCGGCAAGCTTATCACTCATTCGGAAAAGATATTCGGCGAGTAGGCACTTATCTTCAGACCTCGTGCACTGTCCTGCCACCAAGCACAGTCCGGATAACCTGAATTTCCTTGATCAGATCCGGATCTACATCATGAGGGTCTCCCGCAAGAATCACGAAGTCAGCCAACTTGCCAGCGGTAATCGTACCCTTCTCGTTCTCCTCAAACGAGGCGTATGCCCCATTCACCGTGCAGACTCTCAGGGCTTCGTCGACGGTGATCCTCTGGCTAGGGCCCCAGACTCGGCCAGCAAAATCTTTGCGGGTCACCATGCTCTGTATCGCCATCAGTGGTTCATAAGGTCCCGGGGAATGGTCGGAAGCAGGAGCAACCGGGATTTTAGACTCTATAAAAGACTTGTGAGCGAACATCCACTCCATTTTCTCTTCACCGTATTCAATCCACTTTTCGCCATGATAGTGAGCATAGGTGTAGAACGGTGCGGGGATATAGCCACCATTGGCTATGCGCTGGAGAAGTGTCGGATTCACTAAGGAGCAGTGCTCAAGTCGGTGGCGCGTATCCGGACGAGGATACTCTCGTTGCATACGCTCGTAGGCATTGAGCACCATGTCGATTGTGACATCACCGTTGGCATGGATAGCGATCTGCCATCCGGACCGGTGAGCCTCTTCGACAACCTCGTGAACCTCTTCTTGCGTCATCGTCAGGATACCAAAATCGTCTGGGCGACCCGCATATGGCGTGCTCATCGCCATAGTGCGCTCCGAGGCCGAACCGTCAGCGGAGAATTTCACTGGGCCAATACGAATCCACTCGTCGCCAACCCCAGTGCGAATCCCAGCTGATTGAAGTGCTGGGAAAGTCCCACCCCTAGCCATCAAATTCATGCGTAAGGAGAGAGTGCCCTCATCTCTGGCGTCCTGGTAGGCGACGAATGCCGTTGATCCCGTACCCGCCTGATGGACTGACGTGAGTCCCGTAGCATTCATCTCTTTGCAGATCACAGAAACTCCAGCTGCACGTTCTTCGCGCGTCGACCCTGACGGCACATCGAAGGCACCACGCGCTCTCTCCGCAACCTTCCCTGTGAGTTCACCATCCTCACGATAAAAGTGACCTCCAAACGGGTCTGGGGTGCTGACGGTGATACCTGCTACCTCAAATGCCTTTGAGTTGTATACACCTGTGTGGCCACCACGATGTCCAACTACGATCGGGTGTTCCCTGCTTACCGCATCAAGATCTACACGGTTCAACGGCCGCCCCTCTTCCTGCTTTGTATCATCGTACATGTAACCGACAATCCATTCACCAGGCGGAGTGCTGGCTGCCCGCTCACTCAGAGCATCCTGGATACGAGCAACACTCCCGAGGTTAGTGTTCACATTCTTGAGTGCGTTTAGGCCCGCACTAGAAGGATGAGAATGTGCGTCTATAAACCCTGGTAAAACCGTCATTCCAGAAGCATCAATCCCCTCGGTATTCACAGACTGGAGGTTTTGGATGTCTTCATTTG
>PVBE010069905.1_pt1 | contig 17183 bp, 18 predicted proteins | sample 1631181 | NCBI WGS metagenome assembly PVBE01 (sample SAMN08397723, study PRJNA350692) | Marine metagenome, whole genome shotgun sequencing project. | isolation source: water | place: Pacific Ocean | collected 2012-04 | reverse complement strand
TTAGACAGCTATTTCTGGCTCAGTGTTCATACAAAGCTCATAGGCCTCATTGAACCTTCTCAAACAATGACAACTCAAGCTGATCCCTCCAGTGGAATAAGGGCTGCAGCCGCGGGTGATCACTCAGGCCGAACACACCTTTACCGGCAAGTGCTGCCCCAGCCGAGGCTGGAAAACGCATTAAAGAAATCTGAGCGGCTACAGCTAAATCAGCCAGGCTCATCGCATCTCCTACTAGCCAGGAGCTTTTCTGCATCAAGTCAGCCAATTGTTCGAGGCTCGTTAATAACTCAACCCTCTCTGCCTGGCCAATGATCTCAGACACGCCGTTCAACAAACCCCCGGGGAGATCTCCCATGACCTGACGCAAGGGAGTTGGCAGATCTTCTGGAAGAAGAGCTAAACGCAACTCAGAGTCCAAGGCTGCAGCCTGCAGCAAAGCTGACCGGCCTGCCCGCGCCAATGTCGTATCAGCCCAATCTTCAATCAAGTACACCTGCGCGGCCTGCTGAGGATCAACCGGAATGAGGGGTGGTTCAGGCTGCTTAATCTCGAGATGTCGAGCAATGGTGCTGGAATCTGCCAAAACAACATCGCCATCTACAAGTACCGGGACCTGACGCTGACCTGACAAGCGAAACACGTTCAGCTGACCTAACCCGGGGGTAACTTCCACCACCTGGTAACTCAAACCCTTGGCCTGCAAGACCATCCGCACCTTGAGACAGAAGGCGGAATGGCGGAATTGATGCAGTTCCATCATCGTTTGCTCTGCCAAAAGAACGGCAGAGTAGCTAACAGCTTCAAAAGCTCGCTAAGGCAAAGAGGGCAATAATCGCATTTCACTTTCGGCTGAGAGTGGAAAATGAAAAGAGCTGTTGTATACAGATTCAATAAAGTCAGGTCAATGCAATCAGCTTTAAAAGTTAGCCAAATGGCTGTATTTCAAGACACCAATCATACAGTTTCTTCTAGGTAAATAATTCAATTTGGCAACCGCAAACGATGCATGCTGAGCAATAAACAATCAAAAGTTTGCGGCGCGCCGAAGATCAGGGATCTAGATGTCTTCCCCTTTATAGACTTCGCCAATTACCTTTTCTTTAGCAACACTGAATGCGGCTATCGCCAGAATGGCCGCAGGAACTGGGCTGAGATCTGAGCCCCCGCTCGCCGCTCTAAGCAATAGAGACAACAGCAAGCCCTAAGGCGCTGCTCTGCGCTATCTCAAAGGAACTGCGGCAGTGCCTTCTGCCTCACTAAACTAACGTTGTATAACTGGTCACACTGCAGATGCACGATACCGGCAACCTTCGCTCTCAGTTGATCTGTGACTTCAGAACTAGATTCATCCTAACTTTGGGCTAACCCTTTTCCCCAATGAACCCTTGCAATAACTGAAGATGAGAGAGTTATTTCTCAACTTGTCACGCTATCCGCGATACATCATCGCCTTCTGTCTTGGTTTGCTCAACAACTACATCGAGCCACTGGCCAAGCGACGCAGTAATCCCGTGACTGCAATAGCCATCATTGGGGCCCTAATAAGTGGATTAATCAGCATTGTCTTAATCATGCATGCCATGGTGTACCCAACATCACCGGCATAGATATGGCACCTGGGCGACGGGTGGAACGGGTCGCTGCCCTAATCCGCCGAGAAACAAGCGAACTCCTAATCCATGGCATCCGCGACGAACGGGTGCATCAGGGCATGGTGAGTATTACGAATGTGGAAGTCTCCGGAGATCTGCAACACTGCAAGATTTTTGTGAGCATTTACGGTGAAGAGATCCAACGCTCTGAAGTGCTAGAGGGGCTAGAAGCCGCCAGTGGTTTCCTCAGGGGCGAGCTTGGCCGCAGATTGCAGATGCGACGTGCACCGGAAGTGCACTTTCATTTGGATCGCGGAATCGAGAAGGGAACTTCGGTACTGAACCTTCTTGAGCAATTGGACCAACAGAGAGAAACCCTTGGAGAAGTGCAACCAGGGAGTGATAAACCAACGACTTACGAAACAACAACTATCAACAAAACGTGAACCCGCCGATCCAGAGTCCCCTTCGACGTCAAGTCGCTGAGTTGCTGGTGGTGCGAGCAAGTGGTCATGCCAGCGATAACCAACGTCGTTACCCAAAATGGGAACTAAGCAACGCTGAACTAAAACGTCTTCTTGGTGAAGGTGTGGGCGGCGTGATTTTGCTGGGCGGCACAAGCACCGAAATAAGGCATCGCTGCAAGAGACTTAGACAATGGGCGAGAGCACCCCTCCTGTTATGTGCCGATGTGGAAGAGGGTGTCGGTCAACGCTTTGAAGGCGGCACTTGGCTCGTACCGCCCATGGCCCTTGGACGGCTCTATCAAGAAGACCAACGTCGTGCTGTCAATCTGGCCGAGCGCTACGGCCGCTGCACAGGACACCAAGCTCGACGCTGCGGACTCAACTGGGTGTTAGCACCCGTCTGCGATGTCAACAACAACCCAGCCAACCCTGTCATCAATGTGCGGGCATGGGGAGAAGACACTGCCAGCGTCTCTTCTTTGGCCTGTGCTTTCCAACAAGGCCTTGCAGCAGAAGGTGTGCTGGGATGCGCCAAACACTTCCCAGGTCATGGCAATACGGGAATGGATTCCCATCTGCAGTTGCCTGTACTGGATTACAACCTCCGCCAGCTTGAGGAGCTTGAACTCGTGCCTTTCCAGGCCGTCATGAAAGCCGGCATCGACAGCATCATGACGGCCCATCTGTTGATGCGAAACCTCGACGCCTACTGTCCGGCGACCCTATCTCCAGCTGTTCTCCAAGACCTTTTACGCCGCCAACTCAAGTTCGAGGGCTTAGTCGTGACCGATGCCCTGGTCATGCGAGCAATCACTCAGTCCTATAGCGCTGGCGAAGCCGCCGTGATGGCCTTTGCCGCCGGTGCTGACCTGATTTTAATGCCCGAGAACGCAGATGACGCTATCGAGGCCCTATGCGAGGCCCTCCAGTCGGGCCAAATTCCAATGCAACGCTTGCAAGCCTCCCAAGAACGCCGGCGAGAAGCCTTACAAAAGGTTGGCACCTTCACTTCCAAGCTTGCCCTCAAAGACAGCACAAGCATTGACACCCCCCTGGAACGAGATGAAGACCGTGCTCTCGCCAGAGAACTGGTGACTGCATCGCTAAAAATCCACCATCCAGGACCGGTCACCCCAACTGATTCAGGCATCAATCTCCTGCGGGTAGATGGAGTCTTGCCCTGCTCGGTACTCGCAGCCACGGCCCCAGCACTCGTACTGCCCTCTGAAGCTGGGTTTCAAAGTTTGCTCTGCCACCCCCTAGGGATCTCTCCCTGGCAAGACGACCCAGATGAACCTTTAGCTCTAGAACGATTGGGCATCGGCCCAGTAATGCTGCAACTTTTCTTACGCGGGAACCCCTTCCGTGGCGACCAGGATCGCCACGAGCCATGGGTGGCAACCGTCAAACAACTCCAACAGCAAAAACGCCTCGCAGGCCTAGTTGTCTACGGCAGTCCTTACATCTGGGATGAGCTGATTGAAGTGTTAAATATCGGCATCCCCGCGGCTTACAGCCCTGGTCAGATGCCTGAAGCGCAGCGCCAGGTTCTTACCTGCCTGCTACAACCTGCGCAGGTGCAATCAAGTGCCCAAACGCCGCTGTTCCAAGACTTCACTGACTGACGTCTATATCCTCGAGCCAACCTACGAACCAGCTCCAATGCTCAGCCTCTCGATGGTCGTACGCAACGAAGAGAGTTGCCTGGGAGCCTGCCTGACGTCCGTGAAAGGGTTCGTAGACGAAATCGTGCTAGTCGACACGGGGTCCACGGATGCAACAGTGGCCATAGCTGAAGCCGCCGGTGCACGAATAGAGCACCTGCCGTGGCCAGGGGACTTTGCCCCAGCCCGTAATGCCGCCCTGAACCTGACCACGGGGGATTGGGTCCTTGTTCTTGATGCCGATGAACAACTACGCGCTGAGGCCATCTCAGGCCTACAAAACTTGATAGCTCAGCCGGATGTTCTGGTGATAAACCTGCTGCGCTTTGAGCAGGGAGCAACGATGGCCCCTTATTCCAACGTCAGCCGTCTGTTCCGCCGACACCCGCGAATCCGCTGGAGCCGCCCATACCACTCCATGATTGACGACAGCGTGAGGGATCTACTCAGCGAAGAACCCCATTGGCGCATCGTCAATTACCTTGAGCCGACTTTGCTCCACGAAGGCTACCGGCCAGATTTACTCCAAAGCAGCAACAAATCCCAACGGTTGAGGACAGCAATGGAGGCCTGGCTGGCTGAGCATCCAGGCGATCCGTATACCTGTGCAAAACTCGGCGCTCTCGAGGTTGACGAAGGGCAAAAAGAACGCGGCATCCAGCTCTTGCGGCAAGGCCTCAAGCAGAACGAGAACACAAATGCCAATCCGATCGAACGCTACGAACTTCTTCTGCACCTAGGCATTGCCCTTGGCCAAGACGATCCCCAAGGAGCCGTCACGGCCTACCGCGAAGCCGTGGCTCTACCCATGGACATCAGAGTGAGCCTGGGAGCTCGCCTCAACCTGGCAGCCCTGCTCATGCAACAAGAGCTACTGGATGAAGCCATCGCACTCACCACCACCGCTACCCAACAAGCCCCGGAAGTTGCTCTGGCGTGGTACAACCTCGGATTGATGCAGCGCCGCCGAGGCAATCTTATAGAAGCCTTATACGCCTACGAACAAGCGAAACAACTCAATCCTGAGCATGCTGAGACCCACCAAAACCATGCGGTCGCGATGCTCGTTGCTGGGGACATCAATGGTGCCCGCAACAGCTTTAGTAAGGCTATTACGCTGCTGCACCGTCAAGGACGAATTAAGGAAAGCGAAGGGCTGCGCCATCAGGTAGCGGGCATTGTGAAACTGAATGAGGAAGAGAAATGAGCAGCAAACCCATCGCTCCCCTGCATGGCCGCACAATCATCATGACCCGTGCCCAGGAGCAACAGAGTGAGGCTCGGAGTCGGCTTCATGCCCTTGGATCGAACGTTCTTGATCTGCCCGCTCTTGTGATTGGCCCACCCGACGATTGGCAACCCCTCGATGATGCCTTAGCCGACATAAAGACCTTCCACTGGTTGGTGTTCTCCAGCGCCAATGGAGTACGGGCAGTTGAAGAACGGCTTCAGCGGATCGGCCAATCTCTTGCCGATCGTCCCAAGGGACTAAAACTTGCAGCAGTAGGCCGCAAAACAGCCCAACATCTTGAACACCTAGGAGCTGCTGTTGATTTTGTTCCACCCAACTTTGTGGCTGACAGCCTGATCAATCATTTCCCAGTGTCAGGCTTTGGACTGAAGATGCTGCTGCCAAGAGTCCAGAGCGGTGGCCGCACCATTTTGGGAGAAGCCTTCCGGGAAAGCGGAGCACACGTGATTGAAGTAGCAGCTTATGAATCCCGTTGCCCAGAAGCAATCCCGGAGGACACGGCCACAGCCCTCGCAAACAGCAATGTGGATGCAATTGCTTTCAGCAGCGGCAAGACCGCTGCACACACAGCAAGTTTGCTCAGCCATCGTTTTGGCAGCGACTGGGTGCAGCAGCTTGAAACAGTCAAAGTCATCTCTATCGGCCCCCAGACAAGCCTCAGCTGTGAGCAGCATTTTGGAAGGGTCGATCAAGAAGCCGATCCCCACGACCTTGAAGGACTTGTCAGCGCTTGTGTTAAAGCATGCAAGTCGGAGGCTGAGACTTGCCCCCCTGGGTCAGGGTGATGCACCCGCGCTGAACGTCGATCGATAGCAACGACCAGCTTGGAGGTAACAACTGGTCAGCCTCAACCTGACCGGGGCAACGACCTCCAGGCCCCACGCACAATGCTCCTGATCCATCTGATGTTTGAACCAATGCCCGCTGCTGCCCGCCAACAACCAGGACACCTTTCAGGATGAAGCCATTTGACGTCGTTGAGCCAACAAGCGGTTGAAAAGGATCCCTACGACCTGCAAGCACTCGATCCTGAACCTCTGTGGCCGAAGGGAGTGGCGTTAGCCGATCAGAAAGATCAATCGGCATCACAAGCTGCTCAGAAATCTCCGGAGCCGAACGCGGTGTTGTAGCCAACTTCTCGGTAGTGGAGCGATCGGCACTGCATCCAGTTAGCGCAACCGTGAGCAGGATCAATCCACTCATCAGCCGCCAGGCTGCTGTCCTGGAGGACTCAGGAGGAAACGCAGTAACCGCTTTCCACAAGATCCCTAAATCTGTCAAGATTGGCCTGGAGCTCACGAGTAACAATCCCTCCCAGGATGCTCGGTTCCATCAAGGGTGCCAAGGGCCTCGGCAACTCGTAGGTAACGCTCAATTTCACAACTGTACGGTTCTCGCTCTCCGGATAGAAACGCACAGCTCCTTTCGTAGGTAGCCCTCCTATGGATTCCCATTGCAAATGCTGGCCTTCAACCTGCTTGCTGATCTTTGCCTTCCAATGGAAACGAAAGCCCTGAGCAGCCAAGGTCCAATCAGTGAGGCTTGGATCATCAAGGGTTTTGACAGATTCAATCCAATTCATCCAGCGAGGCATGGCCTCGAGATCCATCCAGACAGCCCATACCTGCTCAACGGGAGCATTGATATCGCTAGTAACTGTGTGTTCAAGCCAGCGTCCCATCGTTAAGCCACCGCCTGATTGGTGGCCAACATGGCTGGTTGATGAAGGATCGCCGCAGCAGCCAAATGGCCACTCATCGTGGCACCCTCCATTGAGTCGATGTAATCCTGGCGGGTATAACTCCCCGCCAAAAAGAAATTGCTCACTGGCGTGCACTGATCCGGTCTGTAGGGCTCCATCCCTGGGGCTTCTCGATAAAGAGACTGAGCAAGTTTGACGACGTTGCTCCACACCAGCTTGAGTGAAAGAGACGAAGGGAACAATTCACGCACTTGAGCATCGGTGTGCGAAACGATCGTCTCTACGGATTTAGAAATCCAGGGGTCACCAGGCGTGAGTACACATTGGAGTAAAGAGCCCAGACCCTCCCGGCGATAGTCCTCAGGACTCGCCAAGGCCAGATCCGCAAAGCAGCTGAAGTCTGCATCAGCTGTGTACAAAAGATTATCCAAGCCAACAGGACTCCGGAGATCCCGGCGTGCAGCCTCGTGAATGGGGTCATTACCCAACTCAGTCACCCAGCCGTCGTAGCGCAGCTGCACAGTGGCAACGGGTACGGCTTCGAGCTTGTAGATGTCATCAAACTGGGGAAACCTGCGCCAAGCCTCAGGAAGCAAGCGCTGAATGCCTGGCACATCGCAAGCGGCCAAATAGCAATCAGCTTCAACCATGACATCCCCTTCTGGTGTGCCAAGGCTGAGCCCGGTAACCACCGGAGCTTCATCATCCCGAAAGTGCAGCTCACGAACACGATGGCGGAGATGAAGACGAGCGCCCCTTGCCTGGATGTAATCAAGAATCGGCGCAGTAAGCCAACGATGAGGGGAACCTTTGAGCAGATTCAGCTTGGATGCTTCTGTACGGGCTGCAAACATCATGAAAATGGTGAGCATGCAACGGGCAGAGATCGCCTCACAGTCGATAAAGCCCAGCGCATAGGCAACCGGGTTCCACATGCGCTGAATGCTCTGCAGGCTGCCGCCATGACTGAGAAACCACTGTTGAAAACTCACTGCATCGAGAGCACGGATTGTGCTCATGGCCCCCTCGTAATCCACCAGGCCCCTAACAATGGGACTCGTTCCCAGAGCAAGGGCATTGCGCAATTTATCGATCCAGTTCAGCTGAGGAGTCGTAAAAAAAGCCTTCAGACCATTAAAAGGAGCCCCTAGGGCAAAACGAAAATCAAGAGATCGGAGATCACCGCCACGATTGACGAACAAGTGGGTGTGGTCCTTTGGTAGCAGATTGTCAATTGCACCCACCTTGCGCATCAACGCAAAAAGATTGGCGTAATTGAAAAAGAAAACATGCAACCCCATTTCGACATGGTTGCCATCTGGATCTTCCCAACTACCAACCTTGCCACCGATGAACGGCCGAGCTTCGTAGAGATCCACGGTATGACCGGCATCAACTAGATCAACAGCTGCAGCCAGTCCGGCCAGCCCAGCGCCCACAATGGCGACCCGCACGCGCTTCCAACAAAAATCCTTTCGACTCTATAAATATGGCGGATAGGTTGACTCAATTGCACAGTGCACCGAGAGACATACCTCCATAAAATGAATTGAGGTCTGTGCCAGCAATGAATGACCAGCACCACTAATAATCCTGCAACCCACCACACCGGTACTGACGGCAAGGGCATCCAGATCACCGGCACCGCTATGCAGCAATTGGCCCGGCTCTGCCTCGAGAAGGGCAATGATCAGGTGCTGCGAGTAGGTGTGCGCTCGGGCGGCTGCAGCGGCATGAGCTACACCATGGACTTTGTACCCTCAGCCGATATCCAAGAAGGAGATGAGGTCTATGAATACACCGCAACCGATGGCGCAAGTTTCCGTGTGATCTGCGATCCCAAGAGCCTGCTGTACATCTATGGGATGCAATTGGATTTCAGCACTGAAATGATTGGCGGCGGCTTCAATTTCACCAATCCGAACGCCAGCCAAACCTGCGGTTGCGGCAGCTCATTCGCTGTCTGAAGTCAATGGCCACCGCTCCGTGGGAATCTGAAGAGACCTAAGCAGTCCTGCTGCATCCGATGGCGTCCACCAACGAGAACCTCTTCGAAAAAGCCATGGCCCGGTATCAGTCCGGAGCTGAAGCCAGTGAGCTGATCGAAGACTTCAAAACCATCACAGCAACGGCGCCCAATCAAGCGGCTGGCTGGACATGCCTAGCCTGGCTACAACTTCTCAATGCTCAACCCGATGAAGCCCTACGCACCGCGCGCACTGCGGTGAAGCTCAACGCCCAGGATCCCCAAGCTCGTATCAACCTCAGCCTGGCCCTACTGGAAACCAACTCCAAGGGTGTAAGAGATCAAATCGACATGGTGCAAAAAATTCTTGCCGTTGCACCGGAGTTTGCAAAAGACCTCAAGGACTCAATCGCCGATGGGTTACTTCGTAAACCAAATTGGCACGCTTTGAAAAAAGTAAAGGCCTGGCTGGAGCTCTGATTTGGCGAAGCTGCTGCTGTTGAGTAATGGACACGGGGAAGACCTTTCCGGGGCCCAACTAGGCAAGGCCCTACTCAACCTCGGCCATCAACTGGAGGCCCTGCCCTTGGTCGGTCATGGTTATGCCTATACCGAAGCAGGAATCAAAATCCTTGGACAGGCCAAAGCATTCAGCACAGGCGGGCTTGGATACACCAGTCTTCGAGGCAGGCTGACTGAACTGCTACAAGGCCAAGTGTTGTATCTCCTAAGGCGCCTGGGACGTTTGTTGCAGGTGGCACACCACTACGACCTGCTGGTAGTGATTGGCGATGTGATCCCTGTGATGGCAGCTTGGCTTAGCTGCCGTCCCGTCGCGATCTACCTCGTGGCTTACTCCAGTCACTATGAAGGTCGCCTGCGCTTGCCTTGGCCTTGTGGCAGCTGTCTGAACAGTCAGCGGTTTTTGGGTGTATACAGCCGCGACGAGCTCACCGCAACAGACCTCACGGCTCAACTTCAACGCCCAGTGAGCTTTCTGGGCAATCCCTTTATGGATCCAGTCCTCACACCTCAAGCACGCTTACCAAGCTGCCGTTATCGCCTAGGACTTCTGCCGGGCAGCCGCCTCCCAGAACTAGAACACAACCTGCTGTTGCTGTTGACGGTGGTGGAATATCTTCCAGAACAACTACTGGCCCGCGATGAAATAAGCCTAGATCTTGCACTGGTCCCAGCCCTAGATGACAGCAGCCTGGCTGAATTAGTCACTCAACAAGGCTGGCGAATGCAGCCTTGTATAGGCAAAGAAACACACACCAAACTTGTACTCGGTCAACGACACATCACCTTGCAACGCGACTGTTTCATTGCGGTACTTCAGAGCAGCGATCTCCTGATCAGTATGGCGGGCACTGCTACTGAACAAGCGGTAGGACTCGCTAAGCCAGTGCTGCAACTTCCAGGAATGGGGCCCCAGTTCACCGCCGCATTCGCAGAAGCTCAACGCCGACTACTCGGGCCCACTGTGTTTTGTGCTGATGGGAAGCCTGGCGAAGCACTCAACCTGCAGAACACTGCCAAACTGACTCTGGAGCTATTGAAACGCAGCCAAGCTGACCCTGACCTGCAAAAACAATGTCAGAAGCAGGCCTTGCAAAGACTCGGGGTGGCAGGTGGCGGGCAACGATTAGCCCAAGACATCACAGACCTGCTAACTGAAATACATCAATGACAACTCCTTCTAGCGATCCCCTTTGGAAACAGTGGTTGGACCGACTGCTGATCATCGATGTGTTCCTAGTGATTGCCGGAGCACTCTGGTTTGTCACAGCGATCCTGGCCGCAAGCCAAGGAGTGGAGAAACCAATAGGACTGTTTCAACAACTCTGGATGCCCCTATTTTTGCCCGCCATCAGCCTGTTAATCACCGCTGCCCTCATCAATGGGGTGTGGGCATGGTGGCTGCGGATAAGGCCTGGCATAGATCGGGATACTGAAACCTGAAGCCCAACCCTGCAAGTCGTTCTGAGACCACCTGTTGCCCCTCAAGGACGACACGAGCTCCATCCCCAAGCAAGATCTTGAGGAGCGGACCTGGAACCGGCAAGAGGCTTGGACGACCAAGAGTCTTGCCGAGAACCGAGGCGAACGAAGCCATAGGAACAGGCTCGGGAGCGACCCCATTGACCACACCGGACCAAGCCCGTTCCTCAAGAGCCTTTTCAATCAACTGACAAAGATCAGTGCGATGAATCCAGCTCATCCACTGAAGGCCACTGCCCACCGGACCGCCAATACCAAGTCTGAATACTGGCAGCATCTTGCCCAGAGCCCCTCCATCGGGCCCCAGAACGATGCCGATACGCACCACTACCAATCTGGTGGCAGACGGTTTGGCAGCCGCCGCCGCCTCCCACCGCTCACAAAGGTGAGCGAGGAAATCTTGTCCACAAGGACTCTTTTCAGTGAAGTAGCCATCTGGACTGGTGCCGTAATAGCCCACCGCAGAGGCATTCACGAGCACTCTTGGTGGTGTCTTGAGTTGACTCATGGCTTTCACCAATGCCCTGGTTGTGTCCAAACGACTCGACTCCAGCTTCTGGCAATGAGCAGCTGTCCAGCGCTGCTCAGCAATCGGTTCTCCGGCCAGGTTCACCACTCCTTCGACTTGCGCCAAGGCCGTCAGTAGTGGGCCATCGAGCCAACTGTTTGGATCAGCGGGATTGATCTGCAGCCACTCCAACTGGCCTGTCTGGCGCGCTTGATCAAACCCAGAGGCAGCCTTACGACTGACCAAGATCAGCTGATGCTTGGCTGCTAACAACTGGGGGACCAGCTCACGGCCGACAAAACCTGTGCAACCAACAAGTAGAAGGCGCATGAAAGAACTGACGGCATTGGCCGCGAGACTAAGGGGCTGAGAGCGGAGCCTCCACTGGACTAGCTAGCCCAAGGCGATTTGCAATAGGCACTAAAGCAAACCCCTGGAACAACAATCCGAACAAAACCACCGCCAGGGCAAGGGGAGGCATGGTTTTGCCCCAACTCACCGACGACGAAGCCCAGACCTGAATCGCTAAAGCAATAGGAACCGCACCACGCAGGCCAGCGCAGCACACAAACATCCGCTGCCCTACCGAAAATGAACTGCGTAAGAGCAGAGAGTGAACAATCAACCAACGCACCACCTGCATTAAGAGAAACAGCAGGAATGCTCCGCCAGCTGCTCGAACAACGTCCTCAGGGGAAACAACAAGCCCCATACAAAGGAACAAAAGCAGTTCAGCCATTTTTGCGTAACTGGCATGGGCCTCCTCAAGCACCAACTGATCGGTGCTTGAACCATTGCCGAGCACAAGCCCCGCCACATAAGCAGCCAGCAAGGCACTGCCACCCATCAAGGTGGTTCCACCTGCAAGCACCATCAACAAAGCAAGACTCACAACTGGCAACATGGAATTGGTATTCAGAGACCTACGACTACCGAGCACCTGAGTAGTGAGACTGCCCCCGAGAAAGCCAAGCAAGATGCCCAACAGAAACTGACGTAACACCTCGGTCACCAAAGCAGCCGGAGCAACACCCTCCCCGCCAGCCAAAGCCATTGCCACCCCTGCCAAAACCACAGCAACAGGGTCGTTGAAGCCCGACTCCGTCTCAATCAGGTCCAAAACAGGCTTGGGCAATCGTCCAGCGAGAGGCCGCAAGAGAGCAAAGGTCGCAGATGCATCCGTGCTGGACAACATCGCGCCCACGAACAAAGCCTGCGGGAACAAGACCACCCAACCAGCACTCCCTTCGGCCACGCCAAATCCAAGCATCGCCAAGGTGATCAGAAGGGCTGTGAATAAAGCACCAAAAGTTGCCAGCCTTAGCGCCGATGGGATCACAGAGCGCATCGCTGCCCAATTCGTCGTGAGCCCCCCGAAGAAAAGCACTAAAACAAGTGCTGCCTGCGTGATTTGGTCTGCATGGACAAGAGAAAGTAAGGGTGGGAGCGCATCAGCCGCATCCGAAGCCACATTCAAATGGTTATCAACCAACAAACCAAGAATCAGCACCATCAGGATCCCCGGAACCCTCACGCGAGCCGCCAGGTCATCGAGAAGTACGGCTACAAGCAACAGAGCTCCGAAGGCCAAAAAATAGAGGGCGAGTGAATGACCCAAATCAGAAGGTTGGTGATCCTGAGGAGGTTCTAGCCTGAGTCTTAGAGAAAACCACGCCATGGCCGAAACATCTGCACCAGCAAAGGCCACGGCAGCCCTCAAGAAAGGAGCCCTTGTTCGGGTCAATAGGCACGCCTTTAGCAGCAGCACTGAAGCAGCGGCCAGTGATCCTTCTCCCCCCGACTACATTTTCGAAGGTCCAGGTGAACTGCTCGCCGTCAAAGAGGGCTATGGGCAAGTGCGCTGGCGCATGCCTGTTCCGGACGTGTGGCTACGGATCGATCAGCTGGAACCCTTCTCCTGAGAAGACGGAGACGGCTTTAGCGCTTCCTCAACCTGTTGCACAGCCTTAGGGATCGAGCCTGAGGCCGCAGGCAAACGCCACAAAGCTCCTGCCAAAACCCCACTGAGATCACCCAGGCCGGCCAATAGATCATTAGGATGCTTGCGCTGGGCTCGATCAGCCACAGCTGATGCCTGCCAGGGATTCAAGCCCGCCAGGATCACCACACTGCGATAAACACTGGGCCAAGGACTCTCTGGTAGTCGTTGCTCCAAGACGGCGAATTGAGTAGCTGCCTCAACAGGGCGATTCGCCAAGACTGCCAAAAGCGCCAATGTCCAGCGGGCATCGTTATCAGCAGGATTATCAAGCAAACGCCGCATTGCGGCTTCTCGCACTTCAGCGCGATAACTGAAATGGCCATCCAACATATGTTCGACAGAGACCGCAGCAAAGACTGGCTCAAGCCCTTGAGGTCCCTTCGCCAGCCCCTGGGCCAGAGAGGGAAAATGCTCAGCAAAGCTTGCTGCCCTAGGAACCCCAGAACTGCGTGCCCAAAGGGAATAGCTGCCGCCAGATTGCCGTGAAAAACGGCGCAGCTCAACAAATACACCACTGCGACGAACAGCCTGATCAAGGCGTGCCGCAGTGTCCCGAACTGAGCCCTGATCTCCCTCTGCCAGCACAACCCACTCAGCCTGCTGCAGCACCGGCTCCACATCACCTGCACTACTACCAAGCTGGCGACCTACCAAGCGACCACCCCGCCTGCGACCGAAATAACTGACATTGTGCTGATTGAGATCCGGAGTACTGGGAACCACGATGACTGTGGTGGGCAAGCCATTTGGATCAGCGCCTCCAGCCGCCCGGACAATGGCCTCCAGAGGCCCCTTGTGGCGCTCTGATAAACGAGTGATCTGAGCCGACAAAGCTGAAGGAAGGATGGCCAACAACCCCGCCAAGAGGGTCGTAGGCAAAATCAGCCAGGAGCCCTTCAGCCAGCGACGGTTCGCCCACAACCCCCATTGCCACCAACCCCTAGCGAGCAACAAGAGCAATGGTGGGAGCAGTGGAGTGATATATCGATCACCCTTATTCGGACTGAGGCTGGTGAACAACCAACCAGCCAGCAGAGTCACGATCAGCCAACGCCAAGCCAGTGGATCATCAGAAGACACTGCCCTCTGTGTTGAAGATCCAAGGCTGCGGCAGTGAATGACCAACCAGAGCACACAACCACTGAGACCCACGATGAGCAGAACAGGACCTAACTGCGCCGGCAACAAACGTGGATACCAAAGCCAGTTTTCAAGGGTCCATAGGGAAGGGTCACCTTCCCTAGCCGCCGATTCGATCACGGCCCTATTCGTTCCTCCAAGCGTTGTGATCCAGTTGTGACGTAACCAAGGACCCAGGCCGAACAAAAACACACCCACACCTGCAAGCAACTGAAATCGGGTGCGATTGGTACGACATAAGGCACACCAACTGGCCCATAACAGCGCCGGAAGCAAAACCAACAAAGCACTTTGCTTCACCAGAAGTGCCGCCGTACAAGCAGCCGCAGCGAACAAGGCCTGTAACCAACGCCCACCTCGCTGTGGATCCCACCAGCACCCCAGCCGCCATAACGCAAAGGTGACTGCAGCAGTGAGCGGCATCTCCAAGACGTAATCCGAGCGCAACTCCAACAAGGCTGGAGCCATGGCAACAAAGACAACGGCAAGCAATGCCATCCCCTGCCCACGCAAACGCAACCCCCATGCCGCCACAGCGACCAAGAGCACCCCGTTCCAACAACTAAGGCTCCAAGCAGCCTGCTTAGGTGCATCTCCAGCCAGTGCCATCACGGTGCCATTCACCAAAGAAGCAAGAGGAGGAATCTTTGGGGAGAGATCCAGCAACGCGTTCCATCCTTGCCATTGGCCTCCTGGTAACAATCCCAGTGCGCGTCCATGATCGAGAGCGCTATTGAGGTAGTCGGCCTGATCCCAAGAGGGGATCCCGCCGTAGTGATGCCACCAGATCCGATCGATCCCAGTAGCCAGCAACCAAATCAGAGCAACAAACGACCAAAAGCGCCAGGGAGCTTTCACAAAATCTCCAACCGACGGCGTTCCTCCTTTAAGCGTAAACGCCGCTTTTTGGCCTCACGCAACATCTCTCGACCATCGTGGAGATAACCATCGACATAGCCCATCGTGTAGCGCTCCAGCTCAGCCAAAGCATCTTCTACTTGGGAGAGGCAGTGATACAGGCTCAAACCAAAACCTTGTGCGGACGCAGGGATAGGCAAAGCTCGATAAAGCCTATTAACCGTCTCAAGGCGATTACCACTCTGTTCCAGGTAAGTGCAAAAGACCTCCATCAACGAATCGTCGTAAGGGTCAGCCGAAAGAGAGCGAAACTGAGCAGGGAAAGGATTGATCACTTGCCCCAGCAATCGGTCGATCGGGACATAAACCTGCTTGATCCAACACTCAAGGGCCTCATCTGCTGCTGCTGCCTGGCCTTTGGTCGCTCGAGCAGCAGCACTAGCACGAGCATTGCGAACCCCTCGCTGATGCGCTTCGTCAGCAACTGAAACGCCATGCTTTCTTGTGCGGTCATAGGCGCGTCGATGCTCTGAATCCCCCAAAACCTCCCAAGCTGCATTGAGCGCAAGGATCCCCTGCTCATCTCCACCAGCGTCAGGGTGATGCCTTTTCACCAACTGGCGATAAGCAGCTTTGATCTCAGCCGAGCTAGCGGTGGAGGGTACTCCAAGCACCTGGTAGGGATCTGCAGCCATACAAGCCAGTCATTTGGAAGACATCAAAGGTATCCATCACGCTGCGCCGGCACCGCCGAAGCAGCACTAAACATCGGTGTTGATAAGTAACGCTCTCCAAAGCTGGGCAACACCACAACAAGTCGCTTATCCACCATCTCAGTCCTACGGCCCACCTGCATTGCCGCCGCCACAGCAGCGCCACTACTCACTCCACTGAGCAATCCCTCCTCCCTGGCCAAACGTCTACCCATCTCCATAGCATCTTCATCAGTAATAGGCACGACTTCATCGATCAAAGACATATCAAGAACACTTGGGATGAAACCAGCACCTATGCCCTGAATACGATGAGGAGCAGGACTACCACCTGCCAAGACAGGACTCAGTGCTGGCTCTACAGCAAATACCTGCAGGCTGGGATTGCGCTGCTTAAGCAACCGCGCACAACCGGTGAGAGTGCCACCAGTTCCTACGCCTGTAATCAGACCATCCAAGTAGCCATCACAATCGCTCCAGATCTCCTCTGCAGTTGTGATCTCATGCACCTGCGGATTAGCAGGATTGTCAAACTGCTGCAATAAATAAGCCTCAGGGATAGTTGCAACCAATTCTTTCGCCAACTCGATAGCACCCCTCATGCCATCGCTACCTGGGGTGAGTTGCAGTTCAGCACCGTATGCCCTGAGCATGGAGCGACGCTCGGTACTCATCGTGTCAGGCATTGTGAGGATAAGGCGATAACCTCTAGCAGCAGCCACCATGGCCAAAGCGATCCCAGTGTTTCCACTAGTGGGTTCCACTAGCACAGTGCACCCTGGAGCAATCGTTCCAGCCTCCTCCGCAGCCTGAACCATGGCCCCCGCAATACGGTCTTTCACCGAGGCGGTGGGATTGAAGCTTTCCAACTTGGCCAATACCTCCGCATGGCAACCACTTGCCTGTGGCAAGCGATTCAGCCGCACCATTGGGGTACAGCCAACTAGAGCCGTAATGTCCGCAGCGATAGGCATGAACGATGACGAAGAGATAGCCGCGTAACCATCCAAACAAAGCGATGGAGATCAAGCCATGAAAAAGCCCCCCGTTTCCGGAGGGCTGCAATTGATTGGTTGTGAGGAGTAGTAATGATGGCCCAACAAGACGTTGGGCCTAAATGATCAGAACTTGAAGGTAGTTCTGAGTACGCCACCGAAGTTGTTAAAGGTCTCGTCGTTATCAGTAGCACTTAGGGTTTCGGTCAGCTGACCACCAGGTCTGCTCAGGTAGAAGACTGCTGGTGTCACAGAGATGTTATCTGTAACTTGGAACTTATACCAAAGTTCAAAGGCATAGTTTCCATCAGCAACGT